>ENA-OQNJ01000211-OQNJ01000211.1-human-gut-metagenome-genome-assembly--contig:-NODE-211-length-15474-cov-3.838340_pt1 | contig 15474 bp, 19 predicted proteins | sample MGYA00242630_ERZ504882 | MGnify/ENA primary metagenome ERZ504882 (study PRJEB26092, sample SAMD00036408) | human gut metagenome | host: Homo sapiens | study: EMG produced TPA metagenomics assembly of... | reverse complement strand
GTGTGATATAGGAAAGCTGATGCTCGGAAATACCGAGCTGTTTTGCCAGAATGGTACGGTCACTCTGCGCCTGCGAAAGCAGAATCATAAAATCCGTGTTGTCCAGAATGTTCTCGATTTCCCGGCTTGCCAAAAGGTCTTTGACGTTCTGCGTCAAAGCAGACGGCACACATCCTTTTTTACGCAGCATTTTCCAGACCGCCACAAAGTAGCTGGCTGTCAGCGGATCGCGGAGCAGGATATGAAACTCGTCAAAGTAGCACCAAGTCGCCGCACCCTCGTGGAAGTTCTGATCCACCGCCTGCGAAACAAACTCATTTGTGATGTGCATTGCAATCTTTCTAAGGTTTTCGCCCATGTTTTTCAGAACGATGCACACCACACGGCTGTCCGTCTTGACGTTGGTAGGATGGTTAAAGAGATTGAGGGAGCCTGTGCAATAAAGCTCTAAGGCAGTTGCCACGCGCCGGGCTTCGGGCTCCGGCTGGCGTAAGAGCTCTTCGTACAAATCCTGCAACAGCGGTGTTTTTGCAGTTTCCAGTCCGAGCGCCTGTTCCCGGTACACCAAACGCACACAGCGGTCAATGACCGTCTTTTCAATGGGCTGCAAGCCTTCCTTGCCGCCGACCACCAGCTCGCATAGGGACAAAAGAAAACTCCGCCTTCATGGAAAGCGGGCTTTCTCCGGCGGCCATATTGAGCTCCACATCCATCGGATTGAGATGGTGCGGGCTGTCCGGGGCAATCTCGATCACCTGGCCGCCCAGCCTTCGCACCAGCGGCGCGTATTCGCCCATCGGGTCAACCACGATGATCCGATCCTGCGGGATGGTGAGAAACACATTCAAGAGCTCGCGCTTTGCGGCAAAGCTCTTGCCGGAGCCCGTAGAGCCCAAATACATCCCGTTTGCCGATTTCAGCTTTTTGCGGTCAGCCATGATGACATTGTGAGAAAGTGCGTTCATGCCATAGTAGAGGGGCCTGCCCCAGCCATGCGGAGCTCCCTTGTCATAAAAGGAATAAAGATGGCTGTGGAGCTGGTGGTCATACCGCGCTGGATTTCTACCTCGTTGTAACCAAGGGCCAACGAGGAAACAAAGCCCTGTTCCTGTTGCCAGTCCAGACGGCGCAGAGCGCAGTTGTATTTCTGCGCGATGCCGCCCACGGTAAACACATCGTTTTCCAGCCGCTGGCGAGTAGGGGCAAGGTTTACCACCGTAAAGGTCAGCAGAAACATTCGCTCATTGCGGGATTGCAAATCAGCCAAAAGCTCCGCTGCGTCCTTGCTGAATGTAATCAGGTCAGGGGGAAGAATATCCGGGTCATAGCCGGAGCGCACAGCCTTTCTCTGTTCCTCCACTTTCATTTTTCCGATGTCCGAGATTTTCCCCTTGATGGTCTTGATTGCCTTGAGCTGATCCACGGTCTGAATGTGCATGGTCACGGTCATTTCCGCATCCAGCTCCAAGATTTCCGCCAGCAGCTTATCCGAAAGCTCCGATGCCATAATCTGCAAGTAGGACACCGCGCCCCAATACTGGCCGATACGGAATGTGCGGGACTGGCGGAAGTCGAGACTGTCCGGGGCAATAAAGTCTTTTGTGCCGAGCCCGGTCTGCGGGATGTCTTTCCACGAAAAGCGGAACGCCTCGCGGCTCCCCGGATGCATCTGGCTATGAAGCAGCGCAAGGCGGGCCCGCCCGTCCATAGGCTCCGAGGGAACGCCCAGCCGCTTAAAGTTTCCCATGACATCGGCCTCCACACGCTCCAGACGGGGCCGTGCCTCCGCAATCCCCTCGGCGGGTATGCCAAAGGTGATGTATTTTGAGCGTTCAATGCCGTTATTGCTTTTGGCAATCTGATTTTTCAGCATCCCGGTAAACTCATCCCGGACGCTGTTATAGTTGTCATCCGCTTTCGGGATATTGACTTGATAGCGGCTGCGGGAATGGGAACGGCGGTTGATAAAGGAAAGCTGGAACGGCAGCGAACTGTCAAAGTAGTTGAGGAATGAGCTCCATCCGCTGAATATGGCAGTCTGATCCTCGGTGGAGGCCACGGAGTAATTGATGTCCTCATATTCCACGGTTTTTGTATAGAGCCCGCCCGGGAGCTTGCACACACCGTCCGGGTGCATGGACAGATACGGGATTGTCTGTTGGGCAGACAGGGCCGCCCGGCCTTTACCCTTGGCGGCGGCTCCGTTTTTTTCTTTGTGTTTTTCAATCACATCCTCCTTTCCAGCGCCCGGCCCGGCAAAGGGCGCATAAATGTTTTCGGTTCGGTAGGCCCTGATCCCCGGCCTTAGAAACTTGGCCCGGATGATGTTCCGCACCACCTTTTCAAAGGGTAAGCCGTCCTTTTCATACATGGCCAGCAGGAACGCCGGGAGCATAATTCCCAGCATGAGAAACATCGCCCCGGTATTGCCGAGGGTGCCACGGGTCAGCAGATAGGCCGGAATCCCCACTGCGCCCGCGCTGCCGAAGCAGACAAGCTGGCGTTTGGTGAGGTTGAAAGCCATCTTTGTTTTGATTTTGGATAAATCGTTTGGTACGTTTACATAGGGCATAGATCACACTCCTTTCTGTACTTCGGGACAATGTGTCCCAAAGTCCGGGATGGTTGGTGTTACTTCATTTCCCCATACAGCCCAGCCGGGCGGGGTCTGCCTGGCAAAGAGCTCCACGCGGGGCAGATCGCCCATCAGGGAAATGATTTTGGCGCGGGCCTCGTCTGGCTTTTTGCTATGGGCTTCAATCGGGGAAATGATGAATTGATGAATGTTGGCAGCCTGCCGCTTTGGATGTCCCTTGGTTGCCAGCAGGCAGATTTCTGCATTGCCCCTTGTCCAGAAGCCAAGGCCGTAAAACCAGCTATCCGCCTTCTTGTTCTTTTTCAGCCAGACGAAAGCAACGCTTTTGTAGGTGAAGCCCCAAGCCTCGATCAGCCGGAGCGCCTCCGGGAGCTGCGGGAAAGTAGCCCATAAAAAGAGTGCGCTGTCCGGGGCTGCAAGATCAGCCACAGGCAACGCACATAAATCCTCAATGCTCATAGTGGGATAATGATTTTCCGCCGCGCCCTGCACTTTCTTAGCCGAGTAGCGCCAAGGGGGATCGGCGTAAATGATAGAATACTGCTGGATAATTACACTCCTTTCTCGCCGGAGCTTTTTACTGCCTGCGCCGCACGGATGCGCTCACTGGCGGCGGCATAAAAGGACGGGGCCGTTTCAAAGCATACAAAGCGGCGTTCTGTGTTGATGGCTGCAATCGCGGTTGTGCCGGAGCCAACGCAAATGTCCGCGACCAGTTCTCCGGGGTGGGTATAGGTGCGGATCAGATACTCGCAGAGCTCCACGGGCTTCTGCGTGGGGTGGATGCCGCCGGACACCGTAGACACAAAAAGTACATTTCCGGGATAGCGGCGGCCATCGTTGGACTCCGATCCCTGCCGTTCAAATTTCCCATAGTTGGAGCTTGTACCGCTTCGGGAATGAACGCGGGCATAAGGCTTGCCATAAGTAAACTGCGGATTGTAGACCGGGGACTTCTGGTAAAACACCAAGATATTCTCGGACTTTTTCAGTGGAGCCCGGTTTGCATTGAGAAAGCCCGTTCCGCGCTCCTTGTACCAAATCCACTCATAGCGGAGCATGGCGAGGTTGGATGCGCCCAGCACCTTGTCAAAGGGGCACTGTGCGAAAAACAGCACTGCGCCATTCGGCTTGACCGCCCATTTCACCGCCTCCCACAGCTCCGGGAGCGGCAGGGGCACATCCCAATAATTCCGGGTTGTGCCGTAGGGCGGATCAGTCAGCAGCATATCCACGCTATGCTTCGGCAGGGAGCGCAGGCCCTCGATGCCGTCCATGAGAAACAAGCCCTCCTTCGGGACACGTTGTTCCAAAGTGCGGCTATCGGTCATTGCGGGCCTCCTTTGCTTTGGCAGGTGCAGGCCGGGCGGCATTTTCTTTTCCAGCTTGTTTCGCGGCCTCGGCCATCTGCTCCATGATCGGGGCAGGCCGTACCGCCTGGGCCCGTGCAACAAGCTGTTCCACCGCCGCATGATACGCCTTCACACCAGCCGCGTTAATCCGCTCCTGTGTGGCGCGGTCAGGAATCCGAACCGTAGCCCGGTATCCCGTCCGGCTGGCAGGATCGGGTTTAGAGGGAGCTCCGAGAAAAATTCCGTTTTTCCCGTCCACAACCTTAAAATCGTCGATGACCACACCGCCAAAATTGACGCTGGCGAAGCCGATCAGTTTTCCCTGCGGCTCAATCGGGCGGACAGATACCGTGATCGGAACAACCGCCTCCTGCAAGACAGCATCTGTCCGCATTTTTACTGCCTCATCAATGCTAACGCCCTTGACTTCTGCAAGCTCCGCGATGGGAGCATCAAACAGCCAGCGCCGTTCCTCCGCAGCAATCTGCTCCGGGGTCAGCAATACATCGTCTTTCTTACTCAGATAAAATTCCTCCTTTCCGCTTGCCGGAGCAGGCTGGGCGGGGTCGTCCATCAACTCTTTTCTTTGCAGGACGGCCTCTGTTTCCGCCATAAAGCGGTAAGCGTCTGCCTCAGTAAACTCCTCCGGCGTTTTTCCATTCCATAAGCGCGTTCCGTCTGCCCCGTATCTTCTCGGCATAAGCACCACCTCCTGTTAATGAGCGCCAAAGATACGCTGGGCAATGCTCCCGGTCTTAAAGAGCATGAAGCAAAGCAGAACCGTGTAGCCCACAGTTCCCCAAATCGCCCCAATGGGATCGCCGCCTGTTGCGATGCCTTGAATGAGCACTGCGTAAATTGCAACACATACAAGGATCAGCAGCCCTTGAAAGCCCACGGCAAACAGGGACTTGATGTAGTTTTGCCCGGTGCCGCCAAGCTCCCGGTTGGAAAGCGTAGCAACGGGGATGGGGGCCAGACTGGTCAGCAGATAGATTTCCAACATCCGGCCATACACCAAGACGAAAATGATAATCCCCATTGCTTTCATCGTGAAGCCGATGAGCGCAGATTGCAGCCAAAGCCCCAAAAGCGGCCCCAAGTCCATCGCCTCCAGCGAGGTTTCCAGTTCGGCAAGCATATCCGCCGAAACATCGGTAGAGCCTTGAATGAGCCCGCCTGCCTGTGCGATAACGCTCTGCGAGACATCGAACACGGCCATGACGATATTGAATGTGTTTGACAGGATTAAGATTGCACAGGCTGTTTTGAACATCCATTTATAGAGGTTCGCAACGTCAACCTCGTGCATATTGTTCTTTTCCAAAAGCATCTGTATGAGCTCATAAGTGGCAACAAAGGTCAGCACCATTCCGGCAATCGGCAGGATCACCGTTTCGGAAAGCTGTCGGATCAGGGAGAAAACCCCGGCGTGCCACGCCGCCGGGGTAGTCCCTACCTGTGCCGCAATCTCTCCGACTTGGGTATTGACGGTATCAAAAAGCCCTTCGAGGTTTCCCATGATCCCGCCAATCAGAAGCTCTTTGAGCCAGTTTGTGAGCCAGTCGGTGAGAAAATCCATAAGCGCCTACCTTAAAACAGGCCAGACAGCAGAGGGATCAGTGTGGTGCCAATGACGATGATGCCGCCGCCCGCCATGAGCTGCTTCATGCCCTGGGACTTGGAGCCCGGGTTATCCGAGCCGTAGCCCTCCAGCAGATTAACCACGCCCCACACGCCAAGGCCAGCACCGAGAGCAATAACGAGGGTCTGTAAAGTGTCGATTGCAGATGAGAAAAATGCCATATAAGCCTCCATTTCTCCGGGATTTTTCCGGTAACAAAAAAGCCGCCCTTGCAGGCGGCAGGTTACAAACTTCGGGACACTTTGTCTCGAAGCATTTATGCAAAGGCGTCTGGATCGTCGATGTCATCATAGTTGAGGATGTCCTCGTCCTCTTCCGTGAGTGCATCGTCCGGCACAGTCACCTCATACATCGTACACGCCTCGTTCAGACCGGGCCGCCTGCGGCGGTTAATGAGCCTGTCGAGGTCAAAAGCGTTTTTCTGTTTATCGGCCTCCGCCGTATAGCGGTAGTTCGGATGCCGTTTCAGATCATACTTGGGAGAGAAGAACGGGGGCAGGCCCCGAAGCTGCAAAATACATTTATCTCCCGGCATGGTTGCAAGTTCGGCTGGGGTCATCAGTTCCCGGCCCAGCCGCTGGGTATTTTGACTGTAGCTTTCCGACTGACCACGGGAGCGGCTGTCGGTCTGCATACTGATTGTGGCCTTTCCCAGCCAGTTCTCGGATATTTCCTTGATGGTGCTGGCTTCGCGGCCACCGAGGAACACCACGCTGTCCATGTTGCCGAGGATTGTCTCGGCGTGTTTATCGTAAATGGCCTTGCACTGTGCCAACTGCTGATACAGCAGGCAAAGACTCACCTCGCGGGAGCGGATAACCGCGACCAGCTTTTCGAGCTGGGGCACCTGTCCCGTGTTGGCTGCCTCGTCCCACAGCACCCGTACATGGTGCGGCAGGCGGCCACCGTGAACATTGTCCGCCCGTTCACACAGGAGGTTGAACATCTGCGAAAATGCAAGTGCCACTAAAAAGTTGTAGGTCTGCGTGGTATCGGAAATGATGAAGAATACCGCCGTTTTCCGATCTCCGATGCGGTCAAGCTCCAATTCGTCATAGGCCATGACTTCACGAAGCTGCGGGATGTCAAAGGGAGCCAGCCGCGCACCGCAGGAAATCAAAATGCTTTTTGCCGTCTTGCCAGAGACGAAAAGTCAAGGACTTTTTCATCAAATTCAAGAAGAAGTCACATTTTGCGGACTTCCTCACGAAGCATACGCTTGATTTTGTCCTCCATCGTCTCTTTGGCGGTCTCGCTGAAATGGACACGGACGATATAGGTGGTCTTGCCAATCTGCTTTCTGACAGTCGGGCAAGTGGCGGTGTTGGTTGCGGTATTGTTCATTCAAAATCCTCCTGTAAATGAAAAATGCCCGGTGACTGTTCATCATCGGGCGGTGTCGGTATGATGGAACAAGGCAAGGCGGCAACATTAAGGTATCTATAAAAACCTTGCCGTCTTTGCCACGCTTGCCGTGTTCCTGTTGTCAGTTTCGGAGATAGCAGACCCATGCTGTGCCGTCTTTCTCGGTCACAAGTCTGTCCCCGATACGGCTTTTCGCCGTTCGCATGGTGCGTGAGGAAATCCCACGCTCATTGACCGTCTTTTCCAGCTCTGCACTTGGCATTTTCTTTCCGTCTGCAAGCAGTTCCAGAATGAGCATTTCTGCCTGTGCGGTCTTACTCTCGGTCTTGGCGGTGTCCGTCCCGGCAAGAAGCTCATCAGCGGTAATGTCATAAACTCCTTTCCATTCAAAGCCTTTCTCGTCTCCCAGAGAAAAGGCAAGGGACTGTCCGGGCGGCGCAAGAGAGCTTTTCTCATGGATCAGTACCCTTGTTGTGGGACTGTCCTTCAGCTTGCCGATAAAGAGTAGGCTGCGGACTGCCGCCGTAATGTCGATAGACCCTAATCCCCGGTAGGTGCTTTGCGTTCCTGCGGCTTTGTTGAGGTGTCCGATCAGCACGATAGCGCACCCGGTAGCCTGTGCAATGTCTCCCAGACTGCGGAATATCGGGCGCACCTCGTTTGCCCGGTTCATGTCCACATCTGCGCCCAGAAACGCCTGTACCGGGTCAATGATAACCAGCTTTGCGTTGTTTTCCCGGATTGCCCTTGCGATGCGTTCATCGGCAAGGGTCAGTGGTGTGTCTCTATCGTCAATGACAAGCACTTTTTCAAGGTCTGCGTCTGCTTCCATCAGTCGGGGCTTGACCGTATCACCCAGACCGTCCTCGGCAGTCTGGTAAATGATATTGAACGGTTCAAGGGTTTCCATACCGGGCAAGGGCTTTCGGTTGGTGCAAGCCGCCGCAAGACGCATGGCAAAGTAGGTCTTGCCCTCGCCGGGGTTGCCCTGTATGATCGTCAGCTTTCCAAAGGGGATATAGGGAAACCATAGCCATTTCACGCTCGTCAGCTCCACATCTGCCATGCGGAGCATGGGAACAGGCTGGGCGGTGGGCAGCTCTCGCAGCGTGATTGTCTCGGCTATGAATTTGCGGCTGGGAATGTCCCCTTGCTGACGGAGAACATCGTTCCAGTCTTTCCTTGCCGGGACAAGGCGAATGACGGCGATCTCGCTGGGAATGGACTGTGCCAGTCGGGTACAGGCTTCGCTTCCTGCGGTGTCGCTGTCAAGGCAGAGGAACACTTTTCGGGTGTCCTTGCGTTCAGAAAGGAAACGGTCAAGGGCTTTGCCCGAAACGCCGCCCAGGGCAAGATAATTTCTTGTCTGCCAATCCTGCGGATAAAGGCAGATAAACGATAACAGGTCAATCGGTGCTTCAAAGACAAAGAGCTGGTTGCCGTTTCCCTCATAGCGGAACGGATAGGACTTGTCAGACCCGGCAATGTCCTGTCTGAATGGGTCTGCCGTTCCTCGCACATGGGCGTATCTCGGCGTACCGCTTCGGTCTCTGCCGACAAACACAACATTGTGCCGCTTTGCGTCCTCGTAAATATCCCCGGAAAGAAGAAAAGTCTCAACAAGCGTTTTGTTGAGACCTCGGCTTTCGCAAAGATATTGAATTGCTCTGTCGGCTGTTCTGTTGTGCAAGGGCAAGTGGAACGCTGTGGGCGGTGCTGTGGTGGCTTCGGTCTGTCCCTCGCCGTTTTCGCCTGTCAACATCTGGACAGCTTCGGGAAAGGACTTGCCGTAAAACTCCATGACGAAATCAATGGGATAGCCGCCCTTGCTCTGGCTGTGGCGAAACCACTTGTTTCCCCGGACGGTCAGACTGTCATGTTCTTTCCAGCGGTATTCCCGTCCGCTTTTGATAAGTGTCTCTCCCTGTGTGCGGAGAAAATCTTCCAGACTGACGGCGTTCGCCCGGTCAATCTGTGCTTGGGTGTAATTCATCGGGATATATCCTCCTTTTTGTGTCGTGTTTGGGGTCGATTTTGGAGCATTTGTTCCTCTGTACGCTCGTTAAATCGGGCGGCAGTATCTACACATGACTTGACCTTCCAAAGGCGGTGTAAATCGTCTCTGACGGTCTTAAACTCGCCATAGGTGGTGTTGTGCGCCTGTTCCAGCTCGTCATACTCTTCGGTCAGCTTTTTCATATCCACCTTGCCGTCCGGGAACTCCCCGGTCAGCTTTCGTCTGGCGGCGTAGAACTGTTTCAGTTCCGCTTCATGCTCTGCCTTGTACTTGGCTCTGGGCTTCTCAAACTTGATTTTCTGCAAGCCGTCATAGACAGGCTTCAAGCTCTGGAAAGCAGCGGAGCTGTCATAGAGCTGCTTAATTGCTTTCATTCGGGCGGTCTGTTCGTCCAGCGTTTTCTTCAAGCTCTCTGTGGCAGCACTGTGTTCGCTGACACGGCTTTCCAAATCTTCAAGGGAGTAAATGCCGTTTGCCCGGAGATAATTGAAAGTCTCGTTCATCTCCTTTAGATTGCTGACCTTGCCTTTCTGCGAATATGCCCCGGCTCTGCGCTGGGTGTAATAGGCGCTCAGCAGCGAAACAAGGTCGGGTGCCTGCGGCTTGGCAAGCTCCGCTTTTGCTTCGGCAATCCAATCAAACAGGAGAGCGATTTTCTTCTTGATGTCCCGGATAACGGCATTGGTGGCTCTGATCCAGCGGTTGAACTCGCCTTTCTCGGTGCGTATGCCTTTCTTCTCCATTGCCTGGACGGTTGCGCCCTCATGGACGGTGGGAAAAAGCTCCACGCCCTGACGCTCATAGCTCCGGTGGTCGATACGAACATCAATACCTTTTTCCGCAAACTTGGCATTGCATAGCTCCGCCCATGCTTCACGCCAATGTTCCAGCGTTTCGGGACTGCCCCAGTCGGTAGTGGGAACGGCGTTGAACACAAACTTTCCGTCTGCGTCTCGGATACGGTTGCCGTCCTCGTCCAGCTCATACACCCGGCGTTGCTTTAGTCCCCATTTGCCGTTCTGCTCGATGGGGCGGATGGGGCAAAGCACATGAAAATGCGGGTTTGGTATGCCGCCGTCCTCCCGGTCTGGCTGGTGTACGGCGAAGTCAACCACCATGCCACGGCTCACAAAGTTCTCCAATAAAAATTGCCTTGCAAGAGCGATGTTTTCCTCAAGGGAAAATTCATTCTGCAAGGCAATGTCAAAGCTGTATGCAAGCTGGGCGTTCTTTCCACGCTCGGCGTTTTTCCACGGCGTTCCATAGGGTTTGGCGGTCTGCGTATTCTGGCGGTGCATGGGACGGCAAGAGAATGTCAGAGCAGATCACGCCGCCCTTGCGGGTGTAGTCGCTGTATTCGCCGTAATACTCGCTATACAATCGCTCCCCGGCTCGGTAGGCAGCAGAAGCGATAGCGGACTGTCCTGCGCTTCGCTTAGTCTGCGTGACGCTCAGATGAAATAGTGCCATCGGCTTTCAACTCCTTTTCTCTGTTTGCTTGGCTGATGTGGGTAATCGTCATGTGACGGACGGCTCGCTGGACTTCGGACAAAGAAAAGATTTGTTCCATCAGCCCTGTCATTTCGGTGCGTGTGAGATCTTTGACCTCCGGGGCAAGGCTCTCAACCGTGCCGCCCAGATTGCAAAGGCGGTGGGTGCGCTTGGTGCGTTCGCCTTTCTCCAGATACTTCTTTCTGTTCTCCAGACGCTCCAGCTTGTGCTGTTCCTGTGCAAGCTGCGTCTCAGCTCGTTCCTTTTCGGTTCGGAGCTGTTCAAGAGTTTTCGGTTTTGTCATTGTGATTGACCTCCTTTTTTGATTTTGGGGATAAAAAAACGACCGTCAACTTTTCGCATAGTGCGACCAGTCAACGGTCAGTTTTTCGGTATTCAGTTGTTGTGTTCAGTTCGGTAAATTGAAGTTGGTCAAAGTTGTTGGCGAAGATATTCCACAACATTTCCATTCATATCATAGAAACAGATGCTTCCTACATTGAGGGGCAGGACAATGGCGAAAGGCTTGCCGCTATCAATATCAATCACCTGAATGCAGTTGCCATCATCTACTTCAAGTCGAACAATATTTTGGGTATTCATTGAGATAAATGCCCTTTCGTTATTTCCCTCAACAACAAACTCTGCAATATAATCATCAACCTCAATTATATCTCCACCACCACGGAAGAAATATCCAAAAGACAAGCCAGGGCGATTTACATAGACAGAAAAAGTGTGGTCTGTCTTGTCCTGTGGGTAAGAAATAAATGCAGCCATTGTGTCGGAAATGCTTCCATCAACAATCCAATCATCCAAAATTTTTTGAGATTGGCGAATGTCTGCTTCTAAACTGTTTGCGGTTTTACCAATGTCATTGTTTGCATAAAGGAAACCGAAAACCAACACACAAGCCAAAATAACACCCAAGAGGATTATGGGTAATTTCTTTTTCATAGAATCACACTCCTTTATCAAATTCCGATTTGTTGAACTAAGCCGAGTATATCACACTCTTCCCACAAATACTACCACACAAAAAAACTCCCATGCTCACATCGGAAGATGCTGTGCATGGGAGTTTTTGCTGCGCCTGTTACGGCGTATTGTTACTTATTGAAGGTCTCCTCGTTCAGCAGGCCCTCGCTCTTGGCAACGCAGATGCTGGCAACTGCATCACCCACCACGTTCAGGGAGGTGACCAGCATCTCGATGGGGCGGTTGATGGCCAGGATCAGGGAGTAGGCCAGCAGGGCACCATCGTTGACGAAGCCCATACCGGACAGGATGGTGAACAGGATGACAGCACCGGCACCGGGAGCGGCGGGGGTGCCCACAGATGCCAGCAGGGCCAGCAGGGCGACCACGACCAGCTGGCCGGGGGTGACGGTGTAACCGGCACAGCCTGCAATGAACACGGTGGCAATGACCTGCATGATGGCGGTACCGTCCATGTTGATGGTCATGCCCAGCGGCAGGACGAAGGAAGCGATGCTCTCATCCACGCCGAACTCTTCCTCGCACACCTTGATGTTCAGGGGCAGGGTGGCGGCGCTGGAGGAGGTGGAGAAGCCGAACACTGCCACGTTGGCGATCTTGCGGATGAAGGTGAAGGGGTTCAGCTTGGCACCCAGTGCAATGACCAGCGGGTAGGCAATTACCAGAAAGACCAGCAGCAGGACCACCGTGACCACCACATAGACCAGCGCGGGCTTGAGGTAATCGATGCCGTAGATGGCGAAGGTGCGGGTCAGCAGCACAAAGACCGCAAAGGGGGCAAAGTTGCTGACGATGAAGTTCAGGAACACGACCACCACATCGTTGACCTCGCCCAGCAGGCGGCGCAGGGTCGCGGTGCGGCTCTCGCCCAGGGTGTTCATGCTCAGGCCGATGGCCACTGCCAGGAACACGCTGGAAAGCACAGCGCCATTGCTGCCAAAGGCAGTGATGATGTTGGAGGGGATGATGTTCAGCACCACGTTCAGGGGTTGAACCGGTGGAACCGCTGGCCTCTGCCAGACCCTCGATGCGGGTGTTGAACAGGCCCATGGAGTAGGCGCCGTAGCCCACACAGCCTGCCAGCAGCAGCGCCAGGAAGGAGCACAGCAGGAACCAGAACAGGGTCTTTGCGGAAATGCGGCCCATGGTGCGGGTGTCTGCAATGCTGCCGATGGCCAGCGAAATAGAGGTAAAGACCATGGGGATGATCACCAGCTGCAGCGCCTTGATGAAGAGCTGGCCGATGATATAGAAGATGCCAAAGGCACGCTCAGCGCCCTCGGCGGTGATATCCTGGAACAGCAGGTTGTTGATGGTGGTCCAGGTCTCTGCCTGACCGCTGGCGTTCAGATGCTCCCGCAGGAACATAAAGGCCAGACCGGCCACCAGGCCGCAGACCAGAGAGATCGCCATGCGTTTTGCAAGGGATAATTCGTGTTTCTTTTTTGTTTCCATATACTTTTCCTCTCACAGTACCGGTTTTTTGGCTCACACTTTGTCTACTTTAGCACAGCTCCCCCTGCAATGCAAGAGAAAACCCGCGCAAAATACAGCTTTTTTGCAAATAAGTACGACTTTTCTCCGCAAAAATCCCCCGAAAGCACTCTGCCTCCGGGGGATCTGCTCACTTATTTCTTGAACTTGAACACCGGCGTGCCAGCGGCAGCATCGCCGTTTGCAGCAACACTGATCTCCGGCAGGTCATCACTGTTGGTCACGATGAGGGCCGTTGCAGTGGGGTGGCCTGCGGCACGGATGGCTTCCAGATCCACCTTCAGCAGCGGGGTGCCAGCCTTGACCTTGGCCCCCTTCTTTGGTCAGGGAGGTAAAGCCCTGTCCCTTCATCTCCACCGTGTCCATGCCGACATGGATCAGCAGCTCAATGCCGTCATCGCTCATCATACCAACGGCGTGCAGGCTTTCGGGCACCTGCGTAACAGTGCCGTCAAAGGGAGCATAAACGGTGTCGCCGGTGGGCTCCACGCCGCAGCCGGGGCCCAGAATCGCAGAGGCAAAGGTCTCGTCAGGCAGCTGCTCCAGCGGGATCACCTTGCCGTCAATGGGAAGCATGACCGTCATCTTCTGGCCGGAAAATTTCGTCTCGGATGCGGCCTTGCCGCCAAAAAGCTTGTCAAAAAACGCCCATAATATAAACCATCCTTCCACGGTGCACAAAGTGCAGCCTTTATCCAGTTAAGAATAGCATATCCGCGCAGAAAATACAATCTGCATCCTGCACAAAGAGCCGCGCCAACGTTTGGCAGGTGTGCCCTTACATCAGCTCCAGCAGCTGCTCCACCTCTTCCATCCGGGTGGCCCAGCTGGTGGCAATGCGGACAACGGTGTGGGTATCATCGTACTTCTCCCAGAAGCCGAACTTAGCCTTGCCTTCCAGCGCGGCCAGCTGCTCGTTGGACAACACGATGAACACCTGATTCGTGGGCGAATCCATGAAGAACGAATAGCCCTTTTCGGCCAGTCCCTTCTTGAGCACGGCGGCGGTCTCAATGGCATTTTTGCTGATGGTCTGGTACAGGTCATCGGTGAACAGTACATCAAACTGAATGCCCAGCAGACGGCCCTTTGCCAGCAGAGCGCCCTGCTGCTTGACCATGGTCATAAAGTGAGCCGGTGCGCCGTGGGGAACACAACTGCCTCGCCGCAGAGCGCGCCCACCTTGGTGCCGCCGATGTAGAACACATCGGTCAGGCGGGCCGCATCGGCCAGCGTCACATCGGTACCCTCGGCGGCCAGACCATAGCCCAGACGGGCACCGTCCATAAACAGCGGCATGTGGTACTTATGGCAGACAGCGGACAGCTCTTCCAGTTCTGCCTTGGTGTACAGGGTGCCGTACTCCGACGGGTGGGAGATGTACACCATGCCCGGGAACACGAGGTGGTCCATATTGCCATCGGCATAGAAGGTCCTGCACCAGTCCTCAACAGTCCCGGCATCCAGCTTGCCGTTGGTGTGCGGCAGGCCGATGACCTTGTGGCCCGTGAACTCGATGGCACCGGCCTCGTGGGCAGCCACATGGCCGGTGGATGCGGCCAGCACACCCTCCCAGCGGCGCAGCATCGATGCAATGACGATGGCGTTGCTCTGGGTGCCGCCCGAAATGAACCAGACATCGGCATCCGGTGCGCCGCACGCCACGCGGATCTTCTCCCGCGCGCTGGCGCAATAGGGATCGGTGCCGTAACCGGAGACCTTTTCAAAGTTGGTCTCCACCAGCTTCTGTAGGATCGCCGGATGCGCACCCTCGCAGTAATCGTTTTCAAAATACAGCATATACTTTCCCTCGCTCTGCATTTGCATTCAAGATAAACCTATTATCTGCTTTTTGCGCAGGGTTGTCAATGTGGAACCCCCGCGTAGGCGGGGAAAAGCCAGCCACCTCGTCATTTGCGACCAGAATCAGGGGATCACCCCCGCGTGGGCGGGGAAAAGTTGAGCAATTCCACACGAAACCGCTCCATCATAGGATCACCCCCGCATGGGCGGGGAAAAGATTCTGGAACCGTCCATGGGTGTGGGCAACTTCGGATCACCCCCGCGTGGGCGGGGAAAAGTTACTCTCAGTTACCACCATCCGTTCTTTTTTGGGATCACCCCCGCGTGGGCGGGGAAAAGGAACAGTATCAATATTAGCCCCCAGTGGAATTAGAATCACCCCCGCGTGGGCGGGGAAAAGCCGGGCTTGGTCATGGCAATGTAGCCGCTGTCGGGATTACCCCCGCGTAGGCGGGGAAAAGAGTCTCGGTCTGCTGGGCGGTAGCTGTCTGCTGGGATCACCCCCGCGTAGGCGGGGAAAAGATGCTGTTATTGCCCTTGGTAGACACACGCACAGGATCACCCCTGCGTAGGCGGGGAAAAGACGGCGAGTTTGTCCGGCTGGTAGAGCCGCACAGGATCACCCCCGCATAGGCGGGGAAAAGGACATCCCAATCATGCGGGCCCAGAGGATATGGGGATCACCCCCCGCACAGGCGGGGAAAAGTCCTTT
>ENA-OQNJ01000209-OQNJ01000209.1-human-gut-metagenome-genome-assembly--contig:-NODE-209-length-15521-cov-2.809341_pt1 | contig 15521 bp, 16 predicted proteins | sample MGYA00242630_ERZ504882 | MGnify/ENA primary metagenome ERZ504882 (study PRJEB26092, sample SAMD00036408) | human gut metagenome | host: Homo sapiens | study: EMG produced TPA metagenomics assembly of... | reverse complement strand
ATCATTCAAGGGTAACAGTTTCATTTCCATAGAACTACTTCCGGTGGTTTGCAGAAACAAATAATCATCCGTCAGTCTTTTCAGTTCAGATACTTTGCCAAAACGATTTTTCACTTCCGCTTTCATATTGCTTGCCAGAAAATCCACACAATCCTCACGATTTACCTTTGTCAATAAAGGAGCCACCGAATCGGGCATGGCAATAAAAAGAGTTTTCATATCCTGAGCGTACAATGAAAGCCCACATAACAGCATACCTATTACAAACAATGTCTTTTTCATCACATTTTCAAATTAAAATCCTCCAAAGATACATATTTTGTCAGCTTATTCCCAACCGCATTATATTTTTTTCTATTTTTGTCGGACTGATAACCAACTAAACAGGAAATGCTATGTATTTACACAAAGAGTTAGAGACCCTGACACGACCCGAAATTGAGAAACTACAATTGGAACGACTGCAAAAGACTGTCCGCCATTGCATGAATTCCCTTTCTATAAACAACGGTTTGCCGAAAATCATCTGAGTCCGGAAGATATCCGTTCATTGGATGATTTACAGAAAATCCCGTTTACCACCAAACAAGATCTACGTGACACTTATCCTTTCGGACTGGCGTCCGTACCTTTGGAAAAAACAGTCCGCCTTCACTCATCCAGTGGAACAACTGGAAATCCCACTGTCATTCTGCATACCCAAAAAGACCTTGACGAATGGGCTAATGCAGTGGCCCGTTGTCTTTATATGGTAGGATTACGTCCGGGAGATATTTTCCAGAACTCTTCCGGCTATGGAATGTTCACCGGCGGGCTGGGCTTTCAATATGGTGCTGAAAGGCTGGGAATGCTGACTGTACCTGCCGCTGCCGGAAACACCAAACGCCAGTTGAAATTCATCTCCGATTTCGGAACCACCGCCTTGCACGCCATTCCCAGTTACGCAGCCCGTATGTACGAGATAATGCAGGAAATGGGGATTGATCCGCGTCGTGACACCAAATTGAGAACATTGATCATAGGAGCGGAACCTCATTCCGAAGAACAACGCCGCCGCATCGAAGATATGCTGGGTGTAAAAAGCCTACAACTCTTTCGGCATGTCCGAAATGTGCGGTCCCGGTGTGGCTTTTGAATGCCAGGAACAAAACGGATTGCATATATGGGAAGACTATTATATCGTAGAAATCATCGACCCCGACACATTGGAACCTGTGCCCGAGGGTGAAGTGGGCGAACTGGTACTGACCACCATCAACCGCGAGGCGATGCCGTTATTGAGATACCGTACCCGTGATCTGACCCGCATTCTGCCGGGGGAATGCCCCTGCGGCCGCCATCACAAACGTCTGGACAGAATGAAAGGGCGCAGCGACGATATGATTATCCTGAAAGGGGTCAATATCTTCCCCATTCAGATTGAAACGATTTTATTGCAATTCAAAGAATTGGGCAGTGACTATCTGATCACACTCGAAACCGCCGAATCTAATGACGAAATGACTGTAGAAGTGGAATTGAGCCAACTGTTCACCGATGACTATGGACGCCTGCAAGCATTGACCCGGGAAATTACCCGCCAACTGAAAGATGAGATATTGGTTACCCCACGTGTGAAACTGGTACCCAAAGGAGCACTGCCTAAATCGGAAGGTAAAGCAGTCCGTGTGAAAGACTTACGTAAAACCTTTTAAAAAATAAGTTTATGACTATACAACAATTATCCGTCTTCATCGAAAACAAATCGGGGACACTACAGAAAGTATTGAACTTATTGAAAGAAGCAGGCATACAGTTGATTGCCTCTACCATTGCCGATACAGTAGAGTATGGTATTTACCGTATCATCTGCTCGGAACCCAAACGCGCATACGAGACGCTGAAAGAGGCAGGAATCTCCGTGGCACTCTCCGATGTGTTCGCCATCACACTAGACAATCAGCCGGGGCGGGCGGCAGACGCCATCACCATTTTCAGTGAAGCCCAAATAGGCATTACTTATCTGTATTCCTTCCTGTTAGGAAATAAAGGCATCTTGATTTTCCGGACAGACAATCCGGACAGAGCAAGGGAAGTGATTATTCTTAATAATCTCTCTTTTGTAGCCGAAAAAGATTTATCAACACTTATTTAAAGTATTCCTTGTAGGGGCGGAGCTGCGTGTCCGCCCCCACAATTATCCTCTGCGTTTCAAGAAATCCGTAGGACTTTCTCCGAAATATTCCTTGTAACACTTGGTAAAATAAGAAGGAGATGTAAAACCTACCTCATACGTTATCTCGGATATGGTTTTCTCAGAAGAAGCCAACAAAGAAGCAGCTTTCTTTAATCTGGCAATACGCACCAGTTCATTGGGAGAATAATTGGTAAGTGCCTTAATCTTACGATAAAGCTGCACCCTGCTTAATCCCATCTTACTGCCTAATTCTTCCACACTTAACTCAGAATCTATCAAATTTGCTTCTATCAGCTCTCTGAAGCGCTCCACAAATCCTTTATCCACCTCGCTTACAGACTCTTTAGACAAAGTAATCTTATCTCCGAAAAACTGTTTCAACCGCTTATGGTTATCAATCAGATTCCGAAGACGCACCAGTAACAATTTGGAATTAAAAGGTTTGGAAATATAAGAATCCGCTCCACATTCAAACCCCTGTATCCGCTGTTCATCCAAAGAACAGGCAGTAAGCAACATCACCGGAATATGAGAAGTCTGTAATTCCATTTTCAGCTTCCTGCAACATTCCAATCCGTCCATCACCGGCATCATCACATCACAGATAATGGCATCAGGCACATATTTCATAGCTTTCTTTAATCCGGCATGTCCGTCGGCAGCCTCTATCACCGTATATTCCTCTTTCAATAATGATTTCACATAGCCACGTACATCCGCATTATCGTCAATTATCAAGATGCATTCCTTATTCTCATCCGGAAGCCGTTCTTCTGTTTCCGTTTCCTCCAATTCCTCCACCACCGTCGGCTGTGTAGTGTGCGGTTCCTGTATCCGATCTACAGACTGCTCCTCCACTATCTCCATAGGAATATCCACCGTAAACACTGTTCCTTTTCCTTCCACACTGTCCACCGTTATCACCCCGCCGTGCAACTCGACAAAAGCCTTTGCCAAAGCAAGACCAATACCTGAGCCCGCATGGTTCACATCCATCTGATAAAAGCGGTCGAAAATATGCCGGATGTGCCGGACAGAGATTCCCGAACCGGTATCAGCAACTACCAGACGGACATATCTTCTATTTTCCTCCTTTATTAAAGTAGAAAGTGTGACAGTGATAGTTCCATTCTCCGGGGTAAACTTAAACGCATTGGACAACAAATTAAAATAGACACGTTCCATCTTTTCGGCATCCAACGCCATCAGACAGTCTGTCCGGTCATCGTTCACGTCCAGAACAAAATGGATATGCTTTCTCAAAGCCAATGTTTGAAATGCATGGCTCCATTCCTGTAATTGCGCACGCAGGTCCATATTGGTTCTCACCAACTCCAGTTTACCATTTTCATACTTACGGAAATCAAGAATCTGGTTGACCAGCCTCAACAGAATATTCACATTCTTATGTACCACTTTCAATAAGGATCGTTGCTTAGAGGTCAAGTCTTTATCCTCTAAAAGCTGTTCCACCGGATCGGCAACCAAAGTAAGCGGAGTACGGAAATCATGAGAAACATTCGTAAAGAAGACCAGTTTGGCATGAGTCGCCTCTTCCAACTGCTTGGAGAGGCTGATCAGTTGGTCGCGTTGTTCCTCCAATTGTTTCTTTTGACGGGATAACTCCATGTTCATCCGGTTCTTTGTCCAATACGCACGGACGATGATCGCCAATAAGGCAGCAAACAGTAACAGGATAATCAGACATGCATACAGAAACATGGTCTGGGCAGAGTATCTTGACCAATATTCGTCCACCTGATTATTCAGCCGTTCTATCTTTCCGTCCTGTTCGGCATGTGGTCTGTCTGCACTGCATGCACGGGCATTCGTTTTATCAACAGGGTCTGTTGATAACTTAGTATCCCGTTCATACGGACGCTTCTCCAAATATCCATCGCCACCTGCATCACTTTATCTCCTACCGGTACGGGTAATAAAAGTGGCATCCAACACTCCTTCCAGTACCTGCTCCACTCCATACCCCTTGCCAGGCAACGCATCAATACCGACAAACAACATTTCCTTTTCCAACTGTCGCTGTCTGGCCGACAAATAAGCCCCGACAGCCATGCGGTCATTTTGGGCAAAAACCAGATTTATATCCTTATTGTCTTGAAGTATGGAATCCATTTTCTCCCCAGCCACACTTTGCAGCCAGGCTCCGTCCACGCTGGCGGTAATTTCTATTCCAGGCTCTGCCTTCAAGGCATCCGCCAATCCTCTATGACGCTCCATAGCCGGAGTGGAACCTTCCAGTCCCGTTATCTCCAAAATCTTCCCTTTTCCACCCAAACGGTTCACAATATATTGTCCCACATCTTTGCCAATCTCACAATTATCAGCACCCACAAAAGCCGTATAACGGTCCGACAAAATCTTACGGTCAATTACCACAACAGGTATTCCCAGCCCGTATGCCTTCTCCACAACAGGAGTGACAGCCGCCGCCTCATTCGGAGCGACAATCAATAAATCAACTTTCCTGTCAATAAAATAGTTGATATCTTCTATCTGATTCCGGTTATTATCTTTCGCGGTACGGATCTCCACCTCCACCCCATCATAAAACAAGGCTTCACGTACAATTTCATGATTCATTTTATGCCGCCATTCGTCATCACTACATTGTGAAACACCAATGTAATAGCGCGTATGTTTCTGACTGCACGATGTCAGAATTCCCATAAGGCATAAAATCAAAAACAAAAGATGTTTTTTCATGTTCCTCAAGGTATTTATAGATAACAAAGATAAAAGGTAACCGCTAATAAAACAAACATCTGCAAGAGAAAGTAAAAAAACGAACATCGCGAAGAACCTGATTACATCTACTTTGCATTTACAGGTTCTTCGCGATACAGCCTCAGACAATATGATTTCCAATCCAATTTGAATGAGTATCCGCAACCATTAAAATTTAAATCAACTCATTCTTTAAACGAGCCGGCAACTCAGGCATAGCCCCGTTTTGCGTACATACGTATGCAGAAACCTCAACAGCCAGTTTATGCGCCTCGGCAACCGGCTTTCCCTTCAAAATAGCAGCTACAAAAGTCGCCGTGAACGAATCGCCCGCACCTACCGTATCGGCCACCTCCACCTTCGGAGTCTCTACAAATGAAATCTCACCCGGAGTAAAGACATAACTGCCATTGACACCACACGTTAAAATCAACATCTTCAGATTATATTTCGCCAACAGAATCCAGCATTTATCCTGCAAGTCTATGCCGGGATAACCGAACATACGGCTCACTGTGACCAACTCCTCGTCATTAATCTTTAAAATATTACATTTTTTCATCGAGTTGCAAAGAATCTCCTTCGTATAGAAACCTTGGCGCAAATTCACATCGAAAATTTTACATTGTCCTTCTCCTTCGGGCATCACATCCAGAAAACGGTTGATTGTTTCCCTTGAAACCACACTACGCTGTGCCAACGAGCCGAAACATACGGAACGGGTATTCTTTGCCAACTCTTCCAAAGCAGGTGTAAAAGGTATATTATCCCAAGCCACCCCTTCTTTTATATCATACATAGGTACCCCATTAGGGTCCAGTTCCACCTGTACGGTTCCTGTGGGATAAGGCACTTTCTCTATCTGATACTTCAAGTTCTTACCATCAAAATTCTCAAGTATCTCATTACCCAGCTTGTCATCGCCAATCGCACTGACCACCCGGCTGTCAAAACCGAATTGTGACACATGATAAGCGAAGTTTGCCGGAGCACCACCAATTTTCTTTCCTTCGGGCAGCACATCCCATAGTGCCTCACCCATTCCTACGATGATTTGATTCATGATATTATTTACTGTTTACAATTAAAATCATTTCTTTATTTTCAAGGTATACATCAACAAATAGATAACTCCGACAGTCATCACCGCCACAGCGCCACTCTGCCCCATGGCATCACCGGCAACTCCCATGGCCAACGGAAATACCGTACCGCCGAACAGCCCCATAATCATCAATCCGGAAACTTCATTTTTCTTTTCGGGCATGGCAAACAATGCCTGCGAGAATATAATAGAGAACACATTGGAGTTACCGAAACCAATCATGGCAATGCAAATATAAATAATTGTTTCCGAATGGAATATAAATAATCCCACCATTGCCAGCAACATGAACACGACACTGAGAGCAAAGAAAGACTTTGCAGAAGCCTTTTGCAAGATAAAGGCTCCGAGGAAGCAACCCACCGTACGGAAAATAAAATAAAGACTTGTTGCAAAACCGGCCTCAGCCAATGTCATATCCAAACGCTCCATCAAGATTTTAGGAGCCGTTGTATTCGTACCGACATCAATACCGACATGGCACATGATCCCAATGAAAGACAAGAGAATAAACGGTTTTCCCAACAAGGAAAGCACGCTTTGAAGCCGGACGCTTTATCGGGTTTCTCTTCCTCAATAGGGGTCAGCCCCAACAACACGATGGCAAAAACGGCTATCACCATATAAACAGGAAATAATACCCGCCAGCCAAGCCCGAAAGTAGGAATAGCCTGCATCGCTCCCCACATGGCAATGTAAGGGGCAAGAAAGGAAGCAATAGCTTTTACAAACTGACCGAAAGTCAATGTACTTGCCAACTTTTCCCCCGCAATAATATTACTCAGCAACGGATTCAAAGAGGTTTGCATCAACGCATTACCGATACCCAGTAAAGAGAAAGAAATCAACATAAGCGTATAGCCGTCGCCGAATATAGGGAGCAGCAAAGAGGCAAAAGTGACAATCAGACTCAGAAGAACTGTCTTCTTACGCCCTATCTTATTCATCAGAATACCTGTAGGTACGGAGAAAATCAGGAACCAGAAGAAGACCAAGGAAGGAAATATATTGGCTTGAGAGTCTGTCAGATCCAGATCCGCTTTTACATAATTCGATGCAATCCCCACCAGGTCTACAAATCCCATGGCGAAGAAACACAGCATCACCGGAATTAATTTGGCATACAGATTTTTATTGCTATTCATGACTTTATACTTAGTTTACAAACCTAACTTATATATTGTGAAATTTGAAATTTTCATCTCTCCTCCTTTACTATAAAAACGCAAAGAGTTATAAGGTTCATTCGGGAATACCAGATTAGTCATGGCAACGCGGCCACCGTCAACAAACAACTCCACACTTCCATTATCCACAAAAACTTGAATTTTATGTGCCTTCGCGGTGTTTATCGGAGCCCAAGTACCCAAAGCAAAATCATTTTTATAATTCACCGTAACCTCTTTATAACGAGCATAACTTTCTTCGGTATCCAAATCATGCGGTTTTACCTTCTTGCCAAAGTCTACAATACCGCTTTCCGCACGGTCCATTACCACACGTCCCTCCGAAGCATCCAGATAAATCTTCACCTTCTCACCCAAACTGTTCAGCAATTCAAAACCAGCCTCTTTACCAGCCGACACCAGTTGCAATTCCAGTTCAAAAGCGCCGTCGTTATTTTCAAAAAGTGTTTCTAAACGCTTCTCGCCATTTACTGTAAAATCATCCAGCTTTTTAGAATCTTTCCGCAAGTGCTCCGTTTCCTTTACCGGTGCGGCACTCAGATAAAGCTGTTTGTCTTCTCCCGTATACAGACTCAGCTCACGCGGCAAAGCATTGGCACTGCGGAACTGTTGTATAGGAGTATAGTTAGCATACTGCCAGTTGCTCATCCAAGGTACGGCAATGACACGGTCGCCGGTATTCGAGAAACAAACAGTGGCATAATGATCTTTCCCCCAGTCGAGCCATTTCACCACCTCGGGTTTCGTATCACATACAAACTGATGCCCGTCAAAGTCGCCTGTAAAATACATCGTACCGCTGCCTCCATAGACAAATCCCGGATTGATATTGACAATCATCACCCATTTCATCCTGGTCCGGTCACCATCTACAGGAAGTTGGATGAAATCCGGACATTCGAACTGATTGGGCTGAGGACCAAATCCTTCTCCAAACTCACTCATATATTCCCATTGCTTCAAGTTGGCAGATGAATAAAAACGCATATTCTTATCCGCACTGACAATCATAATCCATTTCTGTTCGGGTTCATACCAAAAGACCTTCGGGTCACGGAAATTCTGTAGTCCGTCAAACGGAGTAAGAACCGGATTCTGTTCATACTTCGTATAAGTACGCCCGTTGTCCGTACTGTATGCCATACTTTGTACCTGGCTCTGCCCACCGGGTATATTACGGTGCGAAGTATAAAAAGCGACAATTGTATTTTCACCGTAGCCTGCGCTGTTATGTTTATCCACAATGGCACTTCCCGAAAAGATATGCCCCAATGTATCACGGGCAATCGCCGGGTCAAGATGCTCCCAATGAACCAAATCCTTGCTCACGGAATGTCCCCAGTGCATATTTCCCCATACGGAGCCGTATGGATTATATTGAAAATAAAGGTGATATTCACCGTCTTTATAAACCAGTCCGTTGGCATCATTCATCCAGCCATAAAGCGGAGTGTGATGATAAACCGGACGGAACTTATCCCTGTTTGCCGTATCAAATGTATCCGAAACCCGGATGCTGTCCCAACACAGCGCATCTGCCGCCACCTTCTTTATAATGACAGTAGCTTCCTCACTTCCCTGAGGCAAGGCAAACGGAACATAATATTCAACGCTGTCTGTAGCCAGACGCACATCCATATCGGTATCTGCGGGGCTCCCAGTATCCAGCCTTACCAGTCCTTCCTTGCTGCTCTCCTGAATCGGAAGCAACAAATAGTTAGCGGGACGGGCAATATGTACGATTGTCACCGTATCTCCCTGATGTTCGAAAACCAGGTCAGTTTTTTTGTGACTGACAAGAAACAGCGCCTCCTGTAAAGGCTAAACCTAATGCAAGGTTAACAAGATTTGTTTTCATGAAGTATAGGATATTAAAAGTTTTGTTTGATTGTTTTTCGTTATCGGCAAAGTTAACGGAAACCTGCCTTACCGGCTGAAACATTTGTTTCATTCTTATGTATAAATGTTACTTTTCCACCATAAAGAAGAATTAAATCCCTCTTGAATCAGAATGTTATTTTCGCCGCAAATTCTACGGTGAACGGACGGATATAGCTGCCTGCCATCCATGCGCCGTTATATGCCGCCGCATTCTCCTTATCTACCAGCTCGGCTCCCGAAATACTTCCTTTCGCCCCGGTCTGGTTCAAGAAGTTTATCACAGTTCCGCTTAAGGACAGATGTTTGTTCACATTCCAGTTTATTCCACCGAATGTTTCCCAACGGCCGTTGAAATAATAAGCATTTTTAATATTTGCATACGTCTTGCTGAAGTAACGGAAACTGGCCCATACCTTCAAGTCTTTGGTAATGTTGTAACTAGGGTCCAGCTCAATCAGCACCTTCGGAATTTCGGTAACGATATTGCCGGTGGCATTGATACCCGATGTTGTCCCGTCACTAAAGGTCACTCCCGTTTCATACTTCTTATACTTCGGGCTTTGGTAAGTGAACAGGAAGTGGAAATCAAATCCTTTGAAAGGTTTCACCACCGCATCCGTCGTCCACCCTATTGTTTCAATATCATAACTCAATGCAGCCGCCTTAATATCCTTATCATTATTCGGATTAATCAGATTCAAGGTAGAGTTGTTGTTAGTCTTGGCAATGTAACTGAACAGTGAGGTCAGACTAATCCAGTCATTATTGAAATAAATACCCGCACGCCCAACGGAATCGTAATCTTATCTACATTCGGCATCTCGGCAGGAGCAAAGTTCGACATATTCGGACGCTGGGTATTGTAGGTGAAATCGGCGGTAAAGCCAAACTGCTTTGTCATTTTATAAGTGGCGGCAGCCGTGAAAGCCATGTTCAGCCAATTGTAACTGAAATAACGGGGAGCTATCTTCGTACCATCGGCTGCAACTGCCCCGATATGATAACCGGCAAAGCGGCCTACCGGATTGCCTTCGGCATTATATACCGCCAGGTTCTTTCCTGCCAGACGCTGGTACTCGAAGCGTGCGCCATAATACACATTCCATTTATCGGTGATGTCCCAGTCGTGAGTAGCATAAAGAGCCAGTTTGTTTTCATGTCCTTTGTAATATTCGGAAGCATTCTGGTTCAGATTATAATAAGGAGTGTTTCCGTAATGATGAATATCCTTCGTATCGGCGCTGTACAACATTTGGGGATATTCTTCCACCGTATGGTCATACATGGTAGTGTTCGAAGCATAGTCCACATCATAATACCATTCGTTCACCCCCACACGCCAAGTCATATCATCATACTTCCGCGACAACTCGGTGGTAAAGAAGAACTCATCTATATTCCCCCGGTTGAAACAGGACATGCGGCTCTGTACATATCCCTCATAAGGATTCAATGTTCCATCCAGTCCTTTGGTGCTATAGCCGTCGGCTCCTACTTTCTGCTCCATAGACATCGGAGTCTGGTACAGATAGGAACCCAAAGCATGGTCATACTTCATATTGATTTTCCACTCCAACCCGTTATCCCACCGGTAACGGTTCAGAACCGTCAACTGATTTCCTTTACTGGCCGTAGCATCATACAGACTGATCTTTTTCATCTCGCCGGTACGCATGTCCATATAAACCATATCCGATACATTGGGCAGATAAGAAGAAGTCCCCAGTCCGAAACCGGGAATCTCCTTCACAACTCCCATCGCCTACATAAATAAATGGTGCACCGGTGGTAGCATTGGACAACCAATGGCTGTTGCTGTAATGGTAGATGGCAGAGAGCTGTCCACGTCCTTCATTGTAGAACTTGGTCAAGGCAAACTTATAGATCTGAGTCCGGTCCTGATATTGCGCAAAACGCAGTTTGAACGAACCCGGATCAAAATTCTGATAGATGCTGCCGCTGTAAAACCAATCTTTTCCGATGCTTCCATTCAGATTGAAGTCAAATTGCTGTTTACCGAAATGATTGGTGCCGTAGTTCAGCACACCATTCATTTTCTTCTCTTTATCCAAGCCGAGTTCCGTAAACGAATTGACAGCATAACCTATATTACCGGTAGTAATCGCTGTTTCGGAAATCTTCAGCAATCCGGTATGTCCCAAGCTGCTGTCTCCGCGCCAATGCGTGTTTACATTATGAGGATTCGAATTATATACCACAGGCAGACCATTTTCGAGTACATTCACATCACCACCGGGCAGACCGATAGAGATTTCACGAGGACCATTGGCACTAGCCGCATTCAACATGACATTGCGATTGCCTTCCTCTTTCGAATCAGAGGACACTTTGGTAGAATCTTGTTGTGCATAACCATTCAAGCAAGCGGCGGCAAGTAAATAATGACCGCGCCCATCCGGTTCTTTTGCTGATTTTTGTTCATAGCATTAAATGTTTTTAGAAGGTTTTTCTGAGGCAAAGGTAGGGGACAGCCGGCAACCTCTATAAAACATTTGTTACAGCTGCCGGCATTTTTGTTTCATTGCAACAAAAGTGACGGATTATGTAACATTTCTCGTGAACCATACGCCTTTTCACCTCTAAAAACAAATTCATGCCAATTTTCCTTCAGCCTTCAGTTTGGGCTGTTTTTCCCCATTCCATCGAAGAAAACACCTGAAGGATAATCCTTCAGCCTACTGTCAGCCCGCCTCCTCTTTTTCTATCCGAAGTATGCCGGTAATCAGCATAAAACACTTACCTTTACAGCACACCAACTGAAAAGAAAGACACCACAATGAAAGGAAAACCCCTCAAACCTTCAAGGGAAACATCTAATTTGCCCGTACAAGCTCTTTTCTCCTATGAATTAATAGGTTTTTCCAGTATGATTAAGTACTTTTGTCCTGAATACTAAGACAGACTCCGATGGCAGACTGTACAATCCACTATAGCAGACCGTACAGTCCACTACAGTAAACCGTACGGTCCATTGCCTGCGTCTATAGAAGTTAATAGAAAGAATCCCCTTAGCGTTCGGCAAGAAACGACTTAATCTCCCTATTAAAAAGCATTAAACATGGCAGCAAAGTATGATTTCAAAACCTCCCCCGACATACAGGGAGAGAAGGAACAGCCCACCCTGTATCCGCAAATTGTAGTATCGGGCACAAAAAACCTGAAAGACCTGGCTAAAGACATCGCCCGGCGTTCTACCGTCCACGAAGGGACCGTCGTCGGTCTGTTATGTGACCTGGAAAGCATTATCGCCAATTACCTGGCAGACGGTTATAACGTAAAACTGGGAGAACTGGGTACTTTCTCGGCCACACTGACTTGCCGCAAGGTAACGGACAAAAGCGAGATACGCGCCGCATCGGTACATTTTGACAACATAAAGTTCAAACCCACCCGGAAATTCCGTAAGGAGGTACGAAGCAAAGGAAAGCTGGAACGGGCGGAATATGGTTTCCGGACCTCCTCCACCCGATATTCAGCAGAAGAACGCTTTGTACGGCTGACAAATTATCTGAAAGAGCACTCCATTATCACTTGCAAGGAATATTGTGCCTTGACAGGGTTGCTGAAAACAAAAGCCGGCAGCGAACTACGCCAATGGAGCAGCGAAAAGAAAATAGAAAGAAACGGACGCGCCCCGCACGTGATATACAGGGCGATGCCGGAAGGCTGAAAAGGTATCCTTTCACCTGCTTCCCCCTCTCCCGGAACCTTTATTCTTTCCGGGTGCGGCTGGTGGCTATGAGATACGCCCCCAGCAGAATCAGCGGCACACTGAGCCACTGCCCTATGTTAAAAGTCATATCCGCCTCTTCGGCAACCTGCGGATTCTTCATAAACTCCAGAGCAAAGCGAGTGCCAAAGAATATAAGCAAGCTTACTCCGGTTATTAATCCCACCCTCTTTTGTAAATGGTATGTATGGTACATCACCCAGGCAGTTACACCGGCAACCAGGCAATACAGCATTTCATAAATCTGAGTAGGATGGCAAGGCAAACCTTCATACAGCTGATGCCACTCCCGGGAACGGACAAATTCAAATCCCCAAGGCAACGTGGTGGGATATCCGAATATCTCGGAATTCATTAAATTACCAAAACGGATACAGAAGCAGACAATCGCCACAGCAGGTATCATGCGGTCAAACAACCACCACACACTTTTCCGGGTTACTTTTTTCGAGTACCACATCAGAGCCAGAATGATGGCGAACACCCCTCCGTGACTTGCCAGCCCGCCTTTCCAAATCTTGAATATTTCAACAGGATGGGCGCCATAATAGTCCCATTCATAAAACAAACAGTGCCCCAGACGGGCGCCAATGACCGTACTGACTATGCAATAGACAAAAAGCTTGTCCACCCACTCTTCCGGATACTTCTCTTTTTTGAATAAACGGCTTACCATTTCATAAGCCAATATGAAACCAAGGCCCCACATCAGCCCATACCAACGCACTTCCCAACTACCTACTTTAAATAAGATAGGATCCACATCCCATACAATACTTGCTATCATTGTTCTATTTCTTTGTTTATGAACACAAAGGAAATAAAAAAATCTCTTCTCCGGAATAAAACAGAGAAGAGATTTTCAGAATATCGTTCTTTTTGAGGAAACCTCTTTATACCAAATGGGCAATCAGTTCCTCACGGTCGCCGCACAGCAGATCAATTACAGGAACTTCGATCATGGTATAACATCCGGGCTGCTGTTTCATGGAGGCGCGTGCCACGCAAACCAGCACCTGCGCGGTAAGAGCCGGATTATTAATCTTCATGTCAAACTCGAACAACTGATTGTGAGTCTTGCCCGATACCCCTTTGCGAACCAGGTTAACGCCATGACCCACGTCGTTCAAATCGTCCACACATGGAACTTGTTTTACATGTGTCTCGTCATTTACAAAATAAGGATCCGACTTGATGGCGGCTTCCACAGTCTTGAAGTCCGCACCTTCCTCCAGTTCCACATACACCATACGGCGATGGATACCGGTTCCCACAGGAATAGTCATGGACAAAGCATCCTTCACTCCATCAATGGCACGGACTGCTACGGAATGTCCCATGCTGCGTCCCGGGCCGAAATTGGTATAAGTAATGCCCTTCGGAGCGATGGCTTCCAGCAGGGTACGGACTACAGAATCGCTTCCCGGATCCCATCCGGCAGAAATAATAGCGACAGCCTTACCGGCCTTTGCCGACTCATCCAATGAACGGCGGAGAGAAGTGATTTGCGTATGAATGTCGAAACTATCTACCGTATTGATACCCATTGCCAGAATCTCTTTCGCATATTCTTCCACGCTACGGGTCGGAGTAGCCAGCACAGCCACATCCACATCTTTCAATTCCTTTATATCTTTCACCACAGCGTATGCTTCCAACTCGGCAGGCTTGTTTTCCGCACCGCTACGACGGACGATACCTGCAATCTCAAAATCGGGAGCAGCTTCCAAAGCCTCCACTACATACTGACCAATGTTACCGTATCCAACCACGGCCGCTCTTATTTTTTTCATCTTTTATTGAGTTTAGTTTACTATTATCTGTTAATTCGCTGCAAAAATAAACATTTTGCCTCGTTTTTTTGTTCACTACGACCTAATAATTTAAAAATATTCTTGCCGAACTTATAATTTAAAAGATAGATGTCCTATTTTTGCAAAGAACTGTAAATTTTCAAAATGAAACAACCATGATAGAATATATTAAAGGAGACATTGCGGAGATTACTCCGGCAACGGTAGTTTTAGACTGTAACGGGATGGGATATGGCATCAATATCTCATTGAATACGTATTCGGCCATTCAGAATCAGAGCAATACGAAATTATATATTTATGAAGCGATCCGGGAAGATGCCTACGTACTCTACGGATTCTCGACCAAACAGGTAACGGGAGTTGTTTTTGTTACTGATTTCCGTATCGGGCATCGGCGGCAACACGGCACGTATGATTCTGTCGGCCTTATCCCCTTCCGAGCTGTGCGGAGTAATCAGTTCCGGTAATGACAAGTTATTGAAAACAGTAAAAGGCATCGGCCTGAAAACTGCCCAACGCATCATAGTGGACTTAAAGGACAAGATCGCCACTTCGGGCGTGGAGACGGTGAACAGTGAAATGTTTGCCAATCCGGGCAATACGGAAATTCATGACGAGGCTGTCGCCGCACTCACCATGCTGGGATTCGCACAAGCCGCATCACAAAAGGTAGTGGCTGCCATACTGAAAGAGGAGCCTGCCGCCCCGGTAGAAAAAGTGATCAAGCTGGCCCTGAAGCGATTGTAAGGGCTGTACATGAAACAAGGAACACGGACAATGCGGACTTTGGGGAGATTCTCTTCAGGATCCGCATTGTTTGTGTTCCCATCCACATCACTTCTCTTCCTCCTGTTCCTGC
>ENA-OQNJ01000208-OQNJ01000208.1-human-gut-metagenome-genome-assembly--contig:-NODE-208-length-15534-cov-3.322516_pt1 | contig 15534 bp, 20 predicted proteins | sample MGYA00242630_ERZ504882 | MGnify/ENA primary metagenome ERZ504882 (study PRJEB26092, sample SAMD00036408) | human gut metagenome | host: Homo sapiens | study: EMG produced TPA metagenomics assembly of... | reverse complement strand
TGCACGAGACATGCAATAAGTGACTCCGGTTCAACATCACCGTGATGTGATTCTACTGCATTAATCACAAGTGGTGACTCTTTGTATTTCTTACATAATTCGGCACCGAGCTGGATATGTGAACCCTCCATCTCGTGATCTACTGCCTTACCTATATCATGTAATAAGCCTGCACGCTTTGCCATTCTGACATCCTCACCAATTTCAGCAGCCAGTAAGCCAGTCAGCTGTGCAACCTCGATAGAATGCTTTAACGCATTCTGACCGTAGCTTGTTCTAAACTTCATCTTTCCAAGAAGACGCACAAGCTCCGGGTGAATACCATGTATGCCCACCTCAAGTGTGGCAGCCTCACCCTCTTCACGAATCATATTATCGACTTCTTTTTGAGCCTTCTCAACCATCTCCTCTATACGGGCCGGATGGATTCTTCCGTCAACAATAAGCTTCTCAAGAGCTATTCTTGCAACCTCTCTTCTAATTGGATCAAAGCTTGACAAGATAACTGCCTCAGGTGTGTCATCTATAATCAGATCTACACCTGTCATAGTCTCGAGAGTACGGATATTACGTCCCTCTCTTCCTATGATACGTCCCTTCATCTCATCATTCGGAAGCGATACTACTGAAATAGTAGTCTCAGACACATGGTCTGCTGCACATTTCTGAATAGCTGTAACCACGTAATCCTTAGCCTTACGGTTTGCCTCTTCCTTTGCTTTGTTTTCCATTTCCTTAATCATTTTTGCAGTATCAAGTTTTACATCTTCTTCAATGGTCTTTAAGAGATATTCTTTAGCTTGCTCGGAGGTTAATCCAGAGATTCTTTCAAGTTCCTGTAAACGCTGCTCGTTAAGCTTTGATATTTCAATCTTCTGCTTCTTGAGTTCCTCTTCCTTAACTGCAAATCCGGCTTCACGCTTCTCGATAGCTTCGAGCTTCTTGTCGACATTTTCTTCCTTCTGAACGATACGACGCTCATTACGGGAAATCTCGTTTCTACGCTCTTTGATTTCCTTATCCAGATCATTCTTAGCCTTTATAGACTCTTCCTTGATCTCAAGCATAGACTCGCGCTTCTTTTCCTCCGCAGTCTTTACAGCCTCATCAATGATTCCTCTTGCCTTCTCCTCAGCATTTCCTATCTTGGAGTTAGCAGATTTCTTCTCGTATGAAGCGGCTGCAAACCATACAATCAATGCAGTAATAATAATAGAAACTACAGCAGTAATGATATACGGTAGCATTACAGGAGCACCTCCTTTATTAAATTTTCATTGTATTTCACAAATTACAACAATTAAATTCTATACTTTTTGGTGCAAATTGTCAAGGTAATTGTGACCTCATTGCAGAAAGAATCTGGCTGCTCTTAAAGCCCCTGCGCATAAGAAACTGGTATATCCTGCGAAACTCCTTTTCATCACAGTTATCAGGATCATAGTGTTTCTTTTCAAGCAGCTTTGCTATATGTTTCTCTTCATCAGCAGTGTATTCGCTGTCTATGGCACAATTTATATCATATCTGCCTATGCCCTTTGTCATAAGCTTCTGCTCCAGCTGCCTGCGGCTTAAGCTGTCCTGATGATACCTGACATATGTGGAAGCAAATCTGTAATCATCAAGATAATGAAAGTTCTTGACATAATCTATTGCTGCATCCACACAGCAATCCGGATATCCGCCCTGTGTGAGCTTTTCCCTAAGCTTTCTTTCACTCCTGTCCATCTGTTCAAGCAGATGAAGTGCTCTCTTTTTGGCTCTCTTTCCTACCACCTCAGTTATCAGCTTTTCGTAATCCACTTCACTGATAAAGGCTCCCTCCATAATAGAGTACCGCACGGCCTCTGTACGATACAACACACATGTCGTGCCATTATCAAAAGTCGTGCGGTATTTGCCTTTACCAATATTCTCATATCCGGTAATCTCTATCATATATAACCCTGCTCACTTATTATTCTTCTGCTTCAGGCTTTTCAGAGTCTTCCTGTACTGCAGCATCTTCATCCTCAGGCTGTGTAAAGTAAAAATCCCTTACCTTTGCCTCAAGCATATCAAAAAAATGCCGGATTCTCATGGATATAAGTCTTTGCATTCTCACGACCCTGTCCTATCTTGTCTCCCTCGTATGCGTACCATGCACCGGATTTGTTGACAATGCCTGCATTTACTGCAAGATCAAGCACATCTCCTTCTCTTGAGATACCCTGTCCAAACATGATATCAAACTCTGCCTCCCTGAAAGGAGGAGCTATTTTATTCTTAACAACCTTTACGCGGACATGGTTGCCGACTATCTCACCGCCCTGCTTGAGTGACTCAGTTCTTCTGACATCAAGACGCACTGATGAATAGAACTTTAATGCCCTTCCACCTGTGGTAGTCTCAGGATTTCCAAACATCACACCTACCTTCTCACGAAGCTGATTGATGAATATAACGATACAATTTGACTTGCTGATAACTGCCGTGAGCTTACGGAGCGCCTGGCTCATAAGTCTCGCCTGAAGACCCACATGGGAATCCCCCATATCTCCGTCAATCTCGGCCTTTGGTACGAGTGCCGCAACTGAATCGACAACCACGATATCCACAGCGCCCGAACGTACCATTGTCTCTGTTATCTCAAGTGCCTGCTCACCGCAGTCCGGCTGTGAAATATAGAGATTGTCAATATCAACACCTATATTTCTGGCATATACAGGGTCAAGCGCATGCTCTGCATCTATAAAGCCTGCGATGCCGCCTCGCTTCTGTACCTCTGCAACACAGTGGAGTGCAACCGTTGTCTTACCTGATGACTCCGGTCCGTACACCTCAATAATCCTGCCCTTCGGAAGACCTCCGAGTCCTAATGCAATATCAAGGCTTAATGAGCCTGTAGGTACTGTCTCTACATTCATATTGGCTGAATTGTCACCAAGCTTCATGACAGAGCCCTTTCCGTATTGTTTCTCAATCTGCGCGATAGCAGCGTCTAATGCTTTTAATTTATCTTCCTTTGCCATAATAATCTCCTATTCTCTCGCGAACAAACGTTCGTTCTGTTATTATAATAATACACTTCTATTCAATTGTCAACTAATAAATTGGAATAATTACAGAATCAGATAGCTGCCCGTGCTGCTGTTTGTGCCTCACGCTATACTCTAAAACAGCTATAGCTAAAATACTCAAAAATATACAAATAAAACATAATTAAAAAGACAGTTGCTTTCACAACTGTCTTCATTATACACATAATCTCTCACTAACGTCAAGTCCAAATTCAACCTTGAAATCCTTACCTAGTTTCTTCCAAACTCAGTAAGCACAAGTCCGTCATTTCTATCGAGTGTCATGCCGATGCTCCACTCATTGATGAACAGAAGAAGCGGATTGCCCTTCATGTCGACAACCTTCTTCATATCGCTTGTTCCGTTAATTGTATCTACATTGACCTCATCCTTGTTCTCAATCCATCTGATATGCTCATATGGCAGATTCTCTAGTCTGATCTGCACATTGTACTCATTTTCAAGTCTGAATTTAAGCACGTCAAACTGAAGCACACCGACCACGCCGACTATGATTTCTTCCATGCCGCCCTTGTACTCCTGGAACATCTGGATAGCACCCTCCTGCGCAATCTGTGTGACACCCTTTACAAACTGCTTTCTCTTCATGGAATCAACAAGTGATACCCTCGCAAAATGCTCAGGTGCAAATGTCGGGATGCCCTCAAACTCAAATTTATCCTTTGCTGTCGTGAGTGTATCTCCTATAGAGTATACGCCCGGGTCAAACACACCTATGATGTCGCCAGCATATGCCTTGTCCACTATTTTTCTCTCATCTGCCATCATCTGCTGCGGCTGTGAAAGCTTTAGGCTCTTGCCTCCCTGCACATGGTATACCTCCATGCCGGCTGTAAACTGTCCGGAGCAGATTCGCATAAATGCTATTCTGTCCCTGTGGTTTTTGTTCATGTTGGCCTGAATTTTGAATACAAATGCAGAAAAATCCTCTGAAAAAGGATCAATCATTCCGATGTCAGATTGTCTTGCTGTCGGTGCATATGTCATCTTAAGGAAATGCTGTAAAAATGTCTCAACACCAAAGTTTGTGAGAGCAGAGCCGAAAAATACAGGTGAAAGCTCTCCCTTTGTGACAAGCTCCATGTCAAAATCTGCACTGGCGCCATCCAGCAGCTCAATCTCATCCATGAGCTGGCTTTTAAATTCCTCTCCTATCTCATCGGAAAGAGCCGGATCATCTATATGAATAATCTTCTCCGAGCCCTCTTTTGTACCCTTTAAGGTATCTGCAAATGTCATGACCTCCTTGCTGTTTCTGTCATACACACCCTTAAACTGCTTTCCTGAGCCTATTGGCCAGTTGATAGGACATGTCGCGATACCAAGCTCTTTTTCGATGTCATCGAGAAGCTCAAACGTATCGTTGGCATCACGGTCCATCTTGTTTATGAATGTAAAAATCGGGATATGTCTCATGACACAGACCTTAAAGAGCTTTCTGGTCTGTGCCTCAACACCCTTGCTCGCATCAATTACCATGACGGCCGAATCGGCTGCCATGAGTGTACGGTATGTGTCCTCTGAGAAATCCTGGTGTCCCGGTGTATCAAGAATATTGATGCAATATCCGTCATAATTAAACTGTAATACAGATGAAGTAACCGAAATACCTCTCTGCTTTTCTATCTCCATCCAGTCCGAAACAGCATGCTTTGCCGTAGCCTTTCCCTTTACCGAACCGGCCTGGTTTATTGCCCCTCCGTACAAAAGAAACTTCTCTGTCAGAGTAGTCTTTCCTGCATCCGGATGGGAAATTATTGCAAATGTTCTTCTTTTTTCTATTTCCTGTCTTAAGTTATCCACTGATATTTCCTCCAAACAAAATCAGAGTATAGTATAGCTTAAAACGGTTCCCATTTCAAGACACTAAAAATTTATGTATCAGTCCATCGTCGATATGACAATATTTGATGCCCCGATATTTGTCTTGCGCTTGATAATGTCCTCTATCTGAGCTCTCTTCTCATCAGTCACATCGTCCTTTCCCACAATCACATCACAGCATTCATCACTGAGACTTACCACAGCATTCTTAAATCCCTTTGCCTCCAGCATCATCTGGGCATCCTCCTCCATCTGTGCATTTTCTGTCAGCTTCACCATGGCATCCACCGCGCTCTTCTTCTCTGCCTCTGACACTCCTGCATCATCGATAATCTTCTGCAGAGCCTCCTTGTTCTTTGAGCGCACCTGCTCGCGTCCCAGCTTCACCTGTGCCACACACTCCTCGCTCTCTGTGGATGCACTTGTCAGTACCGTTTCGCCGGCATTTAATATTTCCTCTGTCGAGTCTGTCTCAAGCGCAACCTCATCTGATGCCTGTGTATCCTCACATTCCTTAGACTCCTTTGTATCCGCCTTTCCATTTACAGCTTCGATTTCAGTGGAAAGCACATCCTTTGCATTCATAAAGGTATCCCTGTTATCATAGCTTATGTAACCGACCACTGCCAAAAGAAGTGCAAGTGTCGTAATAATTATCTGATTCTTATGGCTGCCTTTCTTCACTTTTATTCCTCCCTGGATATCATTTTTGCTATTTTTATTTTATGCATGGGCACATCAAATAATGCAGAAACCGCATTAGAAATATCGTTGTTTACCTGTGGGCTTCCTCCGCCCTGCGCTACCACAAGCACTCCTGAAACAGTCGGTTTGTCCGTGCTTGTGACATAAGGTACGCTTGCATCCTCGTCATCGTATATAACCGTAGTCTTTTCAATGCTCTCCGAGGTCTCCTTAGTATCCTTATCCACTATCCTTGTGCCATCGTCTGACAGCGTAATCATCACAGATACCTCACCCACACCGTCTATCCTTTCAAGAATACCCTCAAGCTTTTTTTCAAGCAGTTTCTCATATTCTTCATCATCGCAGGTGCTTTCACTTACTGACTTGGCTTTAGCTTTCTTTTGTGAATTACTACAGGTATTTTTATCCTCTTTTACCGGAAGCACCACAATAAGAAGCAGTACTCCAACAAGTAAAATCACTATGTAGTCAGTTTTCTTCAGCTTCGAAAGCCGTAAACAAATCTGTCGTATCCTCGTCATATTCATACGAAATCCCCTCTATTTTCTTTGTGAGCTCAGCAAATCTCATGTCATATTCATACCCTGCCGCAAGAGGCTTTAGAATAATGACCGCCAAAAACACCCCAAGCATAAACCTAAAGTACCTCCTGTACTGCTCCTTTGGCGTTAAATATGTCATTACCATGAAAAAAAACGCCAGATACAAATAACTCTTCATGCCCTATCAACCTCCCATAAAGCTTGTAGATGCACATACTATCGCAATCACTATAAAAAACAATATAGATGCATCTCTTATCACGATATAATACAGATTTCCAGCCCTGGCAACGGCTTCTATGCCCTCCACAATCCTGTTGTCTGAAACCGGCTGCAGCGCAGCGGAAAGCAATCTGTACATCAGCGAAAAGATTAGTGTTTTTACAAGCGGGGTCAGCACAATGAAAAAAACGCACGATAATCGCCGCCATACCGACACTGTTTTTTATGAGCATCGCACAGCCAAGCATAATTTCACCTGCACCCTGCCCAAGCCTCCCCACACCCGGTATCGCTTGAAAGCTTTTTAAGATAAGGCTTTCCGATATTTTGTCCTTTGCGGGAGCAATCATGGCCTGGACTATGCCTATGCCCGCCACTATCTTTATGGATGCCTTCATTATTTTTGTAACTGCTGATTCAATAAACTCTGCAAGCTTTTCAAGCTTCTTTTCACTAGATACGTGATTGAGTACCTCTAGCACCAGAAACAGATGAATTCCCGGTATGAGCACCAGCTTTATAAGCCACTCAACTACATAAATGAGCACAAATGCCAGCATGTAAAAGCCTGATGCCGAAAATCCTTTTCCGGACGCAAGAAGTACTGTCGCATATGCCGGCACAAGCGCTGTAAGATAAGTCAAAAGCACATCAATACAGCCCTTTGCCACATCAGACAGCACAAAAAAACGATGCCATAAGCATTGATATAACCGATGCATACATAAACAGAAAGCTTACATTGTATACATAATCCTGCCGCCAGAAAATAAGCCTTGAAAACACCATAAAAAGTATCGTATAGCACAGCATATTTATAATAACAGGCTTCACCGCCGCTATCTCATAAAAAACAGCTCATAAATATACTCACAGAGTTTTTTCACCGGCCTTTTGATCTCCTGCCAGAATTGCATCCACTATATCCGAAAACGATAGTCTGTCCGGCAGATAATCCTTTGAATATTTTTCAATCTCTGACATATCTAGTTTTTTCAAGCATCTGCTGCTCAATTTTATCTGTGATTTCGGTGTCCGACGCATACACAAAACACTGCGGCAAAAACACTACAGTCAATATGATTATTATCAAAATATATTTTTTGCAAATCAAAACAGCTCTCCAATCAGCTCTATCAGACAAGACATCACCGGAATTGACATCACAACAATTGCTCCCTTCGCAAAAAGCTCTATCTGCGATGCAATTGCGCTATGACCACAGTCCTTACAGATTGAGGATGAAAACTCCGCAATATATGCAATCCCAAGCATCTTTACCATAGTGACAAAAAATGCCGGTTCCACAGGAAGCTTTGAAAGAAGTCCTTTAAAAAACTCAATTGTCGTGCCGAGCCGCTCCAATGCAAAAGCAAAAATTATAGTGCCGCAGGCCACTGAAAGAAGCATTGAAAGCTCAGGCCTGTCACGCTTTAAAAGCACTGCAAAAAATACTGCCGCAATTCCTATTATCCCAATCTTCAACATATTACAAAGAAAACATATCCTGCATTGCCTTAAACAGCTCACTTATATATGGCACAATCCAAAACAATACAATAACAAGCCCGGCCAGACTAAGCAGGAAAGTCATTTCCTCCCTTCCACTGTGTTTTAAGACCTGTCCGAGCACCGTAATCACTATTCCAAGTGCTGCTATCTTAAAAATAATCGAAATCTCCATCATCAAGTCCTTTCATCGCATACAACAATATGTTTAATCGGATTACCACATTTTTATACAAACATTTTTATATAAGCATTATTGATATCATAATCCCTCCCAAAATCCCCACCGGACAGATCACCTTCATTTTTTCAACATAATCTTTCCTGTAAAAATCTATCTGTTTATGTATGTCCAAAGCACATTCCTTAAGCCGCTGCTCCATCGCAGCTGCATTTTTTCAAAGAATGCACCTCCCATTTCAACTATCATTTTCTTATTTTTTCATCAGATACCCTGCCCCAAAGCACCTTCTCCCACACAGCCTTCCAGCCCTCCTCCCCGCTTTTACAGCTCCTGTTTGAAAGCACTTCTCCCATTCTCCTGCATCCCTCATTAAACACCTCGCTTTTTCCTCTTATACTGTTAAAAAAACTGTGGTGCCTTCATTCTTTCTCCTGCCAGATAAAATGCCCCCTTTTCAAGCAAAAGCATAAAATCATACAGCATCGCTATATCTGCCTTTTTTCTTTTGCTGTAATCGTTTATCAGCCCCGATACCGCAAACAGTACTGTACAAAAGCCTGTAAGCTTCATCATAAATGCTATAGCGCCTCACCCCTTTTTCATCATGGTCTATAAACACAAACCGTTCTATGGCATGTGGCAGAATTTTTCTTCGCAGATCATCTGCATTGGTGCCATGTACACTGCCAAGTATCCTTATTCCGCAACTCACAAGCTGGTTTAGTGCCTCGATATCGCTTTCTCCCCCCAGTTCATCCACTGCAATCACATCCGGTGACATAGAGCGCAAAAGCATCCTCATGCCAAGTGACGTTCGGACAGTTATCCAGCACATCACTGGAATTGCCTATATCGTTTTAGAGCCACTCCCAAGTAGCACGCTGCTATCTCCGAGCGCTCATCGACCACCGACACCTTAAGAGCTTTTTTTCCGTCACAGCCATCTGAAAGTATCCTTATGCAGTCTCTTAAAAATGTTGTTTTTCCTTCTCCCGGCCGTGATATAACCAATGTATTGTAAATGCTGTTTTCATCCCGGATATAAGGCATCAGCGGCATTGCAACGTCCCTTATCTGATGGGCAATTCTGATATTTAAGGACGCTATCTCACTGACTGCTGTAACCTTTCCTCCATCGCAGCCCATCTGCCCTGCAATTCCCACACGATGACCTCCCTCCACTGTAAAACTAGCCTGCTGCAAGCTGCGGTGCTATCGCGTGGAATGAATATCCGCTCAGATAATTTATCATCTCCTCAATATCGCTATGTGAGATATACACTCCGGCTCTACATCCTCCCGCAAACATATACTGCACCTGCTTTCCGGCGCGCACCCTGATTTCCTCCAGACCACACGGCATGTACGCTTCTGCCTCAGCCTTCATCTTTTGTGGCAGATAATCAATTATATCCATATTTTTCACTCCCCATCCCGACCTGCCACCGACAGTTATTCAAATAAAAAAAGGACACAGACGATTCTGATAAATCATCTATGTCCTATTTATATTACATGTCCAATTGTTTTAGAACGTGAAAATTATTATTTTTTACATCCTGTCAGGAGCTGAGAATCCAAGCATATCGATACAAGCCTCAAGTATCTCCTTTGTGAGCACAAGCAGTGAAATATATGACTTCTTAAGCTCTTCATTCTCCTCAGAAAGAATCTTTGTGTCATGGTAGAAGCCGTTGAATGCGTTGGCAAGCTCGTAGATGTATGCACATATCTTGTGTGGTGCAGACTCCTCGTATGCACTCTCAATTGTAGCATTGAACTTTGCCAGAGAGAGCATGAGATTCTTCTGTCCTGCATTGACTGCCGGCATGATTGCATCCTTCAGTGCGCTGATGTCGCCACCTTTTGCCTCATACTTTGAGAGGATTGACTTGATACGCACGATTGTATAAAGGATATATGGACCTGTGTTACCCTCAAAGGATGTGAATCTGTCGATATCAAAGATGTAATCCTTGCTCGCCTGATTAGACAAATCACCATACTTGACTGCTGCAAGCGCAACAGTTTTGGCTGTCTGCTCAGCCTCCGCCTCGTCTATATTCAGATTCTCTTTTTCCTTCTGGTTTTCCTTAATCTTATTGAGCATCTCATCGTCAATTTCCTTGAGGAGGTACTCAAGACGCATTACTCCACCGTCTCTTGTCTTGAAAGGCTTGCCGTCCTTACCGTTCATGGTTCCAAAGCCGATATGTACAAGCTCTGTAGTATCAGGTACTATGCCTGTCTTTCTTGCGCAGCGGAACACCTGGATAAAGTGCATTGACTGACGCGCGTCTGCCAGATAAATCACACGGTCAGGGTTGTTCTCCTTCATACGCATAACAAGTGTTGCAAGGTCTGTAGTACTGTAAAGTGAGGCTCCGTCAGACTTTAGGATGATACATGGCGGAATCTCCTTTGTATCTGTATCCTCCTTCACATCCACAACCAAAGCGCCCTCACTCATATGTGCAAAGCCCTTTTCCTTCATCATTTCAACCATCCCAGGTACATATGGCTGTGCATCCGACTCGCCCTTCCACAGCTCAAAATGAACATTCAGATTCTCATAATTTCTCTTAAGATCTGTTACAGAGACATTCATGATGTGTGAAAGCAGTGCCTGATAGCCTCTCCTGCCTCCCTGAAGCTCTTTTGTGGCAAGAAGTGCTGCTTCCTTGAAGCTCTCATCTGATTTTGACTTGCCGCTGGCTGTCGGATATATATCCTCAAGCTCAGATATGGTAAACCGGTGCCTCCTTCGGGTACTCTCCTGTATAGCTCTCATCAAAATAAACGAGGTCAGGCTTTCTCTCGCGAAGCTCTGTGATGATAAGTCCCATCTGAAGTCCCCAGTCACCGAGATGCACATCACCAATCACATTGTGTCCCATGAACTTTGCGATACGCTTAACGCTCTCTCCGATTACTGCTGAGCGAAGATGACCTACATGAAGAGGCTTTGCCACGTTTGGTCCGCCGTAATCCACTACTATGGTGAGTGGCTTTTTAGCCTTCTCCAGGCCGTATCTGCCCTCGTCATCCTTCATATCGTTCATATATTTTGCCAGAAAAGCGGTATCCATTTTGATATTAAGAAATCCCGGCTTTACTGATTCTACTGACTCAAACATCTCATCTGACTCAAGGAGCGCCGCTACCTTGTCTGAGATCATAAATGGTGCACACTTATACTCTTTTGCCGCTGCCATTGCTCCGTTACACTGGAACTCACAAAGGTCTGGTCTGTTTGAAAGTGTAACCTTTCCGTACTTCTCATCATATCCTGCACTGACGAATGCCTTTGTCACTTCCTCTGATATCAAATTAATCAGTTTTTTTCATTTTATTCCTCCTGATATATAGCTGTTTTGCGTCAAACAGCGAATATACTTATATTAGCACACAAATGAATTGCTTTCAATATCAACCGTCATTTTTGCCTTCTGAGTAAATATTAACCGGCAACGTAACCTTGCATTTGCACCCCCAAAGGAGTATGATTTCATATGAAAATTTAAAGGAGGTCTTATCAATGAAGATAAAAACTAAACAAATAACCGTTACTGCAATTATGCTGGCAATCTGCCTTGTCAGCCAGTTTTTTAAGAACTTAAGCGTATACATCACAGGTCCAATCATTAATGCTGCTTTAATACTTACCGTACTCTATGCCGGAATGGCATGTGGCATTATCCTAAGCATTATCACACCTGTCACATCATTTTTCATCACAGGAAGTCCTGTTATGGCGGCTATCCCTGCGATGTTTCCATGTATCATGATAGGAAATATCATTCTTGTGGTATGTGTGGGACTGCTTCGCAAAAAATGCGGTAAAGCTGCCGGTTTTCCTGTATCAATTGCAATAGGTGCCATACTAAAGGCCGTTTTCATGGGAATAGCCATTTCACTTATCATTCTACCTGCATTTTTGCCTGCTCCAATGCACAAGATGCTGCCGGTATTACAGCTTCAGTTTTCAGTGACACAGCTTATCACCGCTGTTATCGGAGGTGTATATGCAGTCATAATTGCGGCTGTGCTTAAAAAAACTTCTTTAGCACAGGCAGACTAAATATTCAATTATCTGCTTATGCTTCCAGATATCCGTGCATATTTTTAAGCGCATTTTTCTCAAGCCTTGATACCTGTGCCTGAGAGATATTTATCTCCTCCGCCACCTCTATCTGTGTCTTGCCCTCGAAAAAACGCAGCTTAATAATCTGTCTCGCTCTGTCATCAAGCAGCTTTAAGGCATCGTCGAGAACCAGATTTTTTACCCATGCTTCCTCTTTGTTTTTCTTGTCCGAGATCTGATCCATCACATAAAGTGTATCACCACCGTCAGTATATACAGGATCAAAGAGGGACAGCGGTGTCTGGATTGCATCAAGTGCGTATAGTATATCGTTTTCAGGGATACCGCAATCCTTTGATATTTCCGCTAAGGACGGATCATGCACCAGCTTTCTCGATAGCTTTTCCTTTGATTTAATAGCCTGATAGGCTGTATCCCTGAGGGAGCGCGGAATACGGTATGCACTGTTGTCACGCAGATACCGTCTCACCTCACCGATAATCATCGGAACAGCATAAGTGGAAAACTTAACACCTATAGTCGGATCAAAATTATCAATTGATTTCATAAGTCCGATGCATCCTATCTGAAATAAATCATCCATATTTTCATTATGGTTTGAAAACCTTCTGATTACCGAAAGCACCAGCCTTAAATTTCCACGAATATATTTTTCTCTTGCAGCCTTATCTCCCTTTTTTATTTTCTCAAACAGTTCTTCTTTTTCATCATCCTTAAGTACCGGCAGTTTTGATGTGGTCACTCCACATATATCAACCTTATATACAGACATGGGAATCCTCCGGATAAATTTCTTTATCTAAAGCATTCCCATTTACAGTAATTTTATTCAATTAATCCGCGTATATAATTCTACAGCACTGCCGCTATTTTTATATCCTTTTCATCCTTAAGCACCAGCACACTGTTGTCTTCAAGCAATGTAACTGTAGGCCTTGAATACTTCTCCGTCACAAAAATTATTTTGGCCTTTTTGCCGTTTGTCAAAAGCACCGTGCTTCCGATATATGAGCTTGCAATCTTCTTCAAAAACATCCCTATATACTTCGGATGATACTTTGATATGCCATCATACTCAAAATCTTCTATCACATCAAACGGACACATCCCATCACGGTAACAGCGCTTTGATGTCATTGCATCGTAGACATCGGCTATCGTAATAATAGCTGATATATCATCGATTTTATCTGCTGTATATCCAAACGGATATCCTGAGCCGTCAAACTTCTCATGATGTAAAAGTGCCGCACGCTTCGTGCTTTCAAGAATCTTGAAATTATTAAGTATCTCATAGCCATATACCGTGTGCTTCTTTATCACCTCAAACTCTTCCTTTGTGAGCTTTCCCGGCTTCAATAATATCTCATCCGGTATCTTAAACTTGCCTATGTCGTGCAACAGACCTGCCATTGAAATCTCATCCAGCTTTTCTGTATCAAGCCCTGCCCATACACCAATGAGACGTGCAATAATTGATACATTCATGGAATGCGCCATCGTAGATACATCTGTCTGCTTTAATACCTGAAGTGCGTCAAATAGCTCATATGAAGTCTCAAACCTGTCAAAAATCTCTACCGAGTCCCTGATGAGCGTATTCTTATCCGGGATGATATTCCTGTATAGTATGTCATTCATATATTCATGCAGGTTATCGATGGAATCACGGTATTTTTCCTTAATGATGGCATATTTTTTATTCCATTCTTCTTTTTCCTGTGCTGAGCTTCCCTCAACATAAACCGAAGCTATATTGTAGAATCCAAACTTTGCTATATCAAATGCCGATACAGCCTGATGTCTTTTAAGGATAAGCTGTCCCTTTGGCGAAAACACATCTACAGCCGTAGTCATTCCCTCTTTTAGTTCATTAACCTTTATTTCTCTCATAATACTGTTTCCCTCTTGTCATTTATCTTGTCATTTATCTTTTTCACTTGCACTCATTATACCACAATCTCTCTAAATGGGCACTGACTTTATGTACTTCTTGACATTCAAAGCATTTTTTGTTAACATAGCAAGGCGAAAATAAATGCGTCAGTTCGAAACCTTCCTGACGTAAAACAAAACTAAAGGAGAACTAAATATGAGAAACAAAAAAGTATTATTTGCAGTACAGGCAGCTATGATTGCAGCACTCTATGTTGTGCTCACGTATATCACCAATCTGCTTGGTCTCGCATCAGGCACCATTCAGGTACGCTTTTCTGAAGCGCTTTGCATCCTTCCGGTTTTCACACCGGCAGCCATTCCTGGGCTTTTTATCGGATGTCTGATTTCCAACCTTATCACAGGTGGCATCATCTGGGATATCATCTTCGGAAGCATCGCTACACTGCTCGGCGCACTCGGCACTTACTTCCTTCGAAAGAAGAAGTTTGTATACACCCTGCCACCGGTCATCGCCAACATAATTATCGTGCCACTCGTGCTCAGATACGGATACGGTTTTACGACTGTATACAAGGGTGTTGATATCTCTCTTGTTTTCAATGCAGTTACAGTCGGAATCGGTGAGATCATATCAATATGTGTACTTGGAAGCCTGTTAAAAGGAATACTTTCGAAATACAGAAATGTAATTTTCAAGCAGGACGAGGCGTAGTTACATACATAGCACTTTTAATAAGCTGCGCGTCATAAAATAAAAAGCTCTGTGTCATACACTTATATGTATGCACAGAGCTTTTTACTTTATTACTTTAATATGCTGTGATTACATTCTATCTATCCCACTTATCACACAGCGCATTTATCTGGTCTGCAAACTTGCTCAAGTCCTTATTAGCCATACCCTGGCACTTCTGGATAACAGATACAAGCCTCTGGCCTGCTGCCACCAGACGGTCAAATATAGTCTTCTCTCTGCTTGCCATGCCATATGCAGCCTTTTTCTCCACAAGCTTGCGGGAGCCATCTGCCACCTTCTGATTCGTGATAAGGTCATAGGCATCACCACTGTACGGTGCCACTGCATCATAGCCGAAGGTCTCATGCACGTGGTTTGCAAAGGACTCTGCTGTGGACTCTTCTCCATGGACTATAAATACATGCTCCGGCTTGGTTTTTTATTGCGCCAAGCCACTCTGTAAGCTGATTTTTGTCTGCATGTCCACTGATACCCGGCAGATTTACTATGCTTGCCCTTACTTCTATTTCCTCACCAAAAAGTTTCACCTTTTTAGCACCGTTTAAAAGTGCATAGCCAAGCGTTCCCGGAACCTGATATCCTACAAACTAAAACTGTTGAATCACTTCTCCAAAGATTATGCTTTAAGTGGTGTCTGATACGTCCGGCCTCACACATACCTGATGCTGAGATGATAACCTTTGGCTTCTTATCGAAATTAATCA
>ENA-OQNJ01000206-OQNJ01000206.1-human-gut-metagenome-genome-assembly--contig:-NODE-206-length-15563-cov-2.616157_pt1 | contig 15563 bp, 15 predicted proteins | sample MGYA00242630_ERZ504882 | MGnify/ENA primary metagenome ERZ504882 (study PRJEB26092, sample SAMD00036408) | human gut metagenome | host: Homo sapiens | study: EMG produced TPA metagenomics assembly of... | reverse complement strand
GTCCTATCACTGTAAAAGCCGATAAGATGGATAACTTTAAGGATGGTGTAGATGTTGGTGCTGAAGGCTCTGTTATTGATGTTAAATTAGCATTCACTGATTGGAGAAACTATGCATTTGTTACTACTCCTATCAACTACTATACATATTATGGTGTGAAGTCAATCACCATTGACACAGATAAAGCTCAGACAACTGTTAATGGTAAATCGAGCCTATACCAGCAGGTATGAAAGTTGAATATAGCGGTGTTGAAGATATCTCAGCAGGTAAATTCGGTAAGCTGACTTACATCAATAACAAGGCAGAAGTCGGTGAATTTGACATTAAACTTCCTGTAGCAGTAAAATACGCATGGGGTACAGTAGAATTTGACATTGTATGCCACGTAGCAAAGACCGTAAAATAAACTGAGTGAGTAACTCTATTTATAATAAACTTGAAGAAAAAGAGTGCTTTCGGGCACTCTTTTTTCTATTTATAATATTGAGAACGTATGAGAAAAATTAATTTGTTGATAGTAGGTCTAATTGCAGCATTCATTGTTTCGTGCAATCAATCTGGTAAAAAAACAGAAACGGATTCCCGGGCAACCGTAAAACATCTTATGGTTTTGAGTCAGAAAGATACGATACAGGTGTTAGATCTCACTAACCAGTTTATGACTGCCGTAAAGGAGCAACGATATGCTGATGCAGCCATGATGTTACACGAAATGAAAGCGGATGATCCTTTTGCTCAGCCGGAGTTGTTGGATAACGAACAATTAAAAACGTGTATTACAAAGGCTGAAAGCCTTTCCGATATATGATTATACTATAAGCGATTGTATCTTTAAGGAGGTCGTTTGATAATGAAGTGCGTTTGTAAGGTTGTCTTATTCCCTAAAACAGATAAAGAGGATATGCGGCCCAATGCTACAACTTGGTATTTTAAACCTGTTCGCTATTTGGGAGAATTGGAAACTTTGTTTCCGGAGTAGTGCACAGGGGGTACCGTACATTTCACTCTTCTGCACAATAATATTGAAGAGTTTCCAGCTGAAACGGCCTATACATATCATTGATGGCAGAATAGCTCGTCACCTTTGTCGCTAAAGGAATTCTTACAGTTACTTAATTCTTTTATTACTACGTTCTGCTGTAGCGGAACGTAGTAGCAGAACGCAAGAAAAATCTTACTCTGCTGTTTTGTAAGCCTTGTCCATGCTTTGTATCCATCGTCTTGCACCGAATATCTTGTAACAGGAATGAAACTCCTTTGTCACGAAACCTTTAATAGAGTGTAACTCTCAAGAAACCTGACCCATCTACTTTTGCGGCAGATTTATAACGCATAAAAAAGTATATGAAAAAGGTTGTTAGAGCAGTGTCTCTTATGCTGCTGATGGCAGGTGTTTGTGGAAATGCATTTGCCGAGGAAAATGAAAACATTGTCCGGCAAGGCGCTATCCGCGGACGTGTGATAGACAATGGAAAACAAATTCTGCCGGGTGCTTCCATCTTTGTTGAAAATCTGAAAACCGGAGTAATCAGTGATGTGAACGGTTTTTATACGCTGCCCAATCTGAAACCCGGAACTTACACAGTTAAAGTAACCTACGTAGGTTATAGCCCCATTGAAATGAAAGTTACCGTCCCCGAAGGCAAGACTTTAGTAAAAAGATATAGTGATGAATGAACGGGGTGGAACTGCAGGAAGTGCAGGTAAAGGGAGCGTTTTCAAGGACAGAAGAAAGCAATCAATACACAAAAGAATAATCTGGGTATCACTAATGTTGTATCTGCCGACCAGGTAGGGAAATTTCCCGACTCAAACATAGGTGATGCATTGAAACGTATCAGTGGCATCAATGTGCAATACGATCAAGGCGAGGCCCGTTTCGGACAGGTCCGCGGCACTAGTGCCGATTTAAGCTCCGTCACCATTAACGGCAACCGTGTCCCATCTGCTGAAGGGGATACCCGTAACGTGCAGTTGGACTTGATTCCTGCCGATATGATTCAGACCATCGAAGTAAGCAAAGTCGTTACACCCGATATGGACGGCGATGCTATCGGTGGTTCCATCAATCTGGTAACCAAAAATTCTCCTTATAAACGCACTATCAATGCTACAGCGGGAAGTGGTTACAACTGGATTAGCGAGAAAGCCCAGTTGAACTTAGGTTTCACTTACGGCGATCGTTTCTTCAATGACAGACTGGGCATGCTGCTCTCCGCTTCTTATCAGAATGCTCCTTCCGGTTCTTATGATACTGAATTCATGTGGGAACAAAATGAAGATGGCAAAGTATATGTCAGCGATTATCAGATGCGCCAGTACTTTGTCACCCGTGAACGTCAAAGTTATTCGGCGGCTTTTGATTTTGATATCAATGAAAACCATAAATTGACTTTCAAAGGGATCTTCAACAACCGTAACGATTGGGAAAACCGTTACCGTACCAATATCAAGGATTTGGATGAGAACGGAAAAGGCACAGTCCGCATCCAGACCAAAGCAGGTACTCCCGATAATCGCAATGCCCGTCTGGAGCGTCAGCGTACCATGGATTTCGCTTTGGGCGGAGAACACTTATGGGGGGCAATCGGTATGGATTGGAATGCCAGTTATGCAAAAGCTACGGAAGAACGCCCTAATGAACGTTATCTTGACTTCCAACTGAAAAAGCAGGAATTTGATATGGACTTGAGTGATGAACGCCAGCCGTTGGCAACACCTGGAACAGGTTCTACTTTGACACTGAGTGATAAGTTCAGCTTGAAGGAACTGACGGAACAACAGGAGGACATCAAAGAAGAAGATATGAAATTCTCGGCCAATTTCAAGGCCAGTTTAAATAATGGAGCTAAACTGAAGTTCGGTGCGAAGGTAGTACGTAAAACAAAAGAGAAAGAAATAGACTTCTACGAATATACTCCGAAAGACGAGGATGCCTTCATGACCAACAGCCTGAAAAATACGGTAGACCAGAGTACGGATAAGTTTATGCCGAGCGACAAATATCAGGTAGGAACATTTGCCAGTAAAGAATATGTGGGTGGATTGAATTTAAATGATGCTTCCCAGTTCGATAAAGAACAGGTACAAGCCGAATTGGCTGAGAACTTTGAGGCTCGTGAAACTGTAAGTTCCGGGTATGTGCGGTTTGATCATAAATTCGCTTCCGATATAAACCTGATGGCGGGACTCCGTATGGAACATACTTCCCTTCGTTATACCGGCCGTAACTATGATGATGAGACAGATAAGACCACCAAGACCGGCCGTATGACCAACAGTTATGTGAATTTCCTTCCTTCTATTTTGGTGAAATGGGATGTAAATGATGATTTCAAGATACGCGGTTCTTACACGCAGACCTTGAGCCGGCCCAAATATTCAGCTTTGGTTCCCAGTGTGAATATCAACCGTGGTGATAATGAAATAAAGATTGGTAATTCTGACTTGAAACCGACTATTTCTTATAACTTTGATTTGAGTGCCGATTATTATTTCAAGAGTGTAGGTTTAGTGAGCGCAGGTTTCTTCTATAAGAAAATAGACGATTTCATCGTAGATCAGGTACTGACCAACTATGAATACCAAGGAACAGAATATACCCGTTTCACTCAGCCCAAGAATGCAGGAAATGCTAATCTGTGGGGATTGGAATTTTCTTATCAGCGTGATTTCGGCTTCATTGCTCCGGCCTTGAAGTATGTGGGTTTCTATGGAACCTATACTTATACGCACTCACGCGTGGAGGACTTTAACTTCGAAGGACGTGAGAACGAGAGCGGGTTGAGTTTGCCGGGGTCTCCCGAGCATACGGCGAATGCCTCTCTTTACTTTGAAAAAAGGAGGCTTGAATGTGCGCCTGAGCTATAACTTTGCATCTGATTTTATCGATGAAATGGGCCCAAGTACATTTTATGACAGATATTATGATGCTGTGAACTATATGGATGTGAACGCCAGTTATACCTTTGGCAAGAAGGTGAAAATGACCTTTTATGCTGAGGCGAACAATCTGCTGAACCAGCCGCTCCGTTATTACCAAGGGACGAAGGATCGTACTATGCAGGCAGAATATTATGGCGTGAGAATGAATGCAGGTTTAAAATAAGTTTCTAAAAATAAGTATATGAAAACGTTGATGATGATTAGAAGAATGAAAGAAGTATTGACATGGGTATGGATTGCCGTCATTGGTACGGCTATCTGCCTGAATGTGTGTGCCCAGACTCCGCAAGATTGGAAAGGACTGGAGAAACAACTGAATTTTTATATGGCCAACGATTTGGGACGTAACGGTTATTATGACCAGAAGCCCATAGCCGAGCTGATGGGAGAAATGGCGGATGTTATTGGTCCCGAGTGTGTATTTGCAGCCGGAGACGTGCACCATTTTGAAGGTGTGCGCAGCGTTAACGATCCGCTCTGGATGACCAACTACGAGTTGATTTACAGTCATCCCGAGTTGATGATAGACTGGTTTCCGATCTTGGGAAATCATGAATACCGGGGTAATACGCAGGCTGTGTTGGATTATACCAATGTGAGTCGTCGCTGGTCGATGCCTGGTCGTTATTATACCAAAGTCTTCGAGAAGAAAGGAACTGCCATCCGTTTTGTGATGATAGATACCGCTCCTCTGATTGACAAATACCGTAACGAGAGCGAAACTTATCCGGATGCCTGTAAACAAGATATGGATCAGCAATTGGCATGGATAGATTCTGTACTGACTGTTGCCAAAGAAGATTGGGTAGTCGTAATCGGACATCATCCCATTTATGCTGAAACGTCGAAAGACGACAGTGAACGCAGCGATATGCAGAAGCGTCTGGATCCTATCCTCCGTAAACATAAGGTGGATATCTATGCATGCGGACACATTCATAACTTCCAGCACCTTCGTGTGCCGGGCAGTGATATCGACTATGTGGTAAATTCGGCTGGTTCGTTGAGCCGTAAGGTAAAACCAGTGGAAGGCACTCTGTTCTGTAGTCCCGAACCGGGCTTTTCTATCTTTACGGCAGACAAGAAAGAACTGGATATGCACATGATTGATAAGAAAGGAAAAGTAATCTATACTGTAAAACGCACCAAATAGGGATAGTTATTTTAGGGAAAAAGAGTACATTTGCGGTATAAAACTGTAAATGTACTTTTTGTTATGTTGAATACACTCCTTTTGATTGGTGGTCTGGCTCTCATTTTAGCTGGCGCGAATGGCTTGACGGATGGTTCTGCAGCGGTTGCCAAACGTTTCCGTATTTCTGATTTGGTAATAGGGCTTACCATTGTAGCTTTCGGCACTTCGGCTCCCGAATTGGTTATCAGTGTGCTTTCTGCATTGAATGGCAGTGCTGAAATGGCTATTGGTAATGTGGTGGGTAGTAATATATTCAATGCTTTGATGATTATAGGTTGTACTGCCTTGGTACTCCCCATAAAAGTAGGTGAGGGGACGATGAGTAAAGAGATTCCGTTAGTCATTCTTTCTTCGTTGGTACTTTTTGTCTGTGCCAATGACATGATGCTGGACAGGGAAGCGGTCAATGTTATCAGCCGTTCCGATGGGTTTGTTCTGCTGGCTTTCTTCCTTATATTTATGCGTTATACATTTGCCATCGCCCGTAATGGGGCAGATGAGGCAGGAGAGGAGCAGAAGATAAAGGAAATGCCTGTATGGAAATCGGTGTTGTATATTGCAGGAGGGCTGGCCGGACTCATATTCGGCGGACAGCTTTTTGTTGACGGGGCAAGCGGGCTTGCCCGTTCATGGGGTGTCAGTGAATCGGTAATCGGACTGACATTGGTAGCCGGAGGTACTTCCTTGCCGGAGCTTGCCACATCTGTTACGGCGGCTTTAAAGAAGAATCCGGGAATTGCTATCGGCAATGTCATCGGTAGTAATCTGTTCAATATATTCTTTGTTCTGGGGTGCAGCGCTACGGTGTCACCGCTTCCGATGGGGAATATAAATAACCTCGATTTAAGTGTACTGATTGCTTCCTCCCTGTTGTTGTGGCTGGTAGGCTGGTTTTTCCGCAAACGTACCATAACCCGGCTTGAAGGCGCATTGATGGTTGGCTGTTATGTCGTTTATACCGCCTATCTTATTGCCCAACAGTGAAAAAGCCATAAAAAGAATAAGTTTTCTGCAAAAAAACTTCTATCTTTACACCCCGAATTTTATAAAAATACAGCATGGCTATTACCATTAAAAAAGTCAGTTCAAAGAAAGAACTAAAGACGTTTATACGGTTCAACTACGAGTTATACAAAGAGAATCCCTATTCCGTACCCGATTTGTACGATGATATGCTGAATACGTTCAGCCCGAAGAAGAATGCCGCTTTCGAGTTTTGTGAGGCGGAGTATTTTCTGGCATATAAGGATAACAAGGTGGTAGGACGTATTGCAGGGATTATAAATAAACGCGCAAACGAGACTTGGAATAAAAAAGAAGTCCGTTTCGGATGGATCGATTTTCTGGATGATATCGAAATATCACGTGCCTTGTTGGATGCAGTAGCCCAATGGGGTAAATCAAAAGGTATGGATACCATTCAGGGGCCTTTAGGCTTTACCGACTTTGATGCGGAGGGTATGCTGGTAGAAGGATTCGACCAATTGAGCACCATGGCGACTATCTATAATTATCCTTATTACCCACAGCATATGGAGAAGTTGGGATTCGAGAAGGATGCCGATTGGGTGGAATATAAAATTTATATTCCGGATGCAATTCCTGATAAGCATAAGCGTATCAGTGACTTGATTCAACGTAAGTTTAACCTGAAGGTGAAGAAATATACATCGGGTAAGAAAATTGCGGCCGAATATGGACAGGCTATATTCGAGTTGATGAATGAGGCTTATGCTCCGCTTTATGGTTTCTCGGCTTTGTCGCAAGGACAGATCAACCAGTATATAAAGATGTATTTGCCTATTGTAGATTTGCGTATGGTAACCTTGGTGACCGATGCCGAAGATAAACTGGTGGCAGTGGGGATTTCAATGCCTTCTCTGTCCGAAGCGTTACAAAAAGCGAAGGGACGTTTGCTGCCTATGGGATGGTATCACCTGTTGAAAGTGTTGTTCCTGCATAAGTATCCTCCTATGTTGGATTTGTTGCTGGTTGCTGTAAAACCTGAGTATCAGAACAAAGGTGTCAATGCTTTGTTATTCTCGGACTTGATCCCCGTATATCAGCAGCTGGGATTCGAGTATGCCGAAAGTAATCCGGAACTGGAACTGAACGGAAAGGTGCAGGCCCAGTGGGAATATTTCAAGACCGAGCAGCATAAACGCCGTCGTGCTTATAAAAAGAGTATTCTGTAACAACGATATATAAAAATGTGATAAGTCAATATGGAAGAAAACAACGAACTGATAAACAATCCCGCCGTAGAATATACCGACGATAATATCCGCCACCTCAGTGACATGGAGCATGTGCGTACCCGTCCCGGTATGTATATTGGAAAGTTGGGTGACGGATCACATGCCGAGACGGTATCTACGTTCTTTTGAAAGAAATTATCGATAACAGTATCGATGAATTTAAAATGCAGGCGGGTTAAAAAGATTGAGATTATTATTGAAGAAAATCTCCGTGTCAGCGTGCGTGATTATGGCCGGGGTATTCCGCAGGGAAAACTCATTGAAGCTGTTAGTGTGTTGAATACGGGAGGTAAATATGACAGCAAGGCGTTCAAGAAGAGCGTCGGACTGAATGGGGTCGGTGTGAAAGCCGTCAACGCATTGAGTTCACGTTTCGAGGTGCGCAGCTATCGTGATGGAAAGGTGCGTATCGCTACCTTTGCCAAGGGAGACTTGTTGACGGATACCACACAAGATACAACAGAGGAGAACGGTACCTATATTTTCTTTGAACCGGATAACCTGTTGTTTGAGAACTACAGTTTCCGTCCGGAGTTCGTGGAAACCATGCTCCGCAACTATACCTATCTGAATACAGGACTGGCCATTATCTATAACGGTCAGCGTATCCTGTCCCGTAACGGGTTGGTGGACTTGCTTAACGACAACATGACGGCTGTGGGATTATATCCCATCATCCACTTGAAAGGAGAAGATATCGAGATCGCTTTTACGCATACCGGTCAGTATGGTGAGGAATATTACTCTTTTGTCAACGGACAGCACACCACACAGGGAGGTACGCACCAAAGTGCTTTCAAAGAGCATATAGCCCGTACCATCAAGGAATATTTCAACAAGAATATGGACTATGCCGATATCCGTAACGGATTGGTAGCTGCCATTGCCGTTAATGTGGAGGAACCGTTGTTCGAAAGTCAGACTAAAATCAAGCTGGGCTCTACCAATATGGCTCCCGGTGGTCCTACCGTTAATAAGTTTGTAGGTGATTTTGTAAAGACTGAGGTCGATAACTATCTGCACAAACATACGGATGTGGCCGATGTGATGTTGCAGAAGATTCAAGAATCGGAGAAAGAGCGTAAGGCTATAGCCGGAGTGACCAAACTGGCACGTGAACGTGCCAAAAAGGCAAATCTTCATAACCGTAAGTTGCGTGACTGCCGTTTTCACCTGAATGATGCCAAAGGAGACAAGAAGGAGGAAAGCTGCATTTTCATTACCGAGGGTGACTCGGCGAGCGGTTCTATCACCAAGAGCCGTGATGTAAATACTCAGGCAGTATTCAGTTTGCGTGGTAAGCCGTTGAATTCTTACGGGCTGACCAAGAAGATTGTATATGAGAATGAAGAGTTTAACTTGCTTCAGGCTGCTCTGAACATAGAGGACGGTATGGAAGGATTACGATATAACAAAGTGATTGTGGCAACAGATGCCGATGTGGACGGTATGCACATCCGTTTGTTGCTGATTACCTTCTTCCTGCAATTCTTCCCCGATTTGATAAAGAAAGGTCATGTATATATCCTTCAGACTCCTTTGTTCCGTGTCCGTAACCGCAAGAAAGGAGTTTATGAAACGGTATATTGTTATTCGGAAGAAGAACGGGTTGCCGCAATCGAACGGTTAAGCCCCAATCCCGAAATCACACGGTTCAAAGGTTTGGGAGAGATTTCACCCGATGAATTCAAGCACTTTATCGGCAAAGATATGCGTTTGGAGCAAGTTTCCCTCCGCAAGACTGATCTGGTAAAGGAATTACTGGAGTTCTACATGGGTAAGAACACGATGGAACGTCAGAATTTTATTATAGATAACCTTGTTGTAGAAGAAGATATTGCGTGAGTGAATCACTAAAAAATATGAGAAGAGCGATATTTCCGGGAACCTTTGATCCTTTTACCATCGGTCATTATTCGGTCGTGAAGAGAGCGTTGACTTTTATGGACGAAGTGGTGATCGGCATCGGTATCAATGAGAATAAGAAAACTTGGTTTCCTACAGAGAAACGAGTGGAGATGATCGAGAAACTTTTTGCGGATGATCCCCGGGTAAAGGTCGATGCTTATGATTGTCTGACCATTGACTTTGCCCGAGCTAAGGAGGCGCAGTTCATTGTTCGTGGTATCCGTACCGTACACGATTTTGAATATGAGGAAACTATAGCCGATATCAACCGGAAACTGGCCGGAATAGAAACGATTCTGTTGTTTACGGAGCCGGAACTAACCTCTATCAGCTCTACGATTGTAAGAGAATTGTTGCAGTTTGGCAAAGATGTGACGCCATTCTTGCCTGAAGGAATGAAAATAGACTGACCATGAAATATACTATGTATTTTGCAGGCTTGATTGCCTGCTTTTTTTCTATCGTAGCCGCACAGGCTCAGGAGAGTAAATTTCTGAATTCTCCGGCACGTAAGTTGCAACTGGCGGAATTTGCCATTGCCAATCTTTATGTAGACGAAGTCAATGAGGGAAAGCTGGTGGAAGAAGCTATCGTAAAAATGCTGGAGCAGCTTGATCCTCATTCTACCTATTCTGATCCGGAGGAAGTGAAGAGAATGAACGAGCCGTTGCAGGGAAACTTCGAAGGTATCGGTATACAGTTTAATATGGCGGAGGACACTTTGCTGGTGATACAGCCTGTATCGGGCGGACCGTCCGAAAAAGTCGGTATTCTGGCCGGTGATCGTATCGTCATGGTGGAAGATACGCTGATAGCCGGTGTAAAGATGAGTACCGAGGATATTATGCGTCGTCTCCGTGGTCCTAAAGATTCAAAAGTGAATCTGAAAATACTTCGCCGAGGGGTGAAGGAACTGCTCCCCTTTACGGTGAAAAGGGATAAAATACCTGTTTACAGCCTGGATGCTTCCTATATGATTAAAGATAAGATCGGTTATATTCGTATCAACCGTTTTGCCGCCACTACCCATGAGGAGTTCAAGAAAGCGCTGACCGGGTTGCAGAAGAAAGGAATGAAAGACTTGATTCTTGATTTGCAGGGCAATGGCGGGGGGTATTTGAATGCTGCTATCGATATTGCCAATGAATTTTTGGGTAAAAAGGAACTGATTGTCTATACGGAGGGCCGTCGTAATCCTCGTAGCGAGTTTTTTGCCAAAGGTACGGGCGAGTTTCAGAACGGTCGTCTGATGGTATTGGTTGATGAATTTTCGGCTTCTGCCAGTGAGATTGTGACCGGAGCTGTTCAGGATTGGGACAGAGGAGTTGTTGTGGGCCGGCGCAGTTTTGGTAAAGGCTTGGTGCAGCGTCCCATTGATTTGCCGGACGGTTCGATGATCCGTCTGACGGTGGCCCGCTATTATACGCCTGCCGGACGTTGTATCCAGAAACCTTACGAGAGCATTGAAAAGTATAATGAAGACCTGATAGACCGTTATAATAAAGGAGAAATGATGAGTGAAGACAGCATCCACTTTCCGGATTCACTGAAGTTCAAGACTCATAGGTTGGCCCGTACGGTATATGGTGGCGGAGGGATCATGCCCGATTATTTTGTGCCGATTGATACGACTCTCTATACTAAATACCATCGTCAGTTGCGTGATAAAGGAGCATTGATGAAAGCTCATTTCCATTTTATTGATGCCCATCGTAAAGAGTGGCTGGGCAAATACAAGACTTTCAATGAGTTCTACAAACGTTTTGAAGTGACTCCGGATATGTTGGCACAACTGGTTGCTACCGGCAAGGAGATGGGAGTGGAATATAATGAAGAAGAGTATCAAAAGGCCCTGCCTCTGCTGAGGTTGCAGATGAAAGCATTGATAGCCCGTGATTTATGGGATATGAATGAATATTATCACGTCATTAATGACGCGAATGAAAGTATCAGGAAAGCGCTGGAACTGTTGGAGCAACCGGACTTTGAGGGGCTGTTGTTGAAAAAGCGATAGTCAAGACTTTATATTAACTGCAGGGGCGCATAGTTGCACTCCTGCAGTTGTCTGAAAAACTTCTGCTGTGTCTTCTTTTAGGTGTGGAATAATTTTCCAACCATCACTTTATCTGTCTCCCGAACAGCACCTTATTCAGCCATCGGTTCACATACACGTTCACGAAAGCACATCCTACTCCGATAGCGGCTCCTGCCACTACATCACTGGGATAGTGCACCCCTTGGTTCATCCGGGCAAACCCTACTCCGCAAGCCCATACGGCTGAAGGGGCGATAACATACCACTTAGGATAAGTGATGGAGAGTGAGGTGGCTAAAGAAAAAGCTGCCGCAGTGTGTCCTGAAGGGAATGACGGACTATCGGCATCCGGTGCTCCGTATGCATGAATCTTATCCGGATACTTTACAAAAGGCCGGTCACGACCTATTATATGTTTGGCGGCGTATGTAATCCCCACTGCTTCAATCACACTGGTTCCTATGTAAATGGCATCTTTCAGCATCGGCTGGTCTTTTTTTATCAATGCATAGAGTCCCATGGCTGTAGGTATTCCTACGGGTAGAATCACTCCGCTAGCGGACAATCCGCGGCTCAGTCCGTGTACATCCCATCGGTTGATGGTTTTCAACGTATTGATGTCTATATTTTGTGCGCTGAGGCTGAATGTAAAACAGGCTGTCAGTATGAGAAAAATAATCCTTTGGCGTTTCATTTAGTTTGGCATTTGTTCAGTGCAAAGATAGGAAAATAATGTAATTCGCATTTACCCTTCCCCGAATTAAAGAATAATTTCCATAATTCCTTGTATTATCGCTAGAATTCCTTTACTTTTGCATCGTGAATACACAGCTTTTAACAGAATTTTTAGTTCTAACAATTAAATAATTTAAATTCAATCATTTATGTGGTTAAGTAATTCATCTATTGGAAGGAAAGTGGTGATGAGTGTCACAGGTATCGCCCTTGTCCTGTTTCTGACGTTTCACATGGCGATGAACCTTGTTGCGCTCTTCTCGGAAGATGCTTACAACATGATTTGTGAATTCTTGGGAGCTAACTGGTACGCGTTGGTTGCAACTGCCGGGCTGGCTGCTCTGTTTGTAATTCACATCATCTACGCTTTCTGGTTGACCATGCAGAACCGTGCAGCTCGCGGTAGCGAACGTTATGCAGTGAACGTTAAACCTAAAACTGTGGAATGGGCATCTCAGAACATGCTTGTCCTGGGTATTGTTGTCATTGCCGGATTGGCTCTTCATTTTGCCAATTTCTGGTACAAAATGCAGTTTGCCGAAATTATCGGTGTTCATGATTTGGGCGCATTCGGTCCTACAGACGGTGCCGCTTACATTCGTGAAACATTCGGATGCCCTGTATTTACAGTGCTTTACCTCATTTGGTTAGCAGCTTTGTGGTTCCACCTGACTCACGGATTCTGGAGTGCTTTGCAGACTTTGGGCTGGAGCAATAAAATCTGGTTCGAGCGTTGGAAGACTATTGGTAACATCTACTCTACTTTGGTAGTTCTTGGTTTTGCAGCAGTAGTCGTTATCTACTTCGTGAAATCACTCGCTTGTGGTGCTTGCTAATCGTAAATTGTAAATGATAAAATTGTAAATGAATATGGCTACTATAGATTCTAAAATTCCTGAAGGCGCTTTAGCCGAGAAATGGACCAATTATAAAAGCTCATCAAAAATTGGTAAACCCTGCCAACAAACGTCGTCTTGACATTATTGTGGTAGGTACCGGTTTGGCAGGTGCTTCGGCTGCTGCTTCACTGGGTGCTCTGGGTTTCAAGGTATTAAACTTCTGTATCCAGGACTCTCCCCGTCGTGCACACTCTATTGCTGCACAGGGAGGTATCAATGCTGCTAAGAATTATCAAAATGATGGTGACTCTGTTTACCGTCTTTTCTACGATACAATCAAAGGTGGTGACTACCGTGCACGCGAAGCTAACGTTTATCGTCTGGCCGAAGTGTCAAATGCTATCATCGACCAGTGCGTAGCTCAAGGTGTTCCTTTCGCTCGCGAATACGGTGGTTTGCTGGATAACCGTTCATTCGGTGGTGCTCAGGTATCACGTACATTCTATGCCCGCGGTCAAACCGGACAGCAGTTGTTGCTGGGTGCTTATTCTGCATTGAGCCGTGAAGTTCAGCGTGGTAACGTGAAGTTGTACACTCGTTATGAGATGTTGGACGTTGTGCTGATTAAGGATAACGAAGGTGTGGAACGCGCCCGTGGTATCATCGCCCGTAATTTGGTTACAGGTAAGATTGAACGTTTTGCAGCTCATGCGGTAGTTATCGGTACCGGCGGTTATGGTAATACTTACTTCTTGTCTACCAACGCTATGGCGTCAAATGGTTCGGCTGCTATGCAGGTTTACCGCAAAGGTGCTTACTTTGCCAATCCTTGCTTTGCACAGATCCACCCGACTTGTATCCCTGTACACGGTGACAAGCAGTCTAAACTGACTTTGATGTCCGAGTCATTGCGTAATGACGGACGTATCTGGGTTCCGAAAAAGCTGGAAGATGCCAAGGCATTGCAGGCAGGAACTAAGAAACCGACCGATATTCCTGATGCAGACCGTGACTTCTACTTGGAACGCCGTTATCCGGCATTCGGTAACCTGGTTCCCCGTGACGTTGCTTCACGTGCTGCGAAAGAACGTTGCGACGCCGGTTTCGGTGTGAACAACACAGGTCTGGCCGTATTCCTTGACTTTAAATACGCTATCGACCGTCTGGGTGAAGATGTAGTTCGTGCCCGTTACGGTAACTTGTTCGATATGTACGAAGAAATCACTGACGAAAATCCGTACAAGACTCCGATGATGATATTCCCGGCTATCCACTATACGATGGGTGGTATCTGGGTTGACTATGAACTGATGACTTCTATCAAGGGCTTGTATGCTATCGGTGAAGCTAACTTCTCTGACCACGGTGCAAACCGTTTGGGTGCATCTGCATTGATGCAGGGATTGGCTGACGGTTACTTCGTATTGCCTTATACTATCCAGAACTATTTGTCAGACCAGATTCAGGTTCCCCGTTTCTCGACAGACCTTCCTGAATTTGTGGCTGCCGAAAAGGCTGTAAACGATAAGATCCAGAAACTGATGAATATCAAGGGTCATCGTTCAGTAGACTCTATTCACAAGGAACTGGGTCACATCATGTGGGACTTCGTAGGTATGGGACGTACCAAGGAATCTTTGACTACTGCTCTGGCTAAACTGAAAGAAGTAAGAAAGACCTTCTGGAGCGACCTTCGCATTCCGGGTGAAGCTAATGAATTGAATGTGGAACTTGAAAAGGCAATCCGCCTGGCTGATTTCATCGAAATCGGTGAGCTGATGGCTTACGATGCATTGAACCGTGAGGAATCTTGTGGTGGTCACTTCCGTGAAGAACACCAGACTCCGGAGGGTGAAGCGCTTCGTCACGATGACAAGTTCTCGTATGTAGCTTGCTGGAAATACACAGGTGAAGGAAAAGAACCCGAATTGATCAAGGAAGATTTGAACTATCAGTTCGTTAAGGTTCAAACTCGTAACTATAAGTCTTAATTATTAATTGTATAGAAATCATGGATAAAAATATAAGTTTCACACTGAAAGTTTGGCGTCAGAAAGGTCCTAAGGATAAAGGACATTTTGATACCTTCCAAATGAAAGATATTCCGGGTGATACCTCATTCCTGGAAATGATGGATATCTTGAACGAGCAGCTTATCAATGAAGGTAAAGAACCTATCGTATTCGACCACGACTGTCGTGAAGGTATCTGCGGTATGTGCTCTATGTATATCAACGGACATCCTCACGGACCTGCTACAGGTGCTACTACCTGCCAGATTTATATGCGTCGTTTCAAAGACGGTGACACCATTACTGTTGAGCCTTGGCGTTCTGCCGGTTTTCCGGTAATCCGCGACTTGATGGTAGACCGCAGCGCATACGACAAGATTATGCAGGCGGGTGGTTACGTGTCAATCAATACCGGTGGTATTCCTGACGCTAACGCAATTCCTATTGCAAAACCTATTGCCGATGAGGCTATGGATGCTGCTGCATGTATCGGTTGTGGTGCTTGTGTGGCTGCTTGTAAGAACGGTTCTGCTATGCTGTTCGTTTCTGCCAAGGTGAGCCAGCTGAACCTGTTGCCCCAAGGCAAACCGGAAGCATTGCGCCGTGCCAAGGCTATGTTGAGCAAGATGGACG
>ENA-OQNJ01000205-OQNJ01000205.1-human-gut-metagenome-genome-assembly--contig:-NODE-205-length-15599-cov-3.005817_pt1 | contig 15599 bp, 17 predicted proteins | sample MGYA00242630_ERZ504882 | MGnify/ENA primary metagenome ERZ504882 (study PRJEB26092, sample SAMD00036408) | human gut metagenome | host: Homo sapiens | study: EMG produced TPA metagenomics assembly of... | reverse complement strand
AAGAATAAGAATGTAAACAAAAAGGGAGCGCAGTTACTTTTTACTTCCCATGATATGACAACAATGAAAAATACAGTTTTCAGACGGGATGAAATTTGGTTTGCGGCAGAAAATGAAAGGCACGAAAGTGAAATATATTCCCTATATGAAATCAGAAGAGAAAACAATGAACGAGTAAATAGTACTGCAGCCTATGATAAACAATATCTGGAAGGGCGTTATGGTGCAGATCCATATCTTACAAATATGTTGGCAGGAGGAGATTGGCAATGAGTTTAAAAACTTTCATGGATTTTGCAATAACAAATGCTGAACGCTTGGATGCAATGAATGAAGGAAAAACTCCTGCAAGTTCAGCTCCAGGCACAAAAGTACATGAATTGATTAAACACTTGAGACCATATTTAAAAACTCGGATAGGATAGGAAGAAGGAACAAGTAAAATGATGCAGCAAAAAGAAAGATTAGAAAAACAGCTTGATTTCATCAGAGAAATCGACAAGGAAAAGGAGATATTCCGCCAGACTTATTTAGCTGATGCAAGCCGCAAGGAAAATGATGCGGAGCATGCCTGGCATATGGCTATCATGACCATGCTCTTGAGCGAGTATGCCAATGAGAAGATAGACGTGCTAAAGACAGTAGGAATAGCTTTGATACACGACATAGTAGAGATGACGCAGGAGACACATATGCCTATGATGAGGCAGGCAAGGCCACACAGCATGAGCGTGAGCAGAAGGCGGCGGAGCGTATATACGGACTCTTGCCAAAGGAACAGGGCGAGCCGCTTTTAGAGCTGTGGGAGGAATTTGAGGCGCAGCAGACACCGGAAGCCAGATTTGCCCGTACCATGGACAATATCCAGCCAATGCTCCTAAACGATGCATCGGACGGGCTTTCATGGCGTGAGCACAGTGTAAAGCTGTCGCAGATACTCGGCAGAAATAAGCGCACAGCACTTGGCTCAGAGAAAATCTGGGATTATGCGTTTAACAATATACTGAAAAAGCATGTTGAGAGCGGAAACATCATAGATGATGAGGGTGTCTTCTCTGCGGAAGCCGGTGCGTGTGCAAAAGCCAGCGAGCGTAATGGACGGTAATAATGATTTACTGAAAATCCTTTGAAAATCACGTATAATTCTATTGTAGACAGTCGTCTTGTATGATATACTTTATTGGATTAAATCGGTGAACTAAATATCAGGTAACTATTCAAGGCTGCTTAAATAGTTACCTGACAATTATATTGAGCTTCATCGAAATCCACAGAATAAAACACACGGAGGAATCAAAATGAATATTGTATGCTTAGACCTTGAGGGAGTATTGGTACCTGAAATCTGGATTGCATTTGCAAAGGAGACAGGCATTCCTGAGCTTGAGAAGACAACAAGAGATGAGCCTGATTATGATAAGCTTATGAACTATAGAATAAATATTTTAAAGGAGCACGGACTCGGATTAAAAGAAATCCAGGAGACAATCGCAAAGATAGATCCAATGCCTGGCGCAAAGGATTTTTTGGATGAGCTTCGTTCAATCACACAGGTAATCATCATCAGTGATACATTTTCACAGTTTGCTGGCCCGCTCATGAAGAAGCTCGGCTGGCCGACAATCTTTTGTAACGAGCTTGAAGTTGCTGAAGATGGCGAGATTACAGGCTTTAGAATGAGATGTGAGCAGTCAAAGCTTACAACTGTAAAGGCACTGCAGTCTATCGGATACGATACCATCGCAAGCGGTGACAGCCACAACGATTTAGGCATGATACAGGCCAGCAAGGCAGGTTTCCTTTTCAGAAGCACAGATGCCATCAAGAAGGACTACCCTGAGCTTCCTGCATATGAGACATATGATGAGCTGCTTGCAGCGATTAAAGCAGCATTATAATTAACCGGATAATTATTTATTCGGCAAGTAATAAATATAGTTGATAAACAGCTTCCCACATGATATTTTGGAGTGGATACATCCACCTGTACATGTGGGAAGTTTCTATATATTTATGTCATGCAAAATCATATGAAAGAAGGTAGAGTGAAGATGTATACGGTAACACACATATATGAGGCTGATTTTGGCTGTGAGGAAAGAGCGGATGGCGCAAAAGCAAAATGCGTGGTTTATCTCGAGGACGAAAACGGCAGACAGCGTCATGTAGAGGTTGAGGATGAATGGCTTACGGCAAATGGGATAGAAGAGGGAAGCAGCTGGAAAGAAAATATCACAGATGAAGCCTGAATCATAAACTATGAGATTAATTATGTGATTAGGGTATGTGAATAAATTTTGTGTAGATGCACATTGTGTATTGACAACAGTGCAAAAGGTGCTATAATAAAATTAACATATGAACAATCATTCATATGTTCAATAAAAACGTACAGTAAAACAAATAATTCATGAAAATAAGGAGAACACCACTATGAAGAAGACTTACAAAATCGATGTAGACTGCGCTAACTGCGCCAACAAGATGGAGGATGCCGCAAAGAATACAGCAGGTGTAAAGGATGCTACAGTCAATTTCATGACACTCAAGATGAGCGTTGAGTTTGAAGAGGGACGGGATGCAAAGGCGGTTATGCAGGAGGTTCTTAAGAACTGTAAAAAGGTAGAGGACGACTGCGAGATTTTCTTATAAATTGCCGGGCGCAGGAATGACAAACGATATTATTTCAATGCCTGCGCTATAGTAAGGGTGATTATCAAGAGATTATAATGAATGGAGCTATGGCGTATGAATAAAAAGCAGAAAAAAGTACTTGCGCGTATCATAATCGCAGCGGTACTCATGATTATATTACATTTCATACCGGTTAAGGGAATTATCAGGTTCCTGCTTTACATGGTGCCTTATCTGGTTATAGGATACGATATCCTGAAAAAAGCATTTAAGGGAATCAAAAACAAGCAGGTGTTTGATGAAAACTTCCTGATGGCGGTTGCCACCGTAGGTGCGATAGCGGTTGCACTTTATGAGAATGGTGACTATACAGAGGCTATAGCCGTTATGCTCTTCTACCAGATAGGAGAGCTGTTTCAGAGCTATGCAGTCGGAAAGAGCCGTAAGAATATCAGCGAGCTCATGGACATCAGACCCGACTATGCCAATATCGAGGTGGACGGAAAGCTCATCCAGGTTGATCCTGATGAGGTTGCTATCGGCTCGGTAATCGTGGTACAGCCCGGTGAAAAGGTTCCTATCGATGGTGTGATAGTTGAGGGCTCATCTACATTAAACACCAGCGCGCTTACAGGTGAGAGCGTGCCGAGGGATGCAAAATGCGGTGATGAGATAATCAGCGGATGCATCAATATGTACCGGTGTTTTAAAGATTAAAACGACCAAAGAGTTTGGCGAATCAACGGTTTCAAAGATACTTGACCTCGTTGAAAATTCAAGCTCAAAGAAATCAAAATCAGAAAACTTCATATCAAAATTTGCCAAGTATTACACTCCGGCAGTCTGCTACAGTGCACTTGCACTTGCGATATTGCCACCGATTGTCAGAATACTTTTCATGTCAGCCGCACCACAGTGGGGCAGCTGGATATACAGAGCACTTACCTTCCTTGTAATAAGCTGTCCGTGCGCGCTGGTCATCAGTATTCCGCTCAGCTTTTTTGCAGGAATCGGAGGCGCCAGCCGCGAGGGGGTTCTTGTAAAGGGCTCAAACTATCTTGAGACCTTATCACAGACCAGATACGTTGTATTTGACAAGACCGGCACCATGACAGAGGGCGTTTTCGAGGTGGCAGGAGTCTACGACAATACGCTCGATAGAGAAAAGGTGATCGAGTACGCAGCACTTGCAGAGAGCAGCTCATCGCATCCAATCAGCAGAAGTTTACAGAAGGCGTATGGAAAGGAAATCGACAGAAACCGCGTGACAGACATTGAGGAAATCAGCGGCCATGGAATCACCGCAAAGGTAGATGGCATATCTGTAGCGGCAGGAAACTATAAGCTTATGAAAAAGCTGGGCTTAAGCTACAGTGAAACTGACAAGGTCGGCACCATAGTCCATATCGCAATAGACGGCAGCTATGAGGGCTATATCCTTATCTCAGATAAAATAAAACCAACCTCAGCGGCAGCAATAAAAGCATTGAAAAAAGCCGGAATAAAAGGTACAATAATGCTTACAGGCGATTCAAGGACAGTAGCCGACTCAGTAGCAGCGGAGCTGGGAATCGATGAAGTATACAGTGAGCTTTTACCGGGCGATAAGGTGGCAAAGGTGGAGGAGCTGCTCGCAAGAAAGGGCAGTAAAGAAAAGCTTGCCTTCGTCGGAGACGGAATCAACGATGCACCGGTGCTCTCAAGAGCCGATATAGGAATTGCAATGGGCGCCATGGGCTCAGATGCAGCAATCGAAGCCGCAGATATCGTCCTCATGGATGATGATCCGCTAAAGATAGCAAAAGCAATAAAAATATCGCGCAAATGCCTGCGAATAGTATATGAAAACACATACTTCGCAATAGGCATCAAGCTGATCTGCCTCGTGCTCGGAGCAGTCGGAATAGCCAATATGTGGCTCGCGATATTTGCAGACGTAGGAGTAATGGTGATAGCAGTGTTAAATGCAATCCGCGCATTATTCGTACACAAGCTCTAAAAACGGTAGAGCTCAAAGAGCAGATATCAAAATGCAGATATCAAAATGCAGATATCAAAATGCAGATATCAAAATGCCATAAAACTACTATATAAAAAACTACCGGACAGAATGCACCCAAGAGGTGCACTCTGTCTTTCGCGTATAATAAAAGAAGTTACTGTTCACACGAAAGTGTGACAGTAACAAAGACAATTAAACGGCAATAGCTAATAAACCAAAAGCTAAAGTAAACTTCCTAGCAGTGCCCCCACACGCATCCGGACCAGCCCCGTAACTGCGAAGGCACTGAGCAGTTACGCTCCTGCCAATACGACGCGTCCATACCCTTCAATGAGCCAAAACCAAAGGGTGCTTGCAGAAATTGCATGTGACATCGCGAATATGGAGATATTTAGAGTCTGTTGGAATTATGTCACAACACAGCAATGTCCGTGCATGGACGCACGGACAAGGCGTTAGCGCCACGGACGGCGCTAAAAGCCGGTTGCGTCCTATAGCCAAAACCTAAATCATAATTCCTACAGAGTCTTAATATCGCAATACTGAGCGAGGGCACATGCAATTTATGCCGAGCACCCGCCCAATAGCCAATAAAGTAAAAATAACGCAAAAATAACGCAGAAAGGACACCACACCATGAGCGAAAACATAAATGAACAGATAGAATGCTGCGACTGCAACGAAATCCACGAAGACCTTCTGAAAATAGTAAATGATACAATGCCTGAGGAAACCGAGCTCTACGACCTTGCAGAGCTTTTTAAGGTATTTGGCGACTCCACCAGAATCAGAATCCTCTTTGTGTTGTTTGAAGCGGAGGTATGCGTCTGCGACCTTGCAAAGGTGCTCAACATGACACAATCCGCCATATCACATCAGCTTAGGATATTAAAGGCAAACAAGCTCGTAAACAGCAGACGTGAGGGCAAATCAGTGTTTTATTCGCTTGCAGACGGACATGTGCGCACAATCATTGCGCAGGGACGTGAGCATATCGAGGAATAATACAGGGAGGAATATACGTGACAGAATTAGAAGAATACTATAACAAATTCAACGAGGAAAAGCGCCTGAACAGCCGTCACGGCAGGGTAGAGTTTATCACCTCCATGAAGTATATACACGATTGTCTTGGCAGCTTGATGAATGAGAAGCAGCTTGATCTTCGCTCGCAGATCAAAATCCTGGATGTCGGTGCGGGTACAGGCAGATATTCAGTGCCTCTTGCCGAGGAGGGCTATGATGTGACGGCACTTGAGTTAGTTAAGCATAACCTCGGCAGACTGAAGCAAAAGAGCGATAAAGTAAAGGCATACCAGGGCAATGCCACAAAGCTTAAAAAGTTTGGAAACAATGAATTTGACCTCACACTTGTATTCGGACCGATGTATCATCTGAAGTCGGCGGAGGAAAAGCTTGCCGCATTGAATGAGGCAAAAAGGGTGACAAAACCGGGCGGTTACATACTTGTGGCATACATTATGAATGAGTACAGCGTGATAACCTATGCCATAAAGGAGAAGCATATAAAAGAGGGCATAGAGGGTGGAATGCTCGATGAGAGCTTCCATTGTACAGAAAAAGCTAATGATTTGTACAGTTTTGTCCGATTGGAAGATATAGAGGCATTAAATGCACAGGCAGCCCTTACACGTGAAAAGATAATAGCAGCCGATGGAGCGGCAAATTATATCAGGCCATTTTTGAATGATCTTGACGAGGAAGAGTTTGATATGTTTGTACAGTATCATCTTTCAACATGTGAGAGAGCAGACCTGATGGGAGCAAGTGCGCACACGGTTGATATTCTAAGGGTATGATTTTTTGAATAAAGTCTGTTATTATGACGGGGTATGCCGGAATAATAACATAAAAGTATAATATAACATATCAAATACAACACAGTATAAGATTACATATGAGGAAAAATTATGAAAAACAAGGGATTAAAAATTCTATTATGTGTGCTTTTGGTTTTATGCATCATTATGGCGGGAGCGCTCATAGGAAAAGAATATATTGGAGATAATATAAAGGAAGCCTCTAACCGGAATGGCGTTGATGTAGTTAGAGACACATCGGATGCCGGAAAAGCAGAGGATAACGCAGTTGACAGTACGGCAGAAGGTACAGAGAGTACACAGTCTGATGCAACCAAAGCTGAGGCAACAGAAGCGGATAAACAGCAGCCACAGATGTCAACCATAGTGATTACGGCTACAGGAGACTGTACACTCGGCAACAATCAGGAGCAAAGCTATGACGGCAGCTTTAATTCTTATTATGACTCAAAGGGACAGGACTACTTTTTCGGCGGCGTGAGAGATATTTTTGAGGCTGACGATATGACACTCATCAATCTGGAGTGTGTGCTATCGGATGCGACTGAGCGCGTAGAAAAGCGCTGGAACCTCAAGGGAAAGCCTAGCTACATCGGAATTATGACAGGCAGCTCCATCGAGGCCTGCAGTCTTGGAAACAATCACACATATGACTATGGTCAGGCGGGACTGGACGATACGAGAAATGTGCTCGACAATGCCGGGATAGTGTATGGCTTCAATGATCATACCGGTATTTACGAGACTGCTGATGGGACAAGGATTGGAATAGTGTCGGTCAGCCTTTTGTCACAAAACGGTGACCGAGAGGCATATATCCAAAACGGTATAGCGCAGCTTCGTGAACAGGGAGCGGCGATAGTTATCGCATGCTGTCACTGGGGCATAGAGGGTGACCATTACCCTAATGACTATCAGCAGGCGGCAGCACATCGTATCATCGACTGGGGAGCAGACCTGGTAGTCGGAAACCACCCTCATGTACTGCAGGGGATGGAGGTCTATAACGGCAAAATGATATGCTACAGTCTTGGAAATTTCTGCTTCGGAGGCAATAAAAATCCGGCAGACAAGAACACGGCGATTTATCAGCAGGCATTTACTCTGATAAATGGTGAATTGCAGCCGGGCATAGATGCTCAGATTATTCCATGCACCTTAAGCAGCGTAAGCTCATACAATGATTTCAGGCCGACAGTGGCTTCGGGCGAAAAAGCTCAGGAGATATGCAATTTAATGAACACATATTCACAAAATTATAGTAAAATAGAAATTGATGGGCTTGGAAAGCTGCATGTAAATTAACAGTAGGTAACTATTCAGAACCACTGAGAAAAAGAAGGGCTGAATAGTTACAATATCATTTTTTTACGAATTAAGATAAAAAGCAGTCATGCAACAAAAGGCATGTACCATCATACAAATATAGTAAGGGAGCAAAGAGCAATATGTATATGTGGAGAGAGCGCAGTAAAGAAGAAAAGCATGAGGATGTAGTAAATACAGGCCTGCTGCCGCTTGATGTGGTAGAGGGATTTAAGATACGTCCGGGCTTTTTCAGAATGTACGGAGCGTGCGTGGCATCGAACGGAGTGAGCTTTACTATCAATTCCCATGGGGCAACGAGGTGTACTCTTTTATTGTTCAAGCCACAGGCACCAAAGCCGTATGCGAGGATTCCGTTTCCTGATTCATATAGGATAGGAGATACCTACTCCATGCTTGTTTTTGATATAAAGCCGGATGAATTTGAGTATGCATTTTCGTTTGACGGACCATATGAGCCGGCAAAGGGACTTTTGTTTAACGAGGAAAATGTCCTTTTAGACCCATATTCCAGAGCGGTCACTGGACAGCGAAAATGGGGAGAAAAGCCGGAGGGTGGCAAGGATTTTGAGTACAGAGCCAGAGTTGTAAAAAGCAACTTTGACTGGGGCAACATAAAGCAGCTTGAGCAACCCTTTGAGGACCTTGTGATTTATGAGACACATGTGAGGGGCTATACAAAGGATAAGTCCTCTGGAGTCAGTGCACCGGGTACATTTGCCGGTTTGAAGGATAAGATTCCGTATCTTAAGGACCTTGGAATAAATGCAGTGGAGCTCATGCCGATTTTTGAGTTTGATGAGATGGAGAGCGCGAGAGTGGTCGATGGTGTGCAGCTTTACAATTACTGGGGCTACAACACAGTATCATTTTTTGCACCGAATACCAGCTATGCCTTCAACGAGGAGCACAACCACGAGGGAGACGAGCTGAAATCGCTGATAAAGGCTTTAAAGGAAAATGGCATAGAGGTCATTCTTGATGTGGTGTTCAACCATACCGCTGAGGGAAATGAGATGGGACCGTGCTTCTCCTTCAAGGGAATAGACAATAACGTGTACTATATGCTTACACCGGATGCACACTACTACAATTTCAGTGGCTGTGGAAACGTTATGAACTGTAATCATCCTGTTGTGCGCAGCTTTATCATAGACTGTCTGAGACACTGGGCCATTGAGTACAGAGTGGATGGCTTCAGATTTGACCTGGCTTCCATTCTCGGAAGAGACCAAAACGGTGCACCTATGGCCAATCCGCCGATCCTTGAGTCGCTGGCATTCGACCCGGTACTTGGCAAGATGAAGCTCATCGCAGAGGCCTGGGATGCAGGCGGACTGTATCAGGTGGGAAGCTTCCCGTCATGGAACAGATGGGCTGAGTGGAACGGCAGATACAGGGATGACATGAGAAGCTTTTTAAAGGGCGATGACGGTATGGCGGGAAATGCCATCACACGTATCACCGGCTCACGCGACCTTTACAGCCCGGAGAGCAGAGGACACAAGGCATCAGTCAATTTCATGACCTGTCATGATGGCTTTACACTGTATGACCTTTACTCATACAATGAAAAGCACAATGAGAAAAACGGCTGGAATAACACAGACGGAGACAACAACGGACATAGCTGGAACTGTGGCGCAGAGGGTGAGACAGACGATCCAAATGTAAACGGACTTAGAAGGCGCCTTATAAAGAATGCATTTGCAGCACTTTTGTGCAGCCGTGGCCCGGCTATGTTTTTTGCGGGCGATGAGTTCTGTAACACCCAGTTTGGAAACAACAATGCGTATTGTCAGGACAATATCATTTCATGGCTCGACTGGAGCAGGCTTGAGGAATTCAAGGAAATCCATGATTTCGTGCGTCATATGATTCAGTTCAGGAAAGAGCATCCTATACTCAGAAAGATGACAAAGCCTTCATCCTGCCAGTTCCCGGAAATCAGTGTGCACAACGGTACACCGTTCAATGCCTCGACTGATTACAAGACAAAGCTTATCGGCATCATGTATGCCGGAAGAAATGAGGAGGACACGGAGGATGATATTGTATTCTATTGCATGAATGCATATTGGGAGCCGCTTGTGATGCAGCTTCCGGTGCTTCCGAACGGAAAACACTGGCATGTGGACACCAACACCAATGCAGAGTATTTTGACGGAGAGGACTTCACGGCAAAGACAGAGCTTTTGGGTGTCAACACTATAAGAGTTCCTGCGAGAACCACGATAATACTTGTGGCAGAATAACAATAAAATCTGCAGCCCGGCACACATTGTGATATGTGCACCGGGCTGTTTTTCGTTACGGTTTTGGCTTAGACTGTAACATTTCCCCCTTTCATTTTTCAATATATTTTATGTGACATTTGCATCAGCAGCCGGTGATGGTTGTGAAGTGATACCGGAAGGCCTTGTATATATCACATAATCAGTTGTGAGTTGGACAAATTTCGTCTGTGAATCCAAGAAAATAATTGGGTGTGACACCAAAAATTGTACTTAAATGGCAAATGACAAAAATGTCAGGCACTCTACGGCCTGTCCTGTAGCCTGAAATAGTTGATTCTGCACAGCACATGATTTCAGAAAGAGCAATGTTGGTCAAGTTGTGGAGCCTCATCAGATAATCAAGCCTGTCAGGCACAGTTGTACTAATGGTTGATAGTTGCTTTTCTTGTAAAAAGCATTAATTTATTCATAAACAAATTGTAACACAATAATCATAAAAAACAACAAATATCTGAAAAAATACGAAAAAAATAGAAAACTTAAAATCACAATTTTAAATCCAGCCACCATCAAAAGTGATTATCTGTCCGGTCAGGTAATCAGGTGCAGTGATGACGGAGTAAGCCATATCTGCGACCTCACAGGCTGTGGCAAAGCGTCCGGCAGGAATTTCATTGGCAAGCTCAGCGCGTTCTGTCTCGTCAAAGCAGCGGTTCATATCGGTATCTATGACACCACAGGCTATGGCATTGACCGGAATATGCGATGGCGCAAGCTCCTTGCCGAGTGCCTTGGTAAATGCATTAATACCGCCCTTGCAGGCAGAGTAAGCTACCTCGCAGGAGGCTCCGACGTTGCCCCAGACAGAGGAAATCTGTAGTATACGGCCACATTTATCGGCAACCATATAAGGGGTGACGAGCTTTGTAAAGTTGAAAACACCGGTCAGATTTATCGCCACGATATTGTTCCATTCATCCGGTGTCATGTCGCTCAGCAGCCCGATATGCGATATACCGGCATTGTTAATGAGCACATCTATATGGCCAAAATGGGAAATGGTATTCGCAACCATATCCTTGGCAAAGAAAAAGTCTCCTACATTTCCGGTGAAGCATAGCACCTCAATTCCGTATGCACAGTGAAGCTCATCAGCCAGAGCCTTTAGCCTGTCAGATGAATTGCGGCAGCAAAGTGAGAGGTTATAGCCACAGGAAGCCAGCTTTTTGGCAATGGCGGCACCGATACCGCGTGAAGCTCCGGTTATTATAGCTGTTTTATTTATGTGATTGGTGTGATTTGTCATGATATTCTCCTTATAATTTATATACCGTGGTGCTAAGCCGGTCGCTGCGCTGCCGGGCCGGCTTCATAGTATAAAGAAAATAATTACGTGATTAAATTACTGTTCAGTCATGGGTATGATACCTCGCTGTGAGGCTGGGCACAACAGTGTAAATTTTTATCATCTTATACAGCATAAATCATACCATAAATATATATTATGGGGTAGACAAAATTTATACATTGTGATATTATTTAATAGTTGCAGAACGAATTGCAGACGGCGTGTGGCTCAGTTTGGTAGAGCGCTACGTTCGGGACGTAGAGGTCGCAAGTTCGAATCTTGTCACGCCGATTTATTTATGTATGTATCTGAATAGTTACCGACTATATTATTTTGGAGCACGCGCATAGCGTGTTTTTTTTGTTACTGTTCAGTGTGAATAGTAACTTTTTTATTTAGTTCTTTGTAAATCAAAACAATATATTGCTTTATTGGTAAAATAACGGTAAAATAGTACTAGTGTATTGGTTTGGTTTAGGAAAGGTACAGGAAATAGGGGATATGAATATTGTTTCACAAATGTGTGCCATTGCGGTGATGTTCGTAATAATGTATTTTTATATTTCGCAGAAAAAGATTATATTACATACATCGAAGGCTTTTGTTGAGGTATGGATTGCAGGCCTGCTGTCACTTTTCTTTGATATTTTCGCACTTGTTGCAATTGAAAAAAGAAGCGGATATCCTCATACTGCTACCAATATTATCTGCAAATTATATCTCTGGACGGTCACATGGGTTGCCATGGTGGCCTTCTGGTATATATGCGTGGATATTTTCAGGAAAAAAGAGCTTGAGCGCAAGTGGAGAAAGCGGCTGTGGATATTTGGAAGCTTAACTGATATTCTGATAATGGTCGTACCGATTAAAATTTATGATTCGGATAATTTAGTTTATACATATGGTACGGCTGTTATTATAACATATGCAGTAACTGTAATTCTGCTGGCGCTTATTCTAATGCTGACAAAAAACTACAGTCAGGCTATAAATCCGAGAAGAAGAAAGAGCATGCAGGTCTGGGTGGCTCTTATGTTCATATCGGCGGTTATTCAGTTTATAGATAAAAAAATATTGATTGTCAGCTTTGCGAGTGTGATAGGTGTGCTTATCCTTTTTATTATGCTTGAAAATCCGATGGCAAATATTGACAGGGATACAGGATTTTTCAATCTCAATGCCCTTTTTGAATACATGAAGGAGGCATATGGACAGGGGAATGATGTATCGATAGTGTGTATTCGCTATGGAAGCAATGAAAATGATTTTTTCACCCCGCGAGATGGTAAAAAAGTAGTTTTTTATGAGGTGGTTTCTTTTATAAATAAGCTGCCTGATAATTATGTTTTTTAGAAGCTCGGCAAACGAGTATCTGCTGGTTTTTGAGAATACTGATTGTGCAGAAAAAACAATCGGAATATTGGAACGCAGGTTCGACAAGCCATGGGGCAGTGACAATATGACGATGCTGTTTGGGGAGATATATTATCTAAGGTCTACTGAGCTTGTGCGGAGACCATCGGATATACTGGGGCTTTTTCAATATGCCAAGCGTAACAGAGCTGAGTTTACGGGGCGCGGCGTGATGCTCATAAATAATGAAGTCATTGAGCACATATATGATGAAAATTCGGTTGAGAATGAGATAATAGAGGCATTGCGCGATAACCGTGTTGAGGTATTTTACCAGCCTATTTATAACACTAAAACGCATAAATTCACCTCTGCGGAGGCGCTTGTCAGAATAAGGTCGCGCGAGGGAAATATCATACCTCCGGGCAGGTTTATTGCTGTAGCTGAGAAGCGGGGACTCATTTTAAGGCTTGGAGAGCGCGTGTTTGAGAAAGTGTGCAGATTTATTGTACAGCATGATATACATGCGATGGGAATTGAGTATATTGAATGTAATCTGTCAGTGGTGCAGTGTGCTTATGACCATTTAGCGCAGGATTTTATTGCAATTATGGAGAAATATCATGTGGATGCAAATGATATTGTACTTGAGATTACAGAGTCTGCATCTATCACTGTAAAAAAAGATACTGCTTGATAATATGAATGCCCTGCGTAAGGTGGGAGTGAGGTTTGCGCTTGATGATTTTGGCACAGGTCAGTCAAATTTAAGCTATATTGTTGATATGCCGATTGACATTGTGAAATTTGACAGAGGCATGACAAATGCATATTTTGACAACGGAAAGGGCAAGCCGGTTATGGATGCCGCAATGGGCATGATTCAAAAGCTAAAGCTTGAGATTGTTTCTGAGGGAATCGAGGAGAAGGAGCAGTTGGCAAAACTGGATGAGCTTGGAATAGATTACATTCAGGGCTACTATTTCTCAAAACCGAGAAATGCTGCTGAGTTTATTTCATTCATAGAAAGCAATAATGCATAGTTTATTTCATTCATAAAAAGCAATAATGCATAGTTTATTTTATTCATACAAGATAATAATGATATGAGGGGCAAAAGGTATTTTGCCCCTCATTTATGATTAATCAGATTACTACATGCTACGCATTCCCGTAATCTGACTACACCTCGAAATCCGCTAATTTTCTGTGTTCCCGCAGCAAATTGCTACTTTCTCGGTGTAGTGCGGGTCACTAAGGTATACATCGAATTGCATGCAAGCATGCATCGATGATACCTTTTGACCCTTTAATCATAATATTTGGGTAGAAATGTTTCCATATGGCAGGGGCAAAAATCCGGAAAAAAAGCAGAAAAAAGTAGCTGAAACCGCATAAACTTCCCCAAACAGCACCTCAAACCCAGCCCAAAATGATATCCCGATTTTAACGGTTGAGAAGAAAAATGGCGACATAATTCTGTGGGAGCATCTTGGCCTGATAGACAATCCTGATTATCGAAATAAAGCTTATCGAAAGATAATGAAATATAACGAAAATGGATATTATCAGGGAAAAAATCTTATATTGACATATGAAACAGCGGAAAGTCCATTGGACCCCATGGACGTAGAGCATGAAATAGAAAAAATGTGCAGGTGATAAAATGCTCAAAAAATTACGAAGAAAATTTATAGCCATAGCAATGTTATGAGTTTCAATTGTTCTTATTGCAATTGTAGGCACGATAAACATCGCAAACTATATAAGTATAAACGAGGCATTGGATGCGCGCCTTAAGCTGATTGACGGAAACGGAGGAACATTCCCGGATCTTTTAGATACAGAAAACGCAAACACAGATACATTCGGCAATACAGCAGATGAAAGTACAAATAAAGGGACTCCCACGCTCAAAGAGCCACCATCCGGCAGAACAGATGTACAGCCACCAGAGGATATGAATTTACAATCGTACTGTAAATTTAAAAACAGTTTTTTTACATGCATTTTACACACTAATGATTTTGCATTTTACATTTCCCCATTACTATATCAGTTGTAACAAACAAAGAAACAAATTCAAGAAAGTAATGAAAGAGGAAATTAAAATGAAAAATCGTATGAAAAACTTTTAGTTTTAGCAACTGCTGCAACAATGATGACAGCAGCATTTACAGGATGTGGTTCAAGCTCAGACGGAGCAGACAACAATGCAGATACAAGCGCAGATGAAGGTACATCAAATGAGAACTTAAACGGTTCACTTTCACTTGCAGGAAGTACTTCAATGGAGAAGCTTTGTGAGGCGCTCAAGGAGTCATTCATGGAGAAAAACCCTGGAGTAACAGTAACAGTAGAGTATACAGGCTCTGGTTCAGGAATCGAGTCAGTATCAGCAGGAAGCGTAGATATCGGAGATTCATCAAGAGCACTTACAGATGATGAGAAAGCAAACGGCGTTGAGGAAAACATCGTAGCAATCGACGGAATAGCAGTAATCACAGACAAGGACAACTCAGTAACAGAGCTTACATCAGATGACTTAAAGAAAATCTACACAGGTGAGATTTCAAACTGGAAAGACCTTGGTGGAAAAGATGAGTCAATCGTAGCAATCGGCCGTGAGGCAGCTTCAGGTACAAGAGGAGCCTTCGAGGAGCTTCTTGATGTAAAGGATCAGTGCAAATATGCACAGGAGCTTGACTCAACAGGAGCAGTTCTTGCAAAGGTAGGCTCAACACCGGGAGCAATCGGATATGTTTCACTTGACGTGCTTGATGATACAGTAACAGCAATGAAAACTTGACGGAGTAGAGGCAACAGAGGAAAACATTGAGCAGGCAAATATCTCTTTC
>ENA-OQNJ01000204-OQNJ01000204.1-human-gut-metagenome-genome-assembly--contig:-NODE-204-length-15608-cov-6.675602_pt1 | contig 15608 bp, 14 predicted proteins | sample MGYA00242630_ERZ504882 | MGnify/ENA primary metagenome ERZ504882 (study PRJEB26092, sample SAMD00036408) | human gut metagenome | host: Homo sapiens | study: EMG produced TPA metagenomics assembly of... | reverse complement strand
AGAGCTGGTATAATGAAAGGAGTTTAAGATGCACAGAATACGGGACAGTCCTATGTGTCCCGTGCATTACAGATAAATAGTTCACCGCAAGGGTGGATGGCACGGAACACAAAGCCCGTCCCTCTTGAGGAGAAGGGATGGGTGATTACTATGAAGAAGATAAGTATTATCTTATTATCCGCAGTACTGGTCTTTTCAATGGCTGCCTGTAATGGTGGTAAGGAAAAGGCTGATAATCAGACAGAGAAACAGACGGAAAGCGTAAAGCCAACTGAAGAAGCAGAAATGGCAACGGAAGCTGTCACAGAGGTCACAACCGAAGCTGGAAGTGAAGAGACAGAGAAAGATATTGCCGAGGTTAAAGATTCAGGAGAGAAGACTGATAAGGAAGATAACCGGTCTGCTGATAATGAAACTGCTTCAAAGCAGAAAGAAAAGTCAGAGCAGAATGACGAGCCGGAACAGAAAGCTCCTGCAAGTGGTAATAAGGAAGCTGGTGGAAATCAGAGTAATGCAGGTTATGGTGGTCAGACTACAGACAGTCCGAAAGACAATGTGAGCAATCCACAGCCTGCATCCGTGGCGTACAGTCCACAGAATGTTGTGTCACTTGCAACAGCAAAGTGTCAGGCAGGAGGGATGATTACCACACAGCAGAATTTACAGAATCATTTGAATGACGGCAGTATCACGCAGGAAGAGTACAATGAGTATTATCCTTACGATGGTATGGAAGGCTCTTATTATAGTGTGTTTGTAGAGACAGACCTCAACAAAGCAAGTACCATTGATGGACAGCGGTTATCATCTGAGGATGCAATCGCAGAATATATTGCAAGTATGTTACTTTTGGAAACAGATCCGGTATTCTACATCAGTTATGATGGAGTTTACACGACAGGCGGCACAGACTATTACGAGTTTCGATGTCACAGATAAATAAAAACGAATAGAAGCAGAAGGAAGAAAGATGTAAGCTATAAACTTATGTCTTTCTTTTTTTGTACCCGTTCAGAGCCAAGCAAAATTTCATAAATCGGTTGTGAAATGCTTGCATTTCTAAGACTGATTTTGAAATTTTATTTGGCGGATACGCCACATGAGCAAAAATTGCAGTAGGCAATTTTGCGAATAGGCTCTGAACTAATTGAGATTTAAGGAGGAAAGAGCACATGAAACAGAAACTAAAGCGTTTTATGGCAGGATTTATGGCTATGCTCACACTGGTTGGAACACTTTTTACGAATGGAACAACAGCATTTGCAGCCAGTCCGCAGGCAAATATTGCGTTCTGGAATGCGTCAGTCAAAAATTCCGGAGAAGTAAGTGAGCTGAAGCCCGGATATAATCATGGCAAGATTCTGTATTCAATTCTTGACGGAAATTCTGCATATTGTATGAATTTCGGATTAAGAGCAGATGGCGGTCAGCTTATGAACAGCTACGATGATGCGAGCACATCAATGTCAGCACAGCAGAGAAAGCTTTTAAGTTACTGCCTTTATTATGGATTTAACAGTACACAAAAGGCGGCACCAAGCAACAGCCAGAGCGATGAGTATATCGCAACTCAGGCAATGGTATGGGTTATTGTAGCAGATATCTTTGGAACCGGAAGCGGTGATTCAGCAGCAAGAAAGCTCTGTAACACAGCACCAAGTCCTGATTCTTCATACAGCTATTACGAGAGACTCAGGGACAATATCAGCAGCTCCTACAATGCAACACTTCCAAGTTTTGCATCACGCAGAACCAGTGAGGCACCAACTTATGAGCTGAAGTGGAATGAGGGAAGTCAGAGATTTGAAGCAACATTATCTGACAGCAATGGTGTCTTATCAGACTTTGATTTTGGCATCAGCGGATATTCTGTTGATAAGAATGGCAACAGTATTACAATCTCTTCAACGAGTGTGAATACCACAGCTACAACAGGAACATTCACATCCAATGCTGGCAAGGTTGAGACAACATCAAGCTGTGTATTCTGGCTTACAGGAAAGAGCGGATATCAGGAGTTTATTTCTGAAAGACCGACAGCAGATCCTGTCAAAGCCTATATCAAGGTCAAGACAGAGAACATCGGATATGGTGAGCTTACAAAGACAGATGAGTCAAGCGGAGTGAAGCTTTCCGGTGCAGTTTATGGAATCTATTCTGACAGCGGATGCACAAACAGAGTACAGACCATGACAACAGATGGAAATGGATATGCGAAGTCGGCAGCTCTTGTTGCAGACACTTATTATGTTAAGGAGATTACAGCACCAAAGGGCTATGTTCTTTCGGATAAGGTTCATACTCTCACTGTAAGAGCAGGACAGACAACGGGAATTTCTGCTACAGATAAGGAGCAGCTTGGAGCAATCACAATCTACAAGGAAGGTGAAGTGCTCAGCGCATGGAATGGAAGCAACTTTATTTATGAGAAAAAGAAGCTTCCGGGAGCAACCTTTAAGGTGACAGCGGGGGCGGATATCTATAAGGCAGATAGAACTAAGGTCTACAATGCAGGAGATGTAGTTGCAGAAAGCCTTACAACAGGAACTGATGGACAGGTGGTATTATCTGACCTTCATCTTGGAACCTATGTGGTAACAGAGATTAAGAGCATTGACGGATATACCATCAATACAACACCACAGACTGTAAAGATTGAGTATAAGGACCAGACTGTTACAGTACAGTATGAGTCAACTACTGTTGAGAACACCAGACAGAAAGCGGATGTATCTGTAGTAAAGAAAGATTCTGATACAGAAAATCCTCTTGATGGCGGTAAGTACACACTTTACGCAGGAAACGACATCAAGAACTATGCAGGACAGGTCATTGTAACAAAGGGTACAGCCCTTGAGACAGTAACTACAGGTGAGGACGGAAGTGCAAGCTACAGCGTGGATCTGCCTATTTCAAACGGATATTATATCTCAGAGACACAGGCACCATACGCTTATATCAGAAACCAGTCTGATGTGTATAGTTTCAACTTCAATGTATTGCCTGAAACACAGGCAAAGGCAACATTCAGCCACACATTTAAGAATGACAGAACCACAGCAAAGATTCATATTTACAAGGCAGATAAGGAATCGGGCAAAGCAGTTCCACAGGGTGATGCAAGCCTTGAAGGTGCAGTTTATGGTCTTTATGCGAGAAACGATATCGTGCATCCGGACGGAGCAACAGGAGTCGTATTCAAGGCAGGAGATCTTGTAGCAACACTTACAACAGATAAGAATGGGGAAGCAGAGGTCAGTAACCTTTACCTTGGAAACTATTATGTGAAAGAAATCACTCCATCAGAGGGGTATCTTTTAGACGAAGAGGAGCACGATGTAGTATGCGACTATGAGGGAGACCTTGTAGCAGAGGTATCAAGAAGCACAACATCAGCAGAGCAGGTCATCAAGCAGCCATTCCAGCTCATCAAGGTATCGGACAATGGCGATGACACCGAAGCAGGACTTCTTGCAGGAGCAGAGTTTACAGCTTATTTAAAATCATCTTTACCTGTAAAGGAAGATGGAAGCTATGACTTTGATAAGGCAACACCTGTAATAATCGGAGAAAACGGTGCAACAACAATCACATCCGATGACAAGGGACATGCAGTTTCCATTGCAATTCCTTATGGAACTTATGTGGTAGTTGAATCAAAGACTCCTCACAACATGAAAACTATCAAGCCATTTGAGGTAAAGATTAAGGAGAACCATCCAACAGAGCCTCAGACATGGAGAGTTTTCTTAGACAGGGAGTTTACAGCAAAGCTTCGTGTAATCAAGAAGGATTCTGACACAAAGCAGACAGTACTTGTACCAAATGCTGAGTTTAAGATTTTCAATCTTGATAAGAACGAATATGTAACCCAGTACACGACTTATCCGTCAAAGGTTAAGCATACTTCATTCTTTACGGATGAGGATGGCGATTTAATCTTACCAGAAGCACTTAAAATCGGAAACTACCGCATTGAAGAGATAAAAGCACCATACGGATATGTGGTAAATGATAAGTATGTCAACATCTCGGTTGATACTGATACAGCATTTGAGACAGATGGTGATACAAATGATGCAATCATCACCGTGGAATATTCCGATGCCCCTGCAGTCGGAGAGCTGACTGTAGAAAAGAAGGGAGAGGTACTTGACGGATTCAAGGGTGGACTTCTTGCAAGCTCATATGAGAAAGAGTTTGTTTATAAGGAAGGCTCACTTGCCGGAGCAAAATTCAAAGTTTATGCTGCGGAAGATATTTACACAGCAGACAACCAGAAGGATGCAGACGGAAACCGCATTAAGTATTACAGCAAGGGAGACCTTGTGACAACTCTTACAACTGGCAAGGATGGAAAGGCAACAGCAAAGAATCTTCCTCTTGGACAGTACAGAGTTGTGGAAGTGGAAGCTCCATACGGATATGTATTAAATCCGAATGAGCAGAAAGTGACATTCACATATGTGGATGATAAGACACCTGTTATTAAGGAAAGCCTTACTTTCTCAGATGACAGACAGAAGCTTGATATGTCAGTGACTAAGCTTGATGCAGAAGATAACACACCGATTGCAGGTGCTGTATTTGGTCTTTATGCAGATGAGGATATCAAGAATGCTGATGGCAGAGTTATTATCGAGAAAGGCACACTTCTTGAGAAGGCAACATCTGATGAGAATGGAAAGATTGCTTTTGTTAAGAATTATCCATTTGCAAAATATGTTGCAAGGGAGCTTGTAAAGCCTGCCGGATATGTGACAAATGAGGAAGCAGTAAACTTTGATACAAAATATCAGGGACAGGATGTTAAGACTGCTGTATATAACAGCGAGTATAAGAACACTCCTACAACCTTTGAGTTTACAAAGACAGATATCACAAGCGGTGCAGAGCTTACAGGTGCAACACTTACTGTACTTGATAAGGATGGAAATGTGGTAGACACATGGACATCTGATGCTAAGGAAGCACATGTAATCAAGAGACTTGTAGTTGGAGAGATTTACACTCTTCGTGAGGAATTTGCTCCTTACGGATATCTCAAGGCAGCAGATATCCAGTTTACAGTTGAGGACACAGGCAAAGTGCAGCATGTAGAGATGAAGGATGAAGTTCCTACAGGTTCCATCGTTATCAATAAGGACGGCGAATTTGTAACAGATACCACTCTTATGAAGGGGTACTGGTACGACTTTATCTTCAATTTCTTCAAGGACAGCCTTGCAGGAGTAACTTTTGATGTATATGCAAAAGAGGATATCGTAAGTGCTGACGGACTTGACACTGTATATCATAAGGCAGGAGACAAGGTGGCAACCATCGTGACAAATGATAAGGGTATCGCAAGAATTGATGACCTTCCACTTGGCAGATATTATCTTGTTGAGACAAAGACCATTGATGGATTTGTATTAGATGATACACCGATTGAAGCAGACCTTTCCTATATCGACCAGAATACAAAGGTTGTGTTTGCAGGAATGGATGTGACAAATGAGCGTCAGAAAGTGCAGATTACTGTAACCAAGACTGATTCAGAGACTAAGGAAGCACTTGAGGGAGCAGTATTCGGTTTATTTGCGAAAGAAGACATTGTGAACAAAGATGGCAAGGTAATCGTAAAAGCTGATACACAGATTGAGAGAACAGTAACAGGCAAGGATGGAAAGGCTGCATTTACCTCTGACCTTCCGCTTGGACAGTATTATGTCAAAGAGATTGAGGCCCCAAAGGGCTATGTGAAGTCTGATAAGATTTTTGATGTGGATGCTTCATATCAGGGAGATAAGGTAAAGGTTATCGATTTTGAGGCAGCATTTGAAAATGCGCCGATCAAGGTAGAAATTTCAAAGACTGATATCACAGGAGAGAAAGAGTTGCCTGGAGCAAAGCTTTCAGTAATTGATGCTGATGGAAAGCTTGTAGAAAGCTGGACATCTGAGGCTGGAAAGACGCATATGATTGAGAGACTTCCTGTTGGAAAGTACACACTTCGTGAAGAATCAGCTCCTTATGGATACAAGGTGGCGAAGGATGTGACCTTTGAGGTAAAGGAGACTGCCGAGATTCAGAAGGTATCCATGAAGGATGAGCAGGCAGTAGGTAAGATTGTCATTGAGAAAACTGACAAAGTAACCGGAAAGCCGATTGAGGGTGTTGTATTTGAAGTAAGGGATAAGGACGGAAAGGTGCTTGATACACTCACTACTGACAAGAATGGTCATGCAGAGAGCAAGGAGCTTCCTATCTGTACTTACAACGAGGATGGATCATTCAAAGAAGATATCCATTATACAGTTGTTGAGACTAAAGCAGCTGACGGATATATCCTTGATGAAACAGCTCATGATGTAACTCTTCGATATGATGACAATGCACCGGATGTTGTTGTAACAACTCTTAAGCTTGTCAATGTACCGACAGAGCCTAAGCTTCCACAGACAGGCGACAATGCAAATCCGCTTCTTTATCTTGGAATTGGTGCACTTGCACTTATTACAGGTGTTGGAGTCGGACTTCGTGGAAGAAAGAAAAAGAATAAACAGTAACAATTAACCTTGCGGGGAATGTAAGCCAGTGACTTATGTTCCCTGCTTTTTTAGATTAAGGAGGAATCGTAATATGATGAATTACGAGATTTTTAAGGAAGTAGTAAAAGAAAAGTTTATGGATTATATGCCTGAGAAGTTCAAAGGAATGGAGCTTGTGGTAGAACCCGTGGAAAAGGTGAATGTGACTCTTGATGGCATCATCTTAAGAGAGGAAGGCAGGAACATTTCGCCTACGATTTATATCAATGACATGTATAAGAAGTATCAGGATTGTGGTGACCTTGAGGAAACACTTATGGCTGCATGTGACTTCATGGAAAGGGCATATGAGCAGGCTCCGGTTGTTGATGTGGACAGCATTATGAGAGATGCTAACGAGAAGATTGTATTCCAGCTCATCAATACAGAGCAGAATAAGACATTTTTGGAACAGGTGCCGCACAGAGAGTTCCAGGATCTTTCTATTGTGTATAAGGTAATAATCAGTGCAGATAAGGATGCGGTGCAGAGTTCAAAAATTACAAATGAATTTGCGAAAAGACTTGGAATGAGCGAGGAACAGCTCTTTAAGTGTGCAGCGGAAAACACAAGAAGACTCTTCCCACCTGTCGTTCGTAGTATGAATGACATTATGAAAGAAATGTTCGCAAGGGATGGGATGCCACAGGAGATCGCAGAGATGATGATAGCTGAGATTCCACCGGAGCAGACGATGTGGGTGATTTCCAATGAAAATGGTATCAATGGTGCAGCATCCATGCTTTATGAGAATGAGCTTCATGAGCTGGCAGAGAGTTTAGAGAGTGACCTTTATATTCTCCCTTCGAGCGTGCATGAGGTTATTGCAGTATCTTCAGATATGGGAAGCCCTGAGATGCTAGCACAGATGGTAGTCGAGGTAAATATGCAGGAGGTGTCTTTGGACGAGAGACTTTCCAATCAGGTATATCACTATGATAAGGATTTAAGAAAACTTACCCTTGCAACTGATACACCAAACAAGAGACTTGATGGTATCGTTGCAGAACCTCCCCTTGTATATGATGCGAAGGAAAAGTCCAGATAGGAGGCAGTTATGGAGCAGGAACTTACAATGGAAGAACTCATTGCTCTCATAAACAGCCAGAAAGGTGACTTTGTTATCCGTGTCGAGTTTGGAGAGGAGGCGGTGTCTGATGCCAAAGAAGAATGACTTCAAGCTTGATGTGGTTTCGGTAAGACTTGTAAAGGATGCTCCGATTTATTCGGAGCACACCTTTAATAATCCGGCGGATATAGCTGCTGTCATGGGAGACTGTATGTGCCAGTTTGACAGGGAAGTAGTGTGTGTGGTCAATCTAAGGTCAGATTTAAAACCTATCAATGTGCATTTTGCAAGTGTTGGTTCTTTAAATGAGGCAATGGCACATCCGAGAGAGCTGTTTAAATCAAGTATCTTAAGCAATGCTGCAAGCATGATGTTAATCCATTGTCATCCATCCGGAAATGTATTCCCAAGCAAGGCAGACACGATGATGACAGACCGCATGAACAAGCTGTGTGAACTGATGGGAATACCGCTCATTGACCATATCATAGTCGGTGGAGACAATCGTGAATTTTTCAGTTTCAGGGAAAAAGGCATGATTGATAATCCTAAGATTACCCTAAGCACAGATTACCGGACACTTGACATCAAGTCACCGCTTGTAGCAGAGCAGGGAAAGGCAAGGTGAAAGCATGGATGGAAGATTTACGGATGAAGAGCTTGCCATAGCAAAGAGTGTTGACCTGTGTGCAGTTGCTGAAAGCCTTGGGTATACAGTAAAGAGGATTGGCAAATACCACACTTTAAAGGAGATGGATTCCATCCGTATCTATAACAGAAGCCATTGGTACAGATGGTCAAGGCAGTTTGACAAAGGCAACAATGGCGGCTCACAGATAGATTTCTTACGGGTATTTTGTGGAATGAGTGTAAAAGAGGCTGTGTTCTGGCTTTTAGATTTCGCAGGATACAGAAGAATTGAGAAGCCTGTAAAGCAGCCACTTGTTCATCAGGTATCGCAGAAGCAGGCAGAGGAGAGAAAGCCATTTGTCCTACCGGAACCGGCAGGAGATAATTCCTATCTTATTTCATATCTGAATCAGGAGAGAGGAATCAGCAGAGTAGTCATAGATCTGTTTTTAAAAGATGGACTGATTTATGAGAGCAGGCATTACCATAATGTTGTTTTCAAAGGAAATGATAAAAATGGAGTGACAAGATTTGCAAGTATGCGTGGAGTGTTTGATAAGCAGGGCAAGCCATTCAAGTGTGATGTCACAGGAAATGATAAGAACTATGGATTTAATGTGGTAAATGAAAACAGTACAGAGCTTGTAGTATTTGAGGCAGCAATCGACCTTATGAGTTATGTTGATATCTTCACGGATTATGAATCAAATAAGCTGGCACTTGGAATGCTTGCAGATGCCCCGCTTGAGACATTTCTTCGGGAACATCCGCAGATTACTTCCATCCGGTTCTGCCTTGATGGAGATGAGCCGGGACGGAAGGCGGCAGCTGAACTTATGAGAAAGTATTATGAGCTTGGATATGAGGTAGAAGACTGCCCGCCTCCAGCCGGATATAAGGATTACAACGAGTGGCTTGTAGCGGCAAAGCTTAATCTGAACAGGATGAATAAGCGAGCAGATGAACCAGTCAGGGCATGAGAAACCGGATTTTGATGTGTGGGGGCAGAAAGCGCCCCCAAAACAGCAAAGTGGGGGCAGAAAGCGCCCCCAAAATGTCAAAGTGGGGGCAAAAAGTGCCCCCGCAATTTGGACACGACAAAATCCGGACTGAAGTAAAAATAAAAGTGGGGGCAGAAAGCGCCCCCAAAATAACAAAATGGGGGCAGAAAGCGCCCCCCAAAGTAGCAAAGTGGGGGCAAAAAGCGCCCCCACTTTCATAAACAGAGGGTTTTAGGGAGATTTTCTCCCTAACTAGATGGCATTAGGACAGAGATGTCTCTAATGCGTATCTAGCCGTAAACCTAAGAGATTCAGACAGGCGTGTGGGTGGAAGAGATATACAAAACACGGATAAGGGAGGTGCAGGAAAGCAATGGATAAAGAACTTACAATAATCGCAGAACCAGAGGAACTTATTGCCTGGGCAGACACATTTGATATCTTACTAAACCCTTCGATAGAAGATGCTGCAATTCTGCTTAACTATATGGAAGGACATGATTATGCCATTGGCATAGATTCAGATGGGAAGATGTACAGGCAGGATGTAGCTGAGGAGAATGGTGAAATTGAACCATACCCGATAGATGATGTTATAGATATTGTCTGTGAATGGAACTATGAACTGATACTTGATGCGGAAGCACACAGGAGTGATCCAAAGGATTTTAACGACTATAACGAGTATCAGAGCAGGTATGAAAGTCTGAAAGCAGATGAAAAGAGACTGGACAGATTGTTTGATAAAACCAGTTATGGTAAGGAACTTATAGAAGTTGCCACAGAGCTTGCAGACAGGGTTATTGCCCAGCTGGGTAATAAAGAACTGGAAAAAGCTGCTGTAACAGTAGCAGAAGGAGTAAGAGAATACAGTACGGGTAAGAGAGGAAGGTGATCCTATGGCAGATAAAGTTCATTGTATAAGGAAAACACTAAGACTTATGCCACAGGAAGCGAAGGTGCTTTCTGATAAGGCAAAGGCTAATGGAATGAATGAAGCCGAATATATCAGGCTTCTAATCAGTCAGAAACCAAATGATTATCCGGAAGTAAGGAAACTTCTTAAAGAGCTTATTAATGAGGTAAACCGTATCGGCATTAACATCAATCAGATTGTATTTAACAGCAATGCACAGCTGTATTCCAAGAAAGATAAGGAACAGCTTGTGGCATATATGAAAAAGCTGAATCAGTCTGTCAGCGAGGCGGTGGTAAAGATTGGCAATCAGTAAGATACTTCACATGAAGGACAGCGGGAATTCTTTTCATGCAAGGCATTTAAAGCGGGCACTGGATTATGTGATGAATCCTGAGAAAACTCAGAGAGGAAGACTTGTGGGAGCCATAAACTGCCAGACAGATATGGCTTTTGAGCAGATGATGGATACAAAGAAGCAGTTTGGAAAAACAGACAAGCGACAGGGGTATCATATCATTCTTTCTTTCAAAGAGGATGAGGTGGAACCGGACAGGGCTTTTGAGATAACACAGAAGTTTGTAGCAGAATATCTTGGTGATGCCTATGAAGCGGTATTTGTGGTTCATGATAATACAGACCATGTTCATTCACACATTGTATTTAACAGTGTAAGCTTTGTGGATGGGAAAAAGTATCGCTATGAGAAAGGTGACTGGGCAAAGTATATCCAGCCAATTACCAATAAGCTGTGTCAGGAGTATGGTCTTTCCATTATAGATGTGGAGGATGGCAGAAAAGAGAAACAGCATGAGAATTATAAGGACTGGAGCGAATATCGTGAAGGCAGCTTTGTGTGGGCAGATATGATAAAAAGAGATTTGGATGCCTGCATTTTACAGGCAAATGATTTCAGTGGATTTCTGGAGTTGCTGTCGGAAAAAGGATATGAGGTCAAGCAGGGAAAGTATCTGGCAGTCAGACCACAGGGGATGACAAGATTCAGAAGATGTAAGACTCTTGGCGAGAATTATTCACAGGAAGCTATTGTGGAGCGTATTGCTAAGGAAGATTTATCTTTTTACCAGTCACAGAATGAGGAAAAACAGGCAGCGATAGTAAAGTGCTATGTCAAAAGATACCACAGGGCGAAGATGTCAGGCTTGCAGAAAAGATATTATGCAAAGCTTTACCGGATTGGAAAGCTGAAAAAGAAGCCATACAGTCAGGTATGGAAGTATAGGGATGATATCCGAAAGATGCATAAGCTGCAGGAGCAGTATCTATTTCTGGTAAGGCATAAGATTGAGAGTGCGGAAGAACTTGTGTCGGTACTTGATAATCTGACGGATAAGAAGAAAGAAGCATCAAAGGAAAAGAGTAAGACCTATAAGGCTAAGGAAAGATTCAAAGATATTTTTGACAAGGCTGAACAGATCCGGGAGCTTAATGATGCGGAATCGTGTTATCAGAGTGGGGATACCTTCTTTGAAGATGAGCACAATGCATGGGAAAGGCTTAACACTGAGCTTCTGGCACAGGGATACAGTGTGGAAGAGGTCGAGAGTCTTAGAAAGAAATATGAGAGCAAGTATGCACAGGACTGTAAGGCAGAACGGGCGGTATCAAAGGAACTTAGCCTTGGAAGATCAATATGGAAGGAACTTACTGTACCAGCTTCGGCAGAAGAGAAGCAGTATGACAAAGAAACAATAAGAGACAGAAAAGAACAGCCGGTACGTTAGGCTGTTTTTTTAGTGGTTAGGAGGCATATATGGAAGAAAAAAGAGAGCCATTAAGTGAAATGGCGATTGAGAGAAAGATACAGATTCTTCGTAATAAGCATATGGACAGTGAGGTTATTGCTCTTGTCAAAAGCGATTATGAATATGGACTGACTGATGATGAAATCGGTCTGTATCTTAACAAAAGTTATGACATTGAGCAGATGAAGGTGTTATCAAAATGTCTGCATAAGGGTGTATCAGAAGAGTTGTTAACGCTGCTGAAAGATAGCAGGATGGCAGCACCTAAGATGCAGACAGCATTGGATTACTATGAAAAAGGTGTGCCGATTGATGCAATCAGGGAGGTAGTCCAAAAAGATGATACAGCAGTAAACATGCGCAGGATGTTTGATGTCGTATTAGATAAGCTTAATAAAGCTAAAGAGCAGGTGCCACAGGATTTAGAGTATGTGAAAAGTCTTGTAGCCCAGATGGATGAAGTGGTCGAAAAAATCAATCACCAGAATGAAAGGTATGATGCCCTGAATAAGAAGCTTTCTGAAATAGAAACTTCCAAAGATGATGAGGAAGTCAGGGAGCGTCTGGTCAAGGAGAACCAGGATAAGGATGCTCTTATCAACAGTCAGCAGAATGAACTGAATAAGGCAAGCAGTACGATTGCAAGACTCAGGGATGATATTGAGAAAAAGGATAAGGAGATAAAGCGTATGGGAGACAGAATAGAGTCATTGGAAGATAAGATCATAAGTGTTGCCACAGAGAATAAGAAAGAGGCAGAAAGTAAGGCAGAGCCGCAGGAAAGCCAGTCCGTACCACAGGCAGAAAAAAACGATGGTTGATACAGTTGCAGTTCCGCAGAATATGCAGGCTGTGGCAAACGGGATTCCGGTCTATTATCAGATTCCGGTAGTTGATGGTACTGGAAATGTGGTGCAGAGACTTCCGATTGAGCGAAGTGTGAGAAAGAGCAGCAACAGCGGAGTGGCAAGTCTTTTTGCAAGACTGTCATTTAAGAAAAAGTCAAGAGCAGACATTGTAAAGCTGGTTGCATCGGGAGACCTTGTTCCGGCGCAGCTTGTGCAGATTAAGAGTGCAATAGAAAAGGGACTTACTGAGTCACAGCTTGTAGAGCTCATAAACAACAACATTTCAGCGGAAAAGATGAAGGAGATCATTGAGATTGCTGTGCTTGAAAACAGCATGGCAGATTAGGAGGAACTTATGAATTTAGCAGTAGTAAATGAAGCAGTAACAGAGATGAATGGTGTGGAGCATCAGTTTACAGAGGAAGAGAAAAACTTTGTTGTCCAGTTCGCATTCAGAAGTGGCAGCAAGGAAGACACGATTTCTCTTATTGAAGCTTTGGCACATTCAGCGGATAAGGCTGAGTCGGACGAGATTATGGTCACATACAGGTCTAAATATGATATGAAGCCTGCATGGGTGGAACAGGTGGAAAACCTGCTTGTGGCACTTGAAATGTATCGTATCGAGGAGGAGAAAGCAATCAATCATCTGGCAGATATTTTGACTGCTTATGGTATTGATGTATCAGCCGAGGAAATCCGTACTACAGAGACAGAAACGCTTAAAACAACAGTCAGAGAGAAAGTGGAGGTGCGATAATGGCAGAAGAGATTCAGGAAGCGGTGCAGATCATCCGTGTAGCTTATGATGGCATTGAGATTGCCATGAAGGTAGGAAGCGGCGGCATTGCTGCCATGCAGAAGGTAATAGATTTCTTAAAAGGGATGCTTGATTATGAAAAGTCACTTGGCAAGACATCCATGAGAAAGCTGATCTTAAAAGGTGGCGATTTACAGGTGTTGCAGTTTAATACCGAAGATATGAAAAAGGTTGAAAAGATGGCAAAGAAGTATGGAATCCTGTATTCGGTACTTCCAGACTGTAACAGGAAAGATGGACTGAGTGAGGTAATCTTTCATACAGAGGCAGTTCCCCGTGTGAATATGATGATACAGAAGCTCAAGTTTGGTAAGATTGCCACATTTGACGATTATCTGAAGAATGGAGATGAAAAATCCCTTGGCAAGCTGATGGATTTTTTGAAGAAACAGCAGGGAAACGAGAAAAGCCACACGATAGAAGGGGATAGGGTTAATACCGCTATTGACGGACTGATCGAAAAGGTCGGAATGTTTGCAATGGAAAAGAAAGCTATCAGTGTGGATCAGGTCAAGGAGAATTTCAGTATCAATGGTGAGCAGGCTGAAAGTGTTATCAAACAGCTTGAGACAATCGGTGTGCTTGGAAAGAAAAATGAGGATGGCACCCATACAGTCATGATGGACAAGGATGCATTTATCAACCGTGTCAGAGGCTATCAGGACCTTGCTGAGAGAATGAGGGCAGTTGCAGCATCAAAAAATGCGAACCTGTCAGATGTGACAATCAGCAAGAAGCTGATTATCGAAGAAAATGACCATGCTGTTAAGACCAGAGTTCCCGGCACATGGGGAGAAGAGGCAAGATATGTATGGCTCCGTAAGGAAAACATCATGGAGATTCATGGTGGAAAGACAATGCTTACCTTCCTTGATTCCACCAAGGATTATAAGCTCTACGATGAGCAGAATCGTGTGGTGACAACCCAGAAAGGAACCGAGCTTTATACTCACTACGACAAGGTGGAGTCATCTGTCAGGGAGCGTTACGAGAAAGTGCAGAAGCAGCAGAAAAAGACCACACAGAAGAAAACTGTTACCACAAAGAAAGCGAGGTAGCAGCCTATGCAGACAACAAAGAAAAAGCCGTCACTGATATTCATCCTTGTGGGTGCAGTGTTAGCAGGGTATCTTGGTTATCTGATAAATGGTGCGTGGACGGAAGGGATTGCCTTTAATGAATTTATGGACAGATTCAATGAAGTATGTGCTGTTCCTTTTGCCAATTATTACAATTCCAATACAGTAAAAGCAGTAGCCATTGCATTAGGTATCTATGCGATGGCTATTGTCATGTATTACACCAGTCAGAGAAACTATATGCCTGGCAAAGAATTTGGTACGGCAAGATTTGAAAATCCGAAGCAGGTCAACAAGATACTTGCAGATAAGGATGAAAATTTCAACCGGATACTCAGCCAGAATGTGAAGATGTCGCTGGATTTCAGGAGACTCAAGCTCAATGGAAATATCCTTATCTGTGGTGGTTCCGGAGCAGGAAAAACATTTTATGAAGTAAAGCCGAATCTTATGCAGATGCCGCATAACTGTTCCTTTATCTGTACCGATCCAAAGGGAGAAATCCTTAGAAGCTGTGGGCAGATGTTAAAAAATAACGGATATAACCTGAAAGTCATTAATCTGTTAGAGATGGATAAATCAGACTGTTACAATCCATTTTCTTATATCAGAGAGGAAACAGATGTGGTCAAGCTGATTACAAACCTTATCAGCAATACGACACCAAAGGGAGCGACACCAAGTGATCCGTTCTGGGAAAAAGCGGAAATCGCCTTGGATTCTGCCCTGATGCTTTATCTGCTCCATGAGGCTCCGCCGTATGAGCAAAACCTTGAAATGATCACCTACCTGCTGACCTGTGCGCAGGTGCGAGAGGAGGATGAACAGTACCAAAGCCCTCTGGATCAACTGTTTTTGGAACTGGAATATGAGAAGCCAGACCATATTGCAGTCCGCCAGTACAAGA
>ENA-OQNJ01000202-OQNJ01000202.1-human-gut-metagenome-genome-assembly--contig:-NODE-202-length-15642-cov-2.759587_pt1 | contig 15642 bp, 15 predicted proteins | sample MGYA00242630_ERZ504882 | MGnify/ENA primary metagenome ERZ504882 (study PRJEB26092, sample SAMD00036408) | human gut metagenome | host: Homo sapiens | study: EMG produced TPA metagenomics assembly of... | reverse complement strand
GAATCATCAGCTGGTACCCACTCATTGGGTAGTCACTCTTTAAATAACTGCGTGCAGTTTTGGAATATTCAAATTTTTTCAGGATATACATCAATTACTTTCACCATAAAATCAGCGTCAGTACTACTGATGGCAGTCATTAATTCCACTTCTATAGGACCGACCAATGTTAATGTATCACATAGCGGCTCCGTCATGAAAGTAATGACATCGGGACGTGAAGTAGCAAAGCGTTGGTCATCTACCATGAATTCTTTTGTCCGGTAAGTGGTAGGGTTTGCCGTATAGGGTACCGGACGTGACATATCTGAAATATATTCTGAATAAGACTCTTGTTCTGCCGGTGCTTGTGTGGATACTGATCCGTTCTTATGTATATAATAAGGTGTACCGGCAGTCTTTTGTACAGGCCATTCGTTGTATGTTTTCCATTCGTTTTCACCTGTATGGAATATATTTACTTTATGCTTGGGCTTTTCTCCCTTTCCTTCCAGGAAATATCGGAAAAAAGGATATTCTATTTTGTCCATGTAATAAGCCGAAGTGCTTTTACCGAAATACAGATTACCGAAACCTTGGAATCCGCGTACTGTCCATGCTCCATGCCACCAAGGACCGAATGTCAGATATAAATCTGTGTCCGGTGATTGCTCTTTGATGGCTTTATAAAGATTCCAGGCTCCGTAACAGTCTTCGGAGTCATACAGTCCACCTACCACCAATATGGCTGGCTTCAAGTTATAACAGGAGGTGCGTGCATCGCGCTCTTTCCAGAAATCATCGAAATCAGGATGGTTTTTGATATCATTCCACAATGTCTGTGTGGTATCACGTACCAGGTCGTCTACATTCTTAAAGGTACCGAGTGCCAGAAAATCTGTGTAAACATCATTCTTTACAATTTGGTTCATCACTCCTTTTCCCATGTGGCGTCCTTCCAGTCTGGGAAGGAAATTAGTGGTTTGCAGCAAGGTGAAGGCTCCGTTGTGATGACGGTCATCTCCACGGAACCAGTCGGTGACGGGAGCTTGCGGAGAAACAGCTTTCAAAGCCGGATGATTGGAGGAGGCTGTCATAGTGGCATAGAAACCATCATAACTGATTCCCCATGTTCCTACATTTCCGTTATTATATGTGTTGTGAATCAACCATTCTATGGTATCGTATGTGTCCGTAGCTTCGTCTATATTCTTTTTATCTTTCTTACCCTTTTTGTTTTTGTTGAGAGGGCGTACTTGGATAAATATTCCTTCACTCTTATGTCGTCCACGTACATCTTGGAAGACGATAATATATCGGTGCTCTATATAGTTTTTCAGATTAGTTCTGAAATGACGGTCAAATCCTTCTCCGTATGGGGAACAAGAGTAAGGGCTGCGGTGCATCAGGATAGGATGCTGCCTGCTGTTGTCTTTCGGTTCGTAGACAGCGGTGTAAAGCTTGATTCCGTCACGCATGGGAATCATGACTTCCCGTTTTGTGTAGATTTCCTTCAGTTTGAGTTCGATACTGTCCGGTTGGTTTTTTGCTTGGGTTTGTGTCCATCCTCGAGGGATGAGAAAGCATAACAGTAATGAAGTAATAAATAAGAATTTGCCTAATCTTTTCATGTATAATGTGATGTTATTTTAATGAGTTGGCAAAGGTAAGGACATTCCTTGAAAGTTTTCACGCTAATTAAGGAAAAATTTCGATAATAGTTACTACCTTTGTCACACTAATAACTTTTAACTAAAATAAGTATCAATATGGCAACACCTCCGTTCCATTATCAGCACATGTTCCCGTTGGGACCTGATAAAACCGAGTATTATTTGCTGACTAAAGATTATGTGTCAGTAAGTGAGTTTGAAGGAAAACCTATCTTGAAGATTGAAAAAGAAGGTCTGACTGCTATGGCTAACGCTGCTTTCCGTGATGTTTCTTTCTTGCTTCGCCGTTCACACAATGAACAGGTTGCTAAGATTCTGAGTGATCCCGAAGCCAGTGATAACGATAAGTATGTAGCATTGACTTTCTTGCGTAATGCGGAAGTTTCAGCTAAAGGCAAATTACCTCTTTGTCAAGATACGGGTACTGCTATTATCCATGGTGAGAAAGGTCAGCAGGTATGGACCGGCTATTGTGATGAAGAAGCCCTTTCCTTGGGAGTTTATAAGACTTATACGGAAGAAAATCTTCGTTATTCTCAGAATGCTCCTTTGACTATGTACGATGAGGTGAACACCAAATGTAACCTGCCTGCACAAATTGATTTGGAAGCTACTGAAGGTATGGAATACAAGTTCCTTTGTGTGACTAAAGGTGGTGGTTCGGCGAACAAGACCTATTTATATCAGGAAACGAAAGCTGTATTGAATCCGGCTACATTGGTTCCTTTCCTTGTTGAAAAAATGAAGACTTTGGGTACGGCTGCTTGTCCTCCTTATCATATTGCATTTGTAATCGGTGGTACATCGGCAGAGAAGAACTTGCTGACTGTTAAGCTAGCTTCTACTCACTATTATGACGAGTTGCCTACTACCGGTAATGAATACGGGCGTGCTTTCCGCGATGTGGAACTGGAAAAACAAGTATTGGAAGAAGCTTATAAGATTGGCTTGGGTGCACAGTTTGGTGGTAAGTATATGGCTCACGATGTCCGCATCATCCGCTTGCCTCGTCACGGTGCTTCTTGTCCTATCGGTCTGGGCGTTTCCTGTTCTGCTGACCGTAATATAAAATGTAAGATCAATAAAGACGGTATCTGGATTGAAAAGATGGATGATAAACCGGGTGAGCTGATTCCGGCAGAACTCCGTGAAGCCGGTGAAGGCGATGTGGTTAAGATTGATTTGAACCAACCGATGGCGGATATCCTGAAAGAATTGACCAAGTATCCGGTAGCTACCCGTCTGTCATTGAACGGAACCATTATTGTAGGTCGCGATATCGCTCATGCTAAATTGAAAGAGCGTTTGGATCGTGGCGAAGATTTGCCGCAGTATATCAAAGATCATCCTATCTATTATGCCGGTCCGGCAAAGACTCCGGAAGGTATGGCTTGTGGTTCTATGGGCCCCACTACAGCAGGACGTATGGACCCGTATGTGGATTTGTTCCAGTCACATGGCGGTAGCATGATAATGTTGGCAAAAGGTAATCGTAGCCAGCAGGTAACGGATGCTTGTAAGAAGTATGGCGGTTTCTATCTGGGCTCTATTGGTGGTCCGGCTGCTATCCTTGCTCAGAATAATATCAAGAGCATTGAGTGTGTGGAATATCCGGAATTGGGTATGGAAGCTATCTGGAAAATTGAAGTGGAAGATTTCCCGGCATTCATCTTGGTGGACGATAAAGGTAATGACTTCTTCAAGCAGTTGAAGCCGCGTTGCCTTGGAAATTGTAAATAATTAAATAATTCCGTAATAATACTAATACAGCCTTCCTCCCTTTAAAGGCGAGGGGGCTGTTCTGTTTTTATTTAATTGGTGTTATCCGTTACCTTAATAATATGATGAAAAAACTACGATTGTTGTTTGTGCTGTTATGGATGACAAGCAACTTATTTTCTTCTCCTGTTACAGGATTATTAGAGCGCATCGACAAAGGAGCTTCCTCCAAATTTATTATTGAACGTCAGAAATCGGAAACCGATTTTTTTGAACTCGATCAGAAAGGTGATAAAGTAATTATCCGGGGTAATGACTATGTAAATATTGCTACCGGATTGAATTGGTATTTGAAATATTATGCAGGCATACATCTTTCTTGGAATGGAATGACTGCAAAACTGCCTGCTGTTTTGCCTCCTGTGACTAAAAAGGAACGGCATGAAACGGATCTGCCCTATCGTTATGATCTGAATTATTGTACTTTCTCTTATTCCATGGCTTTTGGGGACTGGGAGCGTTGGGAAAAGGAGATAGATTGGATGGCGCTTCACGGTATCAATCTTTCCCTGGCATTGACAGGGACTGAGTCGGTTTGGAGAAATGTACTTCTAAAACTGGGATATACTAAGGATGAAATTAATGAATTTGTAGCCGGACCGGGTTTTACAGCTTGGTGGTTGATGAATAATCTGGAAGGATGGGGAGGACCTAATCCTGAAAGTTGGTATACCCGTCAGGAAAAACTTCAGAAGAAGATTGTAAAAAGAATGCGTGAATATGGCATCGAACCTGTGTTGCCGGGATATTGTGGCATGGTTCCTCATAATGCAAAGGAGAAATTAGGATTGAATGTTGCTGATCCCGGATTTTGGTGCAGCTATCATCGTCCTGCCTTTTTACAGCCGGAGGATGAACGCTTTGAAGAAATCTCTGCTTTGTATTATAGAGAACTGACAAAACTGTATGGAAAAACTGGTTTTTACGCTATTGATCCGTTTCATGAAGGGGGAAGTACTCAAGGAGTAAATTTGGATGCAGCCGGTAAAGCCATCATGAAAGCCATGAAAAAAACAAATCCGGATGCTGTGTGGGTGGCTCAGGCATGGCAGGACAATCCTCGTACTCCGATGATAGAGCATCTGGAAGCAGGAGACCTGTTAGTCTTGGACTTGCATAGCGAATGCCGTCCGCAATGGGGAGACCCGGCGTCAGAGTGGTGTCGCAAAGGAGGATACGGGCAGCATGGGTGGGTGTACTGCATGTTGTTGAATTTTGGTGGTAACATTGGGCTTCATGGTAAAATGGATGCGCTGATTGATGGCTTTTATGACGCGAAAGCAGATGTTCATGCCGGAAGGACATTGCGTGGAGTAGGGATGACTCCGGAAGGTATTGAGAACAATCCGGTTATGTATGAGCTGGTGATGGAATTGCCGTGGCGTGAACATCGGTTTACTCGTGATGAGTGGTTGAAAGGATACGTATATGCTCGTTATGGGGTAGAGGATGAGGCTTTGCAACAAGTTTGGGATTTATTGGGTAACGGTATTTATAATAGTCCCAAGGAGAAAATACAACAGGGAACGCATGAGTCTGTATTCTGCGCTCGTCCGGGGTTGGATGTATATCAGGTATCCAGTTGGTCGGAGATGAAAGAATACTATAATCCGCAGGATGTGATAGAGGCTGCCCGACTGATGGTTTCTGTGGCTGATAAATATCAGGGTAATAATAATTTTGAGTTCGATTTGGTGGATGTGCTCCGGCAGGCATTGGCAGAAAAGGGGCGTTTGATGCAAAAAGTGGTAACGGCTGCGTTTCGGGCAGGAGACAAGCAAGTATTTGAGTTGGCTTCACAGCATTTTCTGCATCTTATTCTATTGCAAGACCAGTTGTTGGGTACCCGGAAGAATTCAAGGTTGGAACTTGGATTGAAGCGGCACGTTCAGCAGGACAGACCCAGGAGAAAAGCATTATACGAATGGAATGCACGTGTTCAGATTACTACATGGGGAAATCGTGTAGCGGCAGATCAAGGCGGACTTCGTGATTATAGCTCATAAAGAATGGAATGGCATTTTGAAAGATTTCTAGTTTTATGAGATGGAAGGCTTATTTTGATTATTTAGCTTGTGTCCTGGATGGAAAGCAACCGGAGGAACTTGAGTTTTTATACCTTGGAAGAAGCATGGACTAAAGAAACAGGATTCTATTCCTCAATTCCTGAAGGAAATACTGTGGTAGTAGCTAAAAACATTTTTGAAGAAGTTTTTTAAATGTTCTTTCTACTATGGATAACTTAAGACTTTCATAGGTTATAAGGCTTGATTATGGGTTCAGAACCGATGGGTATGAAACTATGATAACTTTATTCACGGTAGGGGGTGGATTGAATTTACCCCCTTACGGTGAATGAAAGTTATGGAAACAGATAGCGTGTGGAAAACGCTTACTTCTTCTTCTCGGATGTCTGTTTCCAGATACGTACCATATAGAATGCGCAATGTGTGAACGCAAAGACGAACGAAATAGCGAGCAATGTCTTGTCTTCTTCCCAGCCTACTGTCTGTTGATGCCACAATCCTGTAATAACTGAAAGTACAGACAGGGCGATTCCTGTCATATTCAATATGGTGAGTCCTTTGCGTCGTTTTACGTTATGTTCCAGTTTGCTGTGTTTTACTCCATAGCAGGCATAAACATCCAGACCTATCAGCATCCATAATACCAATCGGATCCAAGTGTCAGCCGGAAGAAACAACATCATACAAAGGCAGGTAAGGATGCCCAGAATCGGTACCGTGGGAACAAAAGGAGTTTTAAAGGCACGATGTACGTCAGGCATACTTTTACGCACGATCAATACTGCCGCGCAAACCAATGTGAAGGCGAATAAGGTACCTATACTGGTCATTTCTCCGGCTACACGTGCCGGAACAAATGCTGCCAGCCCTCCTACAATGACCATGAATAACAAATTACTGTGTGCCGGTGTCCGGTATTTCTCGTGAATCTTTGAAAAGAAAGGAGGCAACAGTCCGTCGCGGCTCATACTTAGAAATACACGGCTTTGTCCTAGCAAAGTTACCATAATAACCGAGCAGTAACCAAACAGGATAGCCAGTACGATGGCCCGGTTCAACCACGGATAATCCGGATGAATTACTCCTGTGGCATCTGCATATCCCATGTGGTCAATCGCTACGGCAACAGGTGCGATACCTTGTTGTCCTGCAAAGTCAGAATAATGGGCAACTCCCGTCATTACGTAAGCAAACACCATATAAAGAATGGTGCAAATCAGCAGGGAACCTAGAATGCCGACGGGCATATCCCGTTTCGGAGTTTTTTGTTTCCTGAGCGGCTGTACTTACGGCATCAAAACCAAGAAAGGCGAAAAATACAATCGCTGCTCCACGCAATACACCCGAGAATCCGAACTCGCCTAAAGTACCAGTATTGGCAGGGATATAAGGAACATAATTCTCTGCATTAATGTATTTCCATCCTAATACAACGAAAATAAGAATCACTGCCACTTTCAGGAACACAATGAAGCCGTTAAAGATAGAACTTCCTTCTGTTCCACGAATCAGAAAAATACTCATCAGCACTACAATCAGTGCGGCCGGTATATTCACAATACCTCCGTCCCAGGGACAAGCAGCAAGTGCATGGGGGATATTTATCCCCACTCCTTCCAGAAAAACAACGAGATATCTGCTCCAGCTGATACTGACGGTAGTAGCGGCAACAGTATATTCCAATACTAGATCCCAGCCGATAATCCATGCTATAAGTTCGCCCATTGTAGCATATGAGTATGTATAAGCACTGCCTGCTACAGGTATCATGGAAGCAAACTCGGCATAACATAAACCGGCAAAGCAACAACCGATTGCCGCTATGGCAAAAGATAAAGTAATGGCAGGACCTGTGTATCCTGCGGCCACTGTTCCGGTGATGGAAAATAATCCGGCACCGATGATAACACCTACTCCTAATGCGATCAAGCTCCATGGTCCCAAGACTCTTTTCAGGGTCTTGTTTCCAGATTCATTGGCTTCGGCTTGTAATGCAGCAAAAGGCTTCTTGATAATAATCCCATATCTTTTTACAACATATTTAGTGATAATTGTGTGCAAAGGTACGGATAACTGACCCTGAATTACAAGCTATAAGTAAAGGCTATAACGATTATTCGAGATATTTCGTTATTCTTCCACTTAGTTGGAGCAGGGAAATTTCACAGACTTTGGTGTTATATTCAGCAGCAAAATACGTTCTTCCGCATCAAGCAGGCTCTTTTGGGCTTCACGCATCTCGATACCGGAGAGATCTCCCAACAGATAACGTTCTTTGGCTATTTCATGGTTTTCACGGGCGGCAACCAGATTCTGGCGTTCCAAATTTAATAAACGTAAATTATTGCGATAGGCCTGCCACAGATTGCTAAAATCCGCTTTCAAGCCCAATTCCAGCTGTTCTCTTTCCAGTTGCGAGTTACGTATTTGCAGGCTGGCATTGCGCTTTTCACGGCGACGGTTACCATCCCATAGGTTAATGCCTACGGTAATTCCTCCGTTTAGTCCCCAATTGCTTCTCCGGCTGGTGGCGTTTGTTTCATATTTGTTGAATGTATAGCCATAACCGGCGTTCAATTTCACATAGGGATAATTACGGGATAGAACCTGACGGTAATCCAATTGGGCAATTGTTGTATTTTGATCAGCTTTCAGCAGGTTGGCATTCGTCTTGAGGGTGGATTCCCATAATTCATCGTAATTCAGCGCATCATTCACTGTTATAATGGAGTCATTGACACGTAGCGGTCGGTTGACTTCCTGTACGGCCATTAACTCGTTCAGGTTGATACGTGAGGTAACCACCAGTTCCTGTTGTTTCATATATTGTGCACTGTCTGCATTGAAGTCCACTTTGGCTTGTTGATAATCCAGCCGGGAAAAATTACCGATATGGTATCGTTCTTCTACAATGCGCAGGCGTTCTTTGGATAAAGACACAGCGTAAAGGAAGTTCTTCAGACGTATTTCCTGTTGTACATAATTATAGTATTCGGCAGTGAGTCCCGCTATGAAGTCTTCAAGGGTAATACGCGTGTTGGTTTCTCCCTGGCGTTCCAGTTCCTTCAGGTTTTTTGTAGGTGGTGCTGATATTGAATCCGTCGAACAGAGTCCAGTTTACATCCAGTCCGGCCTTTAAGGTTTGGTCGTAGATGTTTCGTTCACTGGCTGTAGTGCCTGTACTTCTACTCTTGGTATCCGTATTGTCCAACGTTCCTGTATATCCGGCAGACAAATCAACAGTCGGCAGATAACCGGCATTTGCTAATGTGGCATTGTTATGGCTGATCTGTTCTTCATTACGGGTGATACGTATGGAATAATTGTTTGCAAGTCCTTCTCCAGACATTTTTTCAGCGTATAAGGATATTGCGCATAGGTGGAAGCCACCCATGCAGTACAGATACATAAAGTTATAATGATTCGTTTCATACAGTTTCTGTTTTAACGTTTCGGTTGGTAGATATATAACTATAAATAGCCGGTACGATATACATGGTCAGGAAAGTAGATACTAACATTCCTCCCACGACAGCCGTACCCATGGCGATACGTTGGTTGGCGCCTTCTCCTGTTGCGAATGCCAGCGGGATCAAGCCTAATACGGTAGAGGCACTTGTCATGAGAATAGGGCGCAAGCGTTGCAAAGCGGCATCCCGTATGGCCTGCATCTTGTTTTCACCGGATTCTTGTTTCTGATTGGCAAATTCCACAATCAAGATACCATTCTTTGCTACCAGACCAATCAGCATAATAATACCGATCTGGCTGAATATGTTCATGGTAATGCCACCGGCATACATGAAAATCAGTGCTCCTGCAATGGCCAGAGGAACGGTAAGCATGATGATGAAAGGGTCCTTGAAACTTTCGAACTGTGCCGCCAGAATAAGATAGATAAGTATCAATGCCAGAATGAAAGCAAACATCAGGCTGGATGAACTTTCCCGATAGTCTTTGGAGTCTCCCGACAAGGCGGTACGGAAAGTTTCGTCCAAAGTCTGGCGGCGATTTTATCCATTTCTTCCAAGCCTTGTCCGATGGTCTTTCCATCTGCCAGTCCGGCAGATACGGTAGCGGAAATAAAACGGTTGTAGTGGTACAATTTAGGAGGAGCTACGGATTCTACAAATTCTACCAGATTGTCCAATTGAATCATTTCCCCTTTGTCGCTTCGTATGTAAATAGATTTGATATTGGCCGGTGTATTACGTTGTTGGCGGTTTATCTGACCCAAAATCTCATATTGTTTTCCATTCATATAAAAATAGCCCATACGTTGTCCGCTGAGACCGTATTGCAGTGTTTCGGCTATATCACGCACGGTGGCTCCCATTGTACCTGCCTTATCACGGTTAATATTCACTCTCATTTCCGGGCTGCTGAACTTCAGGTCCACGTCCGCCATCTGGAAAGTAGGGTTGTCATATACTTTGCTTAAAAAAGCCGGTAATACTTTCTCCAGTTTTTCTATACTGACAGCTTGTAGTACATATTGTACGGGCATACTTCCTCTCCGTCCGCCGAAAGAAGACTGTTGTTGCACAAAGGCACGTGCTTTCGTCTTGTTGCGGATGGCCTGTGAGATACGTTCGGCAACTTCCATCTGGGTGTAATCACGATCTTTGATATCTTTCAATGTGATACGTATATTTCCACTGCCACTGGAAACACGTGCGGTTACAGATTCGGCATCGGGTATAATAGAATCTACCAGATTGTTGATATCTTCCGTATAATCACGGATGTATTCATAGCTGGCGCCTTCGGCTGCACGGGTATTGATACTTATTTGCGACCGGTCTTCCATCGGAGCCATTTCAGCGGGTATCTGGACCCAAAGTACTCCGATGGCTATCAACATAATCACTGTAACAGGTATTGCCCATATGCGTCTTTTAAGAAAAGCGTTCAGTGAACGGGCATATATGCGGTTCATACCTTCAAAGAAAGGCTCTGTCTTTTGGTAGAACCATCCCTGTTTTTCCCGTTTTATCAATAGCTTGGTTGCCAGCATAGGGGTGAACGTTAATGCGGCAAAGGAAGAAATGATGACCGAACCTGCCACAACGAAACTGAACTCACGGAACAGACGTCCGCTGGTTCCTTCCATAAATACGATGGGCAGGAACACTGCCACCAAGGTGATAGTGGTGGAGATAACAGCGAAGAAAATTTCTTTTAGCCCCTTCTATTCCTGCTTCGAACGGACGCATACCTCGTTCTATGCGGATATAGATATTCTCTGTCATAACGATGGCGTCATCCACTACCAAACCTACGGACAATACCACCGCCAGCATGGTCAGCACATTGATGGAGAAACCTGCTATGTACATCACAAAGAAAGCTCCGATCAATGAAACCGGAATCACAATGCAGGGAATCAGTGTCACGCGCCAGTCGCGCAAGAACAGGAAAATGATGATGATAACCAGTACGAACGCTTCATACACCGTACTTTTTACTTCATCAATGGAAGCGCGGATAAACTTAGTGTTGTCAAAGCCATAGCTGTATTTCACATCGTCGGGCAAGTCCTTCTTCATCTGCTCCATACGCTGGTATACGGCATCGGCGATTTCGATATGGTTGGCACCGGGTTGTGGAATGACAACGACACCTACCATCGGCACTCCGTTCATTTTCATGTAACTCTTGATATCTGCCGGACCTAGTTCGGCGTAACCGATATCGCTGAAACGGACCACTCTTCCGCCTACTTCTTTTAATATGATGTTATTGAATTCTTTAGCGGTGTGCATTTGTCCCATGGTGCGTAAGGTCAACTCTACGGTATTACCTTCAATGCTGCCCGAGGGGAGTTCTATATTTTCATTGGTTATCGCGTTCTTTACATCTACCGGAGTAATACCATATCCTGCCATTTTGGTGGGGTCGAGCCATAGGCGCATGGAATAACGTTTTTCTCCCCAAATAGATACGCTGCTTACATCCGAAATGGTTTGCAGTTGTTCTTTTACGGTCAAGTCTGCTATTTCACTCAGTTCCAACAGAGAGCGGCTGTCACTTTGGATAGCTACCATCAGGATAGGCGTTGCATCGGCATCAGCCTTGGATACAGTAGGAGGGTCACAGTCGCGTGGCAGGTAACGTTGTGCGCGGGACACTTTGTCACGTACGTCATTGGCGGCAGTTTCCAAATCGACGGATAATTCAAATTCCACTGTGATACGGCATTGCCCTTGTTGGCTGACACTGGACAAAGAACGGATTCCCGGAATACCGTTGATGTTTTGTTCCAAAGGCTCGGTTATCTGATTCTCGATTACATCGGCATTGGCACCCGAGTAACTACAGGTAACAGAGATGATCGGATTATCTACCGAAGGATATTCGCGGACTCCCAATGTATTGTAACCGATCAGTCCGAAAAGTAATATGATGATGGTAAGCACGGTGGCGAGCACAGGCCTACGGATACTAAGTTCGGAAATATTCATAAAAGTATTTTTTTAGTTGTTAGTTAATGGCCTGAAGTTCCACAGGCATTCCCTTACGTAATTGCAGTGTACCCGATGTCAGGATGGTATCACCCACAGACAATCCTCGTACAATCTGTACTTCGGCTTCGGTACGAAGACCTATGATAACATCTACAGGGTCTGCAACTCCGCTACGATAAACAAATACTTTATTTTTACCCATTTCGGGGACAATCGCTTCGGATGGAATCGCTATCGCATCTTCTATTTCTTTTTGTTTTAATTGAATATCTGCATATCTGCCTGCCAGCAGTTCGCCGTTGCGGTTGGGGTAGATGGCACGGATGTTCAATGAATGGGTTTCCATATCTATACTGGATTCGGTTGCATAAACCTGTGCATGATAGGTATCCAGCCTTCCTTCTACTTTGAACTCCAGGTTAGTCCCTTTTTTAATTTCCCGGGCATAACGTTCCGGTACAGCGAACTCTACTTTCAATGGAGTCACTTTGGTCAGTCTGGCTACTACAGTGGTGGGGGAGGCGTATGCTCCCGTACTGACCTGCCTCAATCCGATGATACCGTCGAATGGTGCGCGGAGTTCGGTCATGTCAATGTTGGCTTTGATATTTTCGATATCAGCGTTAAGGGTGGCAAGTTCGGTTTTTACCTGTTCGTATGCTTCTTTACTGACCGCATCTCGTTTTAACAGGGCGTTTTGGCGGAACACACGGTCTTCGGCTAAAGGTATTTGTGCTTCCAGACGTTTTAACTGAGCCTGTAACTGCCGGTCGTTTACTTTGGCAAGTAATTCTCCTCGTTTTACCAATGTGCCTTCTGTGAAAAAAATATCGGTGATCTTTCCGGAGGTTTCAAAAGACAGACTCACTTCTTCGTCAGGAACCAGGCGTCCGGTCACCAATATTTCATCTGTCAGCAAGTGTGGTTTTATGACTTGTGCATTGACTTTCAATGTGCGTTGCTTGTTTCTTTAGGCAACGCGTCGGCGGCTGTCAGTTCTTCATTTTCGTGAGGGGTAAATTGATAGATGCCTAGTCCGGCCAAGCCGGCTCCGATTAATATAATGATGCCCCATTTGATTCGTTTGTTCATGTGCCTTTCTATATGGGTTTAATAAATACGTTAATGTAAGATTAGATAAAAAAACGTGGCGTTCAGTTTAAACGCCACGTTCGTTTTTTAATAGTTTTTTTTCGTTTGCCAGTTTCCACATCGCAAGGAAAGAGGCTTTGGTTATATCGACTATCTTCAGCCAATTGATTTTCTGTGTTTCATCTCCCGGAAGGTGATAATCGGGATGGGCATCAGTGTGATACCATATAATAGGTATTCCCAGTTTGGCGAACGTGCCGTTGTCGCTGCCTCCCACCGGATTGTCCCAAGCCCGGTAGTTAGGGGATAACTGCAAGCGGTAATCCTCAATATCGTTTTTTCAGCCAGTCACCGAAGGCCTGATGGGCTGCGGTATAGAAGTAAACGAAATAATCGGGCTGGTCCTCCCGGTTGTTACGTCCTATCATGTCATAGTTCAAATAGCCTTTTACCGTTTTTAATATCCGGATAGTTCATGGCGAAATAACGGGAGCCCAGCAATCCCTTTTCCTCACCATCCCAAAAAGCGAAGATAACGGTACGTTCCGGCTGCTCGCCGGTAGCAAGAAAAGCACGGGCTACCTGTAATACGGCTTGAACGCCTGATGCATTATCATCTGCACCGTTATAAATCTGATCTCCTTCCAGCATCGGATCGTAGCCTATGTGGTCGTAATGTGCACCGATAATGACAATTTCATTTGGATTCTTTCCTTCTATTTTACCTAAGATATTACGTAATGCCAATTTTTGATGTACCACTTTTTTCAGTTCCGCAATAGAATCGGGATGTACTTGCCAGCGTTTCCCTTTCACTTGCCGTTCAGCATGATACACGTCAAAGGGCTGTATATAGTCTCCGTCCAGTGGCTTTATTCCCATCTGTTTCAGGCAGGAAATGATATAATTGCCTGCAATGCGTCCACCTTTCCATCCGGCTTCGCGTCCTTCCAGTTCGTCACAGGCCAGAAAGCCGATATGTGCTTCGGCTGTGGCACGGTTGATAGTTTCTACTCCTTTTTTTTCAGGAGTCACTTTTTTAGGAGAAGCGGCATTCAGCCCGGTGGTGCATAATGCAAACAGTGCAATAGCTAAGAGGTGTTTTTTCATAAAGTTGTGGTTTTTAGTAAGCGGCGCGATACTTGCCTTCTTCCTTGTCTTCCAACATATTCAGGTAAGAAGCATAGCGTGACTCGCTGATTAGATGTTTCTCCACTGCATCGCGTACGGCGCATCCGGGCTCGTGCCTGTGGGTGCAGTTTCCATACTTGCAATGAGCGGAATATTCAAATATTTCTTTAAAGTAATGTCCTACTTCCTCTTCTTCCATATCGAATGTTCCGAAACCTTTGATACCCGGAGTGTCGATGATGTATCCGCCGCCGTCTACCGGGAACATTTCGGAAAAGGTTGTGGTATGCATTCCCTTGTTATGGTAATCGGATATTTCACCTGTTTTCAAAGTTTGTTCAGGTAAAATGGCGTTGATTAATGTTGATTTCCCTACTCCTGAGTTGCCGGAAAGCAAAGTGACCTTCCCTTCCAGGTCTTTTTTCACTTCATCTGTACCTATGTTGTTCAGTGCGGAAACTTTGAAGCAAGGGTAACCGATGTATGTGTACAGGTTTATCAGAGCATCCATATAGCGTGTATCATCCTCATTATACCTGTCTGTCTTATTGAATATCAGTTTGACGGGTACACGGTATGCTTCCGCGGTGGCTAGAAAACGGTCAATGAATATAGTTGAGGTTTCGGGATAATTAATTGTAACAATCAGCATACATTGATCCAGATTGGCTGCCAGTATGTGCGATTGTTTGGAAAGGTTGGAGGCGCGCCGGATGATATAGTTCTTGCGGTCTTCTATCTCACTGATGAAGGCGGTTCCTTCATTGTTGATAATGATTTGTACATAATCTCCTACAGCAATGGGATTGGTACTCCGAATACCCTTTAAACGGAAATTTCCTTTGATCTTGCATTCGATGGTACGTCCGTCTTCTGTTTTGACAAGATACCAGCTGCCTGTGTTTTTTATTACTAGTCCTTTCATAAATTAAAATGAAGAATGAAAAATGAAGAAAGAGGAATTGGACCGCACGGACAAAAGCAAGGCTGTGCAGGACAATTCTTCCTTCTTCATTATTATTGCTTCATTATTTTAAGTTCTTCATTAAACCGTCATAATTTCTTTATCTTTCTCTGCCAGAAGTTCTTCAATCTTCGCGATATATTTATCGTGTACTTTCTGAAGTTTGGCTTCCGCATTCTTTTGCTCGTCTTCGGGCATACCCTCTTTAACGGCCTTTTTCAGTGTGTCTATAGCGTCACGGCGTGCGTTGCGTATACTTACTTTTGCGGTTTCGCCTTCGCCTTTACATTGTTTGGCCAGTTGCTTGCGGCGTTCCTCTGTCAATGGCGGAATACCCAAACGGATAATTTCACCGTTGTTTTCGGGAGTGATGCCCAGATCAGAGTCCATGATAGCTTTTTCGATGATACGGAACATACTTTTGTCCCATGGCTTGATGGCGATACTGCGTGCATCGGGAAGTAGTCACGGCAGCTACATTACTGATGGGAACCATGCTTCCATAAGAGTCAACACGAATGCCGTCCAGC
>ENA-OQNJ01000200-OQNJ01000200.1-human-gut-metagenome-genome-assembly--contig:-NODE-200-length-15716-cov-2.861761_pt1 | contig 15716 bp, 15 predicted proteins | sample MGYA00242630_ERZ504882 | MGnify/ENA primary metagenome ERZ504882 (study PRJEB26092, sample SAMD00036408) | human gut metagenome | host: Homo sapiens | study: EMG produced TPA metagenomics assembly of... | reverse complement strand
TGCTGGATGAGCCGTCAAATGATATTGATCTTGCGACACTGGAACTTCTGGAGAAACTGATCCGCGAATGGGAGCATATTGTTGTTTTCATTTCGCACGATGAAACGCTGATTGAAAACACGGCAAATATGGTCATTCATATTGAACAGATTGTGCGGAAGACAAAATCGAGATACACGGTTGCGAAACTTCCCTATCGGACGTATGTAGAGGAGCGCCTGCAGAATTTCGAGCGCCAGGAACAGAAGGCGCAGAGTGACAGGAGAGAGAAAGCGCTGCGCGATGAGAAATACCGAAAGGTATACCAGAGCGTGCAGAACGCCTTGAGCAACTGTTCCCGTCAGGCACCGTCCGTGGCGAAAAATCTGAAGGACAAAATGCATACCGTAAAGGCGATGAACCGCAGATTCGAAAAAGAAGATGCCCGCATGACAGAAATGCCGGAGCAGGAGGAAGCGATTTACTTCCAGCTTGGAGGAGCAGAGGCAGCCATGCCCGCCGGGAAAACGGTTATCGAATACCGTCTTCCGAAACTGGAAACGCCGGATGGAGAGCGGGTTCTGGCGGAAAATATCACCTTAAAGATAAGAGGACCGGAAAAAATATGCATTGTCGGCCCGAACGGGGCAGGCAAGACAACACTGCTGAAAAAGATTGCGGCAGAGCTGAAAGAACGGGAGGATCTCCGCGTAGATTACATGCCGCAGAACTACGAGGATCAGCTGGATCTTTCCATGACGCCGGTCGATTTTCTGGATTCCACCGGGGAGAAGAGTGAGAGGACGAAGATACGAACGTATCTTGGGTCGCTGAAGTACACGGCAGACGAGATGGATCACCCCATCCGCGAACTGTCCGGCGGCCAGAAGGCAAAAGTATTGCTTCTGAAAATGAGCCTTGGCAATGCCAATGTGCTGATTCTGGATGAACCAACCCGAAACTTTTCACCCTTATCGGGACCGGTCATAAGAAAAATGCTCCGCGAATTTCCAGGCGCCATCATCAGCATTTCGCATGACAGGAAGTATATCGGAGAGGTGTGCGGGAAGGAGTATCTGCTGGAAAAAGACGGACTCAGACTGATCAGAGAAGAAAAATAAAAATATTCGATAACGAAAAATACGACGGTGGCTGGCCGTCGTATTTTTCCGTAGAGAGATTATGTTTGTCTTAAGAGAAGGTTTCGCAGCAGATTCTGTTCCGGTGAAGTCGGGAAAAATGTTGATTTTATATTGAATTAAGTCGGGAAAAATGTTAAATTATGGTAAGAATAACACGGGAAAAATGTGAAATAATAAAAAAGAGAAATGGAGGAAGATCAGCATGCGTCGATTTGCAATGGATAAACTATTAGACTGGAAGAAAAAAAGTAACAGAAAACCACTGATTTTAATGGGAGCCCGGCAGGTTGGTAAAACGTGGTTAATGAAAGAATTTGGTAAGACATATTATGAAAAAACCGCCTACATTTCTTTTTACAATAATCAGAGAATGCAGGCGGTTTTCGATACGGATTTCGATATAAAACGTATTATTATGAACCTCAATATTGAATCAGGTGTAGCGATTACCCCAGAGAATACATTGATTGTTCTGGATGAAATTCAAAATGCACCGAAAGCGTTGGAATCTTTGAAATATTTTTGCGAAGAAGCACCGGAATATCATGTAATAGCAGCAGGTTCACTTCTTGGCGTGGCGCTTCATGAGGGAATATCCTATCCGGTGGGAAAAGTAGATTTACTGGATTTATATCCATTCAATTTTAGAGAATTCCTGTGCGCTATGGACGAAGAAGGGCTGGAAAGTGCATTGGAAACAAAGGATTACAATTTAATTGACAATTTTGCGGATAAATATTTGTTCTGGTTAAAAATTATTATTATACAGGAGGCATGCCAGCAGTTGTGGATGCATTTCGGCTGAACAAAGATTATGCAGAGGTACGACAGATACAGAGTGATATTGTACGGCAGTATGAGGGTGATTTTGGAAAACATATCAAAGCAAAAGTTCTCCCAAGAATACGAATGGTATGGGATTCCATTCCGATGCAGCTGGCGAAGGAGAATAAAAAATTTTTCTTTGGACAGATAAAGAAAGGAGCCAGAAGCAGCGAATTCGAAATAGCAATTCAGTGGCTTCTGGATTGTGGATTAGTATATAAAGTCAACCGGGTAAATGAGCCTCATATGCCGCTGAAGGCGTATAAAAATATGAATGCATATAAATTATTCGTACTGGATGTAGGACTGCTCGGAGCAATGAGTGAACTGCCAGCAGAATCCATATTGGAGGGGAACGATATTTTTGTTGAATTTAAAGGCGCGCTTACAGAACAGTACGTTCTGCAGCAGTTGATTTCAGATACCCCTTATACGCCATATTATTATGGAAATGAAAAAGCAACTTTCGAGCAGGATTTTCTGATTCAGAAGGCAAAGAGTATTGTGCCGATTGAAGTAAAGGCGGAACAGAACATTCGATCCCATAGTCTTAAAACATATTGCGAAAAATTCCAGCCGGAAGAAGCAGTTCGATTTTCAACATTGAAGTATAAAGAGCAGGAGCAGATGGTAAATATACCATTATACGCTGTTTGCAACTTATAAATTAAAACAGCTATAAATCCCACGAAAGAAGGTGATCCCCATGCCATTTAAAATCATCCGAAACGACATCACAAAAGTTCATGCCGATGCGATCGTCAACACAGCCAACCCTTAGCCAATTTACGTGAAAACGTATCAGAGGAGCGGTTACTTTAATCAAAGCCAGATGTTCCACCCGTTTTACCAGCCGGAGCAGATCAAAAAGGAAGAACTGGACAAAATTCTCGAAGCCGACAGCATCGCTGATGACAGTACAATCCAGAATGCTTTTTACGATGCCCCGACAGTTGTCTATCTGTTTGCACCGTATACCTACTCAAACGACGCACAGGACTGCTGCGTTGCAAAATCATTTACGATCAGGCAAAATAAACCGAAAAATCCCGGGGAAATATGTGAACTTCCGGGGTTCATTTTGGATGGAAATATTCTTGCAATTTTACAGCGCAGTTATTATAATAAAGACAAGTTCTGCGGTAAACTCATTTTTCGCAGAAAACGCCAGAAGCGGAGGCTGACGTTCAAAAAACAAAAAGGAGCGTAAGAGAAATGGCAAAAATTTTAATTAGCCCTTCTAAATATTTACAGGGCGCAGGGGAAATGAAAAACATCGGAACATATGCGGCAAAATGCGGAAAGAAAGCACTGGTTCTGATCAGCCAGGGAGGCTACAGACGAATCGGAGCAATGATCGAAGAAAGCTTTGCGGGAAGCGACTGCGACGTTGTTTTTGATTATTTCAACGGCGAGTGCTGTGAGAGTGAGATCAACCGTCTGGTTGCTATCGTGAAAGAAAAAGGCTGTGATCTGGTTATCGGTGTCGGCGGAGGCAAAATTTTTGATACCGCAAAAGCAGTTGCCTACTACGCAGAAACACCAGTATTCATCTGCCCGACCATCGCATCGACCGATGCACCGTGCAGCGCACTGTCTGTTGTATACACAGAAGAGGGTGTATTCGAGAAATACCTCTTCCTTCCGGCAAACCCGAACCTGGTTCTGATGGATACCGACATCATCGTAAAATCTCCAGTCCGCCTGACCGTAGCCGGAATGGGTGATGCACTTGCCACCTATTTTGAAGCAAGAGCCTGCCAGAGAAGCGGAGCTACTTCCTGCGCCGGTGGAAAAACAACCGAGGCAGCGATGGCACTCGCGAAACTCTGCTTTGACACTCTGATGGAAGAAGGTGTAAAAGCCAAAATCGCTCTTGAAGCCGGCGTATGCACCCCGGCAGTCGAGAAAGTCATCGAGGCCAACACCCTCCTTTCCGGAATCGGTTTTGAAAGCGCAGGCCTCGCAGGAGCCCACGCCATCCACAACGGCTTCACCGTACTCGAAGAGTGCCATCACATGTACCACGGTGAAAAAGTAGCCTTCGGAACCCTGACTCAGCTCGTCCTGGAAAACGTACCGCTCGATGAACTCGAAGACATCATCTTATGGTGCATCGAAGTCGGTCTCCCAGTCACCTTGGCTGAACTCGGTGCCGGAAACGTAACCGACGACCAGCTCATGGAAGTAGCCAAAACCGCATGCGCAGAGAACGACACCCTCCACAACATGCCATTCGAAGTAACCCCGGAGACCGTCTTCGCCGCCATTAAAGCAGCCGACGCCTACGGTAGATACTATCTCGACGAAGAAGAATAACCCGTATGAAAAAAGATCTTCTGCCAACCCCAGGAGATCTTTTTTCATACCCAAATTTAATCAATACAAAAAATAGAAGTTTCCAACTCCCTTCCTATATGTTAAAATAAACTCACCCATTTCACAGAAAAAACATAAACCCATGTTAAAGTAAAATGGTAAAAATATCAAACATAAAAACACAACGAGATCAGGAAAAAGCACGAGCGGGTGGGCAGCCGGGCGTTTTCCGTCCGTCATATAAAGGAGACAAAACTCATGGAAAAATTAAAAATCCTAGTAGTAGACGACGAAAGCCGCATGCGCAAACTCGTCAAAGATTTCTTAGTAAAAGCCGGATACGACGTCATCGAAGCCGGTGACGGCGAACAGGCCGTAGACACCTTCTACGCCCAGAAAGACATCGCCCTCATCATCCTCGACGTCATGATGCCCAAAATGGACGGCTGGCAGGTCTGCCGCGAAATCCGCCAGAACTCCAAAGTCCCGATCATCATGCTCACCGCCAAAAGCGAAGAACGCGATGAACTCCTCGGCTTTGACCTCGGCGTAGACGAATACATCTCAAAACCATTCTCCCCGAAAATCCTCGTCGCCCGCGTCGAAGCCATCCTGCGCCGCAGCGGCAAAACCGGCGAAGACGACGTATTAGAAGCCGGCGGCATCCGCATCGACAAAGCCGCCCACATGGCATCCATCGACGGAAAACCAATGGAGTTAAGCTATAAAGAATTCGAACTCCTCACCTACTTCCTCGAAAACCAGGGAATCGCCCTCTCCAGAGAAAAAATCCTGAACAACGTCTGGAACTACGACTACTACGGCGACGCCCGCACCATCGACACCCATGTCAAAAAACTTCGCAGCAAAATGGGCGACAAAGGCGATTTAATCAAGACCATCTGGGGCATGGGCTATAAATTCGAGGCGGACGAATCATGAACGGAACAGAAAAACAAAATGAGACTTCCATGGAGATGCCTGCAGAAGATTCCCGTGTGACAATGGGAAACCAGACGGAGAAAAAGCACCGGTTTCACTTGAAAATGCCACAAAAGGGAAGAAAACACTCCGTCAAAAAACGAATTGCCTACACTTTTATTGCGACCATGGCAGCTACCCTGCTTATCATCGGCCTGATCAATTACTTCTTTCTCGGGTCCTTTTATATCCGGGATAAAGAACACATTCTGGCAGAGAGCTTTCAGAAACTGAATGCGACAGGCGGAGACAGCGACAATATCCCTGATACCTTCGAGCAGTTCTGCGCTACCAACAACCTGAAAGTCATTATTACCGGACCGGAGCTCAGCAGCTTCGTCTATTCCAACGCAACCGACCGCCAGAGCCTCCAGACCCTGATCTTCGGCCTGATCAGCGGAAACGAGCAGGCAAATACCAAAGTCGTTGACAGCAAAGACAACTATCAGATCCAGAAATTCTACGACAGCCACGCCGATGCCGAGTATCTGCAGATCATCGGCTGGTTTGACAATGGAAATTGCTACTTTGCAAGATGCCCGCTGGAGAGCATCACGGATGCGGTCGGCCTTTCCAACCAGTTTTACCTCTTTATCGGCATTCCGATCATCATCATCGGTGCCATTGTGATCTGGATCATCACCCGCCAGATCGTCCGTCCGGTGCAGGAGCTGACTGAAATTTCGAAAAAAATGGCAGCCCTTGACTTCGATGCCCGCTACGTGAGCGGCGGAAAAGACGAGATCGGCGAGCTTGGAAACAACTTCAATGTCATGTCCGAACAGCTTGAGCAGGCGATTTCCGAGCTGAAAAGTGCGAACGTTGAGCTGCAGAAAGATATTGACAAAAAAACGCAGATTGATGAAATGCGCCGCGAGTTCCTCTCAAATGTCACACATGAGCTGAAAACCCCGATCGCTCTGATTCAGGGTTATGCGGAAGGCCTGAAAGACAACATCAACGACGATGAGGAAAGCCGCGAGTTCTACTGCGATGTCATCATCGACGAGGCGGCAAAGATGAACGAGATGGTCAAAAAACTCCTGAACCTGAACCAACTCGAGTTCGGTGAGGATCAGGTCAATATGGAACGGTTCGATCTGAACGCCGTGATCAAAGGCGTGCTGCAGTCCTCCGACATCCTGATCCGCCAGAAAGAGGCAAAAGTGCTCTTTACCGGCGGCGACCCGCTCTATGTCTGGGGCGATGAATTCAAAGTCGAGGAGGTTATCACCAACTATCTGACGAATGCCCTAAACCATCTGGACTACGACCACACGATTGAGATCACCTGCAAAAAAGAAGGGAATGTCGTAAAGACAACCGTTTTCAATACCGGGGACCCGATCCCGGAGGAGGATCTCGACAAGGTATGGGTGAAATTCTTCAAGGTGGACAAAGCGAGAACAAGGGAATACGGCGGAAGCGGCATCGGCCTTTCCATCGTAAAAGCCATTATGGATTCCTTCCAGCAGCAGTGCGGCTGCCAGAATTACGACAACGGTGTGGCATTCTGGTTCACACTGGAGGCAGATGGAAAAACGGAAGAAGCATGATTGCAAAAAGCGTGCCAGAAAAAGGAAATACAGCCTTTTCCTGGTGCGCTTTTCTTGCATAAAGGAAAAAGATGGTGTAGAATAATAGCACAAACGGTCGAAAAGAGAGGGAGAAAAGAGATGGCGGATTCCAACAGTACAAAGAGTGCGCTTGCAGATGCAATGAAAAAATTGATGGTATGCAAGTCTTTTGCGAAAATCAGTATTTCAGATCTCTGCGAGGAATGCGGTCTGAACCGGAAAAGCTTTTATTATCATTTTAAAGATAAATACGATCTGGTAAACTGGATCTTTTATGTGGACTTTCTGACAAACATGGGCGGAAAGAACTTTGAGAATGAATGGGATGTGCTGGTGGCGGTCTGCAATATTTTCTATCAGAATAAAGCATTTTACCAGAGTGCCCTGAGGATCGAAGGGCAGAACAGTTTTAAGGATTACTTTTACGAGATGCTCGAGCCGGTCATGGCGTTTTTTGTACAGGATCTCTTTCAGGTACAGAATCAGAAACTGTTTGTAACGTTCTTCTGTGATGCCTTCCTGACCGCGGTTCTGCGCTGGTTTTCCATGGAAAGCGAGCTGGAACCGGAAACGTTTGTCGAAGAACTGAAAGAAGTGATATGCAGATCATCAGAAAAAATAGCAGCCAAAGCGGAACCAAAGAAATAAAATTCCGCTTTGGCTGTACTTTTATGCATCTGCGAGCAGTTCACGGTAAAATATATTCCGAAGAGACAACTCTTCAAAGGAAACGGTGGGCGTATCGAGTGTGCGGGCCATGTGATCCGGCAGAAGCAGCAGATACGCCGGATGGGCGGTGATAATCTGCTCAATTTTGCGGGAGTCTTCCTGCACTTCGATCGGGAAGAATGGCTGTATGGGGGTGAAGCGGTACTGTTGAACAACATCGGAAACAGCCCGGATACTTTCTTTTGAGCACGAATCATCTGCGACCAGAAAGAAAAAGACACTCTGTTCCATCTGGGAATACAGGTGGTCAAAAGAGAGCAGATAAGCGGCAGCATCTGCATCCTGATAGACTTTGTGCATACCGAACAGCGTTTTCTGACGGCGCAGGGCTTTTGCCATGGAAGCCGTTGAGGGGGCATCAATTGGAAGAGAAACCATCAGGTTCGGGCAGGATAAAAGCAGTTTCTGCTGTTTTTCGGTAAGCGGCGTATCGGAAAGAAACCAAAGAAACGCGCATTCCGGATGCGACTGGATGACGGCAAGGTAGGATTCCATATCCTCATGATGATCCATGGAGCGGAGCTGATAAGAGTAGATGCCGTATGTCAGACCGGTTCTGACCACGGATGCAAAAAACGAGGAATCGTAAGTGTCCGGGATGCGGCTGTCGAGACGGAGCTTGACAACCCAGGGAACAGCAAAGGAAAGTTCTTTCTGCTTCTGGCGCAGAATCTGCGCACCGTAGGTAAAACTGTTGTAGCCGATGTTGATGCCGAACTGACGAAGCGCTTCCGGATCGTTGCTGCGCAGCAGAAAGTCGATCGCCTGATAATACGGGCTTTCATCGTTGCGCAGAAGATCCTGAAAAATGGCAAAAATCTGATTCTGAAAGCGGCCGCGGGAAAACTGGCGGCCAAGATCGCAGAGCTTGCGGACGCTGCGTTTCGGATCTGCGTCCATCTCCACCATCGCGCGTGCAACTGTTGTGTCGATCAGTGCGCGGGTAATGTCCTGTGAATTCATAATGTGTTCCTCCGATCAAGTAAAATAAGCTGTTTTTATCATAGCAAAAAGAACACGGTAAAAACAGGGACAAAGAACAGGAATTGTCTAAAAACTCCATTCCTTAAGGAAAATTTACCAGATCTTCAGAAGAAATTTCTTTTTCTTTTGTTGGAAAAAAGTGGTAAAATAAAGTTAGATGGTACAAACTATCGATTCTGCCGCGCCAAAAACGCGGCGGAACCATCCGAAACGATTCCAGAAAAATAGGAAAAACGAAATGGTTTTCGAACATGGAAGATAAAAGGAGGCGTTTTGCATGAAATTTGATATGCACTGCCACACAAAAGAGGGTTCGATGGATGGAAAAGTCATGATTGAGGAGTACATCCGAACACTGAAACGAAAAGGATTTGGAGGAATGTTGGTATCCGACCACGATTCCTATGACGGATACCGCGAGTGGAAGAATGCCATCAAGGGAAGAGCACACCAGGATTTTGTGGTATTAAAAGGTGTTGAGTACGATACGTGCGACTGCGGCCACATTCTTGTGATTATGCCGTTCGGCGTAAAATTAAAAATTCTGGAGCTGCGCGGCCTGCCGGGATCGATCCTTGTCAAGATCGTCCATGCGTACGGCGGAATTTTAGGACCGGCGCATCCGTACGGCGAAAAATTTATGAGCATGATCAGCACGAATGAAACGGAAAGAAAAAGTATCAGCAGCGGATTGCCCAGCTTCTCCCGCAGTTCGATTTTGTTGAAATTTTCAATGCGTGTGAGAGCGCGGAGACGAACGCAAAAGCGAAACGGCTGGCGGAGAAATTCAATAAGCCCGGCTTTGGCGGAAGCGATGCGCACCGGCTGAACTGCATCGGAAAAGCGTACACCGAGCTGCCGGATACCATCAGAAGTGAGGATGATCTGATCGCCTACGTAAAAACGTGCCCGCAGATCGAATGCGGCGGAGAACATTATAACGGAACGACGAAAGACCGGATCGGCCGCCTGAACATGGTGCTTGTGGATTCGTTCTATTTCTACAACAAACTTGCAAATGGCTGGCGCTGGCGGAAGCGGAGACGTGAGCTGTTTGATATCATAGAGAAAAAACCTCTGATGAATGCCTGGCAAAAAAGCGTGCCGGAAACGTTTCGTTCGGCACGCTTTTTCCTGCCCTGTATTTGAATCGAAAAAGAGAGGAAACATACGTATGCTTGCAATATTTCTTTGCGCCGGTCTACATACTGGCAAATGTATTTACCGCCTACTGGCTGCTGCGGTGGATGAAGGAGGTGCATCCTTTGTTCCGCCATCCGGCCGTGCTGGGTGTCATTTTGGTGCTGTATGCATTTTTTTGCACTTTCCCTGCTGACGAGCTTTCTGATCAAAAGAGATCCCGTTCACCGGATTTTAAAGGTCATCAGCAACTGCTGGCTTGGCATGTATCTGTATTTTCTTGGCTTCACCGCGATTCTGGTGCTGCTGCGCTTCATTTTTGCGCATACGGCACTGACGAAAACTTGGCTGTATTCTCCGATGGGATTGAAAGCGGTCGGCCTTGGCGCGATCCTTTTTGTGACGGGAATGTGCATCTACGGAATGGTGCATGCAGTCCATATTTACACGACACGATATGAGGTTCCATCGAAAAAGGATGCACATCTGAAAATTGCTCTCGTCGCAGATCTTCATCTGGGGTACAGCATCGGCAGTCATCAGATGGAAGAGATGGTGGAAAAAATTAATGCTGAGGAGCCGGATGTCGTTGTGATTGCCGGGGATATTTTTGATAATGAGTACGATGCCATCTATGAGCCGGACCGCGTGGCGGATCTTCTGGCGGGCTTAAAGAGCCGGTACGGCACGTACGCCTGCTACGGCAACCACGATCTCGATGAGAAGATTCTCGCGGGCTTTACGTTTGAGACGAAGGAGGAGCGCATCGCCGACCGCCGGTTCGGTGAGTTTCTGGACCGCGCGAAGATTCATCTGCTGGAGGATGATGTGGTCTGTATCGATGATGCCTTTTATCTGGCGGGCCGAAAGATCCCGACCGGATCCGCAAAACGCAGGAGACACGCGACACGCCGTCCGAACTGCTTACCGGACTGGACCAGTCGCTTCCAGTTTTTGTGATTGACCACCAGCCGTCGGAGCTGACCGAGCTGGCAGAGGCAGGCGCAGACCTTGATCTTGGCGGCCATACGCACGACGGACAGCTCTTCCCAGGCAATATCCTTACCGGCCTGATGTGGGAGAATGCCTGCGGGATGAAGAAAGTCGGAGACATGTACAGCATCGTCACATCCGGCGTGGGTCTCTGGGGACCGCCGATGCGGATCGGGACGAAAGCGGAAGTGGTGATCATCGATTACGGAAAATAAGGGTTGACAAAACCGGAACGCAGAATTATAATACAACAAAACTACGAAACAGAGGTTATCAACGATGAACGAGATGCACAGCGTACAGATGCACAGGGACGACGATTGATAGCGCTTGTATCAAAGTGAAGACTACTATACTTCACAGGTACAGGCGCTGATTGTGTTGTACCTGTGTGGAAGATAAGGCAAAGGGAAACCACACCGGGAGAAAAGAATACCCCGTGTGGTTTTTCTTTGCCAGTTTTTTATCCATGCGGGAATGGCTTGAAATTTACATCAGAGAAGGGTTGTGATCGTATGGGACATACAGATTATGTCCATATGGATTTTCTGCTGATTTTGCGGCGATAAAGAAAAATCAGAACAGAAAGGCAGAAAAGACTATGAAGACAGAAATGAATACCGTAAAAGTAAGAAAAACAGAGGAACTCGAAGCAGAGCAGTTAGGAGCACACATCGGCGAAATCGTGCGGCTGCATGGAAGCATTTACAAAATCCGAAAAATGAGCTCATTTGCATTTGTGCTGCTTCGGACGAAACGGCAGATGGTACAGTGCGTGTACGAGCCGGCGTATGCCCGGTTTGCATTGGAGGAATTAAAAGAAGAGGCGTGTGTCCGGTTTACCGCGGAGGTGATCCGTGAAGAGCGTTCCAGAAGCGGGTATGACCTGCATCTGTTAGACGTGGAAATCCTCTCCGAGCCGGAAGAAGTACCGCCGGTTGTCATCAACCAGAAGCGGGTCAACACTTCCATCGAGAACCTGCTGGACTACCGGCCTATCACGCTGCGAAATGAAAAAGAGCGCGCGGTTTTCCAGATTCAGGCCAGGATCTGTCAGGCGTTCCGCGAATTTCTGGATGGACAGCACTTCACCGAAATCCACACACCGAAGCTCGTAGCAGCGGGAGCCGAGGGCGGAGCTAATATCTTCTCCCTGTCGTATTTCGGCGAACAGGCATATCTGGCGCAGAGCCCGCAGTTTTACAAGCAGATGATGGTCGGCGTCTTCGAGCGTGTCTACGAGATCGCACCGGTCTTCCGGGCGGAGAAGCACGACACGGCGCGTCATCTGAACGAATATACAAGCGTGGACTTTGAGATGGGCTATATCGAGAATTTTGAGGACATCATGGCGATGGAGCAGGAAATGCTGCGGTACACATTTGGACGGCTGCAGGAGACATGCGGAGCGGAGCTTTCGCTTTTAAAAGCAGAGGTGCCGGTGATCACGGAGATTCCGAGAATCCGTTTTTCCGAGGCGAAAGAGCTGGTGAGCCGCGTATACAAAAGAGCCTTTTCGGAGAAACTGGACTTTGAACCGGAGGAGGAAAAACTGCTGTGCGAATATGTGAAGAAAACGACGGGCAGTGATTTCGTGTTTGTTACACATTATCCAAGCGCCAAGCGCCCGTTTTACGCGATGGACAGCAGAGAAAATCCGGCAGAGACGGAAAGTTTTGACCTTCTATTCCGCGGTCTGGAAGTGACGACCGGCGGCCAGCGCATCCACAATTACCGGGAGCAGGTGGAAAAGATCGAAAGCCGCGGCATGCATGTTGAAGCGTTTGAGAGCTATCTAATGATGCACCGCTGCGGCATGCCCCCGCACGGCGGCCTCGGTCTTGGGCTGGAGCGGTTTACGGCACGGCTTCTCGGATTTGAAAATGTACGGAACGCATCCCTGTTTCCAAGAGACATTCACCGTCTGATTCCGTAAACCAGAAGAGTGTAAAAAACTCCGGCGAAGCTGTGGCGCAGATCCACGGGCTTAGCCGGAGTTTCATAAGATTTCCCTCCCTTTTGAAAGATAGCGTAACCGTTTGGATATTTCTATTATACACCAGGGGAGTGAAAATGACAAATTGTTTATTGCAGATAGGATTGCTGTATAAAAGTCAGAATTTTTGCAGAAATGAGCCTTGTAAAGCGTCCGAAAATAGGCTATACTAAACAAGGTTTGGCTGCCGGCAGAATCTGGCAGTATCGGCAAATATTGGAAAAAAGAAAGACGGGAGTTTCCCGGTTTGAGGATAGGAAAATATGAAATTATATGACATTTCCGGAGAGCAGTTTTCCGCAATGGACGCGCCGCGTCATCTGATGACGGAGGAAGGAACGGCGCAGACGACGCTCGATCGGTCACTTGGCATCTGTCAGGTGGCGGAGCTTGAGGGAAAAGTGACAAGAGAAGTGCTCGAGGAGGTCATGGAAGAGGACTGTGAACGTCTTCTGATCCGCGGCGATGCGCAGATTACACGCGATGGGGCAGATTACCTGGCAGAGAAAAAATTGGTGCTGCTCGGTGTGGAGCAGGAAACTGTCGGAAATGAGACATCGGGGAATGATGTTCATCAGCAGCTGCTGAAAAAAGGTACGGTGATTGTCGAAAATCTGAATCTGGAGAAAGTGACCTCGGGTCATTATTTTCTTGTGGCTGCTCCGGTCAAAAAGAAACACCAGTACGGCGGACCGATCCGCGCGGTTCTGATCGAAAATTAGAAAATGCTTTGTGTGAATCTGAAAATGCAATGTAAAATATAACGGAAAGAGAAAAACAGGAAAAAGTGTTCCCTTGTGGGACACTTTTTTTGATGTGTCCAAAACGAGGGAATTTTGGGTTGTATTTTCCAAATATGGAGAATATAATGGGAAAAAGCCAGGATGTGGTATTCAAAACCAGATCAATTCCGGGCGAAAATATTAAACTATTACAAAGGAGATCGTGAACAATGGATGCAAAAATGAAAGTAGAAAGAGCCGCTGCAGGCGCTGCGATCGATGGTGTTTTAAAATATGTGAATCACGGAGACGACAGAACAAAAGCGCTGTTGAATCTGACGGATTTTGTACAGAAATTTACCGGAAATATGTTTGCGGAGAAAACCTTCGACAACATCCGCACCATGCTGCAGAATCCGGACAACAAATGGGTACAGTATGTCAACCGCGGACTGGACGAGCTGGATCCGCAGGTGATCAAAATGACTGCTTTGAACCTGGGATTCCAGGCAGCTTTCGTCGGAACGAAACAGATCCGTATGAACCGTGAAAAATACAACTGCAACATCCCATGGACGATGCTGATGGACCCGACAAGTGCCTGTAACCTGCACTGCACCGGATGCTGGGCAGCAGAATACGGCCACAAGCTGAATCTTTCCTATGAGAAACTTTCTGATATCATAAGCCAGGGAAAAGAGCTGGGAACCTACTTCTACATGTTCACCGGCGGCGAACCGCTTGTGCGCTAAAAAAGACATCCTGCGTCTGGCAGAAGAGCATCATGACTGTGAATTCCACTGCTTCACCAATGGAACCCTGATCGACGAGGAGTTCTGTGAGGCGGTTCAGAAGCTCGGCAATATCTCCTTCTCCCTGTCTCTGGAAGGCTTCGAGGAGGTCAACGACGGACGCCGCGGCGAGGGTATTTTCGATAAAGTTCTGGCAGCCATGGATCTGATGAAAAAACACGGTCTGCTTTTTGGTACTTCCATCTGCTACACAAGAGCAAACCTCGAGACCGTTACAAGTGACGAGTTCCTGGATCTTTTGATCGAGCACGGATGCCGTTACAGCTGGTATTTCCACTTCATGCCGGTCGGCATGGACGCTGCACCGGAGCTGATGCCGACGGTTGAGCAGAGAAAATATATCTATCACAGACTGCGTGAGATCCGTTCCGATAAGAGCGACAAACAGATCTTTGTTATGGACTTCCAGAACGACGGTGAGTTCGTCGGAGGCTGTATCGCAGGAGGAAGAAACTACTGCCATATCAATGCAAACGGCGATGTGGAGCCGTGTGTTTTCATCCATTACTCCGGCGCCAACATCAACGAAGTTTCCCTGATCGAAGCACTGCAGCAGCCGCTGTTCCAGGCATACCGCGATGGACAGCCGTTCAACCGCAACCACCTGCGCCCATGTCCGATGCTCGAAAATCCGGAACTGCTGCGTGAGATGGTAGAGAAGACCGGCGCGAAGTCAACCGACCTGCAGTCTCCGGAGAGCGCAGAGCATCTGTGCGGAAAATGTGACCTGTATGCTGCTGAGTGGAAAAAAGCCGCAGACGAGCTGTGGGCAGAGAATCCGCATCACAAACAGAGATATGAGAACTATAAGAAAGAGAACCTGGACGAGGAGGCAAAAGCTTCCACAGAGGAAATTCTTTCCGGAATCCGCGGATAATGCGATGCATGAACTGAATCAATGACAGAAATAAGACGCCGGGAAACGGGATAAAGCCTGTTTTCCGGTGTCTTTATGTTTCAATTCAATTCAATCTATAGCAAGACCCGAAAATAATGCAAAAAAGGCAGTGCTGCAGAGCGCGAATTTTTTGCATTATTTTCGGGGATTACTATAAGTCCGACAGGTCTTGCAGAAAAAAGGCAGATCCCGTATACTGGTAGAAGCAAAAAGATATTTTAACGACAGAGAGGATTAAAAAATAGAAGATGAACGATTCATTTTTACAGGAACAGGGCGTGAGCGGGGCGTTAATTGAGAGCGTGCGGAGATTCCGCGAGAGCTATCCGGTGGCGGAGGGCTTAGAGAACCGCATGAGTACGCCGGAAATCCCGTTTTTTGGAAAAGAGATTCTGGAGATGGCAATTGCCGCGCTGCTGCAGGGCGAAAATCTGCTGCTGACCGGCGAGAAGGCAACGGGAAAAAACGTGCTGGCAGAGACACTGGCGTATGTTTTCGGAAGACCGACGTACAACGTTTCCTTCCATGTAAACACAGGAAGTGCCGAGCTGATCGGAACCGATACGTTCCAGAACCAGGTAGGTCACACTCCGGAAGGGCAGCATTTACCGCTGTGCAG
>ENA-OQNJ01000199-OQNJ01000199.1-human-gut-metagenome-genome-assembly--contig:-NODE-199-length-15749-cov-3.250864_pt1 | contig 15749 bp, 17 predicted proteins | sample MGYA00242630_ERZ504882 | MGnify/ENA primary metagenome ERZ504882 (study PRJEB26092, sample SAMD00036408) | human gut metagenome | host: Homo sapiens | study: EMG produced TPA metagenomics assembly of... | reverse complement strand
CATTAGAGAAGAGATGATTGATTTTGTGATTCAGAAAATAAGGTTATTAAATCCAAATAAGTATTCTATGTAACCAAACTTAGTATTGGGAAAAGGGATGGAAATAGAGATGATGAAACAATTTAATTATGATGATTTGCCAGTTCGCTGACAACTATCCTAACACACAGGGGTTCATTGTATCCTACGCTTACAACAGCCTCCGAATAGGAATGTGAATTTCCGAAAAAATCTCCCCTAAACAAATTTTAGCCTGAATTATTCACGGCACTGTGATTTTGCTATTTAACACAGGACCATAGTCTTGAATCCGCTCATAGTACCTCATTCTGCCAGAGAACTGCCTAAAAAAGGGCAGACTATCCCTGTTGCATTGATAAGAGGTCATTTGTGAGGATATCAAGGTTCGTTGATTGTTGTCATTCAAACTGTGGGTGCAGATTCCGGATGTTTTCCAGTGTCTCATAGAATTATTTCTTATATGGGAAACTGCTGCATAGTTTGAAATATTTATATCGTGCTGATTTGACTCCCCTTGCTGTTCAGCTATACACTTTCCACTATCTGGACATGTTCGGGACTTGCACCCGTTAGAGCGCGCCCATGGCGCGCAAACATATAAAAAGGAACCTGTTGGTTCCTTTTTTCATTTACCTGCTCATAAACAAGTGCTCTCTGAATATCTCCCGAAACAGCTTATCGGCACTCCAAAATACATTATCAGGTGTCACGACAGCCTTACATCCGATTGGTTCGATACCTGCCTTCTTATATTCCGCCAGAAAAACTATCCATTTGTGATGAATTAATACCTGAAAAGACCAGAAGCTCCGCCGGAAAATCTGCTCCGCTATATCTTGAACCATCCTTTTTGAATCCGGTTATTCCGGCTATCGCACCGAGCTTCTGTCCGTAATCTGATTTTTCCACCTGCTGCACCGATATTCCAAGAGTTTTGCACAGGGCTTTTATTTTTTCCACTTTTTGAGCTGCTACACTAAATAACAGTATTTTTTGCGTAGATTTCTGCTGCATTCTTAATATCTCCTAATTCAAGGCAATTATGTTTGTAACTATATCAGTTTTTTTTCTCAGCGGTTCTGAATAGTTACTAAATTATCTCATATTGCATCAGCTCGTATTTCAGTCTGCTTCCCTCCATTATTTCCGGTGGGAGCAGTGCCCTTGCCACAAGCTTCAGATCGTCTGATTCAATATCGCATCTCTTTAGATTTGCATAGTCTCCGTCTATGGACACTACCTCGTAATACCATGTTTCCATGTGTTTTCCTCCTAAATTTCATTTTCCAAAGCATCTACTGATAATTCCAATTCACTTTGTTCTTTGCTTTACTGTAAGTGGAGCAGGTGTAATTGTCCTGTGCATTGGTGTACTTTCCTGTAGGATTACCGTTTTTGTCCTTCTTTTCATAACCGCCGGTGCTTTGTGTCACCGCTTTGCTCATCATCACGGGATAATCTCTCGTAGAGTGCTGTGATTTTGTTTAGTTCCGGTTGTTTGGTTTTCATAAGATTCTCCTTTTAAAACAAACAACCAGCTTATCTGTGGTTTTATTCTACCACGAATAAGCTGGTTTGTGTAAAAATAATTATTGTCTCACTAATAGGCGATTGATTTACCATATATCTAAACTATCTTCATAATCCACCCAAGCCGGCATCTCGTTATCCAAGACCAACCGGGCATACTCCATAGGGTTGTCAATGGCAAATAATGTGGAGGATACAACTAGTACACCGAGTAATATTTTCCAGCTAAATACATTGATAAAATCGTACAAAATGAGTATAATAATAGTACGAAGAAAGGAAGTGGTGATATGTCAATTACAGCAACTGAATTGAAAAATAATCTTGGAAAATACTTATTATTATCTGCAAAAGAAGATGTTTTTATCACAAAGAACGGAAAGGTAGTGGCAAAACTGACAAATCCACATCAGGACAGAGTAGAAGTAGCAAAATCCCTGTTTGGAATCTTACCAAAGGATGCAGACCTGAATGAAGCAAAAGAAGAAAGGCTTGGTGCAAAATAGATGAGGATTCTTGCAGATACAAATGTGATAATAGATGCCCTGACTTCAAGAGAGCCATGGAATAAAAGTGCAGAAGAAATATTTCTTATGGCAGCAAATCATACAATCGAAATGTACATTACTGCAAGTTCAGCAACAGACATCTATTATCTTATAAGGAAACATTTGCATAACATAGAAGCAGCAAAGATGATAATGGGAAAGCTTTATTCATTGACTGGAATATTAGAGGTTACAGCGGATGACTACATGGATGCACTTGCATCTGCAATCAGTGACTATGAGGATGCAGTTGTTGAAAAGGTGGCATCCAGAAAAGATATGGATTATATTGTCACAAGAAATATAAAAGATTATCAGGCAGGTGGAACAAAGATAATTCTGCCAGATGATTTTGTGAAACTTGTTGAAGAGGAATAATTTTTACCACCAAATCGTCAAATACCGATTTTGTTAAACTCTTTCTATGCTCCATCCTCTGCCTTATTGCAGTCGATTCGTAAAAGCATATTATCATTAGAACGTGAAACACATTACAGCCTCCTGCCGCATTTGGGACAGAATTCAAAGTCCTCTGTAGTTGTATATCCACAATTGCTGCATCTTTTTGTTGTGTTTCCACTTCCATTTTCAAAGTCATAACCATACTGCGGATTTACACGCTGCAAATGCTGTGGCAATATCTCCACGTCCTCGCCTCTTGCTATCCTGCGTCCTATTTCCGGATCAAGCTCGTAAAGCGCATTACAGCATGTGGTCTGCACATAGTAGTGCCTGTTCCATTTAAAACACGGAATGAAGAACAGTGACAGCACCATGTATGTCATATACACCTGATACCTGCCATACCTGCCACATTCATCGCAGGTAATGACCTGATTGAAGTCAAAGTCCTTCCTGCCGTCCGTTATTCCCATCATAAAAAACATATATGATGCCTCCGTTTATCTGTGCCATAGTCCCCAGAAGTCTCCAAGCGATTCTCTCGTATGAAATCCCCGCTCATCCTCAACCACCGGTATTGATTTGGCATCCATTTTCTCTATATTTACATAAGTACCCTGACTCACCATTGCAAATACCCTGTCTATCTGCTCCTCTGTGCCCTGTATTTCCATAAATACCGAGCCGTCAGGGTCATTTCTCACCCAGCCTGTTGCGCCAACGCTTTCTGCCGCGTGCTCTGTTCTGTAGCGGAAACCTACTCCCTGCACAGAGCCATACACTCTTATCTGCTTTCTGATGATTTTGCTGTCGTAATCACTCATATGCTCTCACTTCCCTGATACACATTATTTTCAGTCTACAATAGCCCTGCAAACAGCCGCATAATTGACTGCCCCAGCCTTCGTCTTGCACTTCTTCCGGTCCTGTACTTCTCCGTCACCTCCGCTGACTCAGTGAAAAGCCTGATAAAATCATCCCTGATTTCATGCACCACTTCACAATCCGCCATAAAACAACCATTTTCAAAATGGTGATAAAGGCTTCTGTAGTCAAGATTTATGGTACCGCAGGTTGCCATTATATCGTCTGCCACACTCATCTTTGCATGGCAAAAGCCCGGTGTCCACTCAAAAATCCTCACACCATGCTTCACAAGCTGGTTGTAGAAGGAGCGTGTCACGCTGTATATTGGTTTCTTATCAGGGATGCCCGGCGTGATGATGCGCACGTCAACTCCACGCTTGGCGGCAAGTGCCAGTGCATGACTCATCTCATCGGTAATAATAAGGTAAGGAGTGATAAACCAGCAATAACGCTGTGCCTTGTTTGCCATGCTGATATAGACATCCTCCCCAACCTGCTCGTTATCGAGAGGGCTGTCTGCATATGGCTGGATAAATCCACTCTGTTTTGCCTCATAATCATAGTGCAGCAGATATTGCGATACATCCACCTCGCGCGGCACCTTGCGCTCTGATGCATTCCACATCTCGAGAAATGCGATGGTAAACGACTTGACAGCATCTCCCTCAAGCCTGATTCCCGTATCCTTCCAGATTCCGTATGGATGTGTCACGTTGAAGTACTCATTTGCCAGATTATAGCCGCCGGTATATGCGATTTTTCCATCGATTACCGTGATTTTTCTATGGTCACGATTGTTTAAAAACATGTTAAAGGCAGGTGCAACCGGGTTGAACACTCTACATTTGATGCCAAGCTTCTCCATCTTTTCCGAGAAATCCCTGTCTATGAAAAAGATTGAGCCCATATCATCATAAAACACCCTTACCTCGACTCCTGCCTGCACGCGCTCCGTGAGCACCTTCTGGATACGGTGCCACGATTCCTTGTCCTCTATGGCGTGATACTCCATGAAAATAAATTTCTTTGCCTTTGATAAATCGCTAAGCTGCGCTTCGAGTCCCTTTGATGCCTGATCATAATATGTTACATCCGTGTTCTGATATACCGGATATAATGCATTTTTTGCCAGGTATGTTGAAATTCCCGCTGCCTGTGGCACCTTTTCATACATATCGGATAGTATGTCTGCGTTTTCAGGCAGACATGGAAGAAGCATGGAATCCACCTCTTCAAACCGTGCACGCATCTTATTCGGTGCGCCGTTTAGTCCGACTAACAGGTAAAGTGACACTCCCATTATCGGAAATGCCAGTATCAGTATAATCCACGGTGTAGTCATGGATGCGGTCTGCTCACGATTGTACAGTCCGAGCACAAGTATGATCGCCAGGACGCTTGTGGTCGTGTTTATTGCTGCCGCATATTCATTTAGCCTTGTAAACATATAGACCATGAAAACTGCCTGCAATAATATCGCAAGCGCTGAAAAAAACATTCTCTTTAAACCATTCTGTGTTTTTTAGTTCCCTCGTAGGTTTTTTCCTTCATCTATTATGCCTCCATTATCTTACTGTCTGTAATACCAAACCTCTCCATACATTTTTAGCCCCCTTCTTATTTAAGAAGCCATTCAATTTCCTCTTTATAAGGAGGAATAGTCTTCTTCGCAGAGCCATCCTCACAAAGCCATGGTGTTTCCAGAATCTTTGGTACATTTGCAAAGGTCTCATCATGCACCAGGCGGTGCAGTGTATCATAGCCGATGGTTCCCTTGCCTATATTTGCATGCCTGTCCTTGTGTGCTCCGAGAGGATTTAAGCTGTCATTCACATGAAATACCGCTATCTGCTCAAGCCCTATCACTCTGTCAAACTCCGCAAAAACATCATCATAATGGTTCACAATATCGTATCCTGCATCATTTACATGGCACGTATCAAAGCAGACACGCAGTCTTTCTTTCCTGTCCACTCCATCATAGATTGCCTTAAGCTCCTCAAAGGAACGGCCTATTTCACTGCCCTTTCCTGCCATCGTCTCAAGTGCGATAAACACATCGTCATCATTCTGATTGAGCACTGTGTTAAGTCCCTTTACAATCTGTGCGATTCCAGCCTGCTCACCGGCATTTACATGACTTCCCGGATGAAGCACCAGTATGTGGCTCTTCATTGCCGCGGTCCTTACTATCTCCTTTTCCAGAAACTCCACTGCCAGCTCGTATGTCTCAGGCTTTACGGTGTTTGCCAGATTTATGATGTATGGCGCATGGACCACTATCTCATTTATCCCATGCTCATGTGCATATTCCCAGCCTGCGTCTATGTTGAGCTCAAAGATTTCCTTTCTTCTCGTGTTCTGTGGTGCCCCGGTGTAGAGCATAAACACATTCGCGCCATATGAAGCTGCTTCCCTGGCTGATGCCAGAAACATATCTTTTCCTGCCATGCCTACGTGACAGCCTAATTTTATATCACTCATATTTTTCCTCTGTTTCATTGAATCTATATATCTATTATTTCTACTATAACACTACATCCCTGATAACTCTATCTAAATATTCTAAATTTTTACTAAACATAGCAAAAGCCATTGACATAGTATCAAAAACTACATATACTATCCTTTGCAACCACATATATTAATGGCATATAATTGCAAGATATGTGATGCATAACTACAGTTAACCAATTATTATGATTAAAGGGGCAAAATACCTTTTGACCATCATATCATTATTATAGAAATACGAGGGTAAATATGTTTGAAATAATTGTTGACTCTGCGGCAAACATTCCTGCAGAGCTATGTAAAAAATATAAAATCAAGGTGCTATCATTTGTAAACCTTGTCAACGGAAAGGAAATGACCTGCTTTGAGCCTGACCTCACACCGGAACAGGAGCGGGCAAAGGGTAAGGAATACTATGATGCGATAAGAGAAGGTGCCGAGGTAAAGACCGGACTTATCAGCAGCGGAATCTTTGAGGATACCTTCAGGGAAATCATTGAGGCAGACAAGGATATCCTGTATTTCTCCCTCAGTAAAAACATAAGCGGCAACTACAACTCAGCCCGTGTCGCAGCCGATGCTGTCCTTGATGATTGCAGTAACGGCAGAAAAATACGCCTGGTGGATTCATTAAATGCTTCCCTCGGACAGGGACTTCTCGCAATATACGCCAGTGAAATGCGTGAGAAGGGCATGAGCTTTGATGAGGTGGCTGACACGATAGAAACCTATCCTGCCAGATTAAACGGTGTGTTTACCGTGGGCAATTTAAAGTATATTGCAAGAACCGGCAGATTAAGCGGAACCACCGCTTTGGTTGGCAACATGCTAAGCATCAAGCCTATCCTAAGGGGCAGCAAGGACGGATATATTGTACAGTTCAGAAAATGTCGTGGCCGAAAAGCCGTATTAAATGAGCTTGTCAATCTGTTATGCGACAACATTACAGACCCTGAAAATCAGATTATCGGAGTCGCACATGCAGACGCATATGAGGATTCGCTCTATGTAATTGAACAGATTAAAAAGCGCATAAAGGTGCGCGATGTGATAAATACCACCTATGATTTCTGCACCGGAAGCCATGTTGGTCCGGAAGCTTTAGCAGTATTTTTCATGGGAAAGGACAGAGAATTGGGAGCCTGATATCAGGCTCCCATTATATTTTACTTCTTTTATTCATCATACTCACATAAACTAAGAAGTCTCAGAACCCGCTTATTAGCGGATTCTGAGACTTCTGACTTCTATTAATAATTGCAACAACTTCTGTCTAAAAGATTAAGCTGCAGCTTTCTTGCTTTCTGATTTCTCACAGAGCTTCTTCACACCCTGAATTGCAACAAGCACACCAAGGATGAGCAGTAATACTGCGAATATAAGCTGTAATGAATTTCCAAGGTCAAGTCCTACAGAGAATAATGCCTTTGTAAGCTTGTAGATTGTCATGCCAAGTGCAGTAAATGTAACTGCCATCATGAATACCATTGGAATCCAAAGCATGCAGCCCTGACGCTTTGTCTTCTTTAAGAATACTGCGCAGGCAACAAGTGCAAGTACTGATAAGAGCTGGTTAGCTGAACCAAACAGTGGCCATATCTCTGCATAGCCTACCTTTGTAAGCAGGAATGCAAGTACCAGTGTGATGATTGTTGCAAAGTATTTGTTTGTCATCAGCTTGACAAATGGACTCATATTGTCATCATCTGTGTCTGAATCAAGCCAGAACTCCTGGAATGACAGACGTCCGACTCTGGCTACTGAATCAAGTGATGTCAGAGCGAAGGCTGATACAGCAAGGTTAATCAGTGTGAACACAAGTGAGTGTGGTAAACCGATTACTGACAGGAAGTTTGCGATAGCTCCCGCGAAAATCTGTGGCTGTGTTGTAAGTCCCTGAGCTGCTGCCTCTCCCTTACCGAATGATGCTACTGCGATAAGTGCAAGGATTGCAAGCATACTCTCCATAAGCATGGCACCAAATGAAACAGGAAGCATGTTCTTCTCATTCTTTATCTGCTTAGAAGCAGTACCTGATGATACAAGTGAATGGAAACCTGAAACTGCACCACAGGCGATTGTTACAAATAAGATTGGGAACAGATACTGTGGGTTTCCGTTTGCATCAGGGATTGCAAATGCTGTGAAAGCATCAAGGTTACAAGCAGGATTTGCAACAAATACACCGATTACCGCACCTACGATCATGAAGATTAACAGGTAGCTGTTAAGGTAATCACGTGGCTGAAGCAGTGCCCATACAGGTGTAACACTGGCTATAAGTATATATACAAATATAATTATGTGCCATACACCAAGGTTTAAATACATTGGGAAATTGAGTCCCAGTGCTATAGCTACTATAAGTAATGCGATTGCAACAAGTGTGTTAATCCATTTGTTGAACTTAGAGTATTTAAGGAAGAAACCAAGTGCAACTGCTTCTATGATGAAAAGCATTGATGTAGTTGCAACTGCTCCGTTGGCTACAACCTTTGTAACCTCACCTGCTTTATCAGCAGCAAAGCCATTGAAGGTTCCGGCTACGACATCTGCGAAGGCTGCAACAACAAGTATACAGAACAGCCAGCAGAATAACAGGAATAATTTCTTTCCTAATTTACCGATGTACTCCTCGATGATGTAACCGATTGTACGACCCTTGTTCTTAACTGAAGCGTACATAGATGCAAAATCCTGAACAGCTCCAAAGAATACACCACCAATTAATATCCAAAGCAGAACCGGAAGCCATCCGAAAATAGCTGCCTGAATTGGTCCGTTGATTGGGCCTGCACCTGCTATAGATGCAAACTGATGTCCGAATACTACATTGGTATCGGCCGGTACATAGTCCACTCCGTCCTCCATCTCGTAGGCAGGAGTCTTGGCATTTGGATCAATGCCCCATTTGTTTTGCAGATAACGGCCATATAATAAGTATGCTCCACCGAGCACAACAATGGCTATTACCATCATTAAGATTCCACTCATATTATTACCTCTTTCTTTTGTTTATCTTAATTTCATTTGTATATTATGTTTACTCTTTTTTTAACAAATTTCAATAAATATTTTATACATAATTTATTTTAATTTCTATTATTTTGTTTAATTTACCAATCGGTTATAATAGGTATTCATTCTCTTTATGCTGTCTTTGTCTCAGCGGCTTCTTCTGCCTTTTTAGCAGCCATTTTGTCCTTTAATGCAAAGGCTCCGGCAAGCAGTGTGCCTGAGATTGAATGCCATGTACATGACACTGCACAGATGATGGCTGATTCAGGTGTTGAAGCAAACTGTGCTGTAGTTGTGGCAAGGTTTGTGGCAAGACCTGCATTCTGCATACCAACCTCGATAGAGATGGTTCTCTTCTTGGCTGTGTTCATGCCTACCAGCCTTCCTGCACCGTATCCGAGCAGATATCCAAGTCCGTTATGTAACAGAACTGCCGCAAAAATTACTACTCCTGATGTAAAGAACTTTGAGCCCTGTGATGATACAACCCCACCTACAACGAATGCCAGACCAAGCACCGCAATACCCGGCATGACCTTCTGAGCCTCGGCAAATGCCTTTTTCTTTCCAAGCAGGTAGTTGAGTAAAAATCCAACCGCTACAGGAAAGATTACAGTCTCAATGATTGACACAAACATCGGAAGTGCCTTGATTGAGACATGTGTTCCGCTTGCAAGCAATGATACCAGAAGCGGTGTCATAAATGGTGAGAGCAATGTGGAAACTGTTGTCATTCCAACTGAGAATGCCACATCACCACCGCAGAGGTATGACATAATGTTTGAAGAAACACCACCAGGACAGCAGCCTACGAGGATAAGTCCAAGTGCGATTCCGTCAGGCAGATTCAATGCCTTTGAGATACCAAATGCGAGAAACGGCATGATAAGATACTGTGCGATTGCACCTACACATATATCAAATGGTCTCTGTGCAAGTATCTTGAAATCCTGTGTCGTAAGTGTAAGTCCCATACTAAACATGATGATTCCGATAATGATTGACTGACATGTGAACTTGTTGGATACCGGATCCACAAACAGCATCTGATTTACCCAGGCCATCAGATTCGGAACCAGAAATGTGACTACGGCGATTGCTATGACAACTATCGATGTGTAGTCTGATAAAATTTACTTACTTTTTGTAATGCTTTCATTGTAAGCCTCCTTAACATTTTTCTGCTCACTAAAACTCTTTTATGGAATTAAAAAATACCCTTTCCAGATTGACATAATCTGAAAAGGGACGAAATAATCCGCGTTACCACCCTGATTCCACAGTGTATTACTGTGACACTCTGCATACCAGCATATGCTTTCCATATAACGGTGGACACCGGCGAGGTTTACAGACACACTTAATGCTTTCAGCCCGCTTCTTAGAGAGGATATTCCAATCTGACCATTACCTGTTCGCACCGCCCACAGGCTCTCTGAAAATAAATACAAATCGGACCTTGTTCTCATCAACGAATTTTGGTGAACATATTTATTTAAATCTTGTTTTGTATTATAGCCCTCTGACACTATATGTCAAGAGAATGATACAAATTTGTACTATAACATTTATTTATAGTTTTTATTCATGTGCTTTATTCTTATTATTTATTCGTAATCTTTGTTGTTATACTCATCATTCCATGACTGCTGTTGTGATGTACCGTAGGAATTTTGAGCATCCCCGCCCTGTGCTGTGCCATACGGATTCTGACCATACTGCTGGTTTGCTCCGTTTCCGTACATGTTCTGGCCGTACTGCTGATTTGTGCCATTTCCGTACATGTTCTGGCCATACTGCTGATTTGCCCCGTTTCCGTACATGTTCTGGCCGTACTGCTGGTTTGCTCCGTTTCCGTACATGTTCTGACCGTACTGCTGGTTTGCTCCGTTTCCGTACATGTTCTGACCATACTGCTGACCGTATCCGTTTGAACCGTATGGATTATAGTAGTTATTATTACTATTATATCCATCTCCCACATAAACAATGTTTTTGTTGAAGGCAATAATACAGATAAAAATCACATTGAGGAATATAAGTCCGCAGGCAAATCCTGCTCCCTTGCCAAACGCATGTGCCAGTCCGACACAGCAGAGGATATTCATAACCAATGCCGCAATCATTGCTCCAATAATCAGAATAACTGCAAATATCAGCATGCCCATGTGAGCCCCGATGCGGTTTCCGGCATATCCATAGGTAGAATCATAATACGACCCCATATAACTGGATGTCATAACGGAAAGTCCTGAGGCAATAATCTCATACATCAATAAAATACATCCTGCTATACTTGCGATACTTGCCACAAGATATCCCCAGAACAGCTTCTGTTTCCCTGCAATCCTGAATTTTACATATGAGCTGTAAAACGGTACAATGGCCGCCCAGCCGTGCTCTCCTGCCTTTGCATACATAATCCATGATGCAACAATTGTCAGTACCATAACTGCCAGATTGATAAACGACTTAAAGCCGTCAATCATACTCATAATAGTATAATATGTGCTCATTTTTCTCCCTTTCATAACCAAAGTTTGTTTGTTATTCAAAGTATACATCACCACCGGTCAGAGTGCAATAATTAAAAAGCTTTTGGAGCTTGTATAATTCACTCATTTTAAGATTCTAACAATACTCCTTTATATATTCACCAAAATATGGAAGCGCAAGCGAGATATAGCCCTGTCTGGTATTCAATATACCTCGTTTTTATAAGACGATCTCTGTACATAGAATAGCTTCCTGACTTTTCTCCCATAAGCTTAAGCACCTCTTCACGCTTGTATTCTTCCTTTTCTGTCAAAAGTCCTGCAAGAAACCTGTCCATTTCAGTCATCTCTTCCCATATTTTTTCATAAGAATATGCAAACAATTCAGCCTTGAGTCCTGGTAAAATATCTTCCAGTGACTCATCCTCTTTCTTCTTAAAATACAACACGCCCAATTCCTGAAATGCATATGCGTATCCTTTCGTGATTTTCGCCATTTCACGAGCCTCATTACTGTCAATATCCAGCTTACTCTTATACATTTCAGTCATTCGTATCATATTAAGAGGCTCCGTTTTAACTGTTGCCGCTCTTCTGAAAAATGTAAGATTTTTGACATTGCTCAATTCCTGTATATTTTCATACAAGCCTGTACACACAAAATAAACCGGATACCCTGCTCTGAGCCATCTGCCATATTCAGACGCAAATTTTATCATCTCTTCGGACTTTGAAACCTCATCTATTCCTATAAGTATCTTCTTCCCCTTTTTCTGTGCAGCCTGTATCATTGTCTCAACTTCTACACCGATATCAAAGAAATTATTATTGTTTTCTGCCGTATAGCCGATTCCACCACCTGTTCCCATCACTGTTGCAGAGAGGTTTATCCCTGTTGTTTTCTTATCCTGTGAACCAAAACCGGCCTTTACAAGCATTGCCGCTATCTGTCCCAGTATATCTCTTGCAGGATTTACATCAAAAACCAAGCCAGTTTATATATCTGCTTTCATTGGTTCTTAATTCTTCCTCCACCTTTGCAAGTATAACGGTTTTACCGGAGCCTCTGACACCGGTTATCTTATATACCGACTCCGACGGATTATCGTAAATAAAGTTTTCCAGTATCTCCTCTGTTTTCTCTGTATGGATATATGTGTATTCCGGAGTCTTACTGAAGGTTGTAGTAAATGGATTCTGCATAAATTCACCTCAATTTATTATATGAAATTCAAAACTATTTATATTTTTTTATTACTTTATATTGTTCTTTATAGTTTTTTATAAATTTTTATACTTTTTCTTTTATTTTATACTTTTTTATACTTTTTTGCAATAGTTCTTCCGACCTGTATATACCGTTAAAGTAATCACCGCTTTTTACAGCCCTTGACAAACCCCTTCTTAAACGGCTATAATATCGTCAATTGAAGCACAATTACATTTCAACAGGCTTTGATGGGAACAAGTACATTTCTGCAATACTTACAGAGAGCTGCCGGCAGGTGAGAGGCGCAAGGAAACAGATCTGGAATACATCCCGGAGCTTTGCACCGAACGTCATACCGGATGATTAAATATCCCCGGTTCGATTAATAAGCCGCAACGTATTGGCACACGTTATAGTGCCGGAGTGTTAGCAGAATCGGCCATTTTCACTATATAATATATGTCGAACACTGTGTGACAACTCACGGAGGCATTCCTGTGCGAGCAGGATGCAAATTAAGGTGGTAACGCGAGAAATCCCCCTCGTCCTTAAATGGATGAGGGGGATATTTTATTTTTCAGAATACAGATTCATCTTATCAGGAGGAAAATCATGACAATTTATGACGAATTAGTTGCCCGCGGTCTTATCGCGCAGGTAACAGACGAAAAAGAAATCAAAGAGCTTATAAACAACGGAAAGGCTACCTTCTACATCGGCTTTGATCCTACAGCAGACAGCCTTCACGTTGGACATTTCATGGCTCTTTGCCTTATGAAAAGACTTCAGATGGCCGGAAACAAGCCTATCGTGCTTATCGGTGGAGGTACCGCACAGATTGGTGATCCATCAGGACGTACAGATATGCGCCAGATGATGACAACAGAGACTATCAACCACAACGTAGAGTGCTTCAAGAAACAGATGAGCCGCTTCATCGACTTTGGCGATGGAAAGGCTATCATGGTAAACAACGCTGACTGGCTGATGGACTTAAACTACGTGGATGTGCTCCGCGAGGTTGGTGCTCATTTCTCAGTAAACCGTATGCTTACAGCTGAGTGCTACAAGCAGCGTATGGAAAAGGGTCTTTCCTTCCTTGAGTTTAACTACATGATCATGCAGAGCTACGATTTCTACACACTTTTCCAGAAATACGGCTGCAACATGGAGTTCGGTGGAGACGACCAGTGGAGCAACATGCTCGGTGGAACAGAGCTTATCAGACGTAAGCTTGGAAAAGACGCATACGCTATGACAATCAATCTGCTCCTAAACTCTGAGGGCAAGAAGATGGGCAAGACACAGTCCGGTGCAGTATGGCTTGATCCTAACAAGACAACACCTTTCGAGTTCTTCCAGTACTGGAGAAACGTTTCTGATGCCGATGTTCTTAAATGTATCAGAATGCTCACCTTCCTTCCTCTCGAGGAGATTGACAAGATGGAAAGCTGGGAGGGCGCACAGCTCAATGAAGCTAAAGAAATCCTGGCATTCGAGCTTACAAAGCTTGTTCACGGTGAGGAGGAAGCCACAAAGGCTAAAGAGGCAAGCCATGCACTTTTCGCAGGCGGAGCCAACAACGCAAATATGCCTACAGTTACCGTTACAGCTGAGGACTTCCCTGACGGAGAGCTTGATATCATCTCTGTTCTCGTAAAAGCAGGACTTTGCGATTCAAGAGGAGACGGCCGCAGAAATATCCAACAGGGCGGTGTTTCCGTTGCAGATGAGAAGGTAACTGATATCTCTACAAAATACACTCTCGACGATTTCAAGGGTGAGGGTCTCATTATCAGACGTGGTAAAAAGAAATTTGCCAAGGTTGTAGCTGAATAGACATAGAATCCCCGGTAGTTACTACCGGGGATTTTTACATTCAGCCATATTTTATTTTGAAAATTCATTTGCAGGAAATTCATATGGCACAAATTTACTGCTGCATGTAACTGTATACTCCGTTTCTCCCGAAACCGTTTTTTGTTCTGTGCCAACACCCTCTCCACAAATCCAGTATGAATCATCATTTTTATTCTTTAGCATAATATCCCCACACTAAATTAGCATAGTGTACAATAGCCATATGTTGATAGCTGACAGGCCTTGGGTAGCTGTAATCCATAAAACTTCTAAAACAGCTCCCCAATCCAGTCCAAAAACTGGAAAAATTCTGGAAAAAAGTAGCTGAAACCGCTGAAATTTCTAAAACAGCTCCCCTAACCACAGCGAAATAGCCGGAAAAATCTCCAAAAAAGTAGCTGAAACTGCTGAAATTTCTAAAACAGCTCCCTAACCACAGCGAAACAGCCGGAAAAATCCATAAAAAAGTAGCTGAAACTGCTGAAATTCCTAAAACAGCTCCCCTAACCCAGCGAAACAGAATGGCTTATTATCCATCATTTATATATATTAAACCCTACTTTTTCCTCATCTTCCCTTGACTTCTCATTAATAAGTTAATATAATTTATCTAATTGATACATCAACGCTTTAAAGCGCTGACAAAAGGAGGAATTATCATGAAAAAGAGATCTAAAATTTTAGCTTCACTTGTTCTTGCAGGAACAATGGTTCTTGGACTTGCCGGATGCGGAGATTCCGGTTCAGCAAACGGTGGCACACAGTCAGGCAAGAACTCAGGTGCCAAATATCAGGTAGGTATCTGCCAGCTCGTACAGCACGAGGCTCTCGATGCCGCTACAAAGGGCTTTAAAGACGCATTAAAGGACAAGCTCGGAGACGAGGTCTCATTTGACGAGCAGAATGCCGCAGGAGATGCTTCTACATGCTCTACAATCTGCACCACGTTCGTCACAAACGACTATGACCTTATCCTTGGAAATGCCACAGCAGCTCTTCAGGCCGCTTCAGCAGCCACAGACTCTATTCCGATTCTCGGAACATCTATCACAGACTACGCTACAGCTCTTGATATGTCAGACTGGTCAGGCACTACAGGAAAGAATATTTCAGGTACAACAGACCTCGCTCCACTCGATGAGCAGGCTAAATGCATCAAGGAGCTCTTCCCGGATGCAAAGAACATCGGTATCATCTACTGCTCATCTGAGCCAAACAGTATCTACCAGTCAACAACTATTACCAAATACCTTGAGGACGAGGGATACACTGTAAAAGAGTACA
>ENA-OQNJ01000198-OQNJ01000198.1-human-gut-metagenome-genome-assembly--contig:-NODE-198-length-15750-cov-3.569545_pt1 | contig 15750 bp, 12 predicted proteins | sample MGYA00242630_ERZ504882 | MGnify/ENA primary metagenome ERZ504882 (study PRJEB26092, sample SAMD00036408) | human gut metagenome | host: Homo sapiens | study: EMG produced TPA metagenomics assembly of... | reverse complement strand
TTATTTATCTTAGCGGATTTCTGTATTATTTTATCATTAACACATGTATCGTAATCACCACTATACTTTGATAGTATCGAATACATCATGCTTTTATCCATCTGCAATGCTATTCTTGCTGCCCTTCCATAAGCCCCCTGCAGCTGTATATGAGCATCCGGCGTATCTCCTATAATAAGAGGTGTTCCCGGAACTAAAGCTATTGACCATCCAAAATTATCCATTTTCATTATCTCCTGAATATAATTGATGAACCATTTCTGATTCCAAAATCTGCAAGTGTCCTGTTCCCTTTTAAAAATGCTATTGGATATTCACATGCCATATAACACTCTGTAGTATTATTCTCATCTAAATTTAAATCATATGCTCTTTTTAATGCTATTATTAAAGTATTTGCAGATATATTTAGGGGTATCTCCAATTCGTGTGTCTGTCCCCTGATTTCGTCTATAAAATTTACTATTTTCTTTTCATTCTCATCCATTTTCGCACTCCAATACTTTTCTATTCATTAAATATAAATTCCTCATTAGCTAACATCAGACAGTCTCCCGGTAATATCTCTGTTTCCTGCCCCGCCTTTATTATCCTTCCATTGATAAACTGTGCCATTGGTAGAATTTTGGTCCATTACATAATAACGCCCGTTTCGCGTGGTTATCACTGCATGCACCCGTGCTGATATTCGTATTGTCTGCTACCGCATAATCTGACTTTTCCGGATTCTTTCCCAGCACAAACGATGGTTTGCTAAAGCTCTATCTTTTCACCTGTTACCTGCCTTGTAAGACTTGCAAAATGATAGTTCACCGGTTGCATCTGCTGTATCTGTTGTACGGATATGCCATCATCTGACAACACTGTAGTTCCATCCATGCTGCCCTGCATTACCTGCTGCATTATCTGTTGCTGCATTGTCTGTTGCTGCATTGTCTGTTGCTGCATTATCTGTTGCTGCATTGTCTGCTGCATTGTCACTGTCTTTGTTTTTCAGCACGTTCACAACTGCACGCTCTTCGCGTGAGATATATTTTTCTATTGCATTGCCGTTGAAGCCATGGAAGCTTCTGACATAATACATAAATCTGGATATATAATTCGTATCCTCATTGATAACAGGTGTCATTGTATAAATTATGTTTTCTATAAACCCGACAATATCTGCACTTTCCTGTCCTCCTACTATCGGAAAATATATAAAGTACATCTCTTTTGTCATCTCGTTTATGTATACGTCATCCATATTAAAACGAACACTGTTTACGTTCAGTCCGTTATTGTATACATCCTCAACCATTATTACTATCTGCTCAATCATGAAAAAGAAATCATATTTGCTTATGGCTTTTTTCAATCTATCGGTAAGATTTATATTTGCAGGGCACGTATATATGACACTGTCTTTTTTTGTTTTTGTCACATGCATGATTCCACATGGTTTTATTCTGGCTAGCTGGCTTAGTTCGGTTTCATTTATTCTTTCCTTTCGTCCTGCCTTCATCATGGCAGTAACGGTCGATTTTTTTATGCTTACTTTTAATTTAGACATTCGCTATTTTCCATTCCTTATGAGATACATTCTGTCGTATGTAAAAATTCTATTTTCTTTGTTACTTCGAACCTGATATTGGTTTTTTGCAGCTTTTCGGTTATATCTTCCAATACTGTGGTTTCATCCTGCAATACTTCTGTCGGTGCATCCAGCACAGTAGTTTCATCTATATTTTGTGTATATCCCGGCTTTTTCTTATTCTCCCCTGCCAGGTTATATGACGGTGCTATCGGACCGGACGATGTTATGTCAATATGTCCCGCTGTCTGCTTTTGTACAATTGCTGCAATTCCTTTCCGGGCAGATTTTCCGGTAAGTGCACCTATGACCTTAGGTATTTCAAGCACTATAAGTATGACTATTGAAGCTATAAGCATTATGGCAAATGCCGTGAAGGATACGTAAAATATCATCCTGTACTGATTATAAGTCATCTTTGTTTTCCTCCTTCACGCTCTGTGCCTTCTCAATTGTTTTGTCTATATTATCCTGCAATCCTGTTATCTGCTCGCGCATTATGGATTTATCCAGCTTTTCTGTTTTGTCCTTTATTGTCTGTAATAAATCCATAACTTTATCCTTATCTGTCACTGCTATAAATGATGTGATATTTGTGTCAACTATATCATCTATCTCATTCCATACCTGAATCTTTGCGTCTACGCTGTCAAAATCCTCTGATTTTGCATATAGCTCATTTATTTGCTTCCATAGCTTTTTGTACTCTTCATATGTTTTTCTGTCTGTTGTATCTTTGCTCCATCATACTGGCTAATCAATGTCAGACAATCTGATATCTCACAGTATATTCCTGCCTCCGGATGATTCTCCTTCGCTTCCTTGAACCACTGCGCCGCACTGGAGTATCTGTCTTTTTCCACATTGATTTCGTAGTAGAATAAAAAGCTTTCACCAATCTTATAGCATACATCCTCATATCCCTTTGGATTTTTTCTTTCAGCTTTGCCATAACATCATATGTATGCACCCGGCCATTGTGGTCCTTGCAATCTATACCTACCATCAGCCTGTTCAATATCTGCGCCTCATCCCTGTCCAGCACAAAATCGTCTGTCAGTTTGTCATTCAGCTTAAGATATGCCTCCGTCCTTGTCGGGTCGGTGACTATAGCCGTGTAATATCCATTGTCATAATTGTCATAGGTATCCGCTTCTTTTAATATGCTATTATAGTTTTCATTTTTTTGTGTTCTGCCGCACAATAGCTTAATACTGTGCTTGTTCCAAGCAGCATCGTCAAAACTGATGTGGTGATAAATACCGCAAGCTTTCTCTTTAGATTCTTCCTATACATGTCATCAATCTCTGTATAGTGCTCAAGGTCATACATCAGCTCAGCTGCACTCTGATATCTGTTGTTTGGATCCGGCTGTGTACACTTTGTAATAATACGTTCAAGACCACCTGACAATGTTGGGTCAATTTCTCTGATCGGCCTTATTTCGTAAGGTGGCTCACAGGGATTCATTCCCGTAACAAGATGATACATTGTGGCTCCCAGACAATATATATCTGTTCTCGCGTCTGTCTGCCCCATTCCACCAAACTGTTCCGGTGCAGCATATCCCATCGTGCCAAGACATGTTGTATCCTCTATGTTATTTTCCTTATATTCCCTTGCTGTTCCAAAATCTATAAGCACCACATTTCCATCAGGCTTTAGCATTATGTTTGCCGGCTTCATATCACGATATATGATTGGCGGGTTCTGTGAGTGCAGATATCCAAGAACATCGCATAGCTGTTTGGCCCACTTTATCACATTTTTCTGCGACTGGGCTCCGTACTCCTGCAATGCTGTCTTGAGAGAATTTCCCTCTATATAATCCATTACGATAAGGAATCTGTCATCCTCATCTATGACATCGACAATATCAGGAAGACTGGGATGGCTCAGTTTTTTGAGCATATTGGTCTCCGCAACAAGACTTTGCTTTACTACCTCAAAATCCTTTACTCCATCCTTTCTGACCTCTTTTATTGCCCACTGTTTGTTTGCCCTTTCATTCATAGCCAGGTACACAACGCTCATTCCGCCGTGTCCAACTTCGTTTAGTATCTTGTATTTTCCGTCAATTAAAGAGCCTATTTCAAGCATCTGTTCCTCCTACTGTGCCTTTATGAGCGCTGCTGTTATATTATCGCGCTCTCCTCTTTGCATGCTTAGTCTGATGAGCTGCTCCAGTCTGTCGTGCATATTCTGCCCATCTACAGTTGCTGCCGTTTTCAGCATCTCATAGATTTCATGTTCTGATACCTCATGCCTGAAGCCATCTGAACAAAGCAGAAGTGACATTCCATTTTTCATTGCCCCGGTCCTGTACTCCGGCTTTACTTCTGCTGATGCCCCGACACACTGCAGCAGTACATTCCTTCGCGGATCTCTCATAGCCTGCTCCTGTGTCATATTTCCATTCATAATTTCCCGCTGTACATATGTCTGGTCTGTCGTAAGCCTTTCTATATGGTCTGAAAGGCTATATATTCTGGAATCGCCCACGTTTATAATGTAGTAGGCTTTTTGCGTGACAAGCAGCGCTACCACTGTTGTTCCCATGTTTACTGCATGTGCTTTGCCATATGCTTTTAGTTTTTTCGTTCTGCTGCTGTATTACTTCATCCCACTGTCTTTCCAGAATCAGACTGTCAATATCCGGGTTCGACGATTTGCAAAGCTCAGGCAGCTGCTCGTCACTCCATCTGTCAAATGCTCTGACTACAGTGGCACTAGCCAGCTCACCCTTCGATAAGCCGCCCATGCCGTCACATAATACTGCAAATGCCATGTCTCCTTTGCATGTTGAGAAGCACTTTACCAGCAGACTATCCTGATTAGTTTCTTTTACGATTCCTCTGTCCGTGTCAGCTGCTATTTCAAATCTCATACTCACTCCTCCCAGAATTCAAAATCTTCGTTGCCAAGTCTGCCTTGAAGGGCATGCGCTTTCGCGCATGCCACAGACATTGTTGTTTTTCCCACACCACCACATGGTGATGTAAATACATAGGTAATTATCTTATTGCTCATCATTGTCTTTCTTTTCTTTCATCTTTTTTCTCATATAATAAACGATTATCAATATCGCAATTATAAGTACAAATAATAATATTGCTCCAATTATATATACTGCCTTATCATTGTTTGTTTCTACTGATTTGACATCTGACGAATTTGATTCCATAGGTACATCATCTTCGGCAATCTCTGTATCTGCTTCTGTATCCTTACCATATATTTTTTTCACTTCATTGGTCTTTCCACCTTCGTCAACAGAACAGTCTGCACACTCTACCATAAGCCTTGAATCACCGTCTTTTGCAGAGAGCACCTCCTTAGGTACTTCAAACTCTATCTTTCCGTCATGCTTGTCCAGATAGTCAAGCATATCGTCTCCCGACATTTCCTTGATAACCTTTTTTTCTTTGTCATCCTTGCCCACTACAGTAATCTTTACACGTCCAAGCTTTCCGCCATCATCCTTCGGCATCAATACTGCATTCTTTGAGCCAATATAGTTTTCATTGTTTTTATCTACACCTGTCAATGTATATGTAGGTGCTGTCTTGTCCACAATAAATTCAATATTTACACTCTTCACATCACTGTAGGCAACTGAATCTGCTTTGTCCTTTGTCTCCACAACAATATTGTACTGACCCTCTTTTTCAAATACCGCATTTGATATCACATATTCGTACTTATGCCAGCCATCGCTTTCACTTACATTATTCACACTGAAGTCTGTTCCCTGCTTAAGTGCTTTTCCATTTACTTTGACAGTACAGCTGGTAACTTCATCCGGATTTATCTCTCTGACTACCACATCATGGTATACCTTCTGCACATAGTAATCCTTTACAAGCTTCATCGTATTGTCATCCAGCGAGAAGATTGAACCGCCTTTGTTTATGGAGAAATCCATCAATTTTCCTCCCTGCCCTGCAGTCTCTGTCACCTGCTTTCCGCCTGCATCTATAATATTGACTGTTTCATAAGAATTTCCGGCCTTATCCTGTGCATGGCATGTCAGTGAATACACTCCATCCTCATTGAGATTTCTAAACTCTACACGTTGTCCGTTTGAAATTGATATCACATTTCCGGTAATCGTTTTTCTTACGAATCTGCTATTTTCATATACCTCAACTGTAAGCACCGGTGAAAAGTATTCAAGATTAGTATCTGTGCACTCTATTACAAATGACATATTTCCTGAATTATTGTTTACTGAGCCCGGGGTTACTCCGTTGATTGTTACAACAGGCTTTGTCGTATCTATGCAGAACTCCTGCTTTGCAAGGTCTTTTGCCTTATTGCCGGCTTTGTCTGTATATGCAAGTGACCATGTATATGTAGCATCCGCATCAAAGCTTAATGTTGCCGTATGTATATCACCATTATCTGACCAGCTTCCAAATGCCGGTGCTGCTACTGATTTTCCTGCATCCTGCGCAGTCATGCTCAGTGCTATTCTGCTTGTATCAAAATTGTGCTCTGTGATTGTCACAGTTGCTGTTCTCTTGTTATTATAATAGTTTCCGTTTGATGCACTGTTGTTATCATATGCTACCGAAATAACAGGTGCTGTCGTATCAATTGTAAATTTTGTCGGTGCAAGCGAATTTGCATAATCCACTCCTGCTGCGGCATTTCCCGCAATGTCTTTTACTCCGATTCCAAATGTGTAATCGTCATCATGTCCGTAATATATTGTGGCAACATGTACTGTATCATCACCGTTACCGCTTCCACCTTCTGTGCTCCAGTTTGAAAGAGCAGGTGCCTTACCTGCTGCGGCTTTTATTTCCGCTGCTACCTTTGATGCATCAAAGTTACGCTCTGTTACTTTTACGGTTGCTGTTCGCGGTGCTTTGAAGTATGCTGTGTCTCCAAATGATTTATCTGCACTGTTATTGTCATAGCTTACCTGCACTGTTGGTGCTGTTGTATCTATTTTTATGTATTTTGTTACTGTGTATGCCGTTCCTGCATTGTCTGTTGCGGTAACATCTATACGCACTTCATTACTGTTGTTTGAAGCCGCGCTTATGTCAAATTGCTCTGTTACATGATTTTCCAGATCTTTTAAGCCCGCTGCTGTCTTATCATAGCTATATAATGTTCCATCCTGTGTCGTCTGTCCCATATTTGTTACCGTATAGTTTACGCTCTTTATTCCTGATGCAACTCCTGTGGCATTCTCATCTGATACCTCTATACTTACCGGCACATCTGCACTGTACACTCCTGATGCTGTCTCAGGTGTGATGACTGATATTGCCGGTGCGCATGTATCAACTACCAATCCATTTGTGCTGATATATGAAACATTACCGCTTAAATCTGTAACCCTGACATATACCACGCAGTTTTTGTTCTCGCATTCTATCGGTTCACTGAAGGTGCCATCCTCATTAAGGCTGTCAAGTGTCTTCCAGTCAGCCTCCTGAATACTGTCTACGTCAATTATTGCATCCTCTGCTGAAACGAAATACTCTGCTGACTTGATGCCGCCATGCTCATCTCCAAGCTGTCCGGCAATATTGACCTTCTTGGCAGCAAATCTTGAAATCTCATATTTGTCTTTTGGCAGCAATAAATCCCACACGGTATCCATGCCTGTTGAAAGTCCGTCAAACCTGATATTTCCTGTCGGCGACTGTACGTCAATTACAAACTCTGCTGATTTGTCTCCTTCTATCTCAAATCCATTATCTGAATTACCACACAAATCTTTTGCACTGACACTCAGCTCATACTTGTGTCCTGCATTGAATACAAGCTGCTTACTGTAAACAGCTTCTGCTCCCTCGCCTGTCTTTACCCAGTATGACTTTTCAGACCACGCATCTGACTGTGTCTGTTCATTTCCATCAACCTTTACATTGATTTTTGTTTCATCTGGGTCAAAGAAAAGCTCATTCTCTTTTACCGAAATGGTTGCAATCCTGTTTTCCCTGTAATACTCAGTGCCTTTTACACTGCTGATGCACTGTGGATCCGGCTGCTCAGGTGTACCATATGTCACTGTTATTGCAGGCGCTGTCTTGTGAATATAAAATGGCTGGCTGCCGCTTGCTGTCAAATCCGCTACAGTCACGTTTCCTGCCTCATCAACAGCTTTAACATATACATCTACCTTTTTATCCAGATAAGCCTCAGCCGATACATTTATGATTCCTGATTCATCAAGCTCATTCCATGCACCTTCATCATCCGATACTGACTGATCATCTGTCACTATCTGGTATTTTGCTGATACAACACCTGAAATGCTGTCAGCTACACTTGTTTTTATTACGGACATCGTCATTGAAATATTTTCTGTTTTTGCCCGCTTCCGGCTCTATACTGACATCAGGTGACTGACTGTCCATGCTGAACTTGAAGCTGTCACCTTTAACCTCTGTCTTAAGACCGGCATAATCAGTTGCCTTTACTGAAAGCATCAGATCAATTCCGTTAAACTGCTCTGTTGCCGGAATGGTTATCCTTCCTTCCCCGCTTGCGTCAAGCTCAACAGTCTGTCCTGATACAATTTTCCTTTTCCCATCAAATACAGTGTATTCAACACTCTTAATTCCTGATAAGCTGTCATCAGCCTTAACGATATAGCTTATATCATCCTTATGCCAGCCTTTTTCATCGGCTGCTGTCATGGTATCCTGGGACACTGTAAGCTCCGGTGGCAGGGTATCAACAACCAGCTTCGATGTGGAGAAAAATGCTGTCTCGCCATTACAATTGTCCTGAGCCTTTACATATACGTTATATGAAGTATCCTTCAGATCAGATGTATTAATCTTGTACTTATATCGGGCATCATATGTATCCTCAATAAGCTCTAACGGCTTCCATGCTGAATCATCAAGCGCTTTTACCTGCTCATCATTTAAAATACTGCCACTTTCATCTGATTTATTCACATAGTAGAATGCCTGCTTTATTCCGCTGATATCCTCCAGCTGTCCATATACATTTGCTGCCTGCTGACTGGCCATATTCTGCTCGTCTATTAAATCAGCATCATATCCAATAGTACCTGAAGGCGCTTTTCTATCCACATAAAACGGCTGCTCTATTGAGCTTGTATCATTACACTCATGCTCCGCCTGATCCTTCGCATGCATTCTGATTATCTGATATTTGTGTTCCTCATCCGCTTTTGTACCAAATGTGATGCAGCTGCTATAATCAGCCCCTGTCACGATCCAGTCACTATACTCTATTCCTGCATCAATCAGCTTCTGGGCATTATTGACATCAAATACATCGAATTCTTCCCGGTCATCAACCTTTACCCAAAGCTGTGTGGAACCATCATCCAAAGAGACATCGTGGATATTCATGTCTACTTTTCTGACATTTCCATAATAATCCACAGCATCCTTTGTGAAAGCAGGTTTATCATCCTCCTTTGGATTCAATGTTATCTTTGGAGGCTGTGTATCATATTTGTAGTCGAGCTGCAGACTTCCAATATCTGTGATAGCTCCGCTTTCCTTGTCCTTACGTGCTATTACAAGAGTCTGTCTGTTATCACCCTGCTGTGGCATAAGCTGATATTTATCAGCTTCAATCCATTCATCACCTTTTCTAACCACATATACCGCCTGATTGTCACTTGCCAGCGATAATGTAGGTGCTTCTACATAAAACTGTGTACCCTGCAGCATTGTCCCTGTCAGGCTGTTATTCATACTGCTGTAATCATATTCTTTGATGGTAACAGTATATTCTGCCTCTGCTGACTTATATTTGTCATCTTCTGCTTTTGTCACCTTTATCCTTACAGTTCCGGTATCCTTTGCTGTCCATATACCGTTTGATGCAAAGTCTGTATCCTTTTCAATCAGATTTTTGCCTTCTACAACAGTGTATTTTAAATTGTCAACGGCTGCATCCGCCCTGTCGGATTTTACCACCGGAACAACTTTGTTCCCCACATAAATATCATCCGCCGGTGTATACTCTACCGTCAGTTGCTGTGGCTGTTTTTCCTCGGTGGCATTATTATCCGAATCCTGTTCATCTGGAATTTTACTGTCAGATATATCATCCGAGGCTGCGTCGTTAGATATATCATACTCTGAAGAGGGTGTATCAGCACTTACCGGTGTTGCCGGAAGCGATGTCGCACCCATTACAGAAGCTAGCATGATTGCTAGTAACCTGTTAAGTTTTTTATTAAACACTCTCATATCTCCTTTTCTATAGTATTTTTTGTAACTATTCCGTTACGATTTTATTTATATTCCCACTCTTCATTCCATTATACAAAACAATGGTCACACAACGGTCACACGGAGACAACTTTGTGAAAACTGCATAATAAAAGCGCCGAAAATTACATATTTTTTAGACAATTTTCGGCGCTTTTTTGGATTATTTTTTGTAACTATTATTTACTATACTTGTTGTATATCTTTTCAAACGCAGGCATAGAGTGCTTTATCATTTCCCTGTCCACACAGTATGATATTCTCACCCAGCCCGGACAGCCGAAGCCGTCTGCTGCTACTATGAGCACATCCTCCTCCTTTGCCTTCTCGCAGAATGCATTGCTGTCATCCTCGAGTGCCTTTACAAACATATAAAAGGCTCCATCCGGCTTGAAGCAGTGATAGCCTATCCTTGTGAGTCCCTCGTACAGAAGGTCTCTGTTTTCTTTGTAGGCATTGATATCACCGGTTGCCCCCTGGCATTTTACTATCATCTTCTGGAACAGGCTTGGTGCACACACGTAACCGAGTGCTCTTCCCGCACCACAGACTGCTGCATACAGCTCTGCCTTATCGTACACCTCATCAGGCACGAGGACGTATCCTATTCTCTCTCCCGGCAGTGAAAGTGACTTGCTGTATGAGTAGCATACCAGTGTGTTGTCGTAATATTTGGTCACAAACGGTACCTTGATTCCGTCGTAAACTATCTCCCTGTACGGCTCATCTGCGATAATGAATATCAGTCTTCCTATCTCCTTAGACTTTTTCTCAAGGAGGTCTGAGAGCTTTTTGATGGTCTCCTCAGAATAGACTGTGCCGGATGGGTTGTTTGGTGAATTGATTATGACACCTCTGGTGTGCGCATTGATTCTCTCCTCAAGAGCCTCAAAATCTATCTGAAAATGCTCTGTGTCTGCAGGCACCTCTACAAGCCTTGCTCCTGCTGCATTCACAAATACCTTGTACTCCGGGAAATATGGCGCTATGGTAATAAACTCATCATATGCGTCACTTGTCAACGCACGAAAGCAGATTGACAGCGATGCCGCTGCTCCCATTGTCATATAAAGGTTGTCTGCATTAAAATGTGTGCCATGTGTGTTGTTCAAAAATTCAGCTATCGCCGCTCTCGTTTCCACGTCTCCCTGTGCTGACGTGTATCCGTGCAACGCAACAGAATCATAATCTGTCACAAGCTCCTTTATTGTGTCGTTTACTATCTGCGGAGCCGGTATGCTCGGGTTTCCTATTGAGAAATCATATACATTTTCCTTACCTACAATTGCTGCTCTTTTTTTACCATACTCAAAAAGCTCCCTGATTGCTGAGCGCACGCTTCCGAGCTGGTACATGCTTTCGTTTACTACCATTTTCTTGTCTCCTTATCTCTGCTTATGACATACAAATGTCTTTATAAACATCTCTTTATACACATATTGTTACCATTCATGATCGTTTATCGTGATATGAATGCCTCCATCCCGGCACGCTTCGTCATCTCAATATGCTCCTTAAGCTCGCGGGCTGACATTCGCAGTGCCCCAAGGCTCATGACCGTCTGCTGCTCCAGCCCATCCGAGGTTGCCACTGTTACCTTGTACCTGTCACGTATTCCAAACACCGCTTTTCGATAAATGCATCGGCTGTCTCGTCCTGCTTTGTATTACACAACCTCTATATTGTGGAAGGTCTCTCTCTTTCCGGCATTACCCTTCACCTTGTACGCATCAAACACCAGCAACAGATGACAGCCCTTATAGCCCTGGTAATCCGATAAAACATCCTTCAGCGCATCTCTCGCCGAATCAATGTTTATGCGTGAAAGCTCCTTTAAATCCTCCCATGCAAATATTATATTATATCCATCAACTATCAGGTACTCTTCCCCCGGGGATTTCTTCGGATAAATCGGATTGCCGTGCTTATCATGCTTTACGGTGCGCGGTTTACCACTTAGACCTTCATACTCATTTTTCTTTTTGCCTTGACCATTTGCGCCTCTGATCCTCTGCGATATCGTTTTTGCCCATGCCAAACTCCCTGGCATAAACATCTGCAAGCTGCGCATCAAGCTCCACCGATGACATACCTGAAACAGCTTTCTCAAAGCTCGTCCTGCGGCGGTTTCCGGCAAGCGCCTGCGCATCTTCCGCTGAAAATGCATTCTGCATGCGGGCACTCGCTGCAAGTGCCTCCTCAGACTCATCTCCGTGGTAGACATACGGCAGGTGCATATGCTCCGGGACCTCATCCCACGGCACAACGTAGCCTGAGCCGTGCGCACAAAATACCGAGCCTGTCGGATTGCGGAAATCCTCCTCGCTGTCATAGTGCATCTGCGCAATCACCTCCGCAGGATTGTGACACTCATCATAACCCCACAGCTCCAGTGTCAGGTGCCCGAGCCCCTTTGTATACGCGTGCACCAGACTCACATAATCCTGCATTGTCGCAACCGGTGCCTTTCCTGTAATTGTTGCCATCTCCCTCGCAGCGGTTGTGGCAAACTGCGGGCTCTCGGCTCTTGCAAATCTCTGCTCCAGATCTGTCATTGCACGGCCGACATACTCCATCGGCACCTGTAGGATAAAGCTGTAGTATGGCTCCAGCAGCACGCTCTCTGTGGATTTAAGTCCCTGGCGGATTGCTCTGTATGTAGCCTGGCGGAAATCGCCTCCCTCCGTGTGCTTTACATGTGCTCTTCCTGTAAGAATAGTGACCTTCACATCGGTAAGCGCTGAGCCTGTGAGCACACCCCTGTGCTCCTTTTCCTCAACGTGTGTGGCTATGAGGCGCTGCCAGTTTTTGTCAAGCACATCCTCACTGCAGGTGGATGTAACTGTGATTCCGCTGCCACGCTCCGCCGGCGACAAAAGCAGATGCACCTCTGCATAGTGGCGCAACGGCTCAAAATGTCCTACTCCCTCGACAGCCCTCGCTATCGTTTCCTTATATACAATGCTGCCCGGTCCGAACGTGACAACAACACCAAACCTGTCCTTTATGAGACGCACAAGCACCTCCATCTGCACCTGTCCCATGAGCTGCACATGGATTTCCTTAAACTCCTCCACCCACACTATGTAAAGCTGTGGGTCTTCCTCCTCAAGCTGCTTTAGCTTTTCCATAAATGCCGCCGGATTTACATCATCCGGCAGAATCATCCTATAGTTTAGTACCGGTTCAAGGATTGGCATATTGGACTGCTGCTCAAACCCGAGCCCCTGCCCCGGAAATGTCGAGCTAAGACCTGTGACAGCAACTATCTCCCCCGCCTCTGCCACATCAGCTATCTCATATTTTTCGCCGGAATACTTTCTTATCTGATCAATTTTCTCAATCAAAAGGCCTTTCGCCTCGTCACTGCCATGCGCTTTGTACTCTATTTTGTCCCTGACCCTAAGACAGCCTCCGGTAACCTTTAAAAATGTCAGCCTGCTGCCTCTGTCATCCCTGCCTATCTTGTATACGCGGGCAGAAAATTCGTCAGGGTAATTTCTTTCACACATAAACCTCGAAAGCCCCTGAATCAGCGTATCCACTCTGTCAAGCTTAAGTGCCGAGCCGTAAAAGCAGGGGAACACCTCCCTTTGAGCCACCGCCTGCGCAATATGTGCATCCGCAAGCTCTCCCGATTCCATAAATTCATCTAAAAGAGGCTCGCTGCACATGGCAAGCTCCTCAAATAAATCCTGTGAAGAAAAATCCACGCAGCCATCACTCAGCTCGCTCTTTAGCTCTGCCTGCACTTTCTCCGCATCCGTGCCCTGCATATCCATCTTGTTTACAAAAATAAATGTCGGCACGTTATAGTGCTTTAAAAGTCTCCACAGTGTGCGCGTGTGCCCCTGCACTCCATCAGTTGCGCTGATTACAAGTATTGCATAGTCGAGCACCTGAAGGGTACGCTCCATCTCTGCCGAAAAATCCACATGCCCCGGTGTATCAAGCATGACTACATGCCATGTACGAGCTGTATCTGCCGTACGTGCTACATCTGCTGTACGTGCTGTATCTGATGTATCTGCCGCATTTGTGCCACGCGAAATATCAAGCCTTGCCTGCTTTGAAAAAACTGGTTATTCCACGCTCTCGCTCCTGCGCATCGTTGTCCAAATACGCGTCCTGATGATCCACTCTCCCGAGTGAGCGAATCTGCCCGGTGCTGTAAAGCATGGCCTCAGACAGGGTTTGTCTTTCCCGCATCTACATGTGCGAGAATGCCTATTGTAATGTGATTGTTTGTCATTTTCTGCTCCATTTATGCCTCAATCCAAGAACAGAGACACCTGTGGATGTCTCTGTGTCAGCCTTTATATCATAATCCGTCGATTTCCTAAATTATAGCATTTTGTGGTTGCTCTGTCATTCTTTTTTCTTGATTGACAGCGGGACATAAAAGGCGCCGCTCAATTGACAAATATTTATTCCATACATATAATGTGATTACGGAAATTTTTGAATGGTATGAAAATAATGCGAGGATAATATGAACAAAAAAGAAGTATTGGAACTAAAACGAAGATTAAAAAAGACCAGGCAACCTTCAGTCGTCTGGTCGGCTGCTACGTGGACTGCAACCATGAAAAGGTCTGCAAATTCGGTGGCAAATTTCTCACTCTGGAGGAGGATGAATACTACAAATATCTGGAGATTTCAAACAAGGTGCTTTCCGGCACTCTCGGAAACAACCTGCTCAATCTGCAGTTTCCGCTTGAGGAGGAAGAGGTCGGAGGCCGCCAGCAGATTCTCATGGCACTTCGCGACAGCGAGCTTAATGATGAGACTCTGCTCGATACATACTATGACCTGGTCATCGACACCTACGATGAGGCCGGGAACTATCTGATTCTTTTGTATCTCGACAGCTACGATGTCATGACACGCACAAAGGACAACATCAACGTGGATGAGTCCGAGGAGGTGTACAAATACATGCTCTGCGCCATCTGCCCTGTCACACTTTCAAAGCCGGGCCTTGGCTATCTGGAAAAGGAGCAGCGTATCGGAGCCCGCATAAGGGACTGGGTAGTCGGCGCCCCTGAGACAGGCTTTTTATTCCCTGCCTTCAATGATAGGAGCACTGACATACACTCCACTCTTTTCTATACGAAAAATACCAAGGAGCCTCACTCTGAGTTTATGACAAACGGCCTCGGCTGCGGTGTGGAGCGCACAGCTACTGAGCAGAAGATGGCTTTCCATTCAATCGTCAGAAACGTGCTAGGTGCCGAGGACGAGAGCACTGATGACAAGCTGCTTGATATCCAGCAGAATCTGTCCGAGATGGCCGATGACTACGCTGAGACTCACGATGATGACGATGATCCGTTCATTCTCGACAGCGAGGCTATGAACAAGGTGCTTAGTGACTGCCATGTCTCTGAGGAAAAGATTTCACGCATTGAAAAATCCGTCAATGAGGCCTTCGGTGACAAGCCGCCTATCGCAGCCAATGTCATTGATTCAAAGGCTCTTGCAGCTAATGAAATCCGCGTGGAAAAGCTTGCTCTTGAGAGCCAGGTCGGCGATTTAACTCTCGAGCTCAATGAAAAAAAATGCACAGCTTGAGGAGAAGGATTCTGTTATCCAGGAGAAAAATAATCAGATTGAGGAGCGCACTTCACAGCTTCTTGAGAAGCAGGAAGAGATTGATAATTACACTGCCCAAATTAAGACCTATGATGTGGTGCTTCATGTAAAGCCGGAGAAGGCTTCACAGATTCATGCGCAGGTCATCAATGGGGAGAAGTGTCTCGTCATTCCTATGAGGGAGAATGAGAATGCGACCATAAATGGGGTAAATACAAATCTGTAGGGACGCATCATAGGATATCGCTTATGGGGCTTCGTTTATGGGGCTTCGCATATCTAGGCTGTGGATACCGGCCTAGCATGCAGTATATTCCTCAGAAAAATATAAAATCAGCCACGGCAGCATTTGCGGAT
>ENA-OQNJ01000197-OQNJ01000197.1-human-gut-metagenome-genome-assembly--contig:-NODE-197-length-15775-cov-2.441526_pt1 | contig 15775 bp, 17 predicted proteins | sample MGYA00242630_ERZ504882 | MGnify/ENA primary metagenome ERZ504882 (study PRJEB26092, sample SAMD00036408) | human gut metagenome | host: Homo sapiens | study: EMG produced TPA metagenomics assembly of... | reverse complement strand
ATTTTTATTAATATATCACTTTTACTGAATATTTCTGCCGTAAGGGTTCTTCCGCATTTTTCCGTTTTAGATTGAAGCCCAATTTTAGAATCAAAGAGGGTTATTAGATTTTTTCTTTTTAATGTTAATAAAATACGGAACTTTGAGGAAGAAACCACACTTAGTTTACTTAAAAGACCATCGTTTATTTTCTTATTATTCTCCTGGGATAAAATTATTCTCTTTATATAGCAAAAATATTGGTATTGCTATAACTATTGCGTAATTCACATTTATTCATTCCTAGATGGATTCATTGTTCTAAACTCCACACACTTTCCTAGATTAACATTCTCTCAATCAATGTCATATTTTGTCCCAACTTGGCACACTTCTGCGATTTACAGGGAAATCTACCCATGTTAAAATGATACTGTCAAAATTATATGTAGCAAAAACGCAGCTTTCCAAGGAATGCCTCTTCTCTGGTGCAAGCTGCGTTTTTTAGTGCATGGAAAGGAGTATCACAACTAAATATAGAATAAGCGTTCCTCCGTATTGACCGGACGGAAGCTTTTATGAGGCAGGAAAACTATAAGCCAGGGCAAAGTGAAAGATCTCACTTTGCCCTCTTTTTATGAAGGAGGTTCATTTACTTGAAAAACCATGTACACAAAGCAGCCCCACCGGGCATGAAACATCATCGGAACTATGGAAAATATCTCTACACTGCCTTCCTTGTCTTCACTCTGATTGCCTGTAATGTACAACCAGTTATGGCTGCTACCATCTGGGACAAAGCTTCAGAAATCATGAAAGACGTATATAACCAGATTATCCTGATCTCCACCATTGCGGCTGTTGTAACTGCATCGGTTGCTTTGCTTTTGATGAATTTTTCCAAATCCGGAAAAACCGTGGATGAATCCAGGGCATGGCTCAAACGAATCATCATTACATGGGCGATTCTCAATGGTCTGGGATTTATCATGGCTTACATCACTCCGTTCTTTGCCGGTCGGGCAGTGGAATGGATAATGCAGATAAGGAGGTGGCTCTTTCATGGGAATACTTGACGGAATTGTAGAATGGATTGCCGAACAGGTCATGAACATTCTGGATTTGATTACGACTTCTGTTCTGGCTGCACTGGGATGTTCCATGGATACTTTTCTCCGGTATTTTCCAGCAGCGGAAACAATGTACCAGATTTTTCTGGCACTGGCTATCGGACTCATCCTTTTAAACTGGGTTTGGCAGCTTTTTAAGAATTATTTTATGGGGACAGGGATTGACGCTGAAGATCCAATCAAATTATCACTGCGAACCTTTATGTTCCTTTTCCTGACATTCTATGCCAAAGACATTGTAGATCTTCTATTGAATATTGCAGGAACCCCGTATAGCTGGATTCTGACTGAAGATCTTCCACCACTGGAATTTGCCAAGTTTAATTCTGTAATCACAGTCATCCTGGGAGTATGTGCCAACGGTGCTGTTGCCATTGTTGCCCTCATACTGGTACTGATCCTTGCCTGGAATTACATCAAGCTGCTTTTTGAAGCTGCGGAACGTTATATACTGCTTGGAGTTCTGGTCTACACCGCACCTGTTGCATTTTCCACAGGTGCTTCCCAGGCTACTGGAAATATTTTTAAGAGCTGGTGCCGTATGCTCGGCGGACAGTTCTTTTTGCTTTTAATGAACGCCTGGTGTTTGCGGCTGTTTACTTCCATGGTGGGAACATTCCTTGCAAACCCTTTATCACTCTAGGAAGGAGGAGATTATGAAACATAAGAAAACACTGCTCTGCAGCCTGCTATTGATTTCTTGTCTGATTCTTGTAACATCCATGCCGGTCTTTGCCGCTGAACTTACAGAAGCAGAGGTACAGCAAGCTGTGGATGCACAGGGAAAAGAAACGGTCACCGGTAATGTTTTTATCTGGTTTCTGTGTGCCATTGCTTTTTTGAAGGTTTCTCAAAAGATTGACAGCTTTATGGCAAGTCTGGGAGTCAATGTTGGAAATACTGGTGGAAATATGATGGCTGAACTTTTAATCGCCGGAAGAGGTCTTGCAAGTTCCTTTCGAGGGCATGGAGGTGGAAGCCATAGTAGTTCCCATTCTTCCTCTCCCGGAAGTGCTGCAGTACAAAGTTCTTTCCTTTCCGGAGGATTAGCCGGAGCCGTTGGAAGGCAGACAGAGCGTTCTGCGGTAAATGCAGCCACCGGATATACCGAAGGACCAAGCATCGGAAATGCACTCTATCAGTCTTCCCTTGAAAAAGGCGGAGATTTTGCCAATAACGTTATCAGCAATATTGCTCAAGGAAACTATGGTCAAGTTGGCTCGATCAAAGGTGATGGAGCTGTTTCTGCATTTCAATCCTACATGGGAATTCAAAATGAAGATAAAACAGATCATTCCTATACCAATGTTGAAATTGGAGGTGGCAGGATAACAGGAGTTGAGTCCGGTTCCAATGGGGACAGCCGGGAATTTGCTATGTACCATGCCGATCAATATACGGCTCCTACCCAGGGAACCTATGAAACTGTGCAATCTGTAGACGGAGCTACCTGGTACAAGCAATATGCCGAAAATACGGTATCCAAAATCCCTTATGATGCTGGCGATGGAAAAATAGACCTACAACGAATCCATTGTCCAAAAGCTTCCTCCTACTCCTCCAAGAAAGGATCGGATTTAGTAATGGATACAGAACGTTCTGGACTTGACGAAGCAATGGATGTAGGCTCCAGTACCGTTTCTCACCTAAAGTCCTTTAAAAACAGCAGCCACTTTCTCCAAAGCAGGATATGGTGCCGCCCTTGGCGGACCTTTCACAGCAGCAATTGGAGCCGTCATAGCCAACCGGAATCAGCTCGCTAAAATTCTTCTTGTTATTCTCGCCATACTGCTGCTCCCGGTTTTATTTATTGTGATGCTCCCTGGTCTGATCTTTGGAAGCCTGACCGAGCAAAGTGATGTACTAAACAGCAACTCTATGATCAGTGAAAACATCCGTGCTTCCCGTGAAGCCATCGTTGAAGTGTTAGAAGAAAGCCATGAAGACATTCTGGCAGAGATCCATGCAGCAATTTCCCGTCTTCCACAAGGTGATACTGCATCCATCAATGATCCCTATACATACAGCATCTCCGTCAATGCCAATCTGCTGATTTCACAATTTTGTGCCAGCCAGGATGATTATAAAAATATCAACCGAAACCAATTAAAGAAACTCATTCGTGAAAATAAAGAAGGACTTTTTTCTTATGATGTAGCAACCGAAACAGTTACCATGGAAGTTACCGTTGATGGCGGTGCAGAAGGAGAATCCGGCACAGAACAGGGACAGGAACAAACACAGACGGTTACTTTTACGAAACACACCTATACTGTTGTTTATGCCGGAGATTCCTATTTTGCAGACCATGTATTCCATCTTACAGACAAGCAGAAAGAACTTGCCAAAAACCTATGCTGAAAACCTGACTGCTTTCTTTGGAACTGCTTCTTCCGGTATTGTCGCTGCTATCAATCTTAGCGATGAGGTATTGTCCTACCGCCCTGCTGTAGAAAGAGCCGCTGCGAAATATGGTATGAGTGATTATGTGGATTTAATCCTAGCAGTCATGATGCAGGAATCTGGCGGACGGGGGCTGGATGTGATGCAAGCAGCGGAAGGTGGATTTAATACCCGCTATCCCCATGTGCCAAATGGGATTACAGATCCGGAATACTCCATTGAATGTGGCGTACAGGAATTAAAATATGCCCTTGATAAAGCCGGCTGTACCGGACCTACGGACTTAGACCGGATTAAACTGGCTCTTCAGGGTTACAACTACGGTTCTGCATACATTGACTGGGCAATGGAGCGTGACGGTGGCTATACCAAAGAAAATGCGATTGCCTACTCTGATATGATGTGTGCAAGACCAAGCTGGCCTTATGACCGGTATGGGGATAAAGAATATGTGGATCATGTCCTTCGCTATTACCAAATTACTGCCAGTGGCGGCAGCTATCCCGCAAACGGCATGCAGATTCCACACTATCTCCAGACAGACTATGGAAACATTCCATACGGCGGGGGTTCTATCGCCAGCAGCGGATGCGGTCCGACAAGCTTTGCTATGATTGCCAGTTATCTTACAGGCACTACCATTACACCTATTGATGCAATATCCTGGTGCGGAAATTCCTATTACAAACCAGGAGTCGGCACTTACTGGTCTTATTTTCAGGCAGCGTCCGATCATTTTGGGTGTGGGGCTGTCACACAGACCAGTGATCCCAACCAGGTACTTCAGGCTTTATCTGAAGGTCATCCGGTCATCAGTTCCCAAAGAGCCGGGCTTTTTACCAGTGGCGGACATTTTATTGTCCTTCGTGGTGTAACGGCTGGAGGTAAAGTATTAGTCAATGATCCCAATGATAGTTCCTCCAAAAACTACATCAACCGTGAATTCGATATGATGACGGAAGTGCATGCAACCGCAAATGCCTATTGGATCTTACGCTAAAAAATAAAGGAGACACTTATGAACAGAAAAAAAGCAATTCTGGCTATCTTTATGATGGCCTTTTTAATTATCATCGGATTTGTTTTTCCCTCCATCTGGAAATCCCAAAAAGGAACAAAAAATCCGAGACAGAAAATACTCAACACGATAATAATGAAAATGCCGAGACAGAACAAGCAGAAAATAACGAATCCATAAGCTTTCAGGATTTTGAAGCTTTGGAAGACTTTTTCTCCAAGGAACAGGTGAAACTTTTTCAGGAAGAACTGACCTCCTATCTTAAAAACGTAAAACAGATATCTCTAACTTCCATCCGTTTCCTTGCTGATGATACTACCTATCCCAATGCTTCTGATATTAATTTTTTGTTCCAGCTTCCGGATAAGTCCGTTCTTCCTGTGTACTACACTTCCTCTACTGGAAGATTCTTTTTCGGTGAGGAACGTACCCCTGATTCTGGAAAAGAAATCATCTATGAACGTCCGACAGATGACAAACTTCCTTCTATCACAACAGAGGAAATTGAACAGTTGCAAGAAGGCGGTTATGACGATACCTCCGTGAATTCGGAAAAAGCTGCCCCTGTCACAGAAGTTCCGGAAACTCCTTCCATGGAAGAACCAAAGGAGGTGCAGCCATGAACAATACTGAAGAACAACATCCTGTCTTCATCCCACGCAATTTTATAGAAAAAGGGACCTTTATGGGCGGAATGTTTAAAATCCGTAATGCCATCGAAGGCGGTGTCCTGGCAATCCTGATCACCATTCCTGTTATCAATCTGCCTCTGACACTCACTGTCAGGATTATTATTCTCTGTATGACTGCTCTGCCTGCAGCTATGATTTCTCTAATTGGAATCGGTGGGGAAAGCATTACTGCGTTTTTAATGAACGCTCTGCGTTTTCTGAAAAACCGCCGGGTTATTTACCGTATGGATGTACATCCGGAGCCGAAAAAAAGTACCGGATTAAAAAACCCCGTAACAAAGAACCCAAAACCAGAAAACGAAAACGTCATCCAAAGCAACCTGCAGAATCTTCTTCTGAAGAGAACTGCTCACAGATGTCTTCCGAAGAGGAAACAAAAGAAACCTCTGCTATTAAAAAAAAAGAACGCCGGCAGTTTGACACTTCTACAAAACGTGGAATACGCAAACAGGCTCGTGAAGACATCCGGATTCTTAAATATGAGTCCCGACAATTAACAAAAGAACAAACCGCTGCACGTAAAAGTGCGAAAAGGCAGGCAAAACTTGAAAAACAACAGATAAAGCAGCAACTTTCGGAGGAACGAAAAAAAGAAAGAACTGCGAATAAAGCTTCCAACCAGCCTCCTGCTTCCGGGAAAAGCAAAAAGAAAAAGCGAAAAGAAATCACCTTGGAAGATTATCTTCCTATTGATAAGATTGCCAATGGTGTTATCTACACGACAGACCATCGTTATGTAAAAATCCTGGAGATTGAACCGATCAATTTCCTCTTACGCAGTGCCAGGGAACAACAGGGGATCATCTTCAGTTTCATCTCCTACCTAAAAATCAGTCCTGTGAAACTGCAGATTAAGATGATCTCCAAAAAAGCGGATATCAACAAACATCTGGAACAGTCCCGTTTGGAAATGGAACGGGAATCAGATCCTAACTGCCGGCAGTTACAAAAAGACTATATCCAATTTGTCCGGCAGTTAAGTTCCAGAGAAGCGGTTTCCAGACGTTTTTTCCTAATCTTTGAATACGAACCTTTCAATGTGAATCGGAAGGTGGAGGAAAAGGAAATCCTGGCAGCTTTGGAAACTGCTGCACAGACCGCAAAAACCTTTCTATATCAATGCGGCAACGATGTGCTGGTTCATGACAATGAAGATGAGTTTACAACCGATGTACTCTACACTTTACTGAACCGTACCAAATGTACCGAAACACCTTTGCCAAAACGGATTAACCAGGTACTTACCCGCTATATGGAATCTGGCCGTGAGCAGGAAGTGGATAACATCCATATCAATGAATTCATTGCACCAGAGTCTTTGGACTTTAAGCACAGCAACTATGTGCTGGTAAATGGCATCTACCATTCTTACCTGCTGGTGCCGTGCGATGGTTACAAAGCAAAAGTAATGCCAGGTTGGCTGTCCCTGCTTATCAATGCTGGCGAAGGAATTGACATTGACTTTTTTCTGCATAAACAGCCCAAAGATAAGATCCAGCAACGTCTTGGACAGCAAATCCGGATCAACCGTTCAAAGATCAAAGATGCCTCTGATACCAATGCGGATTTTGATGATCTGGATTCTGCCATCCGTTCCGGCTATTTCCTCAAACAGGGACTTGCTAATAATGAAGATTTCTATTACATGAATCTTTTGATTACAATTACGGCAGGTGATCTGGAAGAACTGCAATGGCGGATTCAGGAGATGAAAAAACCTTCTCATCTCACAGGATATGGATCTGCGGTCTTGTTACTTCCTGCAAGAACAGGGATTTTTATCTTCCCTTCCTCTTGTAAACCTGGATAAGAAGCTCTATGAACTCTCAAAACGAAATGTCTTAACCACCGGAGCTGCCAGTTGCTATCCTTTCGTCAGCTACAGCATTTGCGATGACAACGGCATCCTATTTGGAGTAAATAAGCATAACAACTCTTTAGTGATTGCTGATATTTTTGACTCCAAACAATATAAAAACTCCAATATTGCGATTCTTGGCACTTCTGGATCCGGAAAAACCTTTACCATGCAGACTATGGCACTTCGTATGCGGCGTAAAGGAATCCAGGTATTTATCATCGCACCGTTAAAAGGTCATGAGTTTTATCGGGCTGCCAGAAATGTAGGAGGAACCTTTATCCAGATTTCTCCTGCCAGCCAAAACTGCATCAATGTCATGGAGATCCGAAAAGTAGATAACTCTGTCAATGAGCTGCTGGACGGTCCAACTTTAGACGCATCTGCCTTAGCCAGTAAGATTCAGCGTCTGCACGTTTTCTTTTCTCTGCTCATTCCAGATATGAGCCATGAGGAAAAACAGCTTTTGGACGAAGCACTGATTAAAACCTATGCAAGAAAGGGAATCACCCATAAGAATGAATCCCTCATTGATCCCAAACACCCGGAGCATTATAAAGCGATGCCAATTCTTGGAGATGTATATGATGTTTTGATGGAAACCGAAGATACCAAACGGCTGGCTCACATCCTGAACCGTCTTGTCCATGGCTCTGCTTCCTCTTTTAACCAGCAGACCAATGTGGACCTGACCAATAAATATACTGTTTTGGACATCTCAGAGCTGACCGGCTCCAGCGATCTCTTAACGGTGGGGATGTTTGTTGCTCTGGACTATGTATGGGATAAAGCCAAAGAAACCGTACCGAAGAAAAGCTATTTTCGTAGATGAAGTATGGCAGCTCATCGGTGCTTCCAGTAACCGCCTGGCCGCTGAATTTGTTTGGAGATTGCCAAGATTATCCGGGCATACTCTGGTGCCGGTATTTTTGCAACCCAGGATCTTAATGACTTTTTTGCTCTGGATGACGGAAAATATGGAAAAGGCATTATCAATAACTGTAAAACCAAAATTATTCTTAACATGGAAGATGAAGAGGCACAACGTGTAAAAACCATTCTTCGTCTTTCCGAAACCGAAGTTATGAATATCACCCATTTCCAACGTGGAAACGGACTGATTTCAACAAACAACAATAATATCACTGTGGAATTTAAAGCTTCCAACCTGGAAAAAGAATTAATTACCACAGACCGACAGGAACTCCTGGAAATCTTGAAACGCCAGGATAAAAAAGTCGGTTAATGTTACCTGCAGCCCGAATGTGGCTGCTTTTCTTTTTAACTAAAGGAGGAGATTTATGTTAAAACCAGCAAAACAACCTCATATCCGGCTAACCGCCCTTTTTCTTTGTGTCACGATGTTTCTTAGCACACTCTTTTTCAATGCCCATACCGCTTATGCTGCAGATGGAACCATTGATTATAAGGCAGGAGCCAAAATTCCATACGGGGACTATTATACTTCCCGCATGAGCTTTGATGGCAATAACACGGCTTATTGCGTTGAACCATTAAAGAAAACACCGGCTTCCGGAAAGTATCCTTATAACCTTTTGGGAAAAAATTCCCCACTCAGAAAAGCTCTTTACTACTTAAACGGTGGATATGGTTATGAAAAGGTAATAAAAGATCAATATTTCCAAGGATGGTCCGATGACAATTCTTATGTCATTGGTCATCTGGTCGTTTCCTATATCCATGCAGGAAATAATGGGGACACCGGTGCTTTTCATGGTGCACCTCAAAATTATATTGACAAAGCATTGGAAGTTGCCAACGCCATTGAAGGGCTTCCTGCCCCACCAGAATCCTTCCGTGCTTTTATCGTTCCTGGCAATGCTTCCCAAACTTTTGCAGGAAGCTGGTATCATGTTCCAAACGGCTTTATCGAACTGCAGAAATCCTCTGCCAATACCGATATTTCCGATAAAAATGGCAATTACTCTTTAGAAGGAGCCAAATACGGAATCTACAAAGGGGAAGAACTGGTAGAAACTCTTGTTACCGATAAAAAAGGATATGCAAAATCCAAAGAACTGGCAGAAGGAAGTTACACCGTTAAAGAAATCAGTGCCCCAGAAGGATTTGCTATAGATCCTTCCGCCCATAATGTTACGGTAAAAGCAGAAGGAACATCTACCGTAAAAGTAAAGGATATTCCTCAAAATAATCCCGTAAAACTGCTCCTTAAAAAGTTGGATGCTGACACACAGCAAAATTCTGCACAGGGAACCGGCTCTCTCGCCAATGCCGAATTTACAATAAAATTCTATACAGAGCAGTCAGCTACCGATCCCGGAGCAAATGGTAAGAAACCGGTTCGCACCTGGATATTGAAAACAGATGCCTCTGGAGAAATCCATTTTACAAAAGATTATTTGGTATCCGGGGATGAATTTTTCTATGCCAGTGATGGAAAGACCGTCTGCTTCCCACTGGGTACAGTAACCGTACAGGAAACCAAAGCACCTGCCGGCTATCTTCCAAACGAATCTGTTTTCGTGCAGCAAATCACCAGTACCGGTACGGAAGAAACTATCTCTATTTATAACGCTTCTTCTGTCGAAGAACAGGTCTTCCGAGGCGGCGTCAAAATTCAGAAGCGGGATCTGGAAACTCAGGGAACACAAGCACAAGGAACCGCATCGCTTGCAGATGCCGAATTTACCATTACCACTTTGAACAAACAGACCGGTATGGGTAGGTGGAAAGCTCTATGAAAATGGTCAGGCAGTACTTACAATTAAATCGGATGCACATGGTATTGCTGCAAGTGCCGCTGATGCCCTGACCCCTTGGACATTACCGGATTGAAGAAACCAAAGCGCCTTCCGGATACCTAACCGATGGTGCAAAGGCTCTTGAATTTGACATCACCCAAAATGGAGAAATCGTAGATTTAACAACAGAAGAGACTTCTGTTTCTAACCAGATTATCCGTGGCGGTGTCAAAATCCAAAAACGGGATCTGGAAACGGGAGAAGCCAAACCACAGGGAAATGCTTCTTTAAAGGATGCAGAATTTACAATCACCAATCTTGGTCCAAATCCTGTTCTTGTGGATGGAACCCTTTACGAAAAAGATCAAGTAGTTCTCACTTTGAAGACAGATGAAAAAGGGCTTGCTTCCACAAAAAAAGATACTCTCCCTTATGGACATTACCGGGGTGATGAGACAAAAGCACCGGAAGGTTATTTGAACGAGGGAAAACTCTCTCAGGAGTTTCATATCACAGAAAATGGGAAAATTTTGGATTTAACTGCAAAAGAAACAGCGATTTCCAATCAGGTAATCCGTGGCGATTTAGAATTCGTAAAGGTATCTGACGGAGATTTAAACCGGCTGGCAAATGTCCCATTTTCCATTACCTCCAAAACTACAGGAGAAAGTCATACCATTGTAACAGACAAAAATGGCTATGCCAGTACCTCCTCAGAATGGAATAAGCACACTACAAATACCAATCGTGGGGAAACTTCTGAAGACGGAATCTGGTTTGGCTCTTCTAAACCTGATGATACCAAAGGAGCCCTGATTTATGATACCTATATTTTGGAAGAACAACGCTGCGATTCCAATGAAGGTATGAACCTCTTAAAAATTGAGGTCTCTGTATATAAAAACTCACGTAGTCGTGGATATGGGAACTTTAACGGATGATCAGATTACCATTGGAACTACTGCCCTTGACAAAGACAGCAACTCCCACTTTGCCAAACCAGAAGAAAAAATCACTCTGGTTGATACCGTAGAATACGAAGGCTTAAAGAAGGGACAGTCTTATAAGCTCATCGGCACACTGATGGATCAGGAATCCGGAAAGCCAATTGAAATAGATGGAAAACCTGTCACAGCAGAAACCACCTTACAAACCAAAAAAACTCTTACTGGTTCTGCAAAAGTGACCTTTAACGTTCAATGCCTCTTCTCTGAAGGGCAAAACAATCGTAGTATTTGAAGAACTGTACCAGGAGGATTTAAAACTGGCTGTTCATGCGGACATTACAGATCAGGATCAGACTATCTATTTCCCAGAAATCGGGACCACTGCAAAAGATAAGGAAACAGATATGAATCTTTCCCAGGCAGATAAAGAAGTTACCCTTGTAGATACGGTAGCTTACAAAAATCTTCTGCCCGGCGAAGAATATGTTATGACTGGAACCCTTATGGATAAAGAAACCGGAAAACCTGTCGAAATAGATAAGAAAGAGGTTACTGCCGAAACCACATTTACTCCTAAAGAATCCTCTGGAACGGTAGATGTGATTTTTTTCTTTTGATGGGACTTCCCTTGCCGGAAAAACCGTAGTTGTTTTTGAATCTGCTACTTATGACGGCAAAGAATTTGCAACACACGCTGATCTTGAAGATAATGGGCAGACCATCTACTTCCCGGAAATTGCTACCACTGCAAAAGACAAAGCAGACGGAGATCATTTTGCCAAAACCGATAAAGAGATTACTATTGTTGATACGGTTAAATATAGTAACCTAATTCCAGGAAAAGAGTATGCACTTACCGGTACCTTGATGGACAAAGAGACAAAAGAACCTCTTCAGGCAGATGGTAAACCGATTACTGCCACTACGACCTTTACTCCTGAAGATGCCTCTGGCAGTATTGAACTTACCTTTACATTTGATGGCAGCATCCTGTCCGGCAAAACAATTGTTGTCTTTGAGTCTTTAACGTATCAGGAAAAAGAGATTGCTGTTCACGCCGATATAGAAGACCATGAACAGTCTATCTACTTCCCGGGAATTGGAACTACTGCGAAGGACAAAGCGGATGGGGATCAGGAAGCCGTTGCTACGAAAGAAGTAACCATCATTGACACCGTATCCTACCAAAATCTGATTCCGGATACTCCATACAAACTGGTCGGCACACTGATGGACAAAACAACCCAAAAGGAAGTTATGATTGATGGAAAACCTGTCACGGCAGAAACAGAATTTACACCAAAGGATTCCAATGGTTCTGTCGAAGTCATCTTCACTTTTGATGGAAGCACATTGGCTGGACATGATGTAGTCGTTTTTGAAAAACGTTTTTTCCCTTGAAGGAGAAACAGCACTTGAAATTGCTTCCCATGAGGATCTGGACGATAAAGGACAAACGATAAAACTTACGGAAGCTCCAAAAGACACACCTGAACCTTCCAAACCAGTCAAGACCGGAGATGAAACAACCGTTCTTCCTTATCTTTTACTGGCAGGTGCCGCACTCCTCTTTGCTGCAGGATTTGGTATCTTATATATCCGTAAGCGGAAAAAAGATAAGTAACTATCAATAGATATGCTCACAGGCAGCTTATTACGGCTGCCTGCTATAAAGGTGATGAATATGGAACAATCTCGTTGTAATGCCGATGCCAAACACATCCGGCATTTTTTAGATATTTGTGATGGAAATTGGCATTCCTGTATTTATGTTCGCTGTGTTTCCTGTAAAACCCCAGGTTATTGTAATGGCCCACACTTCTTATATCATCCAGATGAAAACGGCAGTCCATGTGTCCTGCCCATGGCAGATGCCCGTATGCTCTTCTCCCGCATACCGGAACCAACGGAATGTCTATCCGCCATAACACTGGAACAATTTCAGTCTTTATATGGACTCTACTTTGCAAAAGAAGCATTGACCGATAAGCCATGTCCTTGTTTTGCTTTACTGCGGCACCAGGAAGCATCTCATTATCACTGGTAAAAGGTTGCACTTTTGGCACTTTCTGCGTACAGGATAAGAAAGGAGGCGATTTTATGTTGAATTTCACTGCTATGATTCAAGGAATCGATACAATATTTACGAACTTTATTTTTATTCCTGCACTTTTAATCCTGTACCTGAAGTTTCGTCCGAGAAAGCCCTGGAACAAACGCACCAGAAATCTGTATCGGCTATGTATAGCTCTGATTTCTGTTTATGTCATCCGGATTTTCTGTGCAGGGTTCATCTTTACACCAGTAAATTACTCACGTTTTGCAGACAGCGGTTTCTTTCCGCTTATCAAGGCACTGTTCTATTCTTAGATTTTCTGCCATTTTGTGCCATTTAGTCCGAATCTGGGAGTAGTTTCTATGCCCATCCTATGGGAATTCATCACCTGCTTTCTTACAATATACGTATAAAACACGTAAGCGAGGTGAATCTTTATGAAACAGAAACAAATCCGCTGCCCATACTGCGGCAGCATCGCAATTTTAAGGGATGCGTCCTATGTATATGGAAATAAAGCGAAAGATGGAAAACTCTATGTGTGCAGTCACTTCCCACAGTGTAATTCTTATGTAGGAGTTCATCCTGGCACTACCAATGCCAAAGGAAAACTGGCAAACAAAGAGCTTCGGCAAAAAAGGATCCAAGCACACCGGGTATTTGACCAGATATGGCTAAACCACATCTTTACGAAATCGGAGGCTTACCGCTGGATTGCTGATAAATTCTGTCTGACTGCCAAGGAAGCACACATCGGAGAATTTAGCACTTATATGTGTGATCAACTAATTCTGGAATCCATGAAGATTCTGGAGAATAACCATATCCCTCTCAGGGCCATTGGTTGAAAGGGGGGATATGTATGATCATCCCGATGACAGATGATGAACGCCGATTGACAGAGGAGTACTTATATTTGGTACCTGAAATGGTAAAAAAATTGACTTCCCGTTGTGCTTATGTCTCATACGATGAGCAGCAAGACCTTCTGCAAGCCGGAAACTTAGCTTTATGCAAAGCCGCCATGAACTATGACAACACCCGTCCCTTTGCAGTTTACGCCAAAGTTGCCATACGAAATGCCATTTACAGTTATTGGAGAAAACTGCAAAAAGAACGAAAATACACCTGTTCCATGTATGCATCTTCCGAATTTGACATGGAACCCCTGCTTGTAGACCAAAAAACCGAACTATGGCAGGAACAATGTATGAACCAGGAACCCATTTATAAGCACCTGCAGTCCTTAGAAGCGAGAAGCTGCAATACACTAAGAAAAGGAATACATGCCCTGCTCCTGCAGCAAAAAGGATATACCAACCAAGAAATTTCCAAACATTATGGTGTCCCAATGAATCATGTCCGGGCATGGCAAAGCAAAGCCCGGAAATACTTACAGCAGGATACCAAATTATATACTCTTTTATCTTGAAGGGAGAACGATTATGCTGACACTTTATACTGCAGTCGGAATCCTACGATTCCAGGATTCCATAAAGGAACATAAAACACCGACTGTTATCAATAACCGGCAGGAATACGGACTGACAGAAGAAGAATTCTTTCTGTGGAGCAGCCTCGCATTTCAAATCCGACAGATCCATGAATTGCAGTCTGCTTTTTCCGAACGCTTGAAAAAACATCACCGTTCGGAAAATATCCCCATTGAACCTTACCTGAATCGGCTGCTGCTTCGAGGACTGGTTGTAAAAGGGGATGGTTTAACTGGTGTGGATGCCCTGTACCGCCTCTTAGGAGAACTTTATATCAGCCCATTGCAGGACAGTTTTTCAGTACGGCTTTTTACCTGCATCTATCTCTGCATGAAGAAAAAAACTGCACACAAAGGAACTGATCCATTATCTAAAAAAGCCGGCACGGACTGCTATAGAGGACACGGTACTCCAAATAGCAAAAAAAGTACAGATTTCTACGGCAGAGCTTGTAACCTGTGTAGAACAGGGCATCCATCCACAAAATACAGAGCAACTTTTGACGCAGCTCTATGAAACCTCGGATGCAACATTCCGTACCCTGGCACAGGATATCCAATTCACCCATGCCGGTTATCCTGTACTGGAAGCCATCAGTAATTTGTACCTCAATAAACAGATTGCATTTGAAAAATTATAGGAAGGAGCAAATTATGCCAAAACCATTTCTTAATAAGCTGATTGTCCATGGGGCAATCGGCTTTTTCTGTGTCCTATTTGGATGTATTTACGGATTTATAACAGACGACCAGATATTTCTCCTTATGAGTCTTTGCATCGGTGTTGGAACTGCCATACGAATTGTGAGTCTGCTACATACCATCAAGATGCATGACTATACCGAATTAACTGGAACCTGTACAAAACGTGAAGTCAGCCCACTTACCAAGAAACAGAAAATTATTTTCCGTTCCACTGACCAGAAAGAATATCACTTTACATTCGATAAAAATATCCGCCTTTTATCTGGACATTATTATCGCCTATATTTCCGGAATGTAGCAAACCTTTCGGGTGAAGAAAAGGTTACTCCGGATTTACTTGCGTATGAGGAATTATCCCTAAATGAAGATGTTTCCCCGAAGAACTCTTAGATTTCTTCTCTAAATACAATAGAAGTGGATATGCCACTTTCACATACCCACTTCTATTATGCTTTATAAGTTTTCCTTCTGCCGTCCCAGTGAAATGACAAAAACCACTCCGAACTACCACGTATTCTGTCTCAAGGATGACAGCATAACAGCAATCGCAGGGAATAATAATCTATTGTATTCCAGAAGACTCTTCAAAAAATGGACAGTGCTTTCACTTTCAGGGTTTCAAAATGCAGTAACAATATCTTTTATTTTTCTACTGTGACCAATTTTTTCATATTAAGGGCAACTTTATACTGACAGTGAAAATTCCCGCTTCATAATTCACTTGAATATCACCACTTATTTGTATTACTAGCTTTCTAGTAGCATACAATCC
>ENA-OQNJ01000195-OQNJ01000195.1-human-gut-metagenome-genome-assembly--contig:-NODE-195-length-15846-cov-3.579999_pt1 | contig 15846 bp, 16 predicted proteins | sample MGYA00242630_ERZ504882 | MGnify/ENA primary metagenome ERZ504882 (study PRJEB26092, sample SAMD00036408) | human gut metagenome | host: Homo sapiens | study: EMG produced TPA metagenomics assembly of... | reverse complement strand
GGACCTTTTGACCGAGCGTGAGATGCAGGATCAGGTGCTGGACATATGGATCTGGAGCGTGAGCGCGGCATCACGATCAAGGCACAGGCAGTCCGTACCGTATACAAAGCGGCCGACGGCGAGGAGTACATTTTAAACATGATTGACACCCGGGCCATGTTGACTTCAACTATGAGGTTTCCCGAAGCCTTGCCGCATGCGACGGCGCGCTGCTCGTTGTCGATGCATCGCAGGGTATCGAGGCGCAGACCCTTGCCAACGTCTACCTCGCCCTTGACCATGACCTGGATGTGTTCCCGGTCATCAACAAAGTAGACCTTCCAAGCGCCGAGCCGGACCGTGTAATTGCAGAGATCGAGGATGTCATCGGACTGGAAGCGCAGGATGCTCCGCGGATTTCCGCAAAAACCGGCCTGAACGTGGACGAGGTGCTCGAGCAGATCGTACAGAAAATTCCGGCACCGGAAGGTGATCCGACGGAACCGTTAAAAGCACTGATTTTCGACTCCGTCTACGATGCATACCGCGGCGTCATCATTTCCTGCCGTGTGATGGAAGGAAGCGTGAAAAAAGGAACGAGAATCCGCATGATGGCGACAGGCGCTGTCGAGGAAGTTGTCGAGGTCGGCTACTTCGGCGCAGGCCGTCTGATCCCGTGCGACGAGCTCTCCGCCGGAATGGTAGGCTATATCACCGCCAGCATCAAAAACCGTGCGCGACACCCGCGTGGGTGATACCGTGACCGATGCCGACCGTCCGTGTGCAGAAGCACTGCCGGGCTACAAAAAACGTCAACCCGATGGTATACTGCGGCATGTACCCGGCCGACGGCGCACAGTACGGCGATCTGCGCGACGCGCTGGAAAAACCTGCAGTTAAACGATGCATCCCTCTTCTACGAGCCGGAGACATCGGCAGCACTCGGCTTTGGCTTCCGCTGCGGTTTCCTTGGACTGCTTCACCTGGAAATTATTCAGGAGCGCCTGGAGCGTGAGTACAATCTGGATCTCGTGACGACCGCACCGAGCGTTATCTATAAGGTTCACAAAACCGACGGAACCGTCATTGACCTGACCAACCCGTCGAATCTGCCGGATCCGTCCGAGATTGATTATATGGAAGAGCCGCTGGTAAAAGCAGAGATTATGGTGACGACCGACTACATCGGACCGATCATGGAGCTCTGCCAGCAGAGACGAGGCCAGTATCAGGGAATGGAATACATGGAGACGACGCGTGCGATGCTTCATTACCATCTCCCGCTGAATGAGATTATCTACGATTTCTTTGATGCCTTAAAATCCCGCTCCAAAGGTTACGCGTCATTCGACTACGAGCTGCTCGGCTATGAGAGAAGCGAGCTTGTAAAACTCGATATCCTCGTCAATAAAGAAGAAGTGGATGCGCTGTCCTTCATCGTATTCGAGGGATCTGCCTACGAGCGCGGAAGAAAGATGTGCGAGAAGCTCAAAGAAGAGATTCCGCGGCAGCTCTTCGAAATCCCGATCCAGGCGGCTGTCGGATCGAAGATTATCGCCAGAGAAACCGTCCGCGCGATGCGCAAAGACGTCCTCGCCAAGTGCTACGGCGGCGATATTTCCCGAAAGAAGAAGCTGCTGGAGAAGCAGAAGGAAGGTAAGAAGCGGATGCGCCAGGTAGGAAACGTGGAGATTCCGCAGAAAGCCTTTATGAGCGTGCTGAAACTGGATGAAAATTAAGAGATAAAAATGAGACCGGCCTGTCGGCGCCGCCTGCTGTTGCGGGAGCGCAGGGGCCGGTCTTTCGATCGTACGGAGGAAAAGCAGAATGAATAAAAAAAGAAAACCACTGGAACTCTATGTGCATATCCCGTTCTGCATCCGGAAATGTGCCTACTGTGATTTTGTCTCGGGACCGGGCACGAAAGCAATGCAGAAGGAGTATGAAGAGGCTCTGCTGGCAGAAATCGATGCAGCGGAAGAGACGGCAGAAAGGGAAGTGATTTCCGTCTTTTTCGGCGGCGGAACACCATCCGCAGTGGATGCCGGAATGCTCGCCCGTGTGATGGAAAAACTGCGGAGCAAGTACGTTTTTTCAGAGGATGCTGAGATTACGCTGGAGGCCAATCCGGGAACGCTGGATGCGGAAAAACTGAAATGTTACAGGAAGAGCGGCTTCAACCGGATCAGTATCGGCTGTCAGTCGGTTCACGATGAGGAGCTGAAACGGCTGGGAAGAATCCACACGTTTGCGGAATTTCAGGAGAGTTTTGCACTGGCACGGGATGCCGGGTTTGCGAATATCAACGTGGATCTGATGTCAGGTCTGCCGGAGCAGAGTGAAGAGAAATGGGAAGAGAGTCTTCGGACGATCGCGGAGCTTTCTCCGGAGCACATTTCCGCCTACAGCCTGATCGTGGAGCCGGGAACCCCGTTTGCGGAGCAGAAACTGGATCTGCCGGATGAGGACACAGAACGCGAAATGTATGCCAGAACGGCGGAAATCCTCGCAGAATACGGCTTTTTCCAGTATGAGATTTCCAATTATGCAAAGCCGGGCTTCGCATGCCGCCACAATATCGGCTACTGGAAAAGGACGGATTATCTGGGGTTCGGGCCTTCCGCGGCATCGTTATTCGGAAACCGCCGGTGGACGAACACGGCAGATCGATCTTTGTATCTGAAAGCGTGCGGAGCACTGGAAAAGATCCGTGAGGATGAGGAAATTCTTTCCCGGCAGGATGCCATGGAAGAATTTATGTTTCTCGGCCTTCGAATGACACAAGGGATCTCGACGGCGGAGTTTGAGGAGAAGTTTGGAAAGGAGATCCATGCCGTATACGGCGGGGTTCTGAAGAAATACGAAGCGATGCATCTTTTACAGGAACACAGCGGGCGCCTGGTTCTGACACGCGATGGGATTTCCGTCAGCAATGTGATTCTGGCAGATTTTCTGCTGTAAAAAGATGATAAAGAAATAGAACAAATGTTTGCATAACGCACGGCGGTGTGCTATAATGGGAGAAAACGAGACAAGATTCCTGTCCCTGTCCGGACAGGGATTCCAATTAATAAGAGGAACAGTTATGGCAGAGAAAAAAGAGTTTATCAGAATACGGGGAGCCAGGGAGAACAACCTGAAAGCACTGAATGTCGATATCCCCAGAAACCAGTTTGTTGTATTTACGGGCCTCAGCGGTTCAGGAAAGAGTTCGCTTGCGTTTGACACGATCTATGCGGAGGGCCAGCGGCGGTACATGGAGAGCCTTTCCTCCTACGCGCGCCAGTTCTTAGGACAGATGGAAAAACCGAATGTGGACAGCATCGAAGGTCTGCCGCCTGCTATTTCGATCGATCAGAAATCGACGAACCGGAACCCGCGTTCCACCGTCGGAACCGTGACGGAGATTTACGATTACTTCCGTCTTCTGTACGCGAGAATCGGTATTCCGCACTGCCCGAAGTGCGGAAAAGTCATCAGCCGCCAGTCGGTGGACCAGATGGTCGATCAGATCATGGCACTCCCGGAGCGGACGAAAATCCAGCTTCTCGCGCCGGTTGTGCGCGGCCGCAAGGGAAGACACGAAAAGGTGCTCGAACAGGCAAAACGCAGCGGCTATGTCCGCGTGATGATCGACGGCAGCCAGTATGAGCTGTCCGAGGAGATTACGCTGGATAAGAACCTGAAACACAACATTTCCATTATTGTGGACCGTCTTGTAGTCAAACCGGACATTGAGAAACGTCTGACGGATTCCGTCGAGAATGTACTGGATCTGGCGGACGGCCTTCTGGTAGTCGACACGATGGACGGAAATCAGCTCAACTTCAGCCAGAGCTTTTCCTGCCCGGACTGCGGCATCAGCATGGAGGAGATTGAGCCGAGAAGCTTTTCCTTCAACAACCCGTTCGGCGCCTGCCCGAGCTGTGCCGGCCTTGGCTACAAGATGGAATTCGACGAGGATCTGATGATTCCGGATAAGACCGTATCCATCGCAGACGGAGCCATCACCGTGCTCGGCTGGCAGTCCTGCACGGACAAATCGAGCTATACGAGAGCCGTTCTCGATGCGCTGGCAGAGGAGTACGATTTTTCACTTTCCACTCCGTTCTGTGAATATCCGAAAAAAATCCACGATATCCTGATTTACGGAACGAACGGAAAATCCGTCAAGGTGCATTACCGCGGTCAGCGCGGCGTCGGTGTGTACGATGTGGCTTTTGAGGGGCTGATCAAAAATGTAGAGCGCCGCTACCGTGAGACCGGATCGGATTCTACAAAACAGGAATACGAAACCTTCATGCGTGTGACCCCGTGCCAGGCGTGCCATGGCCAGCGTCTGAAACCGACGTCGCTTGGTGTGACGGTCGGAGATAAAATATTTTGAAGTAACATCCCTTTCCATCGACAATCTGCAGAAGTTTATGCAGAACCTCGAACTCTCCGAACAGCAGCTGCTGATCGGAAAGCAGATTTTAAAAGAGATCCGTGCGCGTGTGAGCTTCCTTGCGGATGTCGGATTAAACTATCTGACCCTGGCGCGCGGAACGGCATCGCTGTCCGGCGGTGAGGCGCAGAGAATCCGTCTGGCAACGCAGATCGGCTCCGGCCTTGTCGGTGTCGCCTATATTCTCGACGAGCCGAGCATCGGTCTTCACCAGAGAGACAACGACAAACTTCTCGCGACGCTGAAACATCTGCGTGACCTCGGAAACAGCCTGATCGTCGTGGAGCACGACGAGGATACGATGCGCGCCGCTGACTGCGTTGTCGATATCGGCCCTGGAGCCGGTGAGCACGGCGGAGAGCTGGTGGCGATCGGAACGGCGGAAGATCTGATGAAAAATCCGAATTCCATCACCGGAAAATACTTAAGCGGAGAACTGAAAATTCCGGTTCCGTCCGAGCGCAGAAAGCCGACGGGTTGGCTGAAGGTAGTCGGAGCAAAAGAGCACAATCTGAAAAATATCAACGTGAATTTCCCGCTCGGTGTCATGACCTGCGTGACCGGAGTCTCCGGATCGGGAAAGAGTTCTCTTGTCAATGAAATTCTGTACAAACGGCTGGCAAGAGATCTGAACCGTGCGCGGACGATTCCGGGTGCACACAAAGACATCATCGGTATGGAACAGCTCGATAAGGTCATCGACATCGACCAGTCCCCGATCGGAAGAACACCGCGTTCCAATCCGGCAACGTACACAGGTCTGTTCGATCAGATCCGCGACCTGTTTGCGGCAACGCAGGATGCCAAGGCGCGCGGCTACAAGAAGGGAAGATTCAGCTTTAATGTGAAGGGCGGCCGATGCGAGGCCTGCGGCGGCGACGGTATCCTGAAGATCGAAATGCACTTCCTGCCGGATGTCTATGTGCCGTGTGAGGTCTGCCATGGAAAACGGTACAACCGTGAGACACTGGAAGTCAAATACAAAGGAAAGAGCATCTACGATGTGCTGAATATGACGGTCGAGGAGGCACTGGAATTCTTCCGGCCGGTACCGTCGATTTTCCGGAAATTACAGACCCTGTACGATGTCGGCCTTTCCTACATCCGCCTCGGCCAGCCGTCCACCACGCTGTCCGGCGGAGAAGCGCAGCGTATCAAGCTCGCAGCAGAGCTGAGCCGCCGCGGCACGGGAAAAACAATCTACATTCTCGACGAGCCGACGACGGGACTTCATTTTGCGGATGTCCACAAACTGGTGGAGATTCTGCACCGCCTGTCCGAGGGCGGAAATACCGTCGTTGTTATCGAACACAATCTGGATGTCATCAAGACGGCGGACTATATTATTGATATCGGACCGGAGGGCGGAGACGGCGGCGGAACCGTGATTGCGTGCGGAACGCCGGAGGAAGTGGCCAAGAGCCCGGTATCCTACACCGGAAAATATGTCGAAAAATATCTCTAAAAAATCCTTTCCATTTTAAAAGGGATTGTATATAATAAGAAGCGGGTTGGGTTCAGAACACATTTGATCCTTTTGTGTTTCGGGTGTTTTGAACCCGAACTTATTCTATACAAATTTCAAACAGATTAAAATAAAGAAAAATAAAAGAGAACAGGAAAGGGGATTACTATGGCTGCAACGACCGATATCGGAATTGATCTGGGGACGTCCAGCATCCTGGTCTATGCCAAGGGAAAAGGCATTGTATTAAAGGAGCCGTCCGTAGTTGCGTATGATAAAGATGCAGATAAAGTACGGGCAATTGGAGAAGAAGCGCGTCAGATGATTGGACGGACACCGGGCAATATTATGGCGGTCCGGCCCATGCGGCAGGGCGTGATCACGGACTTTCTGATCACCGAGCGCATGCTGCGCTACTTTATCCAGAAGGCAATGGGAAGAAGAGCATTCCGGAAACCGAGAATCAGCATCTGTGTGCCGTCCGGTGTGACGGAAGTAGAGCGGAAGGCTGTGGAGGAGGCAACGTACCAGGCGGGAGCCCGGGAAGTGCTGATCGTGCCGGAGCCGGTGGCAGCGGCAATCGGATCCGGAATTGACATTACGAAACCATGCGGAAATATGATCGTGGACATCGGCGGAGGCACGACGGATATCGCTGTGATCTCGCTTGCGGGAACCGTTGTTTCCAATTCGGTCAAGATTTCCAGTGAGACATTTGACCAGGATATCATCCGCTATGTACGGAAAACATACAACGTATTTATCGGAGAACAGACCGCAGAGGCAGTGAAAATCCGGATTGGTTCCGCTTATCCGCGGGCCGAGGAGAAAACGATGGAGATCAAGGGAAGAAACGTCATCACCGGACTTCCGGCGACGATTACGGTTTCCTCCGACGAAATCCGAGGTGCCCTTGCCCAGACGACAAACCAGATTGCGGACGCGATCTGTGCCGTGCTGGAAAAAACGCCGCCGGAACTGGCATCCGATGTTTCCGACCGCGGCATTATCCTGACCGGAGGCGGCAGTCTCCTTGACGGAATGGACGAGCTGATCCAGGAGCGGACCGGCATCAATACCGTGACAGCAGAAAATCCGGCGAGCGTCGTTGCGCTTGGAACCGGCCAGTACCGCGAAGTGATGAATGAATTTGAAAGCCAATTTTGATAAAAGATGAGTGAAAAAGAAAAAGTAGAAGGCTACGTAGAACACATTATTTTCCGAAATGAGGAGAACGGCTATACCGTCCTGAATCTGAGCATGAAGGGGCGCGAGCTGACATGCGTCGGCACGCTTCCGATGATCGGAGAGGGCGAGCTGATCGAGGCTTCCGGAGATTATATTGAACATGCTGCCTATGGAAAGCAGTTCCGCATTGAATCCTATGAGACGAAAGTTCCACAGGATTCTGTTGCATTGGAGCGGTATCTCGGTTCCGGTGCGATCAAAGGAGTCGGTGCGGCGCTGGCGGCAAGAATTGTGCGCCGCTTTGGTGACGATACGCTTCGGATCATCGAGGAAGAGCCGGAGCGCCTCGCGGAGGTAAAGGGAATCAGCGAGCGGAAAGCGCGTGAAATTGCACAGCAGGTGGCAGAAAAAGCCGAAATGCAGAATGCGATGATTTTCCTCTCGGGATATGGCATTGCGCTGAATCTCGGTGCAAAGATTTATCAGCAGTACGGGGACAATGTGTACCGGATTTTAAAGGAAAACCCGTATAAAATGGCGGAAGATATCGCAGGCGTGGGATTTCGGACGGCGGATGAGATTGCCGGAAAAATCGGGATTGCCGTGGACAGCGAATTCCGCATCAAGAGCGGTCTTTCGTATGTGCTGAATCAGGCGACGGCAGAAGGCCATGTCTATCTGCCGGAACCGGTGCTGCTTCGGAGAGGGCAGGAACTTCTCGGCGTAGAACCGGAGCGGATGCAGAAATCTCTGCAGGATATGGCAATCGACAAAAAAGCGGTCATCCGCGAGCTCCCGGCCGAACGGGAAGGGGATGAGCCGCTGCGGATTGTGTACGCCAGCCAGTATTATTATCTGGAACTGAGTACGGCGCGCATGCTGCATGAGCTGAATATTACATGCGAGGAAGACCGTGAGGCAATCGAAAAGCGGATCGGAAAGATCGAGAAAAAATATCAGATCGAGCTGGATGAGATGCAGAAGACGGCAGTCGTTGAGGCGGCATACAGCGGTCTTATGATCCTGACCGGAGGTCCCGGAACCGGAAAAACGACGACCATCAATGCGATGATCCATTATTTTGAGGCAGAAGGCCTCGACATTTTCCTGGCAGCGCCGACCGGAAGAGCGGCGAAACGAATGACAGAGGCAACTGGCTGTGAGGCTTGCACGATCCATCGTCTTCTGGAACTGACGGGAAATGTGGATGACTCCTCGGCAAATGTGCATTTTGAGCGGAACGCAGATAATCCGCTCGACGCGGATGTCATCATCATTGATGAGATGTCGATGGTTGATATCCACCTGATGCATGCCCTTCTTTCCGCGATTGTGCCGGGAACAAGGCTGGTCCTAGTGGGAGACCAGAACCAGCTTCCAAGTGTCGGCCCGGGCAGTGTCCTCCGGGATCTGATCCGTTCGGAATGCTTTCCGATTGTCTGCCTGACGCACATTTTCCGGCAGGCATCCCAGAGCGATATTGTTGTCAATGCACATAAGATCCATAATGGGGAAGAGGTTATACTGGACAATAAGAGCAAAGATTTCTTCTTTTTGAAACGGTACGATGTCAACGTGATCTGGAAAGTGCTGGTGACGCTGGTGTCCCAGAAACTGCCGCGTTATGTGGATGCCCGCCCGCAGGATATCCAGATTCTGACTCCGATGCGGAAAGGTGCACTCGGCGTGGAAAATCTGAATCAGATTCTGCAGAAATACCTGAACCCGCCCGCACCGGACAAAGCCGAGCGGGAAAATGGAGGTAATATCCTCCGCGAGGGCGACAAGGTCATGCAGATCCGCAACAATTACCAGATGGAGTGGGAAATCCGCGGCATCAACGGAATCGTGGCGGAGCGCGGTATGGGTGTATTCAACGGAGACCTCGGCATGATCCGGAGCATCAACCCGTATACCGAGGTGATCACCGTGGAGTTTGAGGAAGGAAAATTCGCAGACTATACGTTCAAACAGGCGGACGAGCTGGAGCTCGCCTACGCCACAACGATACATAAAGCGCAGGGAAGCGAGTACCCGGCGGTTGTGATTCCGCTGCTCGGCGGCCCGCGCATGCTGATGACGCGGAATCTTCTGTATACGGCCGTGACGAGAGCCAGAAAGTGTGTCACCATCGTCGGAAGTGATGTGACATTCCAGGCAATGATCGGAAATCATATCGAGGCGAACCGGTATACAACGCTCGCCAGAAGAATCCGGGAAATGCAGGAAGAAAACGCGTAAACACGTTTTTCCGGGGCATGGATGCGGCTGCATCCGGCAGAGTGGATAAGGGAAAGCGCAGGTTACATGAAAGAAAAAAATAAAACAGGAAACTGGCTTTTAAACGCAGTTTATCCGAGACGATGTCCCATCTGTGACGGACTGCTGTCACGTGAGGAGCTGTATCTATGCCGGAATTGTGTGGAAAAGATCCATCCGATTCTGGGCGCGCGGTGCAAAAAATGCGGGAAACCCGTGGGCAGTGAGGAAGAGTTCTGCCGGGACTGCAGCAGAACGAGGCACAGCTTCGACCGCGGTTTTGCGCCGTACGGTTACCACGGGGAACTTGAGGCTTCCCTGATGCGGTTCAAATATCATGAACGGCAGGAATACGCTGGATTTTATGCTCACGCGGCGTTTTTCTATGTGGGAAAGCAGATCCAGAGAAGAAATCCGGAGGTGCTCGTTCCGGTGCCGCTTCATCCGGCGAGACAGCGGCAGCGCGGCTACAATCAGGCGGAGGTATTTGCAGAAAAGCTGGCAGAAGAAATGGAACTTCCCATGAATGCCCGCCTGATCCGCCGTGTGAAAAAAACCAAAACGCCAGAAAGAGCTTGGTCCCGCCGAGCGGCGGAAAAACCGTGGAGGGAGCTTTTGCATTGGCAAAGCCGGGACAGATGAAATACTGCCGGATTCTTCTGGTAGATGACATTTACACAACGGGAAGCACGGTTGATGCCATTGCGTCACTGTTGAAAGTGAATGGAGCAGAACAGGTGGATTTTGTTTGTGCGGCAATTGTAAAATAGTGTGTGAATATTTTGAGAATAGCTTTCCAATATCGGAAACATATGGTAAAATAAACATAATTTAGAACGGGAAGAGGAGACCAAGAGGCATGTTGGACGAAAAAAGGATTCGTCAGATGACAAAACTGGCTTTTTTACGAAAAAAAACGAAGAAAAAAATGCCTTACGAATCGGCCGCTATTTTCGGAGTGATTACATCGGAAAAGAGCTTCTGAAAAATTTTTTTCTGGCTTCCATCGGATACATTCTGGTACTTGCGGTTGCAGTCTTATATCATATTGAATGGTTGGTGGACGAGATAGACACAATCGACCTGCAGTTTGCAGCAGGGTGTCTGATCGCGTCCTATCTGTGTTTTCTGGCAGTCTATTCCATTGCCGTGTATGTGATCAGCACGATCCGTTACCAGGGAGCACAGAAAAAGCTGAAATGGTATGGAAAAGAGCTGGATGACCTGCAGAACATGTATGAGGAACAGGAAAAAAGCGGGAAGAAATCCGGGCGCAGGAGGAAGGAAACATGACAGTATTGATCGAACTGAAAGAAAAATTAAAAGAGTTTTACGGCTCCTGCAGCGGAATCGTACTTCCGATTGTGAAATTTCTGCTCGCTCTTGCTGTATTTCGTGGTATTAATTCCAATCTCGGCTATCTGAAGATGCTGAACAGCATGTATGTGGTATTGATTCTGTCGCTGATCTGCGCCATCCTGCCATTGAATGGAATGGTTTTCCTTGCAATGCTGGTGATCATCGGCCACTGCTTTGCACTTCACATGGTAATCGCGGGTCTTGCGGCGCTGGTTCTGCTGGTGCTCTGGTTTCTATATCTTCGCTTTGTGCCGAAGGATGCGCCGGCACTCCTTTTAACACCGCTCGCATTCTGGCTTCACGTGCCATCTGCCGTTCCGGTTGCCTATGGTCTTGCCGGCACGCCGCTCTCTGCATTTTCAGCAGCCTGCGGTGTCGTTGTCTACTATATGTGCGACATGATTCACGGAAAAATGGAGCCGCTGCTTCATGCGGCGGAAGCACCGGAGATCACGGCAGTCGTACAGGAATTTTTCAACGGCCTCTTCCGCAATGAGGAAATGCTGCTGGTTCTGATCGCCTGCGCACTGACCGTACTTCTTGTCAATGCAATCCGCCACAGCAGTACGGACTATGCATGGCAGATTTCCATTGTGGCAGGTTCGGTTGCCTATGCGGTTATTATGATTGCCGGAAGCCTGGCACTGGATGTACAGATTGCACTCCCGATGGTTCTGATCGGGGCGGCGGCCGGCTGTCTGGTTGGATTTGTTCTGGAGTTTTTCCTGTTCGGTGCAGACTACACCCGGACAGAATACCTGGAATATGATGACGACGATTATTATTACTACGTAAAAGCCGTTCCAAAATTCAATGTGACAAAGGCACAGCGCCGTGTGACTTATATTCGGAATGAAAAGAAAAAAGAACCGGATCTGACAGACGAGGAACTCGATGCTCTGGCAAATCTTGGACATACAGAAGAATCCGGGAACAGCAGGGATCTTGATGAGATCGAGAAAAAAGAAGAAATAGAAGAAATAAACGAAACAGAAGAAATTCAGGAAGAAGAAATTCCGCCGCTGGACGAGGGCGATTATCAGGATGTGGATTATAAGAGCATGCTGGAGGACACCTTAAAGGATCTTTAAAAGAATTTTGAAAATCAGAAGAAAACCGGACGGGGGAAAAGAAAGGAAGTGACAGTGTGCGTGGCGTGTGGAACTGGATTGTCACAAGAACGGCAGACTACGGGCTGCCAAAACAAATTGAACTGATTGATATTGTGCAGATTCTGCTCATTGCATTTTTCGTCTATCACCTAATCCGCTGGCTGCAGAATACAAAGGCCTATACGCTGATGAAAGGTATTTTTCTGATTGGTGTCTTTGTCATCATTGCAAACGTGCTGAAAATGCAGACGATTCTGTGGCTGTTCGGAAACATCGGCGGGGCGGCGATCACAGCGGTTGTAATTATCTTTCAGCCGGAGCTTCGAAGAGTGGTCGAGCAGATTGGAGAAAAGAATCCGCTGTCTGCCATTTCTTTTGCGAGCGGCCAGGAGGAAAATGAACGGTTCAGTGACAAAACCATCAATGAACTGGTAAGGGCCAGTTTTGAAATGGGAGAAGTAAAGACCGGAGCGCTGATCGTCATCGAAAAGACCATCACCCTGGAGGAATATGAAAAGACCGGAATCCCGATTGACGGCGTTCTGACCAGCCAGCTGCTGATCAATATTTTCGAACACAATACGCCGCTGCACGACGGAGCCGTGATTGTACGGAACAACCGTGTCACGGCAGCAACATGTTACCTGCCGCTGTCCGACAACATGGATCTGAACAAGAATCTTGGAACACGCCACCGTGCAGGTGTCGGCATCAGTGAGGTGACGGATTCCTTTACGATTATTGTCTCCGAGGAAACCGGAAATGTGTCGTATGCTTCCGGCGGAGAACTCCACACGGCAGTAACACCGAGCGACCTTCGGGAGCAGCTTCACAAAATCCAGAAGCTCGCGAAAAAACCGGAAGAGAAGAAAGGATGGCATATCCGTGGAATGCGTCAGAAAGTGGAGGGAGAGAAGAAATGAAAAAGAAAATTCTGAAAAAGCTTCTGAACAATCTCCCTTTGAAAATTCTTTCTATCCTGATTGCCATTGTAATCTGGTACGTTGTGGTCAGTGTGAATGACCCGATTGTGAAAGAGCGCTTTGATGTCCCCGTGCAGGTGACCAATGAAGCCTACATCGCAGCCGGAAAGAAAACATACCAGATTGCGGAGGAATACCAGACGGTCACGGTTACTGTCACGGACAACAACTCGGTTGTCAGCCGGCTGAAAGCATCGGATATCACTGTCACGGCCGATCTGACCCAGATTGTGACGATGGATACAAACCCGGTTTATGTGCCGATCAAGGCAGCGTGCTCCATGGTAAAACAGGAAAAACTGAGCACAGTGACAGCAACGATCCCTGTGGAAATCGAGGATGTGGACAGCGAAAAATTCCCGATCACAATTGACGCAGGAAATACGAAACCGGCAAAAGATTACGAAGTGGGAACGATGACTTCCGATCCGGAGAGCATCACCATTTCCGGCCCGACGTCCCTGATCAATAAGATCAGCAGTGTGGTGGCAAAAGTAGATGTAACCAATATGCGGAATTCCGGAACCGTCACGGCGGATCTGATGATTATTGATAAAAACCAGGATGAGATGCCGGAATCCCAGATGGAATTTTTGAATTTCGACAGCGGCTCCCCGCAGGTGGATGTGGATATTGAACTGTGGCGCCGTGTATCCGGTATTAAGCTGAGTGCACTGTACAGCGGAACTCCGGCAGACGGCTATCAGATTAAAAATATCTATACCACACCGGAGGAAATCACCGTTGCCGGATCCGATGAGGCACTTGCAAAGCTGGCGGATGAAGGCAATACGATTGAAATTCCGGAAGACTATACCTCCGTTGCAGGACAGCGCTCCGATGTGGAGACGACGGTTGACTTAAGCGATGTTCTCGCCGATGTGACAGATCTGAAAGTATCTTCCAGTTCGTCTGCATCCGTTACCGTTCACGTAACGGTTATGCCGAATGAGAGCAGGGAATTTGAACTTGATGTCGATCAGATCGAGACGGGCAATCTTCAGTCCACTTATACCGTTCTGTATGATCAGACACAGCTTGCAATCCGCATTAAAGCATCGGACAAAAATCTGGCCAAATTAGATACTTCCCAGATCAACGCATCCATAGATCTGAATGGAATGGGTGTCGGGGATTACGAGGTACCGGTAAAAATCACACTGCCGGATGGCTATGAGCTCGTAGACAGTGTCAAGACAACGATTCATATCAAAGAAAAACGCAGTAGCAAATAAAACGACAGGAACAAATTAGGAGGGAAACCAATGGTAAGCGGAAAAGTGACCGTGAAAAATCCAACCGGCCTTCATCTTCGCCCGGCCGGAACCCTGTGCAAACAGGCGATGCAGTTTAAATCATCTATTACATTCCACTACGGAGATGGAAATACAGCAAATGCAAAGAGCGTCTTAAGCGTCCTTGGCGCATGCGTCAAATGCGGAGACGAAATTGAGCTGTTCTGCGAGGGAGAGGACGAGGAGGAAGCTCTGCAGTTCCTTGTCAATTCCATCCGGACGGGACTTGGGGAAGAACTGTAAGGAGAAAGAACAATGAAGAAATATGATTATGTTCTGGTTGGCGCCGGTCTGTATTCCGGAGTGATTGCTTATCTTGCCGGTCAGACAGGGAAAAGCTGTCTTGTACTGGAACGAAGAGATCATACAGGCGGAAATATTTACTGCGAAGAAATCGATGGAATTCATGTACACAAGTATGGAGCGCATATTTTCCATACTTCGAATAAAGAGGTGTGGCAGTTTGTCAATTCGCTGGCAGAATTCAACCGTTATACAAACTCGCCGATTGCCAACTACAAAGGCGAAATTTATAATATGCCGTTCAATATGAATACATTTCATAAGATCTGGGGTGTGATCACACCGGCAGAGGCGAAGGCTAAGATTGAGGAACAGGTGAAGGAATATGGCGTAAAGGAGCCGAAGAACCTGGAAGAGCAGGCAATCAGCCTGGTTGGAAAAGATATTTACGAGATCCTGGTCAAGGGGTACACTGAGAAGCAGTGGGGAAGGCGTGCGACAGAGCTGCCGCCGGAGATCATTAAGAGACTTCCGGTCCGCCTGACTTATGATAACAATTATTTTAATGACCTTTATCAGGGGATTCCGGTGGGAGGCTACACGCAGATCATTGAGAAGATGCTGGAAGGCGCGGAGGTCCGTTTGAATGTGGATTATCTGAAAGAAAAAGAAAATCTTCGCCCACTCGGTAAAAAAGTAGTGTATACTGGACCTGTAGATGCATATTTTGACTATTGTTTTGGTGAATTAGAATATCGTACGGTCCGTTTTGAGACAGAGATTCTGGATACGGACAATTATCAGGGAAATGCGGTAGTCAATTATACAGAGTATGAAGTTCCATATACAAGAATCATTGAGCATAAGCATTTTGAATTTGGAACCCAGGAGAAGACCGTTATTTCCAGAGAGTATCCGGTGACATGGAAGAAAGGGGACGAAACCTTATTATCCGGTCAATGATGAGAAGAATACAGCACTTTATGCAAAAATACAAAGAGCTGGCAGAGAAGGAAGAGAACGTAAGTTTTTGGAGGACGTCTGGGACTTTACCGTTATATGGATATGCATCATGTAGTGGACGCGGCGTTACAGGCTGTAAGAGAAGAAATGAAATAAATGATAACGAGGTTAGAAACCGGGTATCATCAAAGGAAGATAATGAACGTAAAGAAGGAGAAAGTATTATGAAATGGAAGCAGTTTCGTTTAAAAACAACGACACAGGCGGAGGATATTGTGAGCAGTATGCTGGCAGATCTTGGAATTGAAGGTGTGCAGATTGAGGACAAGATCCCGCTTACAGAACAGGATAAGGAGCAGATGTTCGTGGATATTCTGCCGGATATCCCAGATGATGACGGAACAGCATATTTAACATTTTATCTGGATGAGGAAGAAGATGTGGCGCCGGTTCTTATGAACGTGAGAAAAAGAACTGGAAGATATGCGTGCATTTCTTGATGTTGGGGAGTGTACTATTGAGGAAATCTGAGACGGAAGATGTAGACTGGGTC
>ENA-OQNJ01000194-OQNJ01000194.1-human-gut-metagenome-genome-assembly--contig:-NODE-194-length-15878-cov-2.490636_pt1 | contig 15878 bp, 15 predicted proteins | sample MGYA00242630_ERZ504882 | MGnify/ENA primary metagenome ERZ504882 (study PRJEB26092, sample SAMD00036408) | human gut metagenome | host: Homo sapiens | study: EMG produced TPA metagenomics assembly of... | reverse complement strand
CGCCAAAGCAGTGCCCTGTGTGTTTCCAATACAAGCTGCTGCCTGTATAAGATCATGGAGAACCATTCCATCTCCTATATTCTGATCGTATCGGGGAAAAGCAGAAAGTACTGCTACCATCGGAGAGCTGGCTGTATGCCAGGTACAGAGTCTCCTGGCTGCCTATGCAGAGAAAAGCGACAAGAATACCTTTATGCAGAATCTTCTCCTTGGTAGTTATTCTGATGTAGATGCCTTTAACTGCGCCAAGAAACTGCACATTGCAACTTCTGTTCAGCGTGCCGTATTTCTTGTGGAAACCAAACAGACCAAGGATGAGAACGCTCTCGCTACGATCCGGAATATTTTCTCTGCCCGTACCAGAGATTTCATCACAGCTATTGATGATACAGGGATTATCATCATCAGAGAATTACAGTCTACAGAAACTTATGAGGATCTGGAATCAATTGCATATATGCTTGTAGATATGTTAAATACAGAAGCAATGACTTCCGCATGGGTTGCCTACAGTAATCTGGCAGAGGATATTTCCAGGCTTCCAGACGCATACAAGGAAGCACATACAGCCCTTGAAGTAGGCAAGATTTTCTACGCAGATAAAAATGTATTCGGATATAACCAGCTTGGAATCGGCAGACTAATCTACCAGCTTCCTGTTTCCATATGTGAAATGTTTATCGACGAGATCTTCAAAGAGGAAACTCTGGATTCTATTGACGAAGAAACCCTGATCACCATCCGTACCTTCTTTGAAAATAACCTGAATCTTTCCGAAACCTCCAGACAGCTTTATGTACACAGAAATACTCTGGTGTACCGCTTTGAGAAGCTGCAGAGAAAATTCGGACTGGATATCCGTGCATTTGAGGATGCATTAACATTTAAACTGGCGATGATGGTTGTGGACTACATAAAATATTCTAAGAATCATCCGTCATAGATTTCTCAGACAATTTGATAACATCCCGCTGCGTGATCAAACCGGCAGACTCTTACAGCTACGTGGCTATGCGATTCCACACCGAATAACTGCTCCGCAGGGACTTACTTGATTCGGTTAAAAAAGCGTTATATCTTCACCAGAAATCTCTGTTGAAAATACAACGCTTTTTATTATTTCTTATATATTCTATTTCGCTTCTTTCAGCAGCATCAGATGCTCTTCTGGAAAATGGATATATTTCGGAACTTTTGCATGCGGATCTTCCTCAAAATTTCCTTTGGGGCACATCCACCAAACCGGCTGACAGTCTCCGCCTTTCTTGTTCTTCAGTAAATACTGATGTTCAAAGGTCGTTTCAATATATTCCATAACTTCCACTTCCATGTGGTTCTCTCCGCCTTCAGATGCACCTTTCATCCAGTGACCGCGGATTCCCACATGCGTAACATCATCCGGCACCACATCTTTGGTCTGCAGCATCAGATCCCAGTCCACTGCATAAATACTGTGTTTTCCCATTTTCTGTACAGTTGAGAAATTTTTACACCCTGTCAGTCTGGCTGCCTGCAGAATACCGGGTCGTTCAAAGAGTTTCTTAGTTTCTCCTGTAGTAAGTGCCTGACCACTGTCCAGAATTGTCAGATGTCCGCAGAACTTGTAAGCCTCATCACGGCTGTGAGTGACCAGAATCATATCACCTGTGTACTCATTAAGAAAGTTCTGCATATCACGCTGCATGATATCTTTCAGATATCCATCCAGTGCTGAGAACGGTTCATCCAGAAGGATGACTTCCGGTTCTCCGATCATCATTCGTGCCAGTGCGACACGCTGCTGCTGACCTCCGGAAAGCTGTCCCGGATAACGTTTCTCCAGCCCGTTAAGCTGATAGCGCTCTATGTAATCTGCCACTTTTGCCTTAAGATGTTTCTTATCCCCTCTGTATCCGCATGCGATATTCTTCTCTACAGTCATGGTAGGAAAAAGTGCATAGTTCTGAAAAAGATAGCCAACCTTCCTCTCCTGCGGTTTCAGATTGATCTTCTTTTCTGAATCGAAAAGAACTTTATCATTTACAACAATTCTTCCTGAGTCCGGTGTCTGGATTCCTGCAATACAGCGCAGAGTCATACTTTTTCCGCTTCCGGATGCTCCAAGGATCCCCATTGGAGAACCATCACTCTCCAGCTTTACTTTCAGAGTGAAGCCATGAAGTTTCTTCTCAATATCCACACTGACTGCCATTACATCCACCTGCCCATCTTCATTCCCTTACCGGAAACGATATTGATCGCCGCAACGATCACAAATGAAATGATCAAGATCACAACTACCCAGAAACCGGCCATGCCATAATTTCCTGCCGCAGTCTCCGAAGCAATGGCAACGGAAACGGTTCTGGTCTTGCCAAGAATGTTTCCTGCGAGCATGGATGTAGCACCGTATTCTCCGATTGCTCTGGCAAAGGCAAGGACTGTACCGGATGCGATTCCGGGTCCTGCTGTCGGCATGACAACTGTCCAGAAGATTCTTCTGTCACTCATGCCAAGTGTCTTACCTGCTGCGATCAGATTCACATCCACCTGTTCAAATGCAGCGCGTGCATTTCGATACATCAGCGGAAACGCAATTACAGATGCTGCGATTACGCAGCCCTTCCAGGTCTGTACGATCTTAATATCAAAATTATCCAGCAGAAATGCCCCGAACGGACGTCTCAGACTGAACAGCAGAAGCAGAATGAAACCGGCCACTGTCGGGGGAAGTACCAGAGGCATGGTCAGGATACCATCCAGTATGCCTCTGGAAACAGGTTTCATCTTCATTACCAGTCTCGCAAAGAATATCCCCAGAAAGAACGCGATCACAGTAGCCGCGAAACCTGTTTTCAGTGAAATCCATAAAGGACTTCAGTTTATTTCTACCAGAAATTCACTCATTCTTATTTAGCTTCCTCTGTTGTCTCTGTCTCAGCATTTGTTTCTGTGTCATCTGCTTCTTCTGTTGCTTCTGCATCTTTATCATCTGTTTCGGAAGCATCATCTGCTTTGTATGCTGTGAATCCGTATTTCTCGTAATACTTTCATAGCGTCGTCAGATTTGATGTACTCAAGGAATGCTTCTGCAGCTGCTGTATCATCTTCAGATGCCTCTTTGTCTTCGATAAGGCCTACCGGATAGAGAACAGGTGTCTTCAGTGCATCTGCCGGAGCTTCTGCGATAACGTCTACTTTATCTGCAACGGAAGCTGCATCTGTAGCATAAACGATACCGATCTCATTACTTCCTTCACTTACTGCAGCAAGAACTTCAGATACATTTTTACCTCATTGATTTCCATCTTATTTACTTCATCTGTAATTCCAAGATTGTCGAAAATTTCTCTGGAATACTGTCCAACAGGAACGCTGTCACCTGCAAGTGCGATGTTGGCTGCATCTGTGATGTTCTCGAATCCTGTAACTTTTGTTTCTCCATCCTTAGGTTTGATCAGAACGACTTTGTTCTCAAGGATATCTTCTACAGTATCTTTCTTAGCCAGATTTTCGTCTACCAGAGCATTCATCTGTTTATCAGCTGCTGAGAAGAAGAGATCGCAGCGTGCGCCTTCTTCGATCTGTGTCTGTAATGTGCCTGAGCTGTCTGCATTGTAGAGGATTTCAACATCAGGATATGTCTCATTGAAATCTTTCTGGATTTCTTCCATTGCATTGCTTAAGCTTGCTGCGATGAATGTGTTGACTTCACCTTTTAAGTCTGTATCTGCTGCGAAAACTCCTGTGCTGAGCATTCCTGCGCTCAGTACTCCTGCCATCATTGCTGCAATTAATTTCTTTCTCATATTTTTACCGTCTTTCATTTAGTTTCGTTTTGTTTTATTCAGTTTTGTTTCCTTTTGTATCTATTGTACAAAACTTTTGTATTCTTGTCAATTTTATTTGTATATGTTATCATGTAAATGACAAAAGGTCGAAAGCCTTATTTTTACTGCCATAAACAACTTTCCGGCCTTTAATCGGGTATCAGATAAATCTATAGAAAAAAACTAATAAACAGTGAGGTAATTATTATGAAATTAAGTGCACGCAATCAGTTAAAGGGTAAAGTAGTAAGTATCAATAACGGAGCTGTAAACTCCATCGTTTCTATTGATATCGGCGGTGGAAACATTATCACAGCAACCATCTCCTGTGCAGCAGTTGAAGAATTAAACCCTGAAAGTAGGTTCTGATGCTTATGCAGTGATCAAGGCTACTAATGTCATGGTAGGTATCGATGAATAAACTTTACACAGCTCAGGAGGTCGCAGACCGTTTGAAGATCAAAAAGACGACGGTCTATGAACTTATCAAGCGCGGTGAGCTGGAATCTTCCAAAATCGGAAAACAACTCAGGGTCAGCGAAGAGCAGTTGACACAGTATCTTAACAGAAGCAGTTCCGGCAATTCCGGAAGCGGGCAGGATATTCCATACACTTCTGTTAATTTTGAACCTGAGAGCTCTCTGCTGAAGAGAGATTATCTGCTTCATTCCAGTGGTATCATTTTAGGCGGCCAGACTTCTGCCGCCCTGGAGCTTCTTCTCGGCAAAATGTCCGCTCATCCTGATGGCCTTCCTGTCCTGCAGTCTCATATGAATGACTATAACGGACTTTATTCCCTGTATTTCGAAAAGGCACATATCGCTGCTACCAGTCTGGATATAGATGATATCCGTTACCTGGTTCCCGGAATCCCGCTGATACTTCTTTCTTTATATAAATACTCTGTCGGCTTCTATGTACAGGCCGGAAATCCTGAAAAGATTTCTTCTGTGGAGGACCTGATGGATCCGAAAGTTGTTTTTATGAATCGTGAAAAGGGAAGTGCCCGCAGGGTTTATCTGGACCGTCTGTTAAAAGAACGGGGAATCTCTTCTGAAAAAATCAGCGGATACAGAAATGAAGCTGTCTCTGATATGTCATCTGCATCTGCTGTTTTTGAGCACAGAGCGAATGTTGCTTTTGGAGAAGAAATGATCGCACGTTACTTTCCGGGACTTGATTTCGTCCCTGTGACTGATATGCAGATGTATCTGGCAATTCCTGCGGAATCTGTGAGAAAGCCGGGGTTCTCTGCTCTTGTGGAAATTGTACAGTCTGAAGATTTCAAAACTGAGATTCATCATCTGACAGGTTATGATACCTCTTATACCGGCGAAATGATCTGCATATAAGAAACCTGTAACATAATAAAAAGCCCTGCTGTCCGGGATATACGCTTATGACGTACATGCCGCTTATACAGCAGGGCTTTTTCTTATACATTATTTACAACCAAGAAGTGTTTTTCCGATAAAGTATCCAAGCACCAGAATACCAAGTGCGATTCTGTACCATCCGAATGCCTTAAAGTCATGTTTCTTTATGTATCCCATCAGGAATTTGATCGCGATAATGGAAACTACAAATGCCACTACCATTCCCACGATCAGGATCATCACCTCTGTTCCTGTGAAAGAGAAACCGAATTTCAGGATTTTCAGAAGACTGGCTCCGAACATGACCGGGATTCCCAGGAAGAAAGTAAATTCTGCTGCTACTGTACGGGAGGTTCCTGCAAGGATACCACCGATAATGGTGGAACCTGAACGGGATGTACCCGGAACTACGGAGAGTACCTGGAACAGACCGATGATGAGTGCAGTCTTAAATGACAGTATTTTACCAGTATTTGTACAGGTTGGTCTTCTTCTCTTGTTATAATTCTCAATGACAATGAAGAGGATACCATATACGATCAGTGCAATGGACAACTACTACATAGTTATTAAATTTCTCTTACAATGACATCATTAAACGGAAGTGCGATAACAATCGTCGGTATACAGGCTACTATAATTTTAAACCAGAGTACCCATTTCTCTTTATCACAGAATTTCTCCACAAAAGTCAGAATTCCTCTGGACACTGCACCATGCCTGTTAAGCACTGCCTGCTGTTTCTTTGAAATTGGTCTGATATAAAACGGCCACAATTTGTTCCAGTAGAGAACTACAACCGCGAGGATCGCGCCAAGCTGGATCACTACGAAAAACAGATTCTTAAAATCCTCTGTCACATTCAGTTTCAGAAACTCATCCACCAGGATCATATGTCCGGTACTGCTGATCGGGAGCCATTCTGTGATTCCCTCTACAATCCCAAGGAAAATGACCTTTAACAGTTCAATAAAATCCATAATCTTTCCCTTCCTGTTTTCTTTTTTGTTGTTATTCTTATTTACAACGATTTTCAACCGGATCAGACAGGTTTCTGCCAGATAATAAGTAATGCAAAAGACCCACATATATCTATCTGACCCACTGTAAATACCCATATGATTATATTACACACCATGCCACTGATACAACTGTAATCTGTATTTTTCCTGCTGATTCTATAAGATAAAAACCAGCCGCCTTTTCTCCGACAGAGAAAATTACGGCTGCTTTTCATCATTTCATATTATTTATCAGTTCTTTATCTTCTTGCAATCGTAGCAATATCAATAAGAGATAAATTGTTCAGGTCTGTATTCTCAAGGCTGGTTGCCAGTGCTTCTGCTGTATCCAGAGAAGTAAGGACATTGACACCTGTCTCGATGGCGTTACGTCTGATGACGAAACCATCTTTCTGATGCTCTACACCCTGTGGCGGAGTATCGATGACAACGTCGATCTTATGACCAAGGATAAGGTCCATAAGGTTCGGTGCAGGCTGCTCCAGCTTATTTGTACGGATAACTTTGATTCCGTTTTCTTTGAGGACTTTTGCAGTTCCCAGTGTAGCATAGATTCTGTATCCAAGTGCTTCGAATCTTCTTGCGATCGGGATGATATCCTGTTTGTCTTCGTCTTTAACAGTGATGATCATGTTTTATGTTTCGGAAGACGGATACCTGCTCCGATAAATGCTTTGTAAAGCGCTTCATTGAATGTCTCAGCAATACCAAGGCACTCACCGTGTTGACTTCATTTCCGGTCCAAGACTGATATCAGCGCCGCGGATCTTCTCAAATGAGAATACAGGCATCTTGATCGCATAGTGTTTTGCTTCCGGCTGAAGTCCCGGTTCATAGCCCATGTCTTTCAGCTTGTATCCAAGGATTACCTTCGTTGCAAGAGGAACGATCGGAATTCCTGTTACCTTGCTGATGTACGGTACAGTACGGCTGGAACGAGGATTAACCTCAATCACATATACATCATCTCCAAGAACAATGAACTGGATGTTGATCATACCGATAACATGCAGTGCTCTTGCAAGACGTCTGGTGTATTCTGCAATTGTCTCTTTTGCTTTCTCGCTGATGGTCTTAGCCGGGTATACGGAGATACTGTCACCGGAGTGGATTCCGGCACGCTCGATATGTTCCATGATACCAGGAATCAGGATATCCTCGCCATCACATACAGCATCTACTTCGATTTCCTTACCCATCAGGTATTTATCAACAAGGATCGGGTGCTCCTGTGCAATCTGGTTAATCACACCAATATACTCTTCTACGTCCTCATCGCTTACAGCGATTCTCATGCCCTGACCACCAAGTACATAGGAAGGACGAACCAGAACAGGATAACCCAGCTCATTTGCTGCTTTCTTAGCTTCCTCAGCAGTAAATACTGTCTGTCCCTTTGGTCTCGGGATCTCGCATTTTTCAAGAATCTCATCAAAGAGCTCACGGTCCTCTGCTGCATCTACGTTCTCCGCAGATGTTCCGAGAATCTTAACGCCCATCTTTGTCAGTGCTTCTGTTAATTTGATAGCTGTCTGACCACCGAACTGTACAACTGCTCCGTCCGGTTTCTCGATATTTACTACATTCTCAACATCTTCCGGTGTCAGAGGCTCGAAATACAGTTTATCTGCAATATCAAAATCTGTACTAACTGTTTCCGGGTTGTTGTTGATGATGATGGTCTCATAGCCTTCTTTTGCAAATGCCCATGTACAGTGTACGGAACAGAAGTCGAACTCAATACCCTGACCGATACGGATCGGACCGGAACCAAGTACCAGGATTTCTTTTTATCCGGTGTTGCTACTGCTTCATTCTCTGTGCCTTCATCGCCGTATACAGAATAGTAATATGGTGTTGCTGCCGCAAACTCTGCAGCACAGGTATCAACCATCTTATATGCCGCTTTAATCTGATATTCTTCACGAAGAGCTTTAATCTCTTCTTCTGTCTTGCCTGCCAGACGTGCAACGATGTAGTCCGGGAATTCCATGCGTTTTGCTTCAAGGAGAAGCTCTTTTGTGAGCTTTCTGGTCTTAAGAGCATTTTCCATGCCTACAAGGATTGCAATCTTATCGATAAACCAGATATCAATCTTTGTGATGTCGTGAAGCATGGACTGTGGCATACCACGACGGATTGCTTCTGCAATCTTCCAGATTCTGCGGTCATCTACGATTTCCAGCTCCGCAAGGAGTTCCTCGTCTGTAAGCTGTGTGAAATCATAGGACATCAGACTGTCTACGTGCTGTTCAAGAGAACGGATGGCTTTCATCAGGGCACCTTCGAAGTTATGGCAGATACTCATAACCTCACCTGTTGCCTTCATCTGAGTAGTAAGGGTTCTCTTTGCAGTAATAAATTTATCAAATGGAAGTCTCGGGATCTTAACTACGCAGTAGTCAAGCATTGGCTCGAAACTTGCATATGTTTTTCCTGTGATCGCATTCGGGATCTCATCCAGTGTGTAGCCCAGGGCAATCTTTGCTGCAACCTTTGCGATCGGGTAACCTGTTGCCTTACTTGCAAGTGCAGAGGAACGGCTTACACGTGGGTTTACCTCGATTACACAGTATTCAAAGCTGTCCGGTTTCAGAGCGTACTGAACGTTACATCCACCTGTGATTCCAAGTTCTGTGATGATGTTCAGGGCTGAAGTACGGAGCATCTGATATTCTTTATCTCCCAGTGTCTGAGATGGAGCAACTACGATAGAGTCACCTGTGTGGACACCAACCGGATCAATGTTCTCCATGTTGCAGACTGTGATGCAGTTTCCTGCACTGTCACGCATTACTTCATATTCAATCTCTTTCCATCCTGCGATGCAGCGCTCTACCAGAACTTCACCTACACGTGAAAGACGAAGACCATTCTCCAGGATTTCACGAAGTTCATATTCATTATGGGCGATACCGCCGCCGCTTCCACCGAGTGTGTAAGCAGGACGGAGAACTACCGGATAACCAATGGTGTTTGTAAATGCAAGACCATCTTCTACTGTTGTAACAACCTTGGATGCTGCGATCGGCTCACCGATCTTCTCCATGGTATCTTTAAATTCCTGACGGTCCTCCGCTTTCTTGATTGTCTGGGCAGTTGTACCGATCAGTCTTATATTGTGTTCTTTGAGGAAACCTTTCTCATCCAGCTCCATGGCAAGGTTTAATCCCGCCTGGCCGCCCAGTGTAGGAAGGACGCTGTCCGGTTTCTCTTTCAGGATAAGCTGTTCTACTACTTCTACTGTCAGAGGCTCGATATAAACTCTGTCAGCGATATCTTTATCTGTCATGATGGTTGCAGGGTTGGAGTTAAGAAGAACAACCTCAATGCCTTCTTCTTTCAGGGAACGGCATGCCTGTGTTCCTGCATAGTCAAACTCTGCTGCCTGGCCGATGATAATCGGGCCGGAACCAATTACAAGTACTTTTTTAATGTCTTTATTTCTTGGCATTATTTATTTCCTCCCATCATATCCATAAATCTGTCAAACAGGTAACTGGAATCCTGCGGTCCCGGGCATGCTTCAGGATGGAACTGTACAGTAAAGATATTCTTTCCTTCGTATGCCATACCTTCGTTTGTGCCGTCATTGACGTTAACGAATGCAGGTTTTGCAATGTTTTTCTCTTCAAGTCCCTCAGCATCTACTACATAACCATGGTTCTGGGAAGAAATGTAAACACGTCCTGTTGCAAGGTCTTTGACCGGATGATTTCCGCCTCTGTGTCCGTATTTCATCTTATGAGTATCTCCACCTGTTGCAAGAGCCATAAGCTGATGTCCAAGACAGATTGCAAAGATCGGAACTTCAGAATCATATAAGTTTTTTTATTTCCTTTATAATAGAAGTACATTCCTTTGGATCTCCAGGGCCGTTACTTAACATAATGCCATCCGGATTTGCCTCCAGAATCTCTTCCGCAGGTGTCAGTGCCGGATAAATTGTAACCTCACATCCTCTTTCATTCAGGGAACGTGCAATGTTTCTCTTTGCTCCCAGGTCAAGAAGTGCTACTTTCGGACCGTCGCCTTTTAAAATCTCTTTCTCGCGGCATGTTACCTTCTCTACTACCTTACCTGTTGTATATGCTTTTAACTGGGGGATAATTGTATCTAAATCATAATTTTCATTGACGGTGATCATACCGTTCATGGTACCTTTCTCACGAAGGATTTTCGTTAAGGCTCTGGTATCAATTCCGGCAATACCTGGAATATCATGCTTTGTTAAGAAATGCTGAATCGTGTCCACGCTTCTGAAATTACTTGGGACACGGGATAATTCGCGGACAATAAAGCCGTCCACCCATGGCTTTGATGACTCCTGGTCATCATAACAAATTCCGTAATTCCCAATGAGGGGATAAGTCATACATACTGCCTGTCCTGCATAGGAAGGGTCGGTCATTACTTCCAGATAACCGGTCATGGAAGTATTAAAGACGATTTCGCTGATAACGTCTCTCGTTGAACCAATGCTTGTACCTTTGAACACATGGCCATCTTCTAATATCAGAAATGCTTTCATACAATCTCCCTTTCTTATCTTTATATTGTGTCTATCACTTATTTTTTCCTAAATCTTCAAGATTGTATCACAGCAAAGTGCGTTTTTTCAACCTTATAAGGTACTAAAAATAATTAAGTTGATATTAAAAACTTTTTTGTAATTTCAGGCAGATCCAATCACATGCATTCACTGCTTTCTCACATCCAAATACCTCTATAAAATTTAAATCATCCTCTTCTCTGTGCAACTCTACACCGGATAACTGCTCCGCAGTTTATCAGAAGAAGCTTACACTTCTACGTAACAAATTGTGCGTTTTGATGATACTAGTAAAAAAAACTTAAAAAAATTTCAAAAAAGCTATTGACTTTTATCCATACATCGGTTATTATAAATGAGCAGTCGCGAGAGAGCGATTGATAAATAAGAAATGCAGAAGTGGCGGAATTGGCAGACGCGCAGGCTTCAGGTGCCTGTGGTAGCAATATCGTGTGGGTTCAAGTCCCATCTTCTGCATTATTTTTTACTCTAAAAAAGGAAACTGATACAGTTTCCTTTTTTTCTGTTCTTATGATACAAAAGACATCAGATAACGGTAAATCTTCCATGTGGTTTCATTATCGTAATGAGTTCCGTCTGTTGTCTTATATCCCTGCTTTTTCAGATAAGAATAAAGATCTGCATATTTCGCACCGGCAACTTCGTTTTTTCATTCTGGCATTGAAATCTTCGATTTCCTCATTTGTTACATAAGGATCTTTGGTTACCTGTCCCACTGCCACAATATAGACATCCGCTCCCTGCGCTTTCCATTTTGGAATCTCCTCATTCAGCAGACTGATATAATTTGAAATATTGTATACATCATTAACACCAAGCCAGACAAAAATATCTTCATTTCCTTTCATCTGCTCCTGCAAGGTCTTCAGGGCAGTATCTCTAAGCCATTTATACCCCATTCCAACCTCACATATCCATGTGATGTTATCGTTCTCCACAACATCTTTCATCATATCTGTTCTGGAATCTCCGATCATAATAGTCTTTCGCATTACTGCCTCTGCCGGATCACTCAGTTCAGAATATACAACATTTCCCTGATTTCGTACATATGCCCGTATTCTGTAATAATAAGTCTTTCCTGAAACAGTACCTGTATCTGTATAACTGAATGTTGTATTACCGGAAACTATATTGATTCTTTTATATCCTCTGTCCTCGGATTCTGACCGGAATATCTGATATCCTTCTGCAGTTTTGATTTTTTTCCATTTGATCAGGGTTCCGCTTTCTTCTCTCACTCTTATCCGGGTGATCACAGGTTTTCCGGGAGCTGTTTTTATCTCCAGTGCTTTCGATGATGGGTCTGTACAGAGTTTTGTTTCCCTGTTTCAGATAAGAACGTATCTTATAAGTGTAGAGCTTATCTTCAGAACCTGTCAGTGTAAAACTGGTAATGTTCCTGTTCTTGATCCTTCCAACACATTTGTATTTCCCGTAGGCTTTATAATACAGAAAAATCTGATAGCCGGAAGCCTTCTTTACTTTATTCCAGTTCAGAGTCACTCTGTTTCCGGCTGCTGTTCCGGACAATACCGGTGTTTCCGGTTTTGCAGATGCTGCGGATGCCGATACTGTTCCAAACAGCATTACCGCTATCAGCCAAAATAAAGAGAAACTCTTTCTGATATATTTCACATGACATTCCTCCCATCTATAACAATTCACCTGTAACAATACCGGATTATCCACAGTATTTTACGGAATTGCCATAATCAAAGAGCCGGCTCTGTAAAAGATATCTGCTCTCACATCGCCGGCTTGATTTTATACTATTCTCAATTATTTTTTGTATTATTTAACTTTCACGCTCTTCACTGTGCTGTAACCTGTATATACTTTGGAAGATCCTACCATCTTATATGCACGTGCTCTGAAATAATAAGTTTTACCACTTGTCAGCTTTGTCCTATTTGCGGTCAACTTTGTAGTTCCTTTTACAACCGTACCCTTCTGGGATTTCTTGGATGATCCACAGTAAACATCATATCCGTCTGCACCTGCAACAGCCTTCCAGCTTACGGTTGCCACACCTTTTTTGGTGGACTTCACAGAGATTGCCGGCTTTGTACCTGTTGCTGTAGCTTTTACTTCTGCGGAATTTGACCAGGATCTGAGGTTCTTATTGGCATCTTTTACCTGTACAGTTGCTGTAACTCTGTATGTATAGGCTGTTCCTGTAGAAATCACATTATCTGTGTAATCTTCTCCGAACTCCGCGTCAGCCAGATCACCATTATCCCATGTTTTAAACAGTTTCATATGCACCGTTGCCTGTTTTCTTCTCCAGTTTGTAAGAAGCATCATCTGTACTGGAACCAACGTTTACCACGATCTGATCCCATGTTGCAGATGTGATGGATGCAGTTGCCTTCAGCATTTTGACCTTGGATGAAACTCCTGCATCACAGCTGAACTGCTGAGGTACGGCAATCCATTCCGGTGTAAAGTCAATAGAAGGTGTCTTACTCAGTGAGTTTCCGTCAAGGTATAAGGAAACTACCTGAGATCCTTCCTTGCTGTTTTCCAGTTTCAGATTTGTGATCTTATTGTTTCTAAGATCAAGGATTCCCTGAAATCCGGCACAGTTAAATGAAGTGATGGCATTATTGGAGGCATTGACTTCTGAAAGACTCTTTACATAATCAGTATCTCCGATGTTCAGTCCTGCATTTGCCTGTGTGGTAAATTTATTGGAGCTTGCATCTACGAAATCCAGGTTCTTCAGATATTTCTTGGAAGGCATTACTACCTTTGTCAGTTTATTGCTTCCATACTTCACTACACGAAGATTTGTGCATTTGCTGAGATCCAGAGTTCCTGCAAGACTGTTATTACTCAGATTCAGATATGCAACTTTTGTATTCTTTGTAATATTTACAGAAGTAAGTTTGTTATTTGCCGCAAACAGATCTGTCGCATAGGTGAAACGTTCAATGCCTTTCAGGTTGGAAATTCCAAGTCCTGAAACATCAATCGTCTTGGCTGCTTTGATCTCTGCCGCTGAAAGTTTCTTATCCTTGTCTGTATCAATATTGTCTAAAACATACTGGCGGAACTTTGCATCCGGGAAGTTCGCTGAACTGACTGCTACTGCTGATGATGCTTCAGCAGCATCAGACTGAAATTCAGATCCGTCCTCTACCTCCGGAGCTTCCTCTTCTGCTGAGCCAACAGACTGTTCTTCTACTGTTGATGTATCATCACTAAAATCAGCAGCCTGAACACTGATACCGGAAGCCATCATAGCTGCACTGATCACTCCAGCGACTAATAACTGATTTAATTTTCTGTTTTTCATCTTTCCCTCTCCTGTTCGTAATTTTCATACCTTTTGATACGATATAAAATTATCATATTTCATATCAATTTGCAATATATTTTAATTATACTGTAATTATCTGGTAAATCTGTAAAATAATTTACCCTGCAGTTACTTACTTCTCTTCCATTGCTTCTTTTTCCACTGGTGTTTCTTCCACCGGCTGTTCCTGTGCTGGTTCTGGTTCTGTTTCTGCTGCTTTCTCTGTCTCTGGTTCTTCCGGCTGTAATTCTTCTGCCGGTGTTTCTTCCGGTCCATTACTCCCATCTTCATCTTCATCTGAAGATACAGTGTCATTTTCCACATTCTTCGCCGGTTCCGGAGTCGGGCATGACGTTCCGCAATACGGACAGAAACTTACATTAATATCTACCTCCCGCTCGCAGGACGGGCAGATTTTCTCTCCTTTCAGGTTCGCAGCATTATCCTTATACTCCCTGATTTTCAGATAATGCTGATCAATCTCCTGACATAAAGCACTTAACTCACTATCAATTCCATCACCCTGAGAATGTCGTCTGTAAACAATATCACCGATATCAACTTTGATTTTCTCAATAATGCGCTCTTCTCCTGTGATTTTACTTCTTATCTTCTGTGCCTCGATCGTCTGCTCTGCGCGGGCACCTAATTCTCTTGTTGTCTTTCCCAGTTCCTTCGTTGTTTTTGAAAATGTCTTAACTAATCCATCAAAAAAACTCTGTTCCCATAATATTTACTCCCTTCTATTATTGTCCTCATAATGTAAGAACAAAACTATATTAATTAATGACTACCCTCCAGCAGGATCGGCTCCTGTCCGCGAAGAAGGATCTTCGGACCACCGTTTCCTTCTATGTATTCTCTTGTGATCACAACCTCTCCTATGCTGTCATCTTTCGGAATCTCATACATGATATCCAGCATATACTCTTCCAGTATCGCGCGAAGTGCCCTGGCACCTGTATCTCTCTCCAGTGCTTTCGCAGCAATTGCATGAAGCGCCCCGTCTTCAAATTCCAGTTTCACTTCATCCAGTGCAAGAAGTTTCTGATACTGTTTAAGAATCGCATTCTTCGGCTCCTGCAGGATCTTCACAAGCATATCCTCATTCAATCCGTCCAGAGTAAAGATGATCGGAAGTCGTCCGATAAATTCCGGAATCATTCCAAAACTGCGGATATCCTCCACTGTTACTTTCTGAAGCAGATGAGGATCATTATCATATTTATCCTTCAGGTCTGCATAAAAACCGATAGATGCCTGCTTGTTCAGCCTTTCTTTAATGATATTCTCCAGATCAGGAAAAGCACCGCCACAGATAAACAGAATATTACGTGTATTAACAGTTACAAGCGGTACCATTGCGTTTTTGCTGTTTGCACCTACAGGAACTTCCACCTCACTTCCCTCAAGAAGCTTCAGCATTCCCTGCTGCACTGCCTCACCACTGACATCTCTCTGGTTGGTGTTCTTCTTCTTGGCAATCTTGTCAATCTCATCAATGAAAATAATACCATGCTCGGCACGCTCCACATCATTATCTGCCGCTGCCAGAAGTTTGGAAACAACGCTCTCTATATCATCGCCAATATAACCGGCTTCTGTAAGAGAAGTGGCATCTGCAATTGCAAGCGGCACATCCAGAAGTTTCGCCAGGGTTTTAACCAGATAGGTTTTACCGCATCCGGTTGGTCCGATCATCAGCATATTAGATTTCTCAATTTCAATCTCATCCATTGTATCTGTTGCCACACGTTTATAGTGATTGTAAACCGCTACAGACATTACTTTCTT
>ENA-OQNJ01000193-OQNJ01000193.1-human-gut-metagenome-genome-assembly--contig:-NODE-193-length-15921-cov-2.615740_pt1 | contig 15921 bp, 16 predicted proteins | sample MGYA00242630_ERZ504882 | MGnify/ENA primary metagenome ERZ504882 (study PRJEB26092, sample SAMD00036408) | human gut metagenome | host: Homo sapiens | study: EMG produced TPA metagenomics assembly of... | reverse complement strand
TTTCCATACCGGAGCCGTTATCGGTTTCAAGACAAAGAAAGGCGAAGTAGTTCATGCCCGTGTGGCCTCTTCATTCATCAGTCCTGAACAAGCAATTCGGAACCTGAAGGAATTGGGTGGTGACAGTTTTGAAGTATTGGTACAGAAAGGTAAAGAGGCTTGGAATGAGGCCTTAGGTAAAGTAGAGGTGGAAGGTGGAACATTGGATCAATACCGCACTTTCTATTCCTGCTTGTACCGTTCCTTGTTGTTTCCGCGTAAATTCTATGAACTGGATGCCAACGGACAACCTGTTCATTACAGTCCTTACAATGGCGAAACGCTGCCGGGATATATGTATACGGATACAGGTTTCTGGGATACATTCCGTTGCTTGTTCCCTTTCTTGAACCTGATGTATCCTTCGGTAAATAAGGAGATACAGGAAGGTTTGGTTAATACTTATAAGGAAAGCGGTTTCTTCCCCGAATGGGCCAGCCCCGGTCATCGTGGTTGCATGGTCGGCAATAATTCAGCTTCTATCTTGGTCGATGCTTATCTGAAAGGAGTACGTGTGGAAGATGTGGAAACATTATACAAAGGACTGATTCATGGAACGGAAGCAGTACATCCTGAAGTTTCTTCTACCGGACGTCTGGGATATGAATATTATAACAAGCTGGGCTATGTGCCTTGTGATGTGAAGATTCATGAGAATGCAGCCCGTACATTGGAATATGCATACGATGACTGGTGTATTTATCAGCTGGCGAAAGAGTTGAAGCGTCCGAAGAAGGAAATCGCACTTTTTGCCAAACGTGCCATGAACTATAAGAACCTGTTTGATTCGGAAAGTAAATTGATGCGTGGCAAGCAGAAGGACGGCAAGTTCGCTCCTGAATTCTCGCCGTTGAAATGGGGAGGTGACTTTACGGAAGGAAACAGCTGGCATTATTCCTGGTCTGTATTCCATGACCCTCAGGGATTGATTGATTTGATGGGAGGTAAGGAAATGTTCGTTACCATGCTTGATTCTGTCTTTTCGGTTCCCCCCATCTTTGATGATAGCTATTACGGACAGGTAATTCATGAGATTCGTGAAATGACAGTCATGAACATGGGTAACTATGCACATGGAAACCAGCCCATCCAGCACATGATTTATCTGTATGACTATGCAGGCCAGCCTTGGAAAGCGCAATATTGGTTGCGTGAGGTGATGAACCGTATGTATACAGCCGGTCCGGACGGATATTGCGGTGATGAAGACAATGGTCAGACTTCGGCATGGTATGTATTCTCCGCATTAGGGTTCTATCCGGTATGTCCCGGTACGGATGAGTATATTCTGGGTGCTCCGTTGTTCAAGAAGGCGACACTTCATTTTGAAAACGGAAAGAACTTGGTAATAACCGCATCGGATAACAGCGATACCAACCGATATGTAGATGAAATGCGTGTAAACGGTACTGTTTATACCAAGAATTATTTGAAGCATAACGAATTGTTACAAGGCGGTACTATTGACTTCAAGATGACCGACCGTCCGAATATGCAGCGTGGAACACAAGAAAGTGATTTGCCTTATTCATTTTCAAAAGACGAAAAAGTAAAATAAAAGTTTCACCATGCACTTCTCTCTTGTAAAGAGAGGTTGGAGGGGGATGTTCTCTTTTGGCAGCATTGCAAGAGTACATCCCCTTTTTCTTTTTAAGTATTTCTTCTATACGTCAAAGTCCGATGATATTACTACTTTTGCCTTTCCTCTGCTTTTTTCTGGAAAATTTAGAAAAAAGAACAAGATTGAGTAAGTGTTTTCTTTTAGCTGCCTGTTTTTATTCTCGAAAGGGGAATGAGAACCCCTTCACTGGAGAAAAACAAGTCAGTGTTAACGAATTTATAAATTATGAAAGGCAATCAATTAATGAGAAAGCCCAAATTACTCAGGGCGCTTTTAGATTCTTTTGTTTGTGGCTGCACCCATACAATGGACCCGCGCGCAAATCGTTCTTTCAACTCCCAAGACAACGCTTGGAGCAGTGATCAAGAACATTAAATCACAGTCTAACTATCAGGTTTTTCTATGATGACAAGCTGGCTGAAATGCCGGTGAATGCCATTGATGTGAAGAACGGTTCATTACAGTCTGTACTTGATGCGGCTTTGCAAGGCAAAGGAATTACGTATAAGATAGAGGATAACATTGTCTATCTTTCAGCATCCGGAGAGCCTCAGACACCTCAACAGACAGGACAGGAACATACAGTGACCGGAACAGTGGTTGATGCGACAGGCGAAGCCTTGATTGGTGTAAACGTACAAGTGAAAGGAAATCCCACAGCCGGTACGATTACAGACTTTGAAGGTAACTATTCTTTGTCCGTTCCCGGAAATGGTGAGATTGTGTTCTCATACATTGGTTACCGTTCGGAAACATTGAAGCCCGATGGCAAGAATGTACTGAATGTAACCATGCAGGAAGATACACAGCTGATTGGCGAAGTGGTGGTAACCGCTTTGGGGATCAAACGTGAGAAGAAAATGTGGGTTATGCGGTTCAGGAACTGAAGAGCGATGAACTGAACAAGACAGGTGACCCCTGGTAACCAGTGCCTTGCAGGGCAAGGTGGCAGGCCTTCAGATGAATACCTCGGCTACCGGTCTGGGGGGCTCTACGAAGATTACCATCCGTGGAAACTCTTCTCTGACAGACAATAACCAGCCGTTGTGGATTGTGGATGGCGTTCCTTTCAGCGACACTAGCACTTCAAGCGCATCCCGCTATGATGGTGTGGACCGTGGTAGCGCTTCCATGGACATTAATCCGGATGATATCGAGAGTATTTCTGTTTTGAAGGGTCCGAATGCGGCTGCTCTTTACGGTTCACGTGCAGGTAATGGCGTTATCTTGATTACGACAAAGAAAGGTAGTAAGAAGGATGGTTTCGGAATCCGTTATAGTGGTAATTTCACTTGGACAGCTATCGGCGAGACATTGGATATGCAACGCCGTTACGGACAAGGACATATTGATACAAAAGATGCCAAGACTGCGGTGTATGACAAAACGGATAGCGGAAGCTGGGGCCCGGTATTGGATGGAAGCATGAAAGAGGCTTGGAACGGAGAAACGTACGCTTACTCTAACTATGGGGATAAGTTGAAAGATTATTTTGATACCGGTTTCTCGCATACGCATAACGTATCTATCAGCAACGGTACAGAGAAATCACATTTCCGTACTTCTTTCGGATACTCCGACAATGACGGTGTATTCCCCACTGAAAGTTTGAGCCGTGTGAATGCCGATCTGAATGCGGGAACGGAATTGAACAAATGGGTGTCTATGGACGGAAAAATTTCTCTTTCACGTACAAAAGCCGATAACCGTCCACTGTATGGAGATTACGGTGCTATTTCCCAGTTGATGAGAATCCCTAACAACGTCCGTCTGGATGACTTGAAACAATATTCTGATGAAACTCATGCGCATGTGAACTGGACAGGACCTACTGCCAGTATCCGTAATCCTTATTATGTATTGCATCAGCGTCAGAATTCGGATGAACGTTGGCGTGCTTTCGGATATTATAGCATGAAAATCAATTTCACTGATTGGCTGCATCTATCTGCCAAATACGCTTTTGACTACTACCGTACCAGAGTGCAAAGCACCAATGCGGGGGATGGTATCAATGGAGAAGCCAATACTTCCATGATTACGAATGATTCAATGGACCGTAGTGAAGAAAACTTCTTCGAGTCAAATGCTGAAGTCATTTTGATGGGTGACCGTCAGTTGACTGATAACTTCCGTCTGGGCTTCAATGTCGGTGGTAACTTTATGTACCAGCGTTCGGAAACTTTGGGCGTGGGCGTAGGTAATATGGTGGACAAAGGTAACTGGATGCTGAATGCGGCCAATTTGTTGAGAACCGGTAGTGAGGATGGCTACAAGCGTGCCATGAACTCGGTGTTCGGCTCTGTACAGATGGCGTGGAAGGAATATCTGTCTTTGGATTTGACAGCCCGTAACGACTGGTCATCCACTCTTCCGTCAGGTAACAATTCTTTCTTCTATCCGTCTGCCAACCTCAGTTTCGTAGTGTCGGACTTCTTGCGCTCTATCGACAAACCGTTGCCAAGCTGGGTGACATTTGCCAAGGCACGTCTGGTCTGCCGCACAGGTAGGTAAGGATACAAGTCCTTATCAGTTATACAACACCTACTCTTTCAAATTCGATAATGGTGTATTGACCCCGACCAAAGACAATGTGAAGATGAACGACCAGTTGAAGCCTGAAATCGCGACTTCTTACGAAGCGGGTCTGGATATGAAGTTCTTGAACAATCGCCTGGGATTTGATTTTACTTATTATTACAGCAAGACAAAGAACCAGATTATGAAAGTACCCGCAGCAGCTCCCTGGAGTGGAGGACAATGGGTAAATGCAGGTATGGTAACCAATCAAGGCGTGGAACTGATGTTGTATTCCACTCTGGTAGAAACAAAGGATTTCGCTTTTGACTTGAATGTGAATATGGCTCACAACGTATCGAAGGTGAAAGAACTGGCTCCGGAAGAAAATGTGAACTATATGTTCTTTAACGGTGACGGAAACTTCCCTGTAAAAGTAGGTACACGCGCCGGACACAAATTAGGCGAGATTTATGCTACGTCGCTTTATAAGCGCAATGAAAACGGTGATATTATCGTAAATGAAAATGGGTTGCCCATGACTGTGACCAATGAGTCCGAATATGTGAACAAACCTATCGGTAATATCCAGCCAAAGCTGACCATGTCTGTATCTCCTACCTTTACTTATAAGGGGATTACACTGTCCGCACTGTTTGATATGAAATTCGGTGGTGATATCTTCTCTTATTCCGAGATGCTGGCTACCGGAAACGGTTTGGCTAAACGTACCTTGAACCGTGGTGAGGAAAACAACTATATGATGGTATTCCCCGGTGTGACAGAGTCAGGCGAGGTGAATACAAAACAGGTGTCCGCTTCAGAATACTATGGTGCATTGCAGGCTGAGAATTTCATCTACGATGCTTCTTTCATTAAGCTGAAAGAATTGTCAATCGGCTATTCATTCCCCTCATCTATGCTGAAGAAGACTCCTGTCAACTCGCTGAATATTTCATTTGTTGCACGTAACTTGTGCTATCTGATGAAGCACACACCGGGTACAAGCCCCGAAGGTGGCTATGACACTACGATGTTCTCACAAGCCATTGACTATGCATCGTTGCCGTTTACACGTACTTTCGGTATTTCTATCAACTTAGGTTTCTAATTAATTAAAAGGAAAAACTGATTATGAAAATCAAATTATATAAATCCGTAGCCTTATGTTCGTTGCTGGCTTTGGCCGGATGCCATGATTTTGAGGAATTGAATACAAATCCTTACGCACCGATTTACGACCCGACTGTGGAGAATGTATCGGCCGACGGTATAGATATTGATTATACTTTGACGGAACATGCCATGGCAAGTTTGAAAGGGATGGAAGGTGCTATCGGAAGTATTTTTGCCAACTTCACCTACGAAGGTCCTTACAATGATTATCAGACAACAACCAATCTGACTCATGATATCTATGCCGGTTATTGGGGAAACAATGTCAGCGGCTTTGTGAATCAGGCGCCTACCTATTCTTATACGGATGGATGGTCGGCCAGCCGCTGGAAGCATTTCATGATGACCGCAGCACTTCGGAATACAGCCAGTTGGTCAAGACATTCTATTTCTGCAATAAGGATTATTACCATACGGCATTCTATATCACCCGTATTTATTATGCTTTCTTGTTGTCCATGCAGACGGACACTTACGGAGATATTCCTGTAGCCTACTATGTGAAGGGAGCCATGCCACCGGAGAAAATGTGACCTATACACCTCAAAAGGAAGTTTATAATATCCTTTTCCAGCTGTTGGATCAGGCAATAACAGAGTTGCATCAGGAAAATCTTCCTGCTGTCAGTCAGTATGATTTAGGTGACAATGACAAATGTTATGGGGGTGATGTGGACAAATGGCGTCGTTTTGCCAATACACTGCGTTTGCGCCTTGCTTTGCGTGTATCCAATGTAGACCCGGCTTTGGCCCAGACTCAGGCAAAGGCGGCTTTGACAGACCCTGCCGGTTTGATGCAAAGTCAGGATGACAATATGAAGCAGACTCCGAAACGTCAGTATATCGCCGGCGGTAATGAAAATATCTACGCGTTGTTGTTCAGTTGGACCGGCAATGCTGTATTGTCGAAAGAAATGGAACGGGCTTATAAGAATCAGGCTTTGAAAGAAGGTGCGGCAGCCGATGCCGTTACTTTTCAATGAGAGTTCTGAGAACTGTTATCTCGACCCTCGTTGTGAGTTTTATGGTTCCGTCCTACTCCGTTTGATTCGTTGACTACCAGTCCGCTTCCCACAGAGAATCTGAAGAGAGATTTCAACGGAGTGATGAATGGAGAAACCAATGTAGGCGGTTCTTATCTGAACAGATATTCTGCCAACCGCTGTATTCTGTCATCTGATGCCATGAACAAGGATTATTGGTGGAATCTGGCTCGTGAAATTGTCTGGATGGGTTATGCTGAAAGTTTGTTCCTGAAAGCGGAAGCGGCATTGCGCTGGCCGTCATTGGTGGATGAAACAGCCGAAGCCCTTTATTTGAAAGGTATCAAGGCATCTATGGATTATTATGAAATTGATGCGGACAAGGCCAATGAATACATCAGTCATCTGGATGGCGTAAAAGCATTTGCCGGTGGTAGCAAGGAAGAACAGTTGGAACAGATTATTACTCAGAAATGGATTGCCGTTTTCCCGAATGGAAATGAAGGATGGGCGGAAGTGCGCCGTACCGACTATCCGCGTTATCTGCTGGCTCCGGTCAATGGAAACAATTCCAATGGAGAAGTGGCGTCCGGCAAGCTTATCAAACGCATCAACTATCCTAACAGCGAGTCCCGTAACCCCAATAAACCGGGCAATGTGAACCAGGGTAGCCGTGTATGGTGGGATGTGGCCGATACGATGAATGATAGAGGTCAGTGGCATACTCCGAATAATTTCCGCTAGAAATTGCTATCTTTGTATCCTAGGGAACATAAAAAGAAACAAAATGAAGCAAATTCTATTTTTATTGGCAGCCGTCCTGTTATTGGGCGGCTGTGCGGAAGAGAAGAAGACCGACGTTCGTTGGGCTACTTTCAATATCCGTTACGACAATCCGCAGGACAGTTTGAACAATTGGCAATATCGGAAAGACCGTGTGTGCCAGTTTATTAAGGACCATGAGCTGGATATTGTCGGTATGCAGGAAGTCTTGCATAGCCAGTTTCAGGATCTTCGCGCAGGCTTGCCCGAATACGATGGTATCGGTGTGGGACGTGATGACGGGAAGACAGCAGGTGAATATGCGCCGCTTTTCTATCGTAAGGACAAATATGAGGTGTTGGACTCCAATACTTTCTGGTTGGCCGAAAATCCCGATAGCGTAGGAATGATGGGATGGGATGCGGTTTGTGTCCGTATCGCCACTTGGGCAAAATTTAAGGACAAGGCTACCGGAAAGATATTCATGGCTGTCAATACTCATTTTGACCATGTGGGTGAAGAGGCCCGCCGTCAAAGTGCATTGCTCATTATCCGTAAGATAAAGGAGATCGTAGGCGAACGTCCCGCAGTGGTTACGGGCGACTTTAATGTGACCGATGCGAGCGATGCATACGAAACAATCACCACCAACGAGTTTGTGATGAAGGATGCTTATAAGACGGCTGCCCGTGTGACCGGCGTTGATTATACTTTTCATGATTTTGCCCGTATCCCGGCCGAGGATTGTGAAAAGATTGATTTCATCTTTGTCACTCCGCAAGTTCTGGTGAAGAGTTGTGAAATACCGGCTGAAGTACCGGAAGCTTTACTTTCCGACCATAATCCTCAGTTGGCTGACTTGGAATTCTGATTTTTTAAATAGGTGAACTTACGCCGGTAGAGTCTTTAAAAGGGCTTTATCGGCGTTTGTTATTTTATTCTGTTGATACTTCTCATTATATGTAATCTTCTCCCATTTAAAATAATTTTCCTCCTTCGATAAGTGTGATACCTTACTTAATTGTTCTATATTTGTATCATTAATCCAATTTAATAGTATGAAGACATACAGTTACTATGTATTATTTTTGTTAGTTGTGTTTTGCGGATGTTCCCGTCCCACGGAATTAACATCGCCGGATGGCAATATAAAATTAGTATTCAACCTGAATGAGGCAGGGGTGATGACCTATGGAGTTTCTGTAGGAGGAAAACCGTTCATCACTCCTTCTGCTATGGGCTTTGAAGGCCGTGACGGGCTCAATCTCTCCAAAGATTTTCAGATAGAAAATACTGAGTTTACCACAAAGGATGAAACCTGGACCCAGCCTTGGGGGGAGAATAAATCTATCCGGAACCATTATAACGAGATGGCTGTGCGCTTGAAAGATCCGGCGAATACACGGCTGACCCTCCGTTTCCGCGTGTTCGACGACGGTCTGGGCTTTCGTTATGAATATCAAGTACCCCAAGTGGACAGTGTGTTCGTGATGGACGAGCTCACTTCATTCAATCTGGCGCAGGATGGCAAGTCATGGTCTATTCCCGCCAGTTTTGAAACCTACGAGTTGCTGTATCGTACCCTGCCCGTCAGCAAGGTGGATAATGCCAACACCCCGATGACTTTCAAAACAGATAACGGGGTATATGCCAGTATTCACGAAGCGGCTTTGACCGATTTCCCCGAAATGACTTTGAAGCATACCGAAGGTTGTCACTTCAAATCGGAACTGGCCTCCTGGCCCGATGGGGTAAAAGCCCGTTTTGCCGGAGGAACTTTCGTTACTCCGTGGCGCAGTATCCAGATAGCTCCCAAAGCGGTAGGTCTGATAAACTCCGGTCTGATACTGAATCTGAATGAACCTTGTGCGCTGGAGGGTGATTTGAGCTGGATACGTCCTATGAAATACGTAGGTATCTGGTGGGGAATGCATCTGGGGGTTGAAACGTGGACGATGGATGAGCGCCACGGCGCTACCACCGCTAATGCCAAACGATATATAGATTTTGCTGCTGCCAATAACATAGAAGCGGTGATGTTCGAGGGCTGGAATGAAGGCTGGGAAAGTTGGGGCGGTATGCAGACTTTTGACTATACCAAGCCTTATGCCGATTTCGATATGGCAGAGGTGGCACGTTATGCCAAGGAGAAAGGGATTGAAATAATCGGTCACCACGAAACGGGTGGCAATATCTTTAATTACGAACGCCAGCTGGACAATGCTTACAAATGGTATGCAGACCTGGGAGTGCACAGCGTGAAGACCGGTTATGCCGGAGGACTGCCGGGCGGTCACAGCCATCATGGACAGTTCAATGTACGCCATTACCGCAAGGTGGTGCAGACTGCCGCCGGTTATCATACAACCGTTAATGCCCACGAACCTATCAAAGATACAGGAATTCGTCGTACTTACCCCAATATGATGACGCGCGAAGGCGCCCGCGGCATGGAGTGGACGGATGGAGTGAAGGTAATCCCCCCGAACATCACGAGTTATTGCCGTTTACCCGCTTGCTGGGCGGTCCGATGGATTATACACCGGGTACTTTTGATATTCTTTATGAAAAGACACGCAATTCCCCACGCCGCAAGAAGTGGAATGACTTGGATAAAGGAAACAGCCGTGTGAATACCACCTTGGCAAAGCAGATAGCCAATTGGGTTGTCATTTATTCTCCATTGCAGATGGCCTCGGATATGATTGAGAACTATGAAGGGCATCCTGCCTTCCAGTTCTTCCGGGATTTTGATGCGGACTGTGACTGGTCCGAAGCCTTGCAGGGCGAACCGGGAGAGTTTGTAGCTGTGGTGCGGAAAGCGAAAGATAAATATTTCCTGGGAGCCACCACGAATGAAGAGTCGCGTACACTCACCATTCCATTGGATTTCCTGGAGAAAGATAAAAATACCATGCCGTGATTTATGCTGATGGAGAAGATGCCGACTGGAAAACGAATCCTACTTCGTATCAGATTAAGGACAAAGAGGTGACAGCAGCCGATACCTTGTCTGTAGTCATGGCAAAAGGCGGCGGGCAGGCGGTGAGCTTTATTCCTATAACTGACTGATTTACCAAATGCTTCGTCCTATTGCGTTTATAGATTCCGAAAGGTAACTTCATCTCCTTCTGAAAGGGGATGAAGTTATCTTCGGTTATAGCCGAATTCAACAACCTTAATACTTAGATATAAATGAAAACAACCGAAACCCCAACTCCGGCCAGACGCCGTAGTCCTATTTTTTGGGTTCCCACCGCTTATTTTGGTATGGGGCTCCCTTTTGTCGTATTGAATATGGTAGCCGTACTGATGTACAAAGGCTTGGGAGTAAGCGATGCAAAGATAGCCTTCTGGACTTCCCTTATCATGCTTCCCTGGACATTGAAACCTCTTTGGAGCCCGCTACTCGAAATGTACCGTACCAAGAAATTCTTTGTCGTCCTCACTCAGATGGTGTCGGGAGTCACTTTCGGGTTGATTGCCTTGTCGCTTCATCTTCCGTCCTTTTTTTGCAATCACTATCGCCTTGTTCGCCATTGTCGCCTTTAGCGGGGCAACGCACGATGTGGCCTGTGACGGGGTATATATGGACGAGTTGAATGCACAGGAACAGGCTAAGTATATAGGTTGGCAAGGTGCTTTTTATAACGTAGCCAAGATTATCGGTACAGGTCTGCTGGTCTATCTGGCCGGTTTCTTGAAAGATGAATACGAAGGTCCTGCCGAAGATGCGGTACTCTATTCCTGGACGGTCATTATGATTGTCTTCGGAGGAGTGATGTTCGCTTTGGGACTTTATCATACCCGTATGCTGCCTTCGGGCAAGCATGCCCATTCGGTCACCTCTTTTTCGCAGAGTATGGCCGAGTTATGGAATGTCATCCGGAACTTCTTTACTTAAAAAGCATATCGTTTATTACATCTGCTTTATTATTTTATATCGTTTTGCCGAAGGGTTTGTGATGAAAATTGTACCTTTGTTCCTGAAAGCCGGTCGTGATGTGGGCGGTTTGGGATTGACAGAACAGGAGATTGGCATTTATTACGGAACCTTCGGAGCGGCAGCTTTCGTACTCGGTTCATTGCTGGGCGGATATTATATTTCCGCACGTGGATTGAAAAAGACTTTGTTCTCCTTGTGTTGTGTATTCAATCTGCCTTTTATGGCTTACACGCTGCTTGCCATTTTCCAACCGCAGAGTGCGCCTCTTATCGGCGGAGCCATTGTGCTGGAATATTTCGGATATGGCTTCGGCTTTGTGGGCTTACCTTGTTCATGATGCAACAGGTGGCTGCCGGCCCTCATCAGATGGCGCATTATGCTTTTGCATCGGGTATCATGAACCTGGGTGTCATGTTGCCCGGTATGATGTCCGGATATGTCAGCGACTGGCTGGGCTATAAACTGTTTTTCATCTTTGTGCTGGTGGCTGCCATTCCGGCATTCCTGATGACTTGGTTTGTACCCTTCACGCACGAAGACAAGAAATAGAGAAAAACTATTAACCTAACAAAAAAGAGAATATGAGTGAATTGAAGATTGCGGGCAATCCGTTGCCCGGTATGCCGTGGGAGGAACGTCCCGAAGGTTGTAAAAATGTAATGTGGAGATGTAGCGCGAATCCCATCATTCCCCGTGATTTGCTGCCTACATCCAATAGTATATTCAATAGTGCGGTAGTACCTTTCGGCGAAGGGTATGCCGGAGTGTTCCGTTGTGATGATACAAACCGCCGGATGGCGCTTCATGTGGGATTCAGCAAGGACGCCGTTCATTGGGACATCAATCCGGAGAAGTTGCAGTTCCAGTGTGATATTCCCGAGATTGGTGAATGGGTGTACGGTTATGACCCGCGTGTCTGCTTTATCGACGACCGTTACTATGTGACCTGGTGTAACGGATATAAGGGCCAGCCCACCATCGGCGTGGCATGGACTACGGATTTCAAGACATTCCATCAGGTGGAGAATGCTTTCCTGCCTTTCAACCGTAATGGCGTGCTGTTTCCCCGCAAGATCAATGGTAAGTTTGCCATGTTGAGCCGTCCCAGTGACAACGGGCATACTCCTTTCGGAGATATTTATTATAGCGAGTCGCCCGACTTGGAGTTTTGGGGACACCATCGTCACGTCATGTCACCCGCGCCTTTTGAAGTAAGTGCATGGCAGTGCCTGAAGATTGGCGCCGGCCCCATTCCCATCGAAACCAGTGAGGGCTGGTTGCTGTTCTATCACGGTGTGCTTCGTTCCTGCAACGGTTATGTCTATGCCTTTGGATCGGCATTGCTTGACTTGGACGAGCCGTGGAAGGTGAAATTCCGTTCGGGACCTTATCTTATCTCTCCGCGTGAACCTTACGAATGCATGGGTGATGTGCCCAATGTATGCTTCCCTTGTGCGGCTTTGCATGATCCGGCAACGGGACGGGTGGCCGTTTATTATGGTTGTGCCGACACGGTGACCGGTCTGGCATTCGGTTATATTCCCGAAATTATAGAATTTACCAAACGTACTTCTATTATTTAAGCACCGTTTGTACTGTTCTCATTCGAAAACAGAGGATGTGTCCTGTGGCTGTCACTTCGGTCCGGATACATCCTCTTTGTTTTTTCCCGGAAAAGGGACCTGTCTGGTTATAAAGCGGTTCTTAAGTGTCATCTTCTCTTTGGCTAAGTGTTTTCTTCCGGATGATTAAGGGCTTTTATACTGAAACCTTCTACAGTCCATTGTAATGGACTGTAGAGTCTGCCGTAATGGACTGTACGGTCTGTTATAGTGGACTGTACGGTCTGCACCGGAAGACTATAGAAGATAATAGGAATAAAGACCTTAGTTGTATGGATAAAAAGGCTTATGTTTACTGTTGAACGTCTTCGTCACAGAGGATGCGGAGTGTATTGCCGAAGTCGCGGAACAGTTCTTCCGTGACGGTTTGGGTGGCGGATTCCACCAAACGATCCGCATGGTATGATGTATCATAAATGTTCGTTTTATAAGTAAATAAATCCGTTTCTTCGAGTTTGTTTAAGTGGAACTCGGTGGAGATTTATTTTTTATAAAGCGAACAGCATCAGGCCATCAAAGTAGAAAACCAGCATAAACATACACGAGTACGTGTTGCGGCATACGAAATTCATTCAGCCAGTCATCGGGTAGGAAGCAACTGAATACTATATCATCGAAATTATGTAGTCTGTCTTCAAGCATTAGAGCGTTTCGAGTAATTCGATAAGACGTTCGGTGTGCGCTACTGATATATTTCTTTGTTGCTCGATAAGTTCCGGTGTGGTACGGTTGCCGTAACTTACGCCGCAGGTATAAACACTGCCGCTATACTCCATGTGCGTCAGTCGGCAGGTTGCTTTGTAGCAAGCTAAAAATTCGTCTATGGTGTAGCCCATCGCCCCCTTGTGGCTATACAATGCTTCGGGTGCTCCCGTTGTGAAAGAGAGAACGAGTTTCTTGCCTTTGAGTTTGTCTCCGGTACTTCCGTGCGAGAATCCGTGACGGAAAGTCTCTTCCATCCAGCGTTCCAATATGGAGGGTGCGGAGTACCAGAAAAGGGGGTAACTGCAATACGATGATGTCTGCCCGGAGCAATTTCTGCTGTTCGGCTTCCACGTCGATTTTGAAATCGGGATAGAGTTCATCCAGCTTTACGATTTCGGCTTCCGGCAGCCGTTCGTTCAGGGTTTCGAGAATCGTTTTATTGGCTACAGATGCGGCAAGGTTTGTATGGCCGCTGATAATCAATACATTTTTCATATTCATTCTTTTTATTGTTATTTGTTTTATGCACCTACACCACCGTCCACTTTATAGTCGGCTCCGGTTACGAAGCTGGCTTCGTCGCTCGTCAGGAAAGCGACGACGGCGGCAACCTCTTCGGGCTGTCCCATTCTACCGAGAGGCACGCTCTTCGTTACCATATCCTTGTGGGCTTTCGCGGCTTCGTCCGAAAGCTCGGTCTTGCCGTAAATAGGGGTTTCGATGGGCCCCACGCCGAGTGAATTGACACGCACGCCGTCTTTTGCCAACTCTTTCGCCCATGCACGTGTCATGGTATAGACGGCAGCTTTCGAGGCGGCATAGTTCGCCATCGTCGCGATAGGATTGGTTGTCATAGTTGTCGTGACATTCAGGATATTGCCTTTTGCTGCCTTTATCATCGGCAGGCAGGCTTGTGTCAGCATGACAACGGCACGCACGTTGATGGCGAATACCTTGTCGTATTCGTCGATTTTCATCGTTGCAAACGGGGTGACGGGTGCCCATCCGGCATTATTGACAAGAATGTCGAGACGACCGTACCGTTCTCCGACAGTACGGATGATAGTGCGTATCCCGTCTTCCGATTCGAGGTCGATGGCAAGATAGGAGATTTTATCACTGTAAGCAGCCGTTTCGACAAGTGTCGTTTCCGTGCGGCCTACAATCAATACGTTAGCACCTTCATCGGCCAGACGTTGGGCAATAGCTCTTCCGATGCCCGTCCCGGCTCCGGTTACAAGAGCGACTTTGTTGTTCAATGACTTATACATGGGTTATTATTTGTTATTAGGGTTAAATTGCTTGTCGTAATTCAGAAGGAATTTTACGAGTTCGGGATTACGGTGCGACCAGCGGAAGTCGGCAGGTTTGTCGAGCGGACGGATACTTTCCATATCTTCCGGTGTAAGCGTGAAATCGAATACATCCAGATTTTGTTTCATTCGCTCGATGTGCGTGCTTTTCGGGATGGCGATGATGCCGCGTTGCACCAAGTAACGCAGGGCGACTTGCTGTACCGTTTTATTGTATCGTTCGGCCAAAGCCGTCAGTATGGGATTGGTCAGAAGGTCGGGATCGCCTTGTGCCAGTGGGGCCCAAGCCATGATACGTGTATCATAGGGCTTCATTTCAGCTTCAGCATCCCACTGCTGACTGAATACATTGGTTTTTAAGTTGGTTTACGGCAGGTTTTATTTCGGCACATTCGGCCATATCCACGAAGCGGTCGGGATAGAAATTCGATAGCCCAATGGCACGGACTTTTCCGGCCTTTACCGCTTTCTCCATCGCCCGCCATGTTCCCGGATAGTCGCTAAACGGCTGATGGATAAGCAGCAGGTCGATGTAATCGGTGCGCAACTTACGGAGCGATTCGTCGATGCTGCGGGTTGCCTTTTCCTCTCCGGCATTGGTAATCCACACTTTGGTCGTGAGAAAAAGTTCATCACGGGACACGCCGCATCTGGCGACGGCATTACCCACGTCCTCTTCGTTATAATAAGCCTGCGCCGTGTCTATCAACCGATAACCCGCGCCGATGGCATCGAGTACGCAACGCTCGCACTCTTCGGGCGATACTTGAAATACACCATATCCTAATACCGGCATTTCGATGCCGTTGTTCAATTTTACAGTCTGCATATGATTCTGTTTTAAGGGTTAATATTCTATTTGTTTTTTGAAATCATTCATGGATTTTGTGCAACCCGATACCTTTTACCGTAAGTAAATCCATGTCATCGTAGATAGGACTTTTCCCTGTCTCCAGCAGGGCGATGGCATCCATTTCCTCTTTGGACAGCGTAAAATCGAGAATATTGAAGTTTTCGATCATCCGTTCCTTATGTACGGATTTCGGGATAACTACGATGTTGCGCTGGTTCAGCCAACGAAGAATAATAGCTCTGACCCCCTTATCGTGTTGCTCTGCTATCGCTTTCAATGTAGGATGATTGAATATGTCATTCTGCCCTTCGGCAAAAGGTGCCCATGCTTCGTGCTGGATGCCTTCCTGCTGTAAGAAAGCATTGGCAGCCTGCTGCTGGAAAAA
>ENA-OQNJ01000192-OQNJ01000192.1-human-gut-metagenome-genome-assembly--contig:-NODE-192-length-15928-cov-2.774381_pt1 | contig 15928 bp, 13 predicted proteins | sample MGYA00242630_ERZ504882 | MGnify/ENA primary metagenome ERZ504882 (study PRJEB26092, sample SAMD00036408) | human gut metagenome | host: Homo sapiens | study: EMG produced TPA metagenomics assembly of... | reverse complement strand
GGTTTGATTCTGTGATTGATTTTAACCGTTATTCGCAGGAAGATCTTCTTTCTATTGCTGAGCAGATGCTGGATCGTTATCTGGATAAGCTGAAACTTGCAAATAGAGATATTCGCCTGTTTCGGAAAATTATGAAATTGATGTCCAAATTACCATATCCAGGCGAACTGAAAAATTTGATCAGGACGTCGGTTGCCTTTAGTAATCCGAAAGACGGCATGGATTATTTTAGACGGTTATACTATGCAGTATGTAATGAAAAACCAGACGATCTGAAAAAACTGCAGAGTCAGAAATTCACAGTGAGAGAAATGGAAATATTGGTTGGACGTTCCAAAAGCAGCGTGGCTCGTGATTTAAAAGAAGGTGTAAGGGATGAATAGTATTTTACAGTTAAAAGGAAGATTCGAACAAAGATCAAATCGTTCCAGACCGGGATCACCTAAGCTTCCAAAAGGGAAAAGTGTTTCTGCATCACATTTACGTGAGTTGGAAAAGCAGCTGGAAAGAATACTTGTATATTGGACGGAAAACAAGGATATTCGTGGTGCCCTGGTAAGTGTACATTATAAGCATATTGTTGCCAAAAGCAACCGGTTGAAAATTCTACTGTCAGAAAATGGAAAATCACCGACAGAATCGATTCGAGGAGCCAAATTTGTCTGGGAGCCAGATCAAAAACGGAAATGAAGTGCAAAAACATGTTTTTAACGCATTTTGTTTCCTTGCAGGCAATTGAAAAATCTATCGGTGTTTTAAAAAAACGACAGCGTCTATCATAGAACAGTATTATAAAGGTTCTGTTCTTAGTGAAGTAATAGAAGAATTAGGTGAAAAATATCATTTTCATGAAGTACCCAAAACCAGTTTTCTGAAAACCGTGGTTGACGGCTTTTATGTGGAACGATTTGATATTGACAGAGCAACAGAGGAAATAACAGAAGAAGCAATCATTACCATCTATCAGACAGGGGTGGATACAAAAAGACTTCTTTCAAAATTCGGAATTGATATTGTAGATGATCGCATCATAGACGGAACTACTTTAAGACTGAATCCAGACGAAGTTAAATTGCTATATAACAATGCGTCGTATCTGATCGCTATGGGAGTTACAGACTTCTCTGAGATTTCAAGAGACGATGTGTTAGATGTGTATGAGGATATGGAAGAGGATGCCGGATTATTAATCCCACATCCACAGAACGAACCGGTCATAGGTGTGATAGATACACAGTTCAATGAAAAGGTGTATTTTCACGAGTGGGTTGAATATAAAAATCTTTTGGATCCTAATATTCCTCTGTCCAGGAAAGATTATGAACACGGAACAGCTGTCAGCTATATTATCGTAGATGGTCCACAGGGAAACCCGGAGCTTGCGGATGGCTGCGGCAGATTTCGTGTAAGACATTTTGGCGTGGCAACAAATAACGGATTTAGTTCTTTTACTGTTCTGAAAATGATCCGAAATATTGTTGCGTCCAATCGAGATATTAAAGTCTGGAATTTATCGCTGGGATCAAAACTTGAAATCAAACCAAATTTTATTTCGCCGGAGGCTGCAGAGCTGGATCGTATTCAGAGTGAATATGACGTTATTTTTGTGGTAGCAGGTACAAATATTCCGGCAGGAGTTAACAAAAAGAATATGAGAATTGGATCTCCGGCAGATTCCCTGAATTCTATGGTGGTTAATGCTGTGGATTTTGCAGGAAACTCTGCTTCTTATACCAGGATTGGACCTGTTCTGTCGTTTTTCATAAACCGGATGTCAGTTATTATGGTGGTGATGGAACGGTCTATACAGATAAAATGGTGGTATGCAAAGACGATATGGGAGCAGCATACGTAGCGGGAACTTCATTTGCAGCGCCATGGATTTCACGTAAACTGGCATATTTGATTCATATTATGGGATTAAGCCGGGAAGTGGCGAAAGCATTGCTGATTGATGCAGCTGCCGGATGGAATCGAAGAGATGATATTTCACATAGAATCGGATATGGTGTTGTGCCAAAGCATATTAATGAGGTTTTAAAAACACCGGATGATGAAATACGTTTCATTATGACAGGGGCATCGGAGGAATATGAAACTTATACTTATAATCTGCCAGTGCCTGTTGTAGATCATGCGCACCCGTTTTATGCAAGAGCTACCCTGGCATATTTTCCACAGTGCGATCGCAAACAGGGTGTTGACTATACGAGTACAGAAATGGATATTCATTTTGGCAGAGTTGTTGTCAAAAGAGGGTCAACCATGATTAAAGCAATTGATGACAATCGACAGTCTGAAGAGAAACAGATTACTTTGTACGAAGAAGATGCAAGAAAAATGTATCGCAAATGGGATAATGTGAAACATATCAGTGAAAAAATAAAAGAAAAAAGGGTTCCCCGAAAGGCTTATGATTCTGGGTTATGGGGACTTAAGATTAATACGAAAGAATGCTTGCAGAAAAGAAAAGATTCTCTTTCGTTTGGTGTGGTTGTAACGTTAAAAGAGATGAATGGAGTAAATCGTATAGACGATTTTGTGAAGATGTGTCTTGCAAGAGGTTGGCTGGTTCAGAGACTTGATATTGAAAATCAGCTGGATTTGTATGCTAAGGCGGAGGAAGAGATTGAATTTGAATGAGGCGCAAGCGAAAGGATTTAACTTATGAAAATCACATCAGGCCTCGGCTCCATTGATGACTATCCCCGTTACGTCCGCGCCGGTGCAGACGAGCTGTTTTGCGGTTACGTTCCATTTTCCTGGTCAGAAAAATACGGAACGGTTCTGCCGCTGAATCGGAGAGAGGTTTTAAACTATAACGTACAAATTGGATCGTTCAGTGAACTGGAAATTCTGGCCAATATGGTGCAGAAATACCAGAAGCCAGTGCATCTGGCGTTCAATTCGCTGTATTACCGGCCGGAACAGTATGAAGAAATTACGCAGATCATCCAACAGTGCCGCAGCATAGGGTTTGACAGTTATATTCTTACGGATCCCGCGCTGCTTGTGTACCTGCGAAAAGAAAAGATCGACTGTGAGGTGCATCTGAGCGGGGATTTGGGAACGGTGAATTCTGCGATGACAGAGGTTTTTGCGAAAGAATACCCGAAGAGGATCATTTTCCAGCGCAAAAATACGATCTCGGAAATGCGTGCAGTGATTCGGCATATAACTGCGCAGAAAGAAGCCGCTCGAAAAGAATGGACTTATCCAACGGAGTTCGAGGCATTTGCTTTGAATGAACTGTGCCAGTTCAGTGGTGCTTTCTGCAATTCCCTGCACTGCGATGAAATGGGATATCTTTGCCGGGTTCCTTACTGGAAGAAACCGATGTCGCTTTCAGAATCTAAATTAGAAAAACAAGAAAAAAATCATCCGGGAGAAAATATTTCTATATCCGAATGGGATTCTGCATCAGAACTGACGAATCCTGTATCGGAAGATGGTTACCTCTGCGGCGCAACCGGCTGCGGCCTGTGTACATTAAAACAGCTTTCCGATGCTGGAATCACTCATCTGAAGCTGGTAGGCCGGGGAAATTATACCGATTTTATGGAGCGTGATATCCGAAATCTGCGCCGCACGCTGGAGATTCTGGAGGATTCTTCTACGGAAGAAGAATATATCCGAGCGATGAAAGCAGAGCTTTTTCCAAATGGATGCAGTCACATGTGCTATGCCAGATAAAATATGTCAACTCTTTCTGAAGTAATGCATTTGGGATTGACATATTTTCGTATCACATATAATATAATGTTAAAGACAGGCAACTTGAGTGTCTGCCAAGCGGTAAAGTAAGATGTTGTGCCAGAAAGCAGTGTCTTATGAGCTTTATAAGGGTTTAACACAATCTGGCTAGAGGTTAGTCCTCGAAAGAAAATGTAAGAAAGGCTCTGTGTATGCAGGGTCTTTCTTAATCTAAAGAAATAGTGGAGAACGTAATGAGAAATGTTTTCCCAGCACGCTTTAATAATTAACATAATGATGAATCGTCTTCTGCGCCAGATGATACTGCTCCAGTGTCATGGCGTATTTTTCCTTTTTTCAGGGAAATTAGCTTTGCAGCATTTCTGATTTCAGGCATTCTGGGATCGGTAAATTATTATAAGAGCGGGAACCTCGACCTGAAAACGGCAGGTGTGCTTTCGGCCGGAAGTTTTGTCGGCGCGCTTGCCGGTGTCAAGATCAACCTTCTGATTCCGGCGGACACGATGAAAATAATTCTATATCTCATTGTTCTTCTCTCCGGAATTTCCATCCTGCTTCGGAAAGACAAGCCGGGAAATACAGAGAAAAAAGCAGTCCAGAGCGTTCCGTTTTACCTGGTACTTGGTGCTGTAACCGGTGCTGTCTGTGCTGCTTCCGGTGCAGGCGGGCCGGTGCTCCTGGTCGCACATGGCATCGGTGTCTTTGCCGGAAGCAAAAATGCAACGAAAAGCAACCAGACGCTGCTGAAACGTATCGTGGCTGTGGCTTCGATTGCGATCGCGTGCATCAAACTCTTTCTCTGATTGAAAAATCAGCGCTTTGCACACAAACTTTAGTTAGAAGCGTATCCCAATTGTTCTTATTGACTAAATATTTCCTCAGGGAATACAATATAGAAAAAGCAAAAAGGAGGGATACCATGCAGGCACTTTCAAAGAAAAAAACCGGTGATATCTGTACCATCAAATGGATGTTTGGAATCCCTGATGTTCTGGATTTCCTCCGAAGCCGTAAAATCAAAGAAGGCAGCACCGTACAGGTCATCCAGAGAATAAACGGTGGATTGATCCTTGGCATGGATGGAAAACGGATTGCAATGTGTGATGCAGCTGCAGACCGGATTCAGGTATGAAAGGAAGAAAAATCAAAATGAGCGGAACCTTGGAAGAGGAGCCGCTCATTTTGATTTTCCAAATACCCACAAAAGAATTTTCGTAGATAAGTGTGCAGACTACGGAAATGATTTTTAATAAATATGTGCCAGGAAGTTTTCAAGCTTTTCTTTACATAGAACCGTTGCGAAACAGCCGCCAGATAGAGTAAAATAGAGCAGATCTTAAGAAAAAGGAAGTTGGAATTTTATGACATTATTAGAACAGATACAAAAAGAACATGCCGCTGCTTTTACGCACGGCGGAAAATTTCATGCGGATGATGTGTTCTCTGCGGCACTGCTTCTGCATTTTAATCCGCAGCTTACTATCCAGCGCGGAAATCGTGTGCCGGAGGATTTTGCCGGGATTGTTTTTGATATTGGAAGAGGAGAATACGACCATCACCAGAAAGACAGCCGGATCCGGGAAAACCAGGTTCCGTACGCGGCGTTTGGCCTTTTATGGGAGGCACTTGGCACAGAAATTTTAAGTCCGGAGATGGCCGCGCGGTTTGACGAGAAGTTTGTACAGCCGCTCGATCTCAATGATAATACAGGAGAAAAGAATGAACTCGCCAGTATGATCGGCATGTTCAATCCGGTATGGGATGATAACAGCGGAAGCGATGCTGCTTTCCTGGAAGCGGTGGCAGTGGCCGGACGGATTTTGGAACATAAATGGGAGCGTTTTCGTGCGGATGAGCGGGCGGAGCAGCAGTTTGCAGCTCTTCTTGCCGAACACAGGAAGCGGATTGCAGCGGAGAAAAAGGCAGGAACAATGGATGAAAAGATTCTGATTCTGTCGGAATTTTTTCCATGTCAGAAACAGCTTTCCGCGACTGAAATTGCATTTCTGATATTCCCATCGAACCGCGGCGGTTACTGCGCGCAGCCGGTTCGAAAAGAAAATTCATCCAATTACAAGTATGATTTTCCGGAAACATGGCTTGGCCTGGAAAAAGAAGCACTGCAGGAAGCGACTGGGCTTTCCGATGTGTCTTTCTGCCACAAAGGAGGATTTCTTCTCACCGCAGAAACGCTTGACGATGCCGTCGCTGCCTGTCGCATCAGCCTTGCGGGAATGCCAAAAGCACCGGTTCTGATCCACATCGGTACCGATGCGATTGATGCGGATGACGCGCTTTTGTGGCAGATGCCGGGCATGGAGCATGCAGTTATTCTTCATAAACCGCTGCCGGAGGCCCCGGAACTGAACATCTGTGGCTGTTATGCCGTGTCATCACTTGAAAAAGCAGAATGGAAGATACGCCTGCGGGAATATCTGGCGGACCTGTTAAAAGAAAAGCCGGAGGCTGTCTGTGTCAGCGGCGATCTCTTTGCGGCTTATCCGGTCATGCATCAGCTTCGGAAGAAACATATTCCGGTTCTGACCGCATCGGAGCAGAACGGAAAGCGGATTCTGGTCCGCATTCCGTCCGGTTCCTGAAAAATTACAGATAATCTCTCTCAATTTCGCGCGTTAAACAGAAAAATTCCTCAATATGTAACTTGTTCCTTTGCATCTGCTGCTATCTGTGATACAATATAGAAAATACGTGAAATTTTGGAACAATGGAAAAAATGATAGTATTTTCGTTTAACTTCGAAAAAACAGGCCAGACTTCACAGGAACGATACAATTTTGTAATCCGAAATCCGAATGGCCTGGTTATAAGAAATCGACAAACAGCAGAGAGGAGAGGGCAATAAATATGATTTCAAAGAAAAAATTTGGCACAACAGTAACAGCGTTCGGTGTGGCAGCTGGAATGCTTCTCGGTTCGGCAGCACCGGCTCATGCGGAGGAGACGGCGAAAACGGTGCAGGAAACGCAGAAAGAACAGGCAGATGCACCGTCCACACAGAGTGAAACGGAGAATGAGAACGCAGAAAAAATGATTGCTCCGGCAGAAGAGACTGAGAAACCGGGGGAAGAAACAGCAGCATCGTCAGATGAGACTGCAGCTTCCACGGAAGATCCGGAAACACCAGATCCTGCTGAGGATCCAACTCCTAGCGAGACACCGGAAGATCCGGCTCCGAGTGAGACGCCGGAGCCAACGCCAAGTGAAACACCGACACCAACTCCGAGCGAAACGCCGGAACCGTCTGTGACCCCGGAGCCAAGCGAAACACCGACGCCAACCCCGTCCGAGACACCGGCGCCGACAGAAACTCCGGTTCCAACTGAGACACCAACACCAACGCCGACCGAAACGCCAAAGAGCGATGAAACACAGGCGGATGACTGGATTCAGACGATTGATTATGGAAAATATATCAGCGCCATGAAAAAAGATCTCCGTGCAGGCTTTGCGCAGATCGATAAAACATACGCCTACGCCAAGGTCGACACGAAGTTAAATGTCCGTGAGAGCGGTTCCACCAGTGCACGGATCGTCGGAACCCTTCCGGCAAAAGCACTCTGCTTTGTGATTGCTGATGCAGATCAGGAGTGGGTTTACATCGAGTCCGGTGATGTCCGCGGTTTTGTCCGTACGGATTATCTGCAGCAGGGAAAGGAAGCCCTGGAATATGTGACCAGCACTGGAGAAGACCAGATGAAACTTGCGGATCAGATCATCGATCCATCTGAAAATGAAGCATTCAACTATAAAAAAGAGACTATATATGAAGTAAAAACTTCAACCGGAAACGGTATCATTACATTTGCAAAACAGTTTGTCGGCAGACCGTATGTCTGGGGCGGAAACTCTCTGACGGACGGCATTGACTGCTCCCACTTTGTATGGCAGATTCTGACACGCTGCGGCGCATACGATGGTGAATATACAACATCCGATGGCTGGCGCAGTCTTGGAACCGAGGTTACAAGCCTCGATGAAGCGCGTACAGGCGATGTCATCTGCTATAACGGCCATGTCGCACTGTACGACGGCGAGGGAAAAATCGTGGAGGCACTGAACGAAAAAGCAGGCATCACCTGCAACCGCCCGGTAGACTGCGACACGATTCTGACGATCCGCCGCTTTGCAGCCGATGATGAAATCGGCGGAACAAACGCCGAAAAGATCTGGAATTACTTCCTGATGCACGGCTTCACAAAAGAAGGAGCCGCAGGAATCATGGGAAATATTGCAAACGAGGCATCTACAGACCTCAATCCGACACTGCTTGAGTACGGCTCCACCAGCCGCACGAGCCTCAGCGGAGAGCAGTACACCAATCTTGTCGATGCCGGAATCATCTCACGAGATGAAGTCATCCGCAGCGCCCGCTTCGGCCTTTACAGCGGCGGAAGATACGGTTACGGTCTCTGCGGATTCACGGATCCGACCATCAAAGAGTATCTGTGCCGCTATACCATCGACCTCGGAAAGAGTCTCGGAAGCCTGTCCGGACAGCTCGACAGTCTGCTCGCTTATCTGAACGATTACAATCCGAATCTTCTGGACCGCCTGAAAAACGCAGAAGATGTCGACACAGCAGCGACATCTTTTATGCGCGAATACGAAAAATGCGCAAATCAGGGTACGCAGCAGAAACTCCGCACAACAGCAGCAGAGCAGATCTACAATGTGATGGAATCGTACGATTCACCGGTGGATGTGGAATAAAAGAACAAAAAATTTATCAATAAGAAAGTGCCTGTCAGGCTGAAAAACACTGACAGGCACTTTCTTTACGATTGATTATTTTTCCTGTGAATCCAGAATAATTTTCCTGCAGTCCAGAAGCGACGGACTCACATGATCACAGATCGGCGCGAGTTCTTCCGTATACGGTGTCAGATCCGGGATCATGCAGGAGACAGCGCCGGAGGCGCGGGCAGCTTTGAGACCGTTGATGCTGTCCTCGGCTACCATGCACTCTGCAATCGGAACCTGCAGAAGAGAAGCGGCCTTTAAGAAAATCTCCGGGTCCGGTTTGCTGTTTACAACCTCATCTCCACAGACCGAAGCATCGATATACTGGTCAATGCCGGACTGTTTCCAGTATCCTTCCGCAACGCGCCGTGTTGTGGAAGTGGCAACCGCAACTTTAATCGAATGTTCCTTCAGCCAGGAAAGAAACTCGTGAAGTCCCGGCTTTTCCGGTACACCATTTCGCTGAATATAATCATTCAGATACGCCGAGCGGATCGCGCGTCCCTCATCGTATGTCACCTTTCCGTGAAACCACTCCTCAAACAGCTTTCTGCTCCGTGGAAGCGCGCTGCCGCGCATCTGTGAGAGATGTTCCTCCGTGAGCGTAAAATTCAGCTCCCGGGCAGCTTTGAGCCAGCCCTCTTTCATTACAATCTCGGTATCAAACAGGATACCATCCATATCGAATAATACTGCCTTTATCATAAACATGACCTCCAAAGCACTTCTGTATTTTCAGTTGCTTAAATACTATGTTCAGTATACGAAAAATCCCGAAAAAAGACAAGTCCATGAGACAAACAGAAGACCACAAATTATACTTGACTTCAACCTGGCTTGAAGTGATATGCTGTCAAAAAACGACAAATCAGGAGGAATGACAAAATGGAAAAGTCAACGGTTTATTTTACCGACTTTCGATGTCCGGTTGGAACGAGTCAGCTTGACAAGTTGAAAAAACTCTGTATCGCTGCCGGCATCAAAGATATTGATATGGAAGGGAAATTCGTCGCAATCAAAATGCATTTCGGCGAACTAGGAAACATGGCGTTTCTTCGCCCGAATTATGCGAAAGTGGTTGCCGATCTCTGCAAAGAGCAGGGCGGTCTTCCGTTTCTGACAGACTGCAATACGCTGTATCCAGGCAGCAGAAAGAATGCGCTGGAACATCTTGACTGCGCAAATCTGAATGGATTTAATACCATTACGACCGGTTGTCAGATTATCATCGGAGACGGTCTGCGCGGAACCGATGAAGTAGAAGTTCCGGTTGTCAACGGAGAATACTGCAAAACAGCATTGATTGGCCATGCGATCATGGACGCAGATATCTTTATCAGCTTGAGCCATTTCAAAGGCCATGAGGCAACGGGCTTTGGCGGTGCACTGAAAAATATCGGTATGGGATGCGGAAGCCGTGCCGGAAAGATGCAGCAGCATGCCAGTGGAAAACCGGCGATCAATACGGATGTCTGTCGTGGCTGCCACCGCTGTGCAAAAGAATGCGGAAGCGATGCGATTTCTTATGTAGATAAAAAAGCAGTCATTGACTATGATAAATGCAAAGGCTGCGGCCGCTGCATCGGTGCCTGCAGTTTTGATGCGGTTTACAATCCAAACAGCAGTGCAAACGAGCTTCTCGACCGGAAAATGGCGGAGTATGCGCAGGCTGTCTGCTATGGACGTCCGTGCTTCCATATCTCGCTGGTACAGGATATCAGCCCGAACTGTGACTGTCATGGGGAGAACGATGCTCCGATCCTGCCGGATATCGGAATGTTTGCAAGCTTCGACCCGGTTGCTCTTGACCAGGCGTGTGCCGATGCCTGCCTGAAGGCAACTCCGATCGAAAACAGTCAGCTTGGCGAGCACCTTGCAGAGCCGGGATGGCACTGTCACCACGACCATTTCAAGGATTCCAACCCGAACATTGAATGGCAGGCAACCCTCGACCAGGCGGAGAAAATCGGTCTTGGTACGAGACAGTATGAACTGAAACGTGTAAAATAATGCTTAAAAGTAATAGAAAAAAGCGCTAAGTTCCATTTTTGCCCGGCAAAGCAGAAAAATGCGTTAAGGACAGGTAAACAACAGCGAAAAGCTCCAGCTTCCCGGATGAAAAATCAGCGAGAAGCTGGAGCTTTTTACGATCAGATTTTTGCATTGCTTTTTGAGTCTGCTATTGTTTTATCCGTCTTATATCATCTTCAAAAACGCCTTATGAATCCGCACATCCGGGTCGAGTTCCGGGTGGAAGGAGAAGGCCATCTGGTTTTTGTGTTTTACACCGACGATCCGCTCTTCCACAACCGCGAGCACTTCCACGCCGTCCCCCACAGATGCGATATACGGCGCACGGATAAACGTCATCGGCACTGTTCCGATGCCTGCAACCTGTGCTTCTGTGTGGAAGCTGCCTAACTGACGGCCGTAGGCGTTCCGCCTGATGCACATCGGGATCGTACCGAAATACTGCTCCGGCTGTCCCTTAATCTGTCCGTCGATCGTTTCTGCCAGAAGAATTGCACCGGCACAGGTTGCGAGGACCGGCATGCCGTTTTGAATCTGGCTTTTGATCGTATCGAACATGCCAAGCTCTTTTAAAACGCTTTCCCTGAACGGTACTCTCGCCACCCGGCAGTACAAGTGCATCATAAGGCTCAGAAAGATCACGGTCCTGACGCAGTTCGATGCATTCGGCGCCAAGCTGCTCTAATACTTTTTCATGTTCTGCAAACGCACCCTGCAGTGCAAGCACTCCAATTTTCATTATTTTCCTCTTTCCGCCATCAGTAAGGCGATTTCCTGCTCGTTGATGCCGACCATAGCCTCGCCGAGATCAGCGGAGAGTTCTGCGATCAGTTTCGCATCGGTGTAGTTGGTAACGGCTTTTACGATGGAAGCCGCACGTTTTGCCGGGTTGCCGGATTTGAAGATACCGGAACCAACAAAAACACCCTCTGCTCCAAGCTGCATCATCAGCGCTGCATCGGCAGGAGTTGCCACACCGCCGGCTGCAAAGTTGACAACCGGGAGACGGCCGTTATCATGAACATACTGAACAAGATCGTACGGAACCTGCAGGACCTTGGCTGCCTCAAACAGCTCATCCTCACGCATTGAGGTCAGTTTCTGAATTTCGCTGTTCATTTTTCTCATATGGCGGACCGCCTGTACGATATCGCCGGTTCCCGGCTCACCTTTGGTACGGATCATAGACGCTCCCTCGTTGATCCGGCGGAGTGCCTCGCCGAGATCTTTTGCACCGCAGACAAACGGTACTTTGAAATTTCGTTTGTTAATATGGTAGACATCATCCGCCGGGGAGAGAACCTCACTCTCGTCGATGTAGTCGATTTCGATGGCTTCAAGAACCTGTGCCTCTACAAAGTGGCCGATGCGGCATTTTGCCATAACCGGAATGGAAACGGCTTCCTGAATGCCGCTGATCATCTTCGGATCACTCATACGGGAAACGCCGCCGGCTGCACGGATGTCTGCAGGAATCCGCTCCAGTGCCATAACGGCACAGGCACCAGCTTCCTCGGCAATATGCGCCTGCTCCGGAGTGGTAACGTCCATGATCACGCCACCCTTTAACATCTGTGCCAGTTCTTTGTTCAGTTTGTATCTCTCATTTGCTGCTGTCATAATAAGTTCCTCCGTGTCTGAAAAATTTTAGTTTCTGTTTTGGCTTTACTTTTGCTCTGCCTCACAGTATACTGGTAAAGTGACTATAAAAAAATTGCCAAAACAAATATATTCAGTAAGGTCAGATGAGAGGAGAGCGGTCGGATGCTGACGTATAATTTTTCCAATATAGGGTCAGATTCCCTTTATGAATATTTATACAAATGTATCAAAAATGACATATTGCTGGGAAATATCCGCCCTGGAGAGAAGCTGCCGTCGAAACGGACGTTCGCGAAAAATCTGGGTATCAGCGTCATTACCGTCGAGAATGCCTATGCGCAGCTTGTTGCGGAAGGCTATCTGTATTCCATGCCAAAGCGCGGATTCTATGCGGCTGATCTGGAAATTGAGGATTCCATGCGGGATGCGGTGCCAAAAGAGATCCTGCAGGTAGCAAACGGGGAGACTTCCTATTTTGCGGATTTTTCCAGTAACCAGACGGACAGCGAGATTTTTCCGTTTACAATCTGGACGCGGACGGTGCGTGCTGTCCTGAATGACAACCGGATCCAGCTCATGATCAATTCCCCGTGCGCCGGGATTTTAAAGCTGCGCAGTGCGATTGCAAAATATCTGCGAGAGTTTCGTGGAATGCAGGTGCTGCCGGAGCAGATTATTGTCGGCGCAGGAACGGAGTATCTGCATAACCTTCTGATTCAGCTTCTCGGAAACGATCTTGTTTATGGAGTAGAGGATCCCGGGTATCACAAAATTGCGCGGATTTATGAGAGCATGAAGGTACGGTACGAGCCAGTGCCGCTCGATCAGAACGGTGTTTCGGTGCAGGAGCTGGAAAAAAGATCGGTTGATATTATTCATACATCCCCGTCCCATCACTTTCCAACCGGGACAGTCATGCCGGTCAGCCGCCGTTATGAACTGCTCGGCTGGGCGGCAAAATCGGATCATCACTATATCATTGAGGACGATTACGACAGTGAGCTGCGTCTCGGCGGAAAGCCGTTTCCAACGCTGCAGAGCATCGATGTATCGGACAAGGTCATCTATATGAATACGTTTACGAAAACACTTGCCTCCACGGTACGGATCAGCTATATGGTGCTGCCGCAGACACTGGCAGAGAAATTTTACCGCGAGCTGTCGTTTTATTCCTGCACCGTTTCCAACTTTGAGCAGTACACACTGGCAGAGTTTATTGAGAACGGCAGTTTCGAAAAACATATCAACCGGCTGCGGAACTATTATCAGAACAAACGAGATCTGATTTTACGGGCGCTTGAAAAGAAGCCGCTCGGTGATTATGTGACCATCGAGGAAGAAGAAGCCGGCGTTCATTTTCTGATGCATCTTCGCACGGATTTGAAAGAAGAGTCGATTGTCACGCAGGCGAAATCCCGTGGTGTGAAATTAAAGCCGCTCTCCGGCTATTACGCGGATGCGGCGGAGGCAATAAAGCAGGAAAATACGTATGTCATGAACTATTCCTCTATCGATCCGGCTGCAATGGAGCGGGCGGCGGGAGTGCTGCTTCATATTCTGCGGGCGCATACGACGGAAAACACATTTGAGGCAGAGATGAAAAAGAGCCAGGAATAATCATAAATTGATCCACAGAAATAACTGCAGGGAATGAGCTTCTCTGATGCCCAGCAGTTTCTATTACAAACTCATAAAGGAGAAAAGCATATGACGAATCGTGAAATGATGGAGATTGCCATGAGGCAGTCTGCGGAAGATATGGGGTGCCGTGTGGAAGATCTCAAGGCGGACAAAAATGTTGTTGTTCCCATAAATTTAGGAAAGAAGGCCCGCAAATATTTGAAAGAGCCTATTACCTGCAATCTGGTTTCCTATGGAAGTAATATCATGGCGGCTTCCATACCGGAGACTATGGATCTGGTATCTGCGTATGTAGACAAATTCGAATTTTACCACTGTTTTGAGACACCAAACATGCATTGGCTGAATGAACGTTTAACTGAAAAAGGGCACAAAATATGTTTCATGGCAGAATACTATCTGCCGGACATCAGCCGGATACCGACTCTTTCCTGCGCCTATGAGACACGAGTATTGACACAGGAAGATTTTGCGGATTTGTATCGACCGGAATGGAGCAATGCGCTTTGCGAAGATCGGAAGAATCTGGATGTACTTGGCGTCGGCGCATATGATGGAAGTACGCTGGTGGGACTTGCCGCCTGTTCTGCCGATTGCGACGATATGTGGCAGATCGGTGTGGATGTCTTGCCGGAATACAGACGACAGGGGATTGCCTCTGCACTGACAAGCAGACTTACAAAAGAGATCATAAACAGGGAAAAAGTACCTTTTTACTGTACCGCCTGGTCTAATGTCAGATCTGTAAGAAACGCTGTTAAAAGCGGTTTTATACCAGCATGGGTAGAAATGACTGCAAAACCGGCAAATATTGTTGATGAGATGAATTTATGAAGGAACCTTTCCTGTCGATTCCCGCTGAATCAGCTGTGCATGCAACAAATACGTACTGATTGGGATGTGATTGAGAAGACTTGACAATGCAAAAAATCCACTTTTTCCGAGCTCCAGCCGATCTTGTCTGATGGTTGTAAGGGGCGGTGACGTACAAGCAGCAATCGGCAGATCATCAAATCCGATAATGCTGATATCATCAGGAATCTGGAATCCCAGCTGCTGACATTGCGTGAGCGTTGCACTAGCAAGGGTATCCTGGTTGCAAATAATAGCAGTGATTCCGTTTTCCAGAAAACGGGGAAGATGCTTTTCCATACATTCTGACAGATAATAAGAACAGCCGATCGCAGCAGGAGAAGTCTTCAGTCCATGCTGGTGCATGGAACGGAGAAAGGCAGCATGGCGTGCCTGGAGAACCCGGGCACCGAGGGAGCTGCTCAGATAGGCGATCTTCCGGTGTCCAAGTCCGGCAAGATAAGAGACGGCAAGCTCCATTCCCTCCTCATTATCAATACCTACATAAGCGGTGGAAGGATTCCCTACTATATAGTTGTCGAAAAGAACAGCCGGTGTGCGGCTGATTTTAAAGTCTTGAATCCAGGGATCGCTCAGGGAAAAGCCGACCACAAAAGCTCCTATATAATCATGCTCCAGCATAAAAACATCATAATGCTGGTTTCTTTGGGTCTTAATATCAACAGGCACAATTTCAACATCAAAGCCTGCTGGTTCTGCCATCTGACGAAAACCCACCAGGATATCATAGGCAAAATGATGCGGTTCCTGATACCGCATATTTCTTTTCTATTATAATACAGACTTTTTCGTTGGTTTCTTATAACGCCGCAGCTTCGTATAACCCAGAGCTACGGCAGTTTCCAAAACCTGTTTCCGTAAAGCATCGCTGATATCAGGCGCGTCATTGAGCGCTTTGGATACCGTGCTCTTGGAAACTCCCATTTTATCAGCAATATCCTGAATGGTAGTCATAATCGGCAATCCTTTCACAAAACAAAAAATGTAAACTCCCAGCTATCATGATGGAGTTCTTTTAACGCTATTATATGAAGATTGCGGGAGTGCAAAGCACGTAGCAATCTGGTATCAAAGGGGTCAAAAAACCTTTTGCCCCCGTATCATTATATAAAAACATAAGATAAAAAGCAATCCATACCGTGAAAAAGAAATGTTTCGCTAAGTTTCGAAAAAAGAAAGCATCCTGCACAAAAATCATCCTGAAAATTATCTGAATTTTACGAAAGCGCAGGGAAAAATGGAAATTGATTGACGAAGAATAAAAAGGCTTATAGTAAAGTTACGAAACAATGCGAAACAAAAAGTG
>ENA-OQNJ01000191-OQNJ01000191.1-human-gut-metagenome-genome-assembly--contig:-NODE-191-length-15950-cov-3.019845_pt1 | contig 15950 bp, 16 predicted proteins | sample MGYA00242630_ERZ504882 | MGnify/ENA primary metagenome ERZ504882 (study PRJEB26092, sample SAMD00036408) | human gut metagenome | host: Homo sapiens | study: EMG produced TPA metagenomics assembly of... | reverse complement strand
GTTTTGTTCTTGGTTGCGGAAGTAAATGCATCTACTGGAATATCGTTATGAACCTCTGCCTGATAGAACTCAGTCATACGGAATGTTCATTAATACATACTGGGACTGAAGTGCTTCGATTGCTGCATTCAGATGCTCTGTTGCTTCGTCTACGGTTCCCTGGCTCTGTTTTTCTCCAATGCTTCTTTTGCTTCTGCCAGTTCTGTCTGCATATTATTCCAGGAAGTTTCCGTGTAAAGATCTTTATTCAGTGCATCTGCCTTTGCAATTGCCTCTTCCAGTGCTGCTGTGCTCTCTACCGGATCAGCTCCTACAATATTCGCTTTGGTTGCTTCAAAAGTGTAGGAAGCATCTGCATAGCCAAGTGCATGAATCGTAATCTTCCAATAACCGGTTCCATCCGTTCCCTCCGGTAAAGTGCAGCGCAGGGAATCGGTAAGGCCAAGCTGGATTCCCATTACTTTATGCATCCAGTTATCTGCTGCGAATTTTGTTCCATACGTTGCTTTTGCATTCGTATAAGTGGAATCATCACCGTAATAAGTCCAGGTTACGGTCTGCAGATTAGCAGCCAGATCGCCGTAATCTCCCGTTAAATCTACGCGAAGGAATTCTCCATAAGAACCATTGGCTTCTTTCACGGTCAGTCCTACGGTCTCAGCATCCGGAGCTGTCTTCAGCGCCTGATCTTTGATTCCGGATTCACTTCCTGTTGTTCTTGCAGAGAAGGAGAAGCTTCCATCTGCATTTTTCACTGCTATCTTCAGACCGTTTGTGTTTTCTGTTACATCTGCAACCAGGCCTGTATAGCTCTGCAGTTTATTTTCAGAAAATCCACCGGAAAGTGTTCCGCCGTTTTCTACCACAACATACTTTTTGCAGAAATCTTCGTAATCATCTTCCGAAACTTTTACAGGCACATATTTCAGACCTTTTACTTCATAATGATCAATCTGGCTCTTATCGTAAGTTACGGTCTCGCCGTTCGTCAGAACTGCCGTGGTTGCTGCGGTATAATATGCTACATCATAGGTTGTGCCATCTTTCATGTAGATAGTCGCTGCGCACTGGAAGCTTCCTCTGTGCAGTCCATGGTTTGTAGTCGCACGGGTTACAACATCAAAAGCGCCTTTATCACTTTCTTCGCGACTGTCAGTTTCATCCGAACCAGCGTCGCTTCCTGCCGCCTGAACTCCTTCTGCTGCCCAATATTCAGCCCAGGTAAGACCTGCATATACATATTTATATGTTGTTTCTTTCTTCTCATAAGTAAAGGAAAGCGTCTTGTAACCTGTTGCAGTTACTTCGATTTCAAATTTATTTCCTTCTGCAAAAGCGGCAGCTGTCAGATCAAGCGTACCGTCTTCTTTGATCAGAATTGTTTTCCGTTTTCCAGTTGCTGCATATTCTTTTCCATTTACTTTTACCGAAGTGATGTTCTTGATATAATCAGCAAAGTCATCTTCTGATGCATTCTCTGCTTTTACAAGCGCCGGAGCACTTCCTTTTTCGTTGTAAGCAGCCGGCATTGCATCTGTATACAGAGTAAAGCTCTGTGTCAGATCTGCATAAACACCTTTTTTATCATGAATCGTCAGAGTATACATTCCTTTTTTCGCATTTGCGGAATAAGAAATGGTATTTCCGTCTACTGCAAATCCATCCAGACCATCTACGGAATATTCTGCATCATAATCAGCCGGAAGTCCGGTTACGGTCATCGTTGTCTTTCCAGCGGAAAGAGAAGCGTCTTCTACGGATACACTTGCCTCAAATTTTGTGGAACAAAATATCATTCACTGGAATCGTGTAGATTCCTTTGCTGGTATAATAAGTAACCTTATTGATATGCTGTCCCATCATGCTCTTGTAATGTGCAGAAGAAGTCAGGCATCCATGTACCTGTGTTGTAAATCCAGTTGACCATGCCAGCTCTGTTCCGCGCCAGATATTTTCCACATGACGCATACCATAGTCATTGCCTTCTTTCGTGCTGACAATAACACCATAGATCTGATCGGTTCCAACATCAATCGTGTTCTCCAGTCCGTCGAGATCCAGCTGATAATCTCCATATTTTGATTCAGTCATAAATTCCGGAGATACATTGGTCAGTTCAATTGCAGTTCCAACTGTTTTTCCAAAAGAAAGAGAGCCATCTGCATTTACCGTTGCTTCTTTGTAGTAAGAAGGTACTTCGCTTAATACATAATATGCATAGTCTGAGTTTTCAAATAAGGCGTCTTTTCCAGTGTATGTCTGTGTAGATGTCTGACCACGGTTTGTTACTGTAATACTTACAGCGTCAGAATCTGTTACTTTCTTAAATTTGGAAAGATCCACTCCTGTTACTTTAACCGGGAAGGTAATTCCATTGATTGCACTTCCATCTGCATTGGTATGATAAGAACCACCGGCAAGAGTGGCTGTTCTTGTTTTGCTCTTCGTTGCGGAAGAAAATACATCCACTGGAACAGAGTTGTTTACATCTGCAGCATAAAATTCATCATACGGAATGTTCATCAGAACGTAAGCCACCTGCTCAGTTGGAGTCTCGGTCGGGGTCGCCGTTGGGGTTGCGGTTGGCGTTGCTGTCGGGGTCGCCGTCGGAGTCGGTGCTTTAACAAGGCCTTTTACTGCAGTATTCAGCGCATCTTTCGCGGTATCAACAGCGCTCTGGGATTCTTTTGCAGAAAGAGCAGATTTTGCTGCGGTAAGAGCAGTCTGGACAGCTTTCCAGGAGTCTGCGGTGTAGTCAGCTTCCTTTAATGCTTCGGCATCTGCGATTGCTTTTTCAAGTGCTGTGGTGTCTACTGCTTCTGGAGTCGGGGTTGCTTTTTGGGTTGCTGCAAGAGCCGCGGTTTTTACTGCATTCGAAGTTCTGGTTGCACCCGATACAATATCCCATCCTTCAATGTTTTCAATCGTTGCATCTTTTCCAAGAAGTTTCGTTTTGAATCCTTTGCTGTTTGTAGCTGCTTTTTTAAAATATGTAGCATTTTCTGTATTGTATCCAGAACCAGGTGTTACTGCAATATCAGAAAACTTACCGTCTGCAACTGTGATTTTGACATTAACGTCATATTCATCCCATGCATTCTCATCCTCATCGTCTTCTGCAGTTCTGGTAACATGAGCCGTAGACTCATAAGTGCCATCTGCCAGCACGCCACTTGTAGCATCCGCCAGTGCGGTTCCCGGGAGCAGGCTCATGGTCATGGAAGCTGCCATTACGGCTGCTAATGATTTTTTCTGAAGTTCTTTTCTTTTGATCATAACTTCCTCCTTTTTCCTTTTCCACAGTTTTGCAGGAAAAACAGGGGCAAAACTGTCCTTCATTATTATATTAGTTTTCGCTAATCAATAATTGTTTTAACTAACCGTAGATTATTCTACTAATTTTTGATCGTTTTGTCTAACTCTTAACTGATTATTTTTTCTCTAAAAGAGGCACAGATTCTGCTTATTGAGTATTTTTACTATTTAATGATCCGATACTGTGAAGTTTGTGGGATGATTTTCGTTCCCACACAGAAAAAATTCCGTAGATATGGAGTTTTCACCGCGAAGAACTTATGGAGTTTTCACCGCGAAGAACTCTTTCGTCCCTCGCGTTTTACCGCAGAAAGAATGCGGTCCGAAAGGATTCCGATCAGCATTCCGGTGATGACTCCGGCCACGAGAAGCGCCGGCAGATAATAGAACAGTTTGCGGTTCTGCACCACGAGAGCCGCCACGCAGATCTGCGCGACATTGTGCGTCACGCCTCCTGCAATACTTACGCCGGTGATACTAAAGCCCTTGATGTGTTTCAGCAGAAGCATCACAAGAAAGCTCAAAAGCCCGCCGGCAAGGCTGTAAAGGATGGACATTCCATTTCCGAACAGATACCCCATCAGAAGAATGCGGGCGACGGAAATCATCAGGACTTCCCCTGCCGGAAGGAAAAAGAGGCCGACGACTACAACCAGATTGGCAATGCCGAGTTTGATTCCAGGAACACCGAGGTTGATCGGGATCAGTACCTCCACATAACTGAAGATCATGGCAAGTGCCATCAGCATGGCGCATAAGGCAATTTTTCTGCTTGCAGTGCGGCTGTCTCTCATAAATTCCAATTCCTTTCTTCTAAGCTGGTATTATTTTACAATCACATCCGGCGCATCGTCGGCGTCGTCCGTTGTGGATCCGTCACTTTCTACCTCCGCAACCAGCTTATGCGGCAGGCACACGATCGTCTCATTTACCCGGGAAATCGTACCCTGTCTTTTGCAGTAGCCGTCCGGGCAGTCAGCTTCTTCCATATGGACACTTCCGTTTTCGATCACCAGGACATTCGTTCCGTGACCCGTCTGAATTTTCACGGTCTGATTTTCTGCGAGTGAATACGTTCCGTAGACTTCGCCGTCCACCGTGACTTTCATGGTATTTCCATTTTCCGTTTTCGGCAGCCGAAGCGCCAGGGCAAGGATTCCAGCCAGGAGCAGAACGGCGCCTGCCAGAATCAGATCTTTTTTCTTCATATAGTTTTCCTTATTCTGAATCAGATGCCAGCCCATAACAGCAGTGTCAGCAGGAATACAGCACGGAACAGCGTAAAGAGGATTTCATTTCCGTGAAATTCCTTTACCCCGCAGCGGATATTACCTTTCGGACACGTATCAATACATTTCTGGCACTGGAAACAGTCGCCGGAGATCTCCACGTATCCATCGGATGGCAGTTCCACCGCTGACGGGCACTGTCTCGTGCAGGCGCTGCAGCCGCGGATGCAGTTTTCGCGTTTCCGGTGCAGAGTAAAGAACGGCAGGATCGGAAGCAGAGAAAAGACAGCTCCCATTGGGCACAGGAAACGGCAGAAAAAGCGCTCCTCAAAGAACATGCCGACCAGGATCAGCACCAGAAGAACAATGCCTGGAATATAAGAGGAAAGTCGGAAATTTCCCGCATGCAGCATGGAAAAGACATCCCACGGGCTTGTTCCTCTTGCTTTCTGATAAACTCCTGCAAAGCAGCAAAGAGCAATCAGAAGCAGAATGCCGTATTTGACCAGCGCCAGTTTTTTTGCCAGTTCCGGTTTGATGCGTCTGGGCTTCTTTTTACGTTTCTTACAGATTATACCATAAATTGCGTGCATTGCATCCCCCAGACTTCCAAAAGCGCATGCAAAACCGCAGAAAAATCTGCCGAAAACAATCGTAAATGCACAGACAAGGAGCAGAGCCGACACAAACGCGGTCATCTCAATTTTTTCACCCTGTCCAAGCTGCGTAAAAATGTATTTCACTCCGTTAAATGCAGCGGTAAATCTGACGGAAGAAACAGGAAATATAAAAGCTGGATTCCGGCACGCAGGCAGGAAACGATCTGTTTTCTCTTCTTTGCCGGTAATGTGGATAGATCTAAATTTTTCATGTTATTTCTCCGCCTTTTCTATTGCTTCCTGCGCCGCATTTCTGATACCGGTGGAGCTGAATGTTGCTCCGCTGATCGTATCAACATCGGCGGACTGTGCCTCAATAATCTTTGGAATGATCGCCTCCGCGTTTGACAGATACGCACTGTCCTCGCCGTCGGCGGATGTGATGGCAAGATCGGTAATCTGGCCGCCCTCTACGGTTACTTCAACTGCAATGGTGCCGCCGAAGCCGTCAGCTTCACCGTCATACGTACCGTCCACGTACTGCCCTTCTGCTTCTGCTGCTTCACTTGCGGCCGTATCCGCCGTGTTGGATGCAGCTGCTGCGGCCTGCAGATTTTCCTTCTGAAGCTGGGTCGTCTCAAGCTCTGCCGAGAGCCGCGCGATCTGATCCTCTTTGTCTCTTTTATCGAGTACGGTATTGTAGCCGATCAGAACAGCAGCAATGACAGCGACATTCAAAAAACGAACAATCAATTGTCTCATCCGTTTTCCCCTTTATTGCGTTACTTTCGCAGCATCCAGCGCATTCCGGCATGCCTCAAGAATGGCTTTTGAGGAGCAGGTTGCACGGGAAACGGTGTCGATGTTTTCAAGCGTTCCGGTTTCCAGAATCTGAGCGGAAACGCCTTTGATTTTGGAGGTTCCTTCGGATGCGCGGCGGATGTAGGAGGCATTCTGACTGTCTCCGTCACCGGTGATGTTGCTTAACGCTACGATTTTATCGTTTTCAATTGTTACCGTCACAGAAAGCTGATAAGCGGTAAAATCTTCATCTTCATCCGGCTCGCAGACGGCAATCGCTGTGTATTCGCCGTCCTGATAGATCTTTTGTTCCGGAGTTTCCGTCGGGGTTGGTGTTGGCGTCTCAGTTGGCTCCGGGATTTCGGTCGGGGTTGGTGTTTCCGTCGGTGTCGGGGTTGGATTTTTCTTTTCCTCAGTTACGCGTTCTGCCTCTTTTAAAGCTTCCTCGATTGCCGCAAGAATTCCCCTGGAGCTGTAGGTTGCGCCGGAAACGGTGTCAACTTCCAGTGTCTGGTTTTTCACAACGTCCTTTGCTGTCTGTTTTGCGCGTTTTAAGAATGCTTCGTCATCTTCACTCTCGGTCACGAGAATTGCCTTGATCGTCTCATCCTGAATGACAACTGCCGTTGTAATGTCTCCCAGATAGCCCTCGCCGGTTCCGTAGTAAATGCCTTCCTCGTATGGGAATTTTCCTTCCGGAATCGTTGTGGTTCCGCCGCTGCTCGTTCCGTTATCCGGAACGGTCTCGCCGTTTGTTGCCTTCTTCGCATTTTCCAGCGCCTGTTTTACTGCGTTCTGGATGCCGCGGGAGCTGTACGTTGCGCCGGATACGAGATCCACATCGGTTTTCTGTCCGTCTACGATGCGGTCCGCTACGACTTTGGCACGGTTGAAGAATGTCTCGTCATCTTCGTTTTCCAGAATCAGTACCGCTTTGATCGTCTGATCCTGCAGGGCTACCGCCACTTTGATGTCTCCCTGGAAACCGGCGGCCGTGCCGTAATAAATTCCGTCCTGATAAGGGAAACTTCCCTTGGATGCAGACGAATTGTTATTGTTCTGATTATTATTCTGGCTGTTGTTTCCGTTGTTTGTATTGCTCTGGCTTCCTCCGTTTGTACTGGAAGACCCGTTCACTGCCGCCTGACTTAAGGCACTCCGCACAGCTTCAATAATACCGCGGGAGCTGTATGTCGCGCCGGAGACCGTATCCACATTCGTACTCTGTGTTGAGATAATCGTCGAAATCAGAGAGGAAGCACTGGAAAGGTAGCTTGGCGTATCGCTGTTTTCCACAATATCAATCGAAGCAATTTTTCCGCCGCTGACAACAACGCAGACTTTCATTGTGCCGCCAAATCCTGTTCCGGTTCCGTAATACGTTCCATCCCGGTAGGCAGCCGGTTCTTCGATTTTAGATACTGTAACGGTTCCGCCGGCAGAGGCTCCGCCGCCTGCCGCTCCTGATGCGGATGCCGGTTCTGAAGTGTCCTCCTGACCGGTCAGTGCATTTTTCACGGCTGCAAGGATACCTTTTGAACTGAAAGTTGCACCGGAAACCGTGTCCACATCCACACTCTGGGATGCGATGATACGGTCGATAACTCCCTTCGCACGGTTCAGGAAAGCTGCGTCCTCGCCGGGAGCGCTTACAATCGAGATCGACTGAATCGTTTTGTCTTTCAATACGACAGAGACTGTAATCGTACCGCCAAAACCTGTTCCGCTTCCTTCGTACGTTCCGTCCGCCAGCTCAAAGCTGCCGGAACCGACGGCTGCGACAAGTTCTGCTTCGGTATCGGTTGTCTTTTTGGTATCGTCCTTCTTTTTTGTATCATCTTTCTTTTCCGCTGCATCGGTATCCTGTTCCGGCTCCGGTGTCACCAGTGCCTCCGGCTGCTCTACGGCGTAAACCGGTGCAGTGTAGCCGTTCAGCGAAATACCGGCACAGGCTGCTACGATAACTGCCGCGAGAGCCGGTGCAAATGCTGTCAGTTTTTTCCATTTTCCCATGGTTATGTATCACCGTCTTTCCTGATAATGTTTGTCTCGTGATCGGATGCGAAATCATCGGCAATTCCTTCGGTTACATACAGAACTCCGTCCTCATCCTCCAGAATGGTGTCAAATTCATCGCTGTGTGCACGCCAGTATTCAGCTGCCTTGTCCTTTCCCATGATGAAAAGAGAAGTAGAAAGGCCATCCGCCAGTGTTCCGTCAGCACTTACGATCGTCACCGACACCAGACCGTTATTTGCCGGATGACCGGTCGATGGATCGATGATGTGATGATATTTCATGCCGTCCTGTTCGAAATACCGCTCATAGCCGCCAGAAGTAATAACCGCCCGGTCGGCCGTCGAGAGAATGCCGAGATAATCATCCTCTGCCTCCGGACTCTGCACGGCAACGCGCCATTTACTGCCGTCCGTTTTCGTGCCGACAACCTGAACGTTTCCGCCGAGGTTGATGAGCCCGCTCGTCACACCGCATTCCCGGTAAATATCGGCGATCTGCCGGAGGTATAGCCCTTTGCGATTCCGCCGAAGTCAATTTTCATGCCGTCCTTGGCAAAGCTGATGGATGCGCTGTCCTTGTCGTATAGGATATCATTGGCATCGGTCAGCGGAAGGAGGCTTTCGATCGTCTCATCCGAAGGAATCGTATAATTTCCGGTTGTAAAACCCCAGGCGTCCATGATCGGATAAATTGCGATGTCGAAAACGCCGTTTGTGCTGTCATACAGATCCAGCGAGCGTTCCAGCAGATAGGTGGTATCCTCCGATAAGGTTCCGCCGCCGTTTGCATTGATCTGCGCTACTTCACTCGTCTTCTCTCCGGTCGACAGAAGTGCATCCAGCCGCTCAATCTCCTGCTGCGCCTGATCCACCGCCGTTTCTGCATTCGGACCATAGGCAGTGACCGTCATGTACGTATCCATCGCAAAAATATCTCGGCTGCTCGATGCATCTGCGGCATCGGAAGAAGCTGTGGATGATGCGGATTTCTGCGTGGAATTCTCTTCCGAAGCGTCAGAACTGCTCGAAGACTCCGAAACAGACGCCGGCTGTGTCTGACTTTCACTGCTCTCCGGCTGCGCTGCTGTCCCCGCACCGGAACATCCGCCGACCGTCATCACCATGGCAAGACAAAATGCTGCAACAATTTTCTTTTTCATAAATAAAACTCCATTTTTTCTTATGTTAGGAAATTCTAACTTTGGTATTATAACATTAACTCGTAACTTACGCTATGAATTACTTGATAAAAGTTTTTCAATTAGCGTTCTGCATCTGATAAATTTTCTCATTTTATGTACTCTAAATCAAGTGGATTTTACTGGAATTCAAGCACCGATATACAAAAAGCCCCCACAGCCGCATTGCTGCGGCCGCGGGGGCTTTTAGAAATAACATTTTCAGAAATTACATATGATCATGGCAGGTACGTGCAATTACGTCCATCTGCTGCTCTTTTGTCAGGTCGATGAATTTAACTGCATAGCCGGATACACGGATTGTGAAGTTTGCATACTCCGGTTTCTCCGGGTGCTCCATTGCGTCGATCAGTTTTTCGGTTCCGAATACGTTTACGTTCAGGTGATGTGCACCCTGCTCGAAGTATCCGTCCAGAACGTGTACCAGGTTCTCGGTACGCTCTTCGTCGTTGTGGCCAAGTGCGCCCGGGTTGATGGTCTGGGTGTTGGAGATTCCGTCCAGAGCGTCCTCATACGGCAGTTTTGCTACAGAGTTCAGGGAAGCAAGAAGTCCGCTCTTCTCTGCGCCGTAAGACGGGTTAGCTCCTGGAGACAGAGGCTCACCGGCTTTTCTTCCGTCCGGCAGAGAACCAGTTGCTTTACCATATACAACGTTGGAAGTAATGGTAAGGATAGAGGTAGTCGGCTCAGAATCACGATAGGTATGGCAGTATTTCAGTTTGTCCATGAAGGTACGAAGCAGCCATACAGCGATCTCGTCTGCTCTGTCATCGTCGTTGCCGTATCTTGGGAAGTCGCCGGTTGTCTCGAAGTCAACAGCCATTCCTTCTTCGTCACGGATAACTTTAACTTTAGCGTATTTGATTGCGCTTAAGGAGTCTACTACGTGAGAGAATCCTGCGATACCGGTTGCGAAGGTACGTCTTACATCGGTGTCGATCAGAGCCATCTCTGCTGCCTCATAGTAGTATTTGTCATGCATGTAATGGATCATGTTCAGAGTTCCAACGTACAGATGAGCCAGCCAGTCCATCATAACGTCGTATTTCTTCATAACCTCATCATAGTCCAGATACTCAGCAGTGATCGGCTGATATTCCGGAGCAACCTGCTGTTTTGTCTTCTCGTCTTTACCGCCGTTGATAGCGTACAGAAGGCATTTTGCAAGGTTTGCACGAGCGCCGAAGAACTGGATCTCCTTACCGGTCTCGGTAGCAGATACACAGCAGCAGATGGAGTAATCATCGCCCCATACCGGACGCATTACATCATCGTTCTCATACTGGATGGAGCTTGTCTGTACAGAAATATGAGCTGCATATTTCTTGAAAGCTTCCGGAAGATTCTCAGAGTACAGAACAGTAAGGTTCGGCTCTGGGGACGGTCCCATGTTTTCCAGTGTATGCAGGAAACGGAAATCGTTCTTTGTAACGATAGAACGTCCGTCGATTCCCATACCGGCAACTTCCAGAGTAGCCCATACCGGGTCACCGGAGAACAGCTGATTGTAAGACGGAATTCTTGCGAATTTAACCATACGGCATTTCATTACCAGATGGTCAATCAGCTCCTGAGCTTCTTTCTCAGTCAGGATACCTTTTTCGATATCTCTTTCGATGTAGATGTCAAGGAAAGTAGATACACGGCCAACGCTCATTGCAGCACCGTTCTGAGTTTTGATAGCTGCAAGGTATCCGAAGTACAGCCACTGAACAGCTTCTCTTGCGTTCTTAGCCGGCTCGGAAATGTCATAGCCATAGGACTGTGCCATAACTTTCATATCCTGCAGTGCTCTGACCTGGTCAGCGATCTCTTCTCTTAACTGGAAGTCACCACGACGCATTCCCTGACGGTTGGTTGCAGCGAAATCTGCTTTTTTGCGCTCGATCAGGTAATCAATACCGTACAGAGCAACACGACGATAGTCGCCTACGATACGGCCACGGCCATAGGTATCCGGCAGACCGGTCAGAATTTTATTGTGACGGGCTTTCATCATCTCTGGTGTGTAGATGTCGAATACACCCTGGTTATGTGTTTTGTGATATTTAGTGAAAATTTCATGAAGCTTCTCGCTTGGTTTGTAGCCGTAAGTCTCGCAGGACTGCTCAGCCATTTTAATTCCACCATACGGCATAAATGCACGTTTCAGCGGTTTATCTGTCTGCAGACCAACAACCTGCTCCAGATCTTTCATGCTGTCATCGATATATGCTGCGCCGTAAGCTGTGATTCCGCTTACAACTTCTGTCTCCATATCCAGAACGCCGCCTTTTGCACGCTCTTCTTTCTGGAGTTCCTGTAATTTGCCCCACAGACGGTCTGTAGCCTCTGTTGGTCCCTCCAGGAATTTCTCATCTCCGTCATATGGAGTATAGTTGTTCTGAATAAAGTCACGTACGTCGATGCCTTCTTTCCAGAGTCTTCCGGTAAAGCCATCCCACTGTTCAAATTCTCTCATTTGCTTTGTTCCTTTCTGGTGTTATTTTGTTTCGTCACGCTCCGGCATCTTCTTTGCACCGGGCATGAACACCTCCGCATGCATAATATAACAAATCTCTGCTTTCCGCGCAAGATATGCACTTGAAAAAATACAAGGAAAACCACAAAATCTTGTATTTTTATAAGAACAAAATCTACATGTGGCGCTTTTCTTTTATTCCCCGTATCCGATTTCATATATCTGCTCTGCAAAGTCACAAATAACATATGTTCCATCGGAAAATTCACTCTTCTGTACGCTTCCGTCCGCCGTCATACACTCGTGGCGTACCAGTTCCAGGAGTGCCGTTTTTTCATGCAGCTCCGTTACAACGCGGCATCTTTCTGTCATCTCTTCCAGACTGATTTTCTCCCCGTCAAATGCACCATCTGTATTCGGATATGCGCCGTCCCGTACAAGATACGGTGCACCGCCTGCAAGAAGCGCATACAGCATATAGTCCTCGTCTTTTGAAACATGGTCCATCATCCACGGCTCGATTACGCAGTCATGATACACAAGATTAAAGAGCGGCACCGGGATTCCTTTTTTCGGTGTCTCTGCCGGGCGCAGCATAAAGTCGTACGGCGCATAATGGCAGAATACCAGATACGGAACGGCCCAGTCGCTGACCTCCTCGGAGCTTGAGAGAATCCCCTGTGATAGCAGCCAGGAGAAGCAGTTTCCGCGGTACGTATAGCAGTCTCTTCTCGTCATCACATGCTCCGGATTTGCGCACTCGTCGCCCTCGTTGCACGTAAACACATCGAGGTATGCACCGTCAAGCCGGATTCCGTTTTTCTTCAGCTCGGCAAAATTCCGTTTCACATAGAACGGTGCCTGCGTTGCACAGAGATAGCTCTGCGGTCCGCCCGCCCAGTAACTGTGTCCCGGTATCGTTCTATCCGGAAGGCGGCAGGCATAATTTTCATCGTAGCTCGGCGCTGCATGGTAATAATCGCGGTACTGGTCGTGAATACCGAATTTGTAGCCGAAATCATGCATCGTATCGACAAGCGATTTCATGTCTTCCCATCCGCCGGCCGCTTGGCATGCCGGTGTGTAGTCCGGATGCTGGTTGTCATACCCCGGTTCTGCCCAGCCGTCCAGATGAAGATAGACTTTCTCTACGCCGAGATCATGAATTTCGCGGATCTGCTGTTCGCGCACGGAAAACGGCACTACGCGGTTATTTTTCTCCGGATTCTGCGGATCGAAAAAGCCGGACTCCGGCTGCACAACCGTCTTGATTCCCGTATGAACAAAACACGTTCCCACAAGATCGTGAATGGACGGATTCTGTACTGCCTTTTCTTTCAAAGTGCGCAGATGGCCCTGTTCCCGTACATACTGACGGTATATTTTGCAGAGGTCGTTATAATCGCAGTCATTTAAAAACGTATAACGGAATACGCGGCGGTAATTCATTGTTCCAAGGCTTGGCTCCAGCCATGCCCCCACGCTGGTATACGGGCCGCCTGCCGGGTGCTCTGCCTGATAACCGGCGTTCCACGGTGTTGTACAGATCGCTGTATAGCCGCATCTTTCCTTCACCTGGCCAAACCACGGCATATAGCCGCCGGAGGTCTCAAATCTGCCGTCAAACGAAAGCTTTCCAAGTTCCGTCTTCCAGGTATTCGGAATCAGAAGTCCCTGTCCCTCGGTAAGGAGTGTATACCAGTCATCGCGCCCGTTTGTAAACTCCATTGCCGTCGGCCACAGCACCTTTACCGGATGCAGTCCCTCCTCGCAGAGCGGAATCCACTCCATCCAAAATGTTTCATCCACAGCTTCGATCCAGATAATCGTCTCGAAGGCATACGGTGTTCCCGCAAATCCCGCATAACGGCTCCGGATGCCGCATCCGACGCCGAAGGAATAGACCTCATGGGAAATCTCCTCTGCATCCAGGAAACGGTATGTTCCCTCTGCAAAAATCAGTTCCGGTGTCTTTTTCGGATCCGTATTCCAGACAACGCCGTCTTTTTCGATCCTAAGTCCCAGCGTCTCTTCATCGAGCATCACAGCAAGCGATCCGCTTTCTAGTTTTTTTCATCGTGTGATATTACCCCTTTTTCTTTATCATATGCGTTCCAAACACCAGAAAGGCGCAGAGAACCCGTCCGCCTTTCTCTGCACGGTTCCGGATTTCTGCGCCTTTTTCCACCTAACTTACATAATCTCTTCTTTTCTACGACTTTACCGTCTCTCCAGATTCTCTCCAAATCGTAGAACAGGCGGTTCTCCTCATCGAAGATGTGGATGACAACATCGCCGTAATCCATCAGAATCCAGTTTGCAGTCTGATAGCCTTCGATCTGTTTTGGATGTACGCCGGCCTTTCCGAGTACCTCCTCCACGTTGTCTGCCATCGCCTGTACCTGGTTGCGGTTGCTTCCGCTGGCGATCATGAAATAATCTGCCAGAGTCGAAACATGGGTAATGTCCAGAATGCGGACATCCATTGCTTTTTTATCTTCCAGTGCTTCCAGTGCAAGTTTTGCAGTCTGTTTTGCTTCGCTCATTTACGCTTCCTCCTTTGCCGTCCGTTCCCGGTGCAGTGCTTCATAGAACTGATATGCCTGCTCCGTCATCGGATCCATCGTCTTCGGGTTTTACCGACAGATACGCCATACTGTCTTTTAAAATTTCATACATGCATTCGTCGATATCGGTGAATGCCAGCTTCCGAAGGCGGGTAAGGTGCGGTGCCTTGTTTCGTGCCGGTTCGATATAATCTGCAATATAGATGATCTTCTCCAGCAATGTCATATCTTCTTTTCCTGTCGTATGCCAGGTGATGGCACTTAAGATCTCCGGATCTTCCACCTTATACTTGTCCTTCGCCAGAAATGCACCGAGCTTGGCATGGATCAAAAACGGATTGTTCCGCTCAAACTCAGTGATTTCAATCTTATTTTTCTCACACATGGTGATTTTTTTCTTATTCGGAATGCATTTTGCACAGTCGTGAAGCAGTCCCGCGACACGGGCTTTTTCGAGATCCTCGCCCCATACCATCGCCATGGATGCTGCGGTAAACATCACACCGAGCGTGTGATGATAGCGGTCTTCATCGACTTCCTTCTGGAGTTTTTTTGTCCAGTTTCCATAAATCGTACTGTTCCATCCTGCTCTTCCTCTAATCCTGATAGATTTTCTGCTCCTGAATGTAGGAAATCACAGAATCCGGCAGATAGTATTTCACGGATTTTCCTTCCCGGATCCATTCCCGCAGTTCGTGGGAAGAAACATCCAGATTCGGTGTGTCGAGTTTCAGAAAGGTACCGTGAAGTTTTTTTGCATTTCGTTCCATACAGGCCAGAAGCTCTTTCTCTTTTGCCCGATCCCTGGTCGCCACAAGGATCTTTGCCGCGGCGCAGATCCGCTCTGGATTTTTCCACTCATCAAAATAGAACAGGGAATCCGCTCCAATGATAAAGTAAAACTCCGTGCCCGGATGTTCCTTCCGCATCGCCTCAAGCGTCCGATAACTGTAGGTATAGCCCTCATCTTTCATCTCTTTGGTGCAGAGCACAAAATGCGGATTGGATGCGATGGCACGGCGCACCATCTCGACACGCTGTGCATCCTTTGCCCGTCCCGCCCGGTTCCGCTTATGTGGCGGATTTCCGGCCGGAAGGAACCAGACTTCATCAAGCCCGAACTGCTCGTACGCCGCCTCGCCAAGGATCAGATGACCGATATGAATGGGATCGAATGTGCCTCCCACTTAATGCCAAGTTTTTCTGTTTTGTCGTTTTTCCATACGGTTTTCCTCTAAAAAGCGCCGGAACTGCAGCGGTATGCTCCGGTCCCGGCGGTTCTTTCCTGCGGATTATTTCGGTAAGCTGAATTTTCTTTTTCTCGTTTTTTGCCCTCTTTGTACAGCACGATCTTTTTGCCGATCACCTGTACGACCTGGGAATTGGTGCGTTCTGCCAGAACTTCTGCGATCTCTCTTGGATCATCGAGGCAGTTCTGCAGTACATTGATTTTAATCAGTTCTCTCGCCTCAAGTGCCTCTGCTACAGCAGCGGTATGCTCCGGCGTGATGCTGCTTTTTCCTACCTGCAGGATCGGTTCCATGGTCATGGCAAGGCCTTTCAGGTATGCTCTCTGCTTGCTGGTCATACGTCTCCTCCTTCGTTATTTATTCGTTCTAAGTTAGCAACCACCAGTTCAACTGGTGGTTTATTATTAGCCCTCCAAAGGGCTATTGTTACTGCTCGCCCCAAAGGGCGGTATCGCAAGCACTTTTGCTGGCCCGCTATAAAGCGGTACTACTCGAATCTTCTCGTCTCGAT
>ENA-OQNJ01000190-OQNJ01000190.1-human-gut-metagenome-genome-assembly--contig:-NODE-190-length-15998-cov-3.410749_pt1 | contig 15998 bp, 13 predicted proteins | sample MGYA00242630_ERZ504882 | MGnify/ENA primary metagenome ERZ504882 (study PRJEB26092, sample SAMD00036408) | human gut metagenome | host: Homo sapiens | study: EMG produced TPA metagenomics assembly of... | reverse complement strand
AACAGCCTCGCGTACTGCTTGTTCTCTTTGTTGTTTCTTCTCTTTCTTGTTCTGAGCCGTTATAGGTATCATACTGCCTGATAGAAGGAGACTTGCCAAAAGGAATAATTTATTTGCTTTCATATCTCTCTGTAGGTTTAGTGAATCTGTCTTTGCCAAAGATAGCCAAAAAGAATACTCATTGTTCTGAAAAAAAACCATAAGATAATCAAACTGTCAATGAGTTAAGTACGCGATTTATCTTTTGAGTCCCGATAATAAAAAACGATGATTTGTCCCCATGCGGAGTCAAATCATCTTTAAAACTCTCCCCATTAGGGGAAGACTATAAAATATTATTTGGGTAGATTAAAAGCCACACTCATTTCTTTCATCTGTTCCTGACTCATACCGTCCGGCTCAAATCCCATATTCTTGGCAGCGATGTAAATCAATGCGGATTTATTTAAAACATCGATTTGGTCGAATGCGGCCATTACGTCACGGTCAACGGCAAAAATGCCGTGTTTTTCCCACATAACGACATCATAATCGGCTAGTTCCTTGATGGTTGCATCGGCTAATTCTACAGAACTAGGCAATTGATAAGGAATCATGCCCAGGCCACGCGGACAGAATGCTTTTGTTTCAGGAATCATACTCCATAACAGGTTGGTTGCCACATCTTTTTCCATGAACTTTTTGTTGTGAGACAGGGCAATCAGTTCGATGGGGTGTGTATGCACGGATGCTTTGTAAGGAGAACCTATGCTGATGAGGTAATTGTGTACGCTCAGGTGGGAGGGAACTTCCGAAGTAGGTTGAACCGGTTTGTCGGCAATGATGACATAGCTGGCACAGTCATCCAAAATACGGATGACAGAACCGTTGTCCATAGGCCAACGCGCCAAATCCCGCATACGCATATTGGTTCCTTTGCAATAAAAATAACAGCCTTTCAAGTGAGACAGTGTTACACCAATTTGTTTTACTTCGCTGATAGCGGGCATCTGACGGATTTCATCGTCTATATATTCGGTGATATTGACGGTGATATTACCTCCGTTACGTTCGGCCCATCCTTTTTGCCACAAATATCCGGCTACTTCGGCTACTTTATTCACCTCTTTGGCCAATTCAGGGCGATTGTCTAAGATTGATTTCATATCTTTTTTATTTGATTGTTCATAGGATATTGTTATTCATCTTTTTCATTCTGAATAACAGTATGCTACAAATATAGTAATTCTTTTAAAATAAATTAGGAAATACGAGAGAAAAGATAAGAACTACCAGTCCGGTTATCAGAACAGTGATAGTCCGGGTAGATACGCCTTTCCATTCTTTAATAAATACCCATACGTTACTGAAAGTAACATTCAAAGCCATCAATATACACCATGAGAAAGCTAGCAGTACAGGACTTCCGGTCAGGAAACTTTTACCCATTTCCAAACCGAAGAATTGCATATACCACAGTACTCCTGCCAAAGCACAGAATATCAAGTTATTTCCCCATACATTGCTTTTGGCATAATCACTCATGGTTTTGTTGGCTATATTTTGTTGCAGACAGTAAACCGCATTAGTCAGGAAACCGCCTAATGTTACCAGGAAGATTACGGGAAGTCCTGCATAAAGCCCTTCTACGCCTCCTGCCAATGCAGCTTCCTTGATGGGCGTTCCGGCATCGAGTCCTAAAGCGAAACAGGCACTCATCACACCTGCCAGTAGGGCTACCAACAGTCCTTTGGTCAGAGCGAAATCTTTTACTGCCGCGCGTTTTTCTTCTTCGCTCATGTTTTTGGCGCGAAGACTGCCGGCATATCCTATAATGGCAATACCCGACAAAGTGATACATACTCCCAGTAAAAGAATAAGTCCGTTTCCTTCAAACAGGTTGGTTCCGGCAAAAATGGCGGGAAAAAGTGTGCCGAATCCGGCACAGGTGCCCAGTGCTATACTTTGTCCTAAGGCCACTCCCAGATAACGCATGGAAAGACCGAAGGTGAGACCGCCTACTCCCCATAATATACCATAAAAGATGCTCATCGGAGCACCTCCTGTTCCCCAAAGGTCAAATAAACTGCTTCCTTGAGGGATACCTAGCAACGCACCCAATAACGGGAATACCAGCCAGGCAAATACACCTTGTAGCAGCCAGAAACTTTCCCAACTCCATTCTTTCACTTTTTTTATAGGTACGTATGAACTGGATTGGCAGAAACTTCCTATGGCGATGATGATTAATCCGATAATGATTTCCATTGTTTATATTCTTTAAGGCTACAACTATGTTCCCGGTAGGGGCAGCACTTGAGGCCGCCCCTACGGAAGACAATCTTGTAGTTGGATATTGATTAGCGTTTCGAAGTGACTTCTGCTTCGTATTTCTCTACTTCTGCAATGAACTCTTCGCCTACGGGTACATTGTTCTTCAAGCAGAACATATCCCATACAGCATTCCAAGGCAAAGCTTTTTCTTCTTCGAGCAGAGCCAGACGTTGGAAGCCTTGTCCGTTTGCTTCATATTCGCGCAGTTTGGCAATCGGTTCCAATAAAGCGCGTACCATACATTTTTGAGCCGCGCGGCTGCCTATAACGTATGCACCAATGCGGTTGATGGAAGCATCGAAGTAGTCAAGTCCATAGTGTACACGATCCAAGGCGTTGCAACGAACGATTTCGCTGAATAAATCCATAGTCGGGTCGTCCATGATGGTTACATGGTCTGAGTCCCAACGTACGGGGCGGCTTACGTGCAGCATCAGTTCGGGGACATACAACAACAAGGAAGAAACTTTGTCGGCAACACTTTCTGTCGGGTGGAAATGGCCGGTATCCAAGGTAATCATTTTGTTGTTCTTGGCACCGTAGCCAATATAGAAATCATTAGAACCTACTGTATAGCTTTCCAGTCCGATACCGAATACTTTTGATTCGATACAGTCTTTCATGTTCTTATATTCTGTTGCGAAAATCTGATCCAGAGAGTCTTTCAACAAAGCACGGTATTTCATGCGGTTTACAGTGATGTCTTTGCTGCCATCGTGTACCCACAGGTTCATGATACAAGGATCGCCCTGGGCTTTACCTATCTCTTCGGCTACGGCACGACAACGTTTGGTGTGCTCAATCCAGAAGTTGCGGATACCTTCATCGGGATTTGATAAAGACAAGTCACCGCTTTTAGGATGAGAGAATGAAGTAGAGTTGAAATCCAGTTTCATGTTGTTTTCCTTACCCCATTCAATCCAGCTTTTGAAGTGTTCGGGTTCTACTTCGTCACGATCTACGACTTTTCCTTGGAAGTCGCCATAAATTTCGTGCAGATTCAAACGGTGAGTACCTGGTATATATGAAGCTGCTTTCAGAATGTCTGCACGTAGTTCATCGATGTTGCGGGCTTTGCCGGGTATAGTTACCTGTAGCCTGGATACCACCGGTCAATGAACCTGCCTGAACTTCGAAGCCGGTTACATCATCTGCTTGCCAGCAATGCAGTGACAGATGGAAATTCTGCATGGTTTCCATTACTTTTTCTGTGTCGACACCTACAGCGGCATAACGTTCTTTTGCGATCTCATACGCTTTATTAATCAATTCTTCTTTCATGATATTATTTGTTTGTTTAATGAATAAATTTCAAGGTGAATATTAAATATCTTCTCTATAATGAGCTAAATACTTCTTATATGCTTCTTCCCATTCTTCTGCTTGCTGGGGCTCAAAAGAAACGGTTTCTATGGAAGTGCTGATTAGTTGGCGCATAGCCGCGATATCGCTTACCAGCCCGTTGGCTTTTGCCTGTAACATAATGTTACCGATAGCTGTCCCTTCACTGGGACCTGCTATAACAGGTACGCCCACTGCATTGCAAGTGAACTGGTTTAACAGATTGTTTCGTGAGCCTCCACCGATAATGTGCAGCTTTTCGATGGGGAACGGGGCCATTTGTTGCAAATAGCCGAATACTTGTTTGTAGCGCAGGGCAAGACTGTCGAATATACAACGGGTGATTTCGCCATAACTCTGTGGTACAGGTTGGTTGGTTTCTTTGCAATAATGTCCGATGGTTTGAATCATAGATGTCGGATTGGAGAAGCAGGGGGCATCGGGATTGATGAGACTGCGGAAAGCGGGAACTGTCAGAGCGGCATCTATCAGTTCTGTGTAAGAATAGTTGTTGGTTGCTTCCCATTCTTTGCGGCAACGCTCCAACAGCCACATGCCACAGATGTTTTTCAGGAACCGGGTAGTTCCTTCCACACCTCCTTCATTGGTGAAGTTCTGTTCAAAGCTTTCCTTATTTATAATGGCATCTTTCACTTCAATTCCCATCAGGCTCCACGTACCGGAACTCAGATAAGCGAATCTTTCGTTGTGTGCTGGTACGGCAGCCACGGCTGAACCTGTGTCATGACCGGCAACGGCAATGACTGGAATAGCTCCCAGACCTGTGATTTTCTGCACTTCTTCTGTCAGTACTCCGATAGGCTCTCCCGGGAAAACGAAACGGCCGAACTGTTCTTCCTTGATATCTGCTACATCCAGCAGTTCCTTTTCGAAGCGTTTGGTGCGCGGATTCAACATCTGGGAAGTAGAAGCGATGGTATATTCTGTTACCATTTTACCGGTCAGCATATAGCTTAAGGCATCCGGCATAAACAGTATTTTATCGGCTGCTTCCAAGGCCGAGCAATGATTGCGGTGGAGTGTTGACAATTGGAACAAGGAATTGAAATTCATAATTTGAATTCCAGTGATGTCATATACTCGTTCACGGGGAATATGGGTAAAATATTCTTCAGGTGCACCTGTTGTGTGAGGGTCGCGGTAGCAATAAGGATTGCGGAGTAACTCTCCGTCTTTGCCCACGAATACGAAATCCACCCCCCAAGTATCGATACCGATGGACCGGATAGGCAGATTGTCTTTGGCTACCACTTTCAGTCCCCTGATAATTTCATTGTATAAGGCGTAAATATCCCAATAACAATGTCCTCCGGTTTCTATAATATGATTAGGGAAACGAGTCAGTTCTTTCAACTCCATTTTGCCTTCTCCCAGGCAACCTAAGATGGTACGTCCACTGGTGGCACCCAGGTCTACCGCAAAGAAATAAGTGTGTTCCATGCCTTTATTTTTGATTTTAAGGAATTAATAGTGATGCAAAAATAGTTTATTCCCCGAAAGTCGTCCTTGTTTTTTGATATTATAACTGTTGGATTTGGTTGTACCTGCCGTAAAACATAATATTACCGTCTTTTTAAGAAGATCGCATTGAAAAGAAGAATTTGGTGTGATTTTGGTTTACTCTTGGGATGATGGATAAGAGCTTTATTGAAAATATGCATAAAGTCGCAAAAATATTCTCTTTTTTGTATCTATATTCCCGAATATTCTGTAATTTTGCAGTCGAATCAGAATAATTATGCAGTATGAAGAGCAAGAATAGCAGACTTGATGCCATTAAGATTATTATTTCGAGCAAGGAAGTAGGTAGCCAGGAAGAGTTGTTGCAGGAATTGGCGAAAGAAGGATTCCGATTGACCCAAGCTACTTTGTCTCGTGACTTGAAGCAGTTGAAAGTGGCGAAAGCAGCCAGTATGAACGGAAATTATGTATATGTATTGCCAAACAATACCATGTACAAACGTATGACTGAGCAACATTCGGCCAGTGAGATGTTGATGCATAATGGATTTATTTCCATTGAATTTTCGGCTAATCTGGCAGTAATCAAGACTCGTCCCGGATATGCTAGTAGTTTGGCTTATGATATTGATAACCGGAACTTTGATGAAATATTGGGAACTATTGCTGGTGATGATACTATTATGCTTGTCATTCGTGAAGGCTGCACAAGAGCGGGAGTGAAGAATGCACTTTCATTGATTATACCGAATATACAATAAAATAATATAGATAAAAAAGGAAATGGATGCTAAACAAGTGGATGTGATGGTGGCAGATGCCTCACATGAAGTTTACGTTGATAAAATTTTAGATACTATTAGAGAGGCGGCTAAGGTACGCGGAACAGGCATTGCAGAACGCACACATGAATATGTGACTACAAAGATGAAAGAAGGAAAGGCGATTATTGCTTTATGTGGAGAGGATTTTGCAGGATTTACCTATATTGAGTCATGGGGAAACAAGCAATATGTAGCAACTTCGGGATTGATTGTGCATCCCAATTATCGTGGGATGGGCTTGGCCAAGCGTATAAAGGCGGCTTCGTTCCGATTGGCACGTCTGCGATGGCCTAAAGCGAAGATATTCAGTCTGACCAGTGGTGCGGCGGTAATGAAAATGAATACAGAACTGGGATATGTTCCTGTAACTTTCAATGAACTGACTGATGATGAAGCCTTTTGGAAAGGTTGTGAAGGCTGTATCAATCACGATATATTAGTGGCAAAGAACCGTAAGTTCTGTATTTGTACAGCCATGCTTTACGATCCGGCTTTGCACGAAGAAGACACTATTTAATAAATTAAAAATTAAGAATTAAAAATTAAAAGATGGCTGCGCGTTCATGTACTTATTTCTCAGTTTTCAATTTTTAATTCTCAATTAAAATAATATCATTATGGAAGAAAAGAAGAAAAAAGTAGTAGTAGCATTCAGCGGGGGGCTTGATACCTCTTTCACTGTAATGTATCTGGCTAAGGAAAAAGGGTATGAAGTGTATGCTGCTTGTGCAAACACGGGTGGTTTCAGTGAGGAGCAGCTGAAGCAGAACGAAGAGAACGCTTACAAACTGGGTGCTGTGAAGTATGTGACATTGGATGTGACCCGGGAATACTATGAGAAGAGCTTGAAATATATGGTATTCGGTAATGTGCTCCGTAATGGTACTTATCCTATTTCTGTAAGTTCTGAACGTATCTTCCAAGGGTTGGCCATAGCGCGTTATGCTAATGAAATAGGTGCGGATGCTATCGCACACGGCTCGACTGGTGCGGGTAATGACCAGATTCGTTTCGATATGACTTTTCTGGTATTGGCTCCGGGGGTTGAGATCATCACATTGACCCGTGACATGGCATTAAGCCGTCAGCAGGAAATTGATTATTTGAATGAACATGGTTTTGCCGCTGACTTTACAAAATTGAAATATTCTTATAATGTAGGTCTTTGGGGAACTTCTATCTGCGGTGGGGAAATATTGGACTCTGCGCAGGGTTTGCCCGAAAGTGCTTATTTGAAACAGGTGACCAAGGAAGGAAGCGAACAGCTTCGTCTTACATTTGAAAAAGGTGAGCTGAAGGCTGTTAATGACGAGAAGTTTGATGATCCTATCAAGGCTATTCAGAAAGTGGAAGAGATCGGTGCACCCTACGGTATCGGCCGTGACATGCACGTTGGGGATACCATTATCGGTATCAAAGGGCGTGTAGGATTCGAGGCTGCTGCTCCTATGCTGATTATCGGAGCCCATCGTTTCCTTGAAAAATATACGTTGAGCAAGTGGCAGCAATACTGGAAAGACCAGGTTGCCAACTGGTATGGAATGTTCTTGCATGAAAGTCAGTATCTGGAACCGGTAATGCGCGATATTGAGGCAATGTTGCAGGAATCTCAGCGTAATGTAAACGGTACAGCTATCTTGGAACTCCGTCCGCTTTCATTCTCTACTGTGGGTGTTGAATCGAAAGACGACCTGGTGAAGACCAAATTCGGTGAATATGGTGAAATGCAGAAGGGATGGACAGCAGAAGATGCCAAAGGCTTTATCAAAGTGACTTCTACACCTTTGCGTGTTTATTATAATAACCACAAGGACGAAGAAATTTAATAAGTATGATTAAAGCAGGAATTATCGGTGGGGCAGGTTATACGGCGGGCGAATTGATTCGTCTGCTGATTAATCACCCTGATGTAGACATAAAGTTTATAAACAGCAGCAGTAACGCCGGCAATAAGATTACCGACGTACATGAGGGACTCTATGGTGAAACGGATTTGGTTTTTACCGACGAACTTCCTTTGGATGAGATTGATGTATTGTTCTTCTGTACGGCTCATGGAGATACAAAGAAGTTTATGGATAGTCACAATGTACCCGAGGATTTGAAAATCATAGACCTCAGTATGGACTACCGTATCAAGAGTGATGACCATGGCTTCATCTATGGTTTGCCGGAACTGAACCGTCGTGCTATCTGCCATAGCAAGCACGTGGCCAATCCGGGATGTTTTGCCACTTGTATTCAATTGGGTTTATTGCCGTTAGCCAAACATCTGTTACTGAACGAGGATATAATGGTAAATGCCATTACCGGAAGTACAGGGGCAGGGGTGAAACCGGGTGCTACCAGCCATTTCAGCTGGCGTAATAATAATATGAGCATCTATAAACCGTTTTCTCATCAGCATGTTCCCGAAATCAAGCAATCATTGAAACAGTTGCAAAACAGCTTTAATGCTGAAATAGATTTTATTCCTTACCGGGGTGATTTCCCGCGTGGTATCTTTGCTACTCTGGTAGTCAAATGCAAGGTGGAACTGGAAGAACTGGTGAAGATGTATCAAGACTATTATGCCGAGGATTCTTTCGTTCATATTGTAGACAAAAATATAGATTTGAAGCAGGTGGTGAACACCAACAAGTGTTTGATTCATTTGGAGAAGCATGGCGATAAACTGCTGGTTATCTCTTGCATTGACAACTTGTTGAAGGGGGCAAGCGGACAAGCGGTCCATAATATGAATCTCATGTTCAATCTGGAAGAAACCGTAGGGCTGAGGTTGAAACCGTCTGCTTTTTAATAAAGAAGAGTTTATGAAATTATTTGATGTATATCCTCTTTTTGACATAAACATTGTCAAGGGAAAAGGTTGTCATGTATGGGATGATCAAGGTACGGAATACCTTGATTTGTATGGTGGTCATGCGGTTATTTCTATCGGTCACGCACATCCGTATTATGTGGAAATGATAAGCAACCAGGTTGCACAGTTGGGATTTTATTCCAATTCGGTGGTTAACAAGCTACAGCAGGAAGTGGCAGACCGTTTAGGGAAACTTTCGGGTTATGATGATTATCAATTGTTTTTGATAAACAGTGGGGCCGAAGCTAATGAAAATGCGTTGAAACTGGCTTCTTTTTACAATGGTCGCAAACGTGTGCTTTCTTTTTGCAAAGCATTTCATGGACGTACTTCACTGGCAGTGGAGGTAACCCACAATCCGAAAATTATAGCCCCAATCAATGACAATGGGCATGTGACTTATCTGCCTTTGAACGATATAGAAGCAGCTAAAGCGGAATTGGCAAAAGGAGATGTCTGTGCGGTGATTATTGAAGGTATTCAAGGAGTAGGCGGTATTCAGGTTCCGGAAGTGAAATTCTTGAAAGAACTGAGTAAGGCTTGCGAAGAAGTGGATGCAGTACTTGTTTTGGATGAAATACAATCCGGCTACGGGCGTAGCGGTAAATTTTTTGCTCACCAACATGCAGGTATCCGTCCCGATATGATTACGGTTGCAAAGGGGATTGGCAATGGCTTTCCGATGGCTGGTGTCCTGATCAGTCCGAAATTCAAACCCGTATATGGACAATTGGGAACCACTTTTGGTGGTAACCACCTGGCTTGTGCTGCTGCTATCGCGGTGCTGGATGTTATGAAAGGTGAGAACCTGGTAGAGAATGCTGCCAAGGTAGGTGCTCATCTGCTGAAAGAATTGAAACAATTCCCACAGATTAAAGAGGTGCGTGGCGAAGGTTTGATGATCGGTATGGAATTTGACGAACCGATTAAGGAACTGCGTCAGCGTCTGCTGTTCGAACAGAAAGTATTTACCGGAGTCAGTGGTACGAATGTAATCCGTCTGCTCCCGCCTTTGTGTCTGACTATGGCTGAGGCTGATGAATTTATTGGACGCTTTCGTAAAGTGTTGGTATAAGCTGGAGATTCAAGAGGGATAATAATCAGCGAAAGAAAATAAGGTCTCGTCAGGAAACATTTCGGTTCCGGCGAGACTTTTTGATTTAATCTTCTTCAAAGTAATTTTATTTTTAGCTTTTCATAATACGTTCTTCTCCTTTTTTCCCTTATCTTTGTAGCTATAGACTTAATCTTTAATAATATGAAAGTAGCAATTATTGGTGCGGGAAATATGGGAGGGGCCATTGCTCGCGGCCTTGCCCAAGGCACTATCATTCCAGCGAGTGATGTAACAGTAGCCGATCCGTTCAGCGGAAGTCTGGAAACTCTACAGGCGGATTATCCGGAGATTAATGTGACAACGGAAAATCCGAAAGCGATAAAGGATGCCGATATCGTTATTCTGGCTGTAAAGCCGTGGTTGATAGACCAAGTGTTGAGTGTGGTTCATTTGACTCCCCGGCAAGTATTGGTTTCTATTGCAGGTGGTGTAACTTTCGAACAGCTGGTAAAGAGTGTAGGTCCGGAACAGACCATATTCCGTTTGATTCCCAATACTGCTATTTCTCAGTTGGAAAGTATGACTTTGATATCCAGTCGTAACGCCAGTAAGGAACAAGAACAACTGATGCTGGATATCTTTAATGAATTAGGATTGGCTGTGCTTATTCCTGAAAGTCAGATGGCTGCTACTACGGCTTTGACTTCATGTGGTATCGCATATGTCTTGAAATATATTCAGGCAGCTATGCAGGCAGGTATTGAATTGGGGATTTATCCGAAAGATGCACAGAAAATGGTTGCCCAGTCTGTGAAAGGAGCCGCTTCCTTGATATTGAATAATGATACTCATCCCAGTGTGGAAATAGATAAGGTGTGTACGCCCGGTGGTATGACTATCAAGGGTATTAATGAATTGGATCACGAAGGGTTTGACTCAGCGATCATTAAAGCAATGAAGGCTTGTCTGAAATAGAAGCAACCTCATGGAAATGACGTGGATAACACGGTTCTCGTTTTTGTGTATTGTGTTATCTACGTTTTTATAGAAGGTACTTTTGCAGGTTTAGTATAAAAATATGTTCACTTTTTTGTTTCCGATTTCATATTTCATGTTATCTTTGCTATACAAGATCAGATCTAATGTGAAAGAGAAATATGATAAACACAGAATTGTTCAAAGAAGTGTCACCTTTGTCGGCCAAGGATTGCTTTATTTTGATAGAGCGTCAGAAATCGAATTTTAATTTTCCTATACATATACATCCCGAATATGAACTGAACTATATTGAGAATGCAAAAGGCGCACAACGCATTGTGGGAGACTCCATAGAAGAAATAGAAGAAGAGGAACTGGTGCTGGTCACCAATCCTCAATTGGAACATGCTTGGAGGGATTATAACAACAAGCCGCAGAATATCCATGAAATAACCATTCAGTTTCATTCCGATCTGCTTTCCGACCAGATTCTGAACAGGAACCAGATGATCAGCATTCGGGAACTTTTCCACCGTGCCCGTAAAGGAATCGTGTTCAGCAGGGAGACTATCGCAAAAGTCCGTCCGTTGTTGAAAACGCTGTCTTGCGAGAACGATAGTTTCTATTCCTTGATAAAACTGCTTGTTATTCTTCATGAATTATCATTGGACAAAGGGATGCGTGAGCTGTCAACCGGGCAGTTTGCCATTAACTCTGTTTCCAAAGAGCATACTAACGAGAAGTTGAACAAGGTGCTGGATTATGTTCATTTTCATTTTTCGGAAGTGATCCGTCTTGCAGATGTGGCTAAAATGGTAAATATGAGCGAGGCCTCATTCTGTCGTTTTATCAAACAGCATACTTCCAAAAGTTTTATCGATTTCCTTACTGATATCCGCTTGGGGGGCCGCTTCACGTGCTTTGGTTGATTCTTCCTTGTCAATAGCTGAAATAGGATATGATTGTGGCTTTAATAATCTATCCAATTTCAACCGTATCTTTAAAAAGAAAAAAGGAGTGACTCCTAAAGAGTTCCGTGATAATTATCGTAAGAACAAGACTATCATTTAAAAGGTTCGGCCGGAACTTTCTCATGGACTTGCCTGATTTTGACAGCACTAAAAGAAAGCGGATTTTCTGAAAGTTCGGGGATGTTGTAGGATTTGAATGCCTGGAAATAATGTTCCGTGTCTTTTTGCGGTACTACGAACGGCTTGTAAGTTGTTTTTTCTTTATTCGGATAGCCAGAACAAGGCTTCTCATATTGACGGTCTCTATTTTGATAAAATATCATAAGTATATGTTCGGATAGTATTGGTTTGTCTGTCGGTAAATTTCCATCTTTGCCTTTGGGTTACAACCTGGTAAAACTTTGAATACTAACCTTAAAAAAGACAAGTGTCATGAAAAAGCTATCTTACCTTTTTGCCGTGGCGGCTTCCGCCGCTTGCCTCTGTGCCTGTACCGATGTTACCGATGCTCTTCCGGCAGAACAAATCCCGGCCGATGCACGTAGTACCTTGGGGGCCGACGTAGTTCTTCAGTGGAACAACGAAGAACAAACCATCGATGGTTTTGGTGTGGCGCAGGCCGGCTGGTCCGACTATCTTTATGCCCACCGCAAGCGTCAGGAGATCATGGATGTGATGTTCGGACAGGACGGGCTTCGCCTCAGTATCCTCAGGGGCGAGGTATTCCCCCATTACGATGAAACCACGTTTAATATGGACGAGGATATCAATCTGTCTTTGGACGATCCTTTTTTCGATATTGATTTCAACCGTGATGAGAATCGTGTTGCCGAAGGCATCGCACAGCGCAACGGACAGTTGTGGATCATGAAAAAAGCGAAGCAGGAATACGGTGTGGACAAACTCATCTTTTCCGTTTGGTCTGCTCCGGCTTATATGAAAAGCAACGGCAGTACCTCGCAAGGTTTTTTGAAACGCCGCAGCTACCAGGCCTTTGCCGACTATCTTTCCAATTTCTGTGATGCCTACACAGCGGCAGGTCTGCCTGTCTATGCCATCTCTCCGGCCAACGAGCCCGAGTATGCGGCAAGCTGGAACTCATGCCTCTGGCTTCCCGGTACCACTACGCTGGGACCGTTCATTGTGAATAACTTAGGTCCCAAGTTGCGACAGACCCATCCCGAAACCCGGATTATCTTTGGCGAGAATGCCCAGTGGTCTGCCATTCTGGGCTTTATCATGGGCAGTAAAAATTATGTGCGCGACATTCTGAACCTGAATCCTAAAATCACCAACTTTCCCGTCATTGCCGCCGGACACGGCTATGTGGATCCTGTGACCGGGAAAGATCCTGCCATTGAACCGTTCAGCAAAGCCGAATCGAAGGGAATTCCCGTGTGGCTGACCGAAATCAGCGATCCTACGGAAAGTTATGATGCTACCATGACCAGTGGCTTGAAATGGGCGAAGAAGTTCCATCGTTTCTTGTGTGAGGCCAATACCGGCGCTATTGTGTGGTGGGCAGGTGCTATACCGGATGGCGGAACCACCGAGGGGCTGATTAACATTGAAAAGAACCGCGTGGACTATGAAGTGACCAAGCGTTGCGAGGTGTTCGGCAACTTCTCCCGTTACATCCCTGTAGGAAGCAAGCGCATCTCGGCGCAATATGATTTCGAACAAGGCTATATGGTGTCTGGCTATAAATATGGTGACAACGGTTACACGGTTGTAGCCATCAACCCTGCGGATCATGAAGTAGTTATTTCGTTGGCTCTTGAAAGCGCTCAGGTTTCCGGTGCTTTGCAAGGCTATGTCACCGATGACACCCGTAAATGGGAGCCGGTGGAAGCTGTTCAACCTGCCGATGGTGTCTATACCTTGACATTGCCGGCCCGTAGCGTGGTTTCCTATACCGGAACTGTGTTGAGTAGTTCGTCTTTGTAACGTTGGTTCTGTTTTTATTTCTACGCTGCAATAGTTTTTTGTTCCGTCATTGTATTGCGCTGATAAACAGTAATATGCGGTGACGGAATTTCCTGTATCCCCACGAAGTGCTTTTTCGTTTTTTTCTTGCAGAAGCCGGTTCGTCGGATATCGGTTTCCATGTCGGGTACGTAATCTTGATATATGTACGGCAGTATCCGTGCAAGGGGATGGGAGTTTCCATGCAAGAAGACTGCATCATTTGTTGCACCACTCGGCTGAACGTGCCTTTTCACTCAAGTGAAGTGCCGTTGCCACCTGTGTGAAACGGTTGCTTCACCAAGGTGAAGCAATAAAGTCATAAGACTGTTTTCACGGTTGCATCCTGTTGATAAAATACATCTATTGAAGTTTTGTCATTTTGTGTGTGGCGGTTGTTATGTTGTACATTGATGAACGATACCGCCGCTTACCTACCGGTTGAGAGCCTTTATGGATGGTTTTTTCACAGTAATTAGTTGATAATTAGAAGAATAATGTGTGGAAAAATTTTATATTTCACGTTCAATTCAGATGTGTTTTCCATTGTCTTGAAGAAGTTTTTTTTTGATATTGATAAGATTTCATTGTTTAATGCTTGAATTGTATTTGTTCCTGCTTGCTTGAATTGCCATCTTTGCAATGTTAATTTTTAATTCAAATAACTATGAAAACAAAGACATTCTTAATTTCAGCTGCTATTCTTCCATCCATGGGGCATTACCGTTGTTTGCGAAAGCAATAACGTGTTGGAAATCTATTTTTAGTTAATTTTACAGCAATATTTTTAATTAAACTCTAATACATTATTTATGAAACAAATTGCATTTACATGGTTGCTGTGCATACTTAGTATATGTGCCTATGCTCAGCAAATTACTGTTACCGGAACAGTGACGGATGCGGAGAATAATCCGTTGATTGGTGCGGCTGTTGTTGTAGTAGGAACTACGGATGGCGTGATTACCGATTTTGATGGCAAATATACCATTAAGGCCGCTTCCGGTCAGTCTTTGAAATTCTCTTATGTAGGTTATCGGGAGCAAACTGTTAAGGTTGATGGCCGCAGTGTGATTAATGTGAAATTGTCGGAAGGTGAATTGTTGGACGAGGTGGTGGTTATCGGTTACGGTACAGTGAAGAAAAGCCATTTGACAGGTGCGGTCGCTTCTGTTTCCGGTAAAGAGTTACAGGCAAATGTTGCACGTAGTGCTTCAGCTGCTTTGCAAGGAAGAGTTGCCGGTGTTACTGTGTCGGCTGCCAACGGTCAGCCGGGGGAAGGCTTGAATATTAATGTCCGTGGTATCAGTTCATTGAGTGCCACCAGTCCGCTTTATGTGATTGACGGTGTGTATGGTGATATCAATATGGTTGATCCCGCTGACATTCAGTCTATTGAAGTGTTGAAAGATGCTTCGGCTGCTGCTATTTATGGTTCTCGTGCTGCTAATGGTGTTGTATTGGTCACTACTAAAGGCGGTCGTTTGGAAACTCCTGCCCGTGTAACAGTGGATGCCTATACAGGCGTTCAGATGGTTGCCAAATACATTGATGTAATGGATGGTAATCAGCTTCGCGATTTGGCAAAGGCTACCGGTTATAGTTCGGCAGAAGGGTTGCTGAATTGGAATGGAGGTGCTGGAACAGACTGGCAGAAAGAACTTTATAACTCGGCTATGGTGAGCAAGGTTAGCTTGAATGTATCTGGAGGAAACAAGACTTCGACCTATAATCTGTCGGGAAGCTATCTTAACCAGGATGGTATTGTGAATACTACCGGTTATGAGGCATGGAACATTCGTGCTAAGAATACTTTTTCTTTTTACAATAATCATTTGCGTATGGGGACTACGTTGATGATGAAATTCTATAAAAAGAAGTACGAAGATGTTTCATATACCTCCGCTCTGACAGCTGTGCCTATGTGGAATGTATATGGTGAAGATGGCACTTGGGGTGTCGCTCCGGAATGGACGTAAGCGTCTCCGCGATTCTATCTTGTCGCCCATTTTTCATTCTTATATTTTTGCCATGTATAAAAATGAATCATTATGGATTTAGCAGAAAATCGATTTGGAAAAACCTGGAAACATTTCCTTGAAGTATTGAAAGTAGACTACAATTGTTCTTTAGCCGATGTTTGCCGTGATCAGCATACCACTCTTGGAGGTATGAGTTCCTGGATGTCCAGACGGGGTTATAGC
>ENA-OQNJ01000188-OQNJ01000188.1-human-gut-metagenome-genome-assembly--contig:-NODE-188-length-16072-cov-2.709878_pt1 | contig 16072 bp, 14 predicted proteins | sample MGYA00242630_ERZ504882 | MGnify/ENA primary metagenome ERZ504882 (study PRJEB26092, sample SAMD00036408) | human gut metagenome | host: Homo sapiens | study: EMG produced TPA metagenomics assembly of... | reverse complement strand
ACTTCGCGTCATCGCTCATGGCGGTTTCGATGGCCTTCTTCGGCTCGCCCATACCACGCTCGCAGTCGGCGATGAACGGCAGATAGTCAAGGAAACCGTTCATGCGGAACGCGGTGCGGAACTCACGCAGGGCCAGTTTGTAATCGCCCTGACGGTAGGCCACGAACGCAAGGGTCTCACGCGCGAAATCAATACGGGAAGCCTGATGCGCCACCCACTTGGCGTGTTCGAGCGCCAGCTCCGGATCCCTTTCCTCAAGCGTGTAGGCGGCGAGGATGTGCAGGCCGATGTTCTCCGCATGTTCCTTGGACAGGCCACGCAGACGCTCACGGTCATCGGTGGACAGCATGCTCCACTCGATGCCCTTCGGCATCTTCGGCTCGTCAGGACGACGATGCGTGTACGGATTCTGAGAGGGGAAGCTCATCGTGCCATCGGAATTGCGGCGCGGCTTGGCCATGTACTCGCCACGCTTCTCCTCACGGTAAGCCACCTTCTCCTCACGGGTGAACTCGCGGCGTTCCTCACCCTGCTGCTGGTTACGATCCTTGTGGAAGTCGCGACGCTGGTCGTCATGACGGAAATCCTTACGATCACCATCACGGAAATTGCGGCGGCCGCCGTCACGACGATCATTACCACGGTGGTCATCGCGGCGGAAATTACGGCGTTCACCGTCACGGTGGAAGTCACGACGCTCACCATCACGGTAGTTGCGGTGTTCACCGTCATGACGGAAATCCCTGCGATCGTTGTCGCGGCGGAAATTACGACGTTCACCGTCGCGACGGAAGTCCTTACGATCACCATCACGACGATCGTCACGACGGAAACCGGAACGCTCGCCATCGCGCTGATAGCGCGGATTGTCTCCACGACCGCCACGATAATCGCGATGATCGTCACGACGCTCGCCGTCACGGTTGAACTTGCGCGGACCGTTATGGAAGCGGCGCTCCTGGCCTTCCCCCTCACCGTCACGACGGAAATCGCGGTCGCGGTGGAAATTGCCGCCATTGCCTTTGCGATATCCGCCCTTATGGTCGTCGTTATGGAAGCCTCCGGCCTTGTGGCCGTAGGACTTGCCGCCATTGCCACGCGGCTTGAATCCCTTGCCGCCGCGATTGCCCGGCTTGCCCGAGCCGTAGGACTTGTGGTTGCCGTAGGACTTGCCGCGCGATCCGCGCTGTTCTTCTGCCATGCTGTTCCTTATATTCCTTGTATTCCTTGAGGATGATCTTTGTTGTTCTTCGCTTACGTTTGCTTGCGCCGCTCGCGATTGCCTCACGCGTTTTCGACGACGCCAAGGGCCTTCTTGCCACGACGGATCAATGCGAAACGACCATGCAGGAAATCGTTTTACGTTCAAAACTCTGCTCTTCGTCTTCAACACGGGTGTTGTTCAGATACACGCCACCGGCCTTAATCGTCTTGCGCGCTTCGGAAATCGACTTGAACAGTCCGGCCTTCATGCCGGCTTCCGCCACACGGTCGCCCACCGCGGCCTTGGCGAACTCGCCGTCGATCTTCACGCCGTCAAGAGCTGCTTCAAGCGTAGCCTCGTCAACGCCTGCAAGATCGCCGCCACGGCCGAACAGCGCACCGGCCGCCTCAATGGCCTGTCGGGTGGCTTCCTCACCATGAACCAGGCTGGTGACCTCCCAAGCCAAGGTGCGTTGTGCCTCACGCGCGCCCGGATTGGTCTTGCTTTCTTCCACAAGACGTTCGATCTCCACCTTCGGCAGGAATGTGAACACCTTCAGCAGGTTCTCCATCTCGCTGTCGGGACGGTTGAACCAGAACTGGTAGAACTTGTACGGGCTCAGCATGGTTCCGTCGAGCCAGACGGCGTTACCCTCGGACTTGCCGAACTTCTTGCCTTGAGCGTCGGTGATGATCGGGCTGGTGAACACGTTCACATCCACGCCACGTACCTTGTGGATCAGGTCAAGACCGGACGTGAGGTTGCCCCACTGGTCGGATCCGCCAAGCTCAAGCACGCAATGGTATTCGTCGAACAGGTGCAGGAAGTCGTTGCCCTGCAGCACCTGGTAGCTGAACTCGGTGAAGGAAATGCCATCTTCAGAATTCAGTCGACGGGCAACGGTGTCTTTGGCGAGCATGGTACCCAAACGGAAGTTCTTGCCGACGTCACGCAGGAAGTCGATGACGTTCATGGAGGCGATCCAATCGTAATTGGACACGAAACGGACCGGATTGCTGCCTTCCACTTCGAGAATGCCGCCGATCTGCGCCTTCAGACGCTCGGCCCAACCAGCCACGACGTCTTTCGGATTGAGCGTACGTTCGCCCGATTGGCGAGGATCGCCGATCAAGCCGGTGGCGCCGCCGACCAGGGCAATCGGATGATGGCCTGCTGCCTGAAGGTGACGCATGTTGATGAGCTGCACCAGATTGCCGATATGCAGAGAGGCAGCGGTCGGATCGAAACCGCAATAATAGGAAATGGGATCTCCGTTCAACGCTTCGGCGAGTCGATCCCTGTCAGTGGACTGGGAAATCAACCCGCGCCATTCCAGTTCATCGAGGACGGACTCGAAACCGGCCTCCTTGAAATCGATGACGTGAGCCATAGCTGTGTTTTCTCCCTATTGAATTGCGGATGATACTGCGTTTTACGCACCCTACAGTTTCGCAGAAGATGAAGACAGGCGCACGCGGTGTTTCCCCATCATCCACCAACCATCGTGCATACGGGTAAAGTTAGAAGGAGCATCCCCATATCAAGAAGGGAGATACCTGCATGGACCGCAAAGGCATGAAGGTTGCGGCTAAGAAAGCCCAGAGAAAACATTATTGGATGATAGTCGTCATTTGTCTGTTCGCTTCGGTGTTCGGTGTTGCGTACGCATCATCGACGCTCTCGGTCAATATATCGCCTGTCGTTCTTTCGAGCGGCAGGCGATTTCATGTCGTTGCTTATTGCGCGATTATTTGCGACGCAGCATTTCGTGCAGAGTTTCGATGATCTTGCTGTATTTGATGGAATCCGTGAAACGCAGACGTGGGAATGCGTTGATCATACGACGCTGCTGCTTGTTCAGGATAGATGTGGCAGTAGCCTGCATATTGGCAAGGATTTCCTGCGAAGAGTCCGACCAATCCTGAACCTTGTCTTGTACCTTGTCACGGAATTTGTCTCGGAAAACGTCCGTGCCCCATTGCAGAGAATCGCCGGCCTTCTCCGCATATGCCTGCACGGTTTCGCTGAACTTCGCAAGATTATCGGCCAAATCGATGATGCCGAGCACTGTGATAATGGTATCCGCGACGATAAGCGTCATGAAAATCACACACATCCAATGCACCGCAGGCAAAGGAATCATCTGCGTGACACGATTCACTTCAGGCTGTATCACATCGGTGATGAGCACACCCAGCAAACCGAACACCACCGCTCCAAGCAGACAAATGCGCCCTTGAATGTTGAATCGGCGATGACTGTAATCCCACCACCGCGCGTGGAATAGCTTTTCCATGCCCCATGACGTGACGTATTCAAGCATGCATGCGCCAATCGAGGAGATGAGAAAAACAGCGAAGGGATTATGCAGATCATGCAGTAACACAATCGCAAGAACGGCTCCACAACCGTAGATCGGACAGATGGGACCATTCAGGAAACCACGATTCACCAAGCGACGTTCCGAAACGGACACAAGAATCGACTCGTATACCCATCCGGCAAATGAATAGAACAGGAACCATAAGAACAGGTATTCCAGCATGAGCATGCTTTCGCGCCGTCACTTTCCACTTGTATGCATATTGACTTTCGGCTTGTAGAAGCGCTCAAGACTGACCGTTTCCCGTGTGGCGCTGATCTTATCCGCGACAGTCACCAAATACCCTTCAAGATACCGAGGCGGTATCGGCGTCAAAGGAAACATATGATTCTCGATGCTGTCACGTTCCACTCTATTGAGATGGAAATCGCGCACGGCATTGCGCATGGCGGTGCCACCATGGGTGAAACCATGCATACGATGACGGCCGCCATCATGAGCATGCCAGTCGTAAAGAAAATAATCGTGCAGCAAAGCGGCGCGAATCAACGAATGCAAATCCACCCTATGCCATAAGCGCAGCCTGTCAGCGATCCATACGGCCAGACAGGCCACACGGATGGAATGAGCAAACGTGGTGACCACGCCATGCTGGTAACAGACTCTTTCGATCTGCATATGCTCATGGCACAGTATCTCCTGGCCGTGAAGTCGAACAAGCTGCTGTATCTGCGTTCGTGTCAGTGGCACCGCTTTGCCTTTGTTTATGTATTGTTGCTGTGGTTACTTAAGCAATGATTCCGGCGTCTTGTATGCCGGGCCGTCGCTGACGGAGTTGGCGAAGGCACGCAGCTGTTCGATGGCGGGTTTTCGCGGAAACGATCTGCTCGCGCACACGCAGCGGAGACGTACCTCCCTTGCCATTGCGGGCGGAAACCGAGCCTTCGGTGGACAGTCACTTCGCGCACTTCAGGTGCCTTGTCGGCCGGAAGGAATTCCTTGAAGACCTCGACAAAGTCATCGTCAGTCAGGTCCCACAGTTCCTGGCCGCGGTCTTCGGCGATCTTCACGCATGCGCCGGAAAGCTCATGCGCATGGCGGAACGGCACTCCGTTCTTGACGAGCCATTCGGCGATGTCGGTGGCGAGGGCGAAACCGGTCGGGGCTTCTGCTTCGAGGCGTTCCTTGTTGAAGACCATGGTGCCGACCATGCCGGTGAACGCGGGAAGGAGCACTTCCAGCGTGTCGACCTGATCGAATACGGCTTCCTTGTCTTCCTGAAGATCACGCGCATAAGCGGTGGGTAGGCCCTTCAGCGTGGTGAGCAAACCGGCCAGATCGCCGATGAGACGTCCGGACTTGCCTCGTGCGAGTTCTGCGATATCCGGGTTCTTCTTCTGCGGCATGATGGACGATCCAGTGGAATAGGCGTCATCAAGGCGCACGAACGCGAATTCCTGGGTGTTCCAGATGATGATTTCTTCAGACAGTCGGCTGATATCGACACCTGCCATGGCCGCAATGAATGCGAATTCGGCGACCAGATCACGGCTGGCGGTGCCGTCGATGGAGTTCGCGGTCACCTTGGAGAAACCAAGTTCGCGGGCCACGGCCACCGGCTCCAAGCCAAGGGTGTTGCCGGCGAGAGCGCCGGAACCATACGGGCTTGCGTCGATGCGCTTGTCCCAATCGGCAAGACGTTCCACATCGCGCAGCAGCGGCCACACGTGAGCCATCAACTGGTGTGCGAGCAATACCGGCTGGGCGTGCTGCATGTGGGTGCGGCCCGGCATGACAGTGCGTCCAGCCTTTTCGGCCTGTTCGGTCAGTGTCGCGGCGAGGCCGAGCAGCATTTTGGCGATGACGCGGCTGTGGCGACGGAGCCACATGCGGATCAGTGCGGCGATCTGGTCGTTGCGAGAACGGCCGGCGCGGAGCTTGCCTCCAAGTTCGTCTCCGGCAATCTGCAGCAGTCCACGTTCCAATGCAGTGGCTTCGTCCTCATCGTCTTCGATTGGAGCAAATGCACCGGAATCCACACGACGCTGCAGCTCGTCGAGAGCATCTTCCATACGCTGCAGCTCGTCAGCGGTCAACAGTCCCGCGCGTCCGAGCGCACGGGCGTGGGCGCGTGAGCCTGCGATATCGTCGTCGGCAAGACGCCAATCGAATTGGGTGGACTTGCTCAGTCGCGCGAGTTCCGGAGACGGGCCGGACTTGAACCGGCCGCCCCACAGGGCGAGGTGTTCACCATTGGTTGTGCTCTCGGTCATTGTTACTTCATTCTCCTTGCAGATATGACTGAGGGAGAGGATACCAGTCAGGATGGTCCTAACGGTACGCTCTCCCCCATTATCAAGACGATTCGGCGTAAAAACCCGCTTACTCGACGCTGTTTTCCGGAACCTCGATGCCATTGCCGAACTTGACGTCGCGGGCTGCGGCCACACGGCTCGGCAGACCGTAGATGTCGATGAAGCCGTTGGACGACTTCTGATCGAAGCTGTCGCCGGAATCGTAGGTGGCCAGATTGTAGTCATACAGCGAGGTGTCGGAACGACGACCGGTCACGACGGCGCGGCCGCCATGCAGGATCATGCGGATTTCGCCGGAAACGTACTTCTGGGTGTCTTCGATGAAGGCGTTCAGGGACTGCGTTGCCGGGGAGAACCACTGCGCATCGTAGACGAGTTCGGCCCAGCGCTTGTCGATATCGCGCTTGATGCGGTGCTGCTCGCGTTCGAGGCAGCAGTTCTCGAGTTCCTGGTGGGCGGTGATCAGTGCGATAGCACCAGGAGCCTCGTACAGCTCACGGGACTTGATGCCGACCAGACGGTCCTCGATCAGATCGATACGGCCGATGCCCTGTGCGCCTGCGCGACGGTTCATCTCTTCGATGGCCTGCAGCGGGGTGACGTCGTGACCGTCGATCTTGACAGGAATGCCCTGCTTGAATTCGATGACGACCTCATCTTCGACTGGCGGGAATGCCGGATCGTCGGTGTAAGAGTAGCAGTCCTTGGTCGGGCCGTTCCACGGATCCTCAAGGAAGCCGGTCTCAATGGCGCGGCCCCACACGTTCTGGTCGATGGAGAACGGGCTCTTCTCGGTCTGCACGATCGGAAGCTTGTGCTCCTTAGCGAATGCAATCTCGACGTCGCGCGTCAGCGACAGGTCACGGATCGGGCTGATGGCCTTCAGCGTCGGGTCGATGGAGGCGATGGAGACCTCGAAACGAACCTGGCGTTGCCCTTGCCGGTGCAGCCGTGGGAGATGGTGTCGGCGCCGAACTGGTGGGCGGCGCGCACGAGGTGCTTGGAGATCAGCGGACGGGAGATGGCGGAGACCAGCGGGTAGACGCCTTCGTACATGGCGTTGGCCTTGAGGGCCTTCATGCAATATTCGTTGGCGAACTCGTCACGGGCGTCGACCACGTAGGATTCAACGGCACCGCAGGCGAGGGCGCGCTGCTTGATGGTCTCGAGGCTTTCGCCGCCCTGACCGACGTCGAGGGACACGGCCACGACGTCCTTGCCGGTGCGCTCCTTCAGGTACGAGATGGCGACGGAGGTGTCAAGACCGCCGGAGTAGGCCAGAACAATGCGCTTGTTATCTGCCATTGGTTCCCTTTCGTTACAAGTTCAAAAACAAACTGATGCAAGTATATACAGAAGACTGTATATTTATGCACGGCGTGTTGATTATTTGGAGGCGAGGCCTAGTAGCCAGTCGGAGCGGGAGACGGCGGTGTCGTCATTGGTGCAGATCACCATGACGGTGTCGTCTCCGGCGATGGTGCCCAGCACGCCTTCAATCGGCTGCCTGTCAATCACCGAGGCCACGTATTGTGCGGCACCGGAAGGCGTGTGCACCACAACCAGATTTCTGGCGGCGGCCACCGAGGTGACCAGTCCGTTCAGCACGCGGGACATCTGTGCCTCACCGCGCTCCCCTACATCCTCACCTTCCGAAGCAACGACGCTGCGACCCACCGTGTAGGCCACCGTGCCGTCCTTCAGCCGGGTCTTCACCGCATGCATCTCATCAAGATCGCGGCTCAGGGTCGCCTGAGTCACCGCAATACCCTCGTCGATAAGGATTTTGGACAGCTGTGATTGCGAGGTGATGATATGCGTGGCGAGCGCCTGTTCTATGGCACTCAGCCGCGCCGCCCTGCTGGCAGGGCGCTGCAGGGACGGACCGGTTTCACTCATGCGAGCAGGCTTTCGTCTCCACGGGCCTTGCCGGTCAACCAAGTCAGCAACGCTTTCTGTGCGTGCAGACGGTTCTCGGCCTCGTCCCACACCACGGACTGCGGGCCGTCGATCACTTCAGCGGTGACTTCCTTGCCGCGGTAGGCGGGCAGACAGTGCTGGAAGAGCGCATCCGGCTTGGCCAATGCCATAAGTTCGGTGTTGACCTGGTAATCCCAGAACGGCTTGGAACGGATGGAGTATTCCGCTTCTTCGCCCATGGAAACCCACGTGTCGGTGAACACGCAGTCAGCGCCGGCGACCGCTTCCTTCGGGTCCGTGGTCACCAGCACGGACCCGCCGGTTTCGGATGCGATGGCTTCGGCATCGGCAACGATCTGCGGATCCGGCAGATAGCCGTTCGGGCCTGCAACGCGTACGTTCATGCCGGCCACGGCACCGCCGAGAAGGTAGGAGTTTGACATGTTGTTGGCCGCGTCACCGAGGTAGGCGATGGTCTGGTTCTTCAGATTGTCGACGCCCCCACGATGCTCGGCAATGGTCTGGAAGTCGGCAAGAATCTGGCAAGGGTGGAATTCATCGGTCAAAGCGTTCACCACCGGATGGGTGGAATACTTCGCCATTTCCTCCACACGATCCTGACCGAAGGTACGCCACACCACACCATAGGCCATGCGGTCAAGTACACGTGCGGTGTCTGCCACCGGTTCGCCACGGCCCAACTGGGATCCGGACTTGTCGATGACCAGCGGATAGCCACCCAGTTCGGCAACGCCAATGGAGAAGCTGGAACGGGTTCGGGTGCTCGGCTTGTCGAAGATCACCGCGATGCCTTGCGGTCCGGCGAACGGCTGATGGTAGAAACGGTTGTTATGGAATTTGATGGCAAGTTCGAGAACCTGCTTCTGCTCTTCATGGTTGAGATCGTCATCGCGCAACATGTGGCGCAATTCAGGAGTTGCCATTGCTGGCTCCTTTCAAAAGATTTCCGGTTCGTTGTGATTGACGGCTATGTTCAGTCGTTGGGAAGATCCGTGGGGATCTTCGCGAGGATGGAGATGGCCTGATCAATATCCTGTTCGGTCACCACCAACGGAGGGACAAGACGAAGCGCATCCGGCGCCACCGCGTTGACGATCAGACCGTGCTCCAACACCCAATTCATCGCCGCATGCGCGCATGGATGGGCAAGTTCGACCGCATCGAGCAAGCCACGTCCACGCACGGAGACGAAGAGCGGATTACCGCAAGCCATGATGCCGTCACGCAATTGCTGGCCACGCGCCTCGGCGTTGGACACAAGGCCGTCTTCCTCAATGGTTTCCAACGTGGCCAACGCGGCGGCCGCTCCAAGAGGATTGCCCGCAAAGGTGGAGCCGTGGGATCCTGGGGTGAACAGCGCGGAAAGCTTGGCGCCGAAAGAGATCATGCCACCCATCGGGAAACCGCCTGCAACGCCCTTGGCGAAGGTTACGATATCCGGAACCACTCCGCCCGCAAGATCCTCACGCTGGAATGCGAACCAGGATCCGGTGCGCCCGATGCCTGTCTGGACCTCATCGATGATGAGCAACGCATTGTTGTCGTCGCACATCTGACGGGCCTTCTTCACGTAGTCGGCACCAAGCGGGCGCACGCCGGCCTCACCTTGAATCAGCTCCATGATGACGGCGGCGACAGGACCCTTGCCATATTTGCCGGGACCGGTTTCGGCAAACGCGTCATGCAATGCGGCATCGTCACTAGCTTCGACAAATTCGATATTGGGAACCAGCGGCTCGAACGCTTCTCGGATAGAGGGCTTCCACGTTGCGGACAGCGCGCCCATGGTACGCCCATGGAAACCGTGGGTCATGGCGATGATACGTGCCGGCTTTCCGCCAATGGCAGGCGATGCGCCCGGTAAGGTGCGGCCATACAGTTTGGCGAGTTTCAATGCCGCCTCGTTACCTTCCGCTCCGGAGTTGCCGAAATACACATGAGATCCCTCGGGAGCGCCTGCAAGCTCAATGAGCTTCGACGCCAGTTTGATCTGCGGCTCCGTGGCGAAGTAGTTGCTCACATGGGCGGCTTTGGCGGCCTGCTCGCTGATGGCCTTCACCCATTTCGGATGGGCGTAGCCGAGCGCGTTCACTGCGATGCCCGCAAGGAAGTCGAGGTATTCATTGCCATCGACGTCCCAGATATGCGCGCCTTTGCCATAATCCATAACGCGCAGAGGCGTGCCGAACACGTTCATGTGCACCTGGGAGTACTCCCCCAGCCACTTGGCGTCCTCACTACCGAGGTTTTCCAACTGTTCAGTTGCCATACGAGCTCCTCATTTCAATACCGTCTTCGGGAACGACCATGGTTCCAATGCCGTCTGTGGTGAAAATCTCATTCAGGATGGAATGCGGCTTGCGTCCGTCGATGATGTGGGCGCGCGGCACGCCTCCGTCGATGGCCCTGACACAGGCCTCCATCTTGGGGCGCATGCCGCTTTCCAAATCCGGCAGCATATCGCGTAGGTTCTCCACGCCGATACGTCCGATCAGAGAGTCCCTGTCTGGCCAATCGGCGTACAGGCCATCCACATCAGTCAACACGACCAGCTTGCTGGCGCCAAGGGCGGCTGCAAGCGCCGCAGCCGCGGAATCGGCGTTCACATTCAACACTTCGGTAGCATCATCCTCATTTGGAGCCACCGAGGACACGACAGGGATGCGTCCGGCATTGATCAGATCCTCAACCGCGGATGCGTCGACGCTCACCACGTCTCCAACCAAACCAATATCGGTTGGAGAACCATTGATGATCGGCTTGCGCTGCATGGCGGAAAAGAGCGCACCATCCTCACCAGAAAGACCGACCGCGAACGGACCATGGGCGTTGATCAATCCGACAAGTTCACGGGAAACCTTGCCCGTCAAAACCATACGCACCACTTCCATGGCCTCCGGCGTGGTGACCCTCAGGCCTCCCTTGAATTCCGACTTAATGCCCAAAGCCTTAAGCATGTGAGAAATCTGCGGACCTCCGCCATGCACCACAACCGGATGCAAGCCGACCTGTCGCAGAAACACCATATCTTCAGCGAAACAGGCCTTGAGATGATCGTCGATCATCGCATTGCCGCCATATTTGATGACGATGCGCTGTCCAGCGAATTCCTCAAGCCATGGCAGTGCCTCGATTAGCACTTCCGCCTTTTGGTCGGCGCGCAAATCGGTATGCACGTCAAAATGGAATCCAGGTCCTTTGAGTTCCTTGGTCATTACCGTTCAATCAGCTTTCGTAATCTGCATTAATGTGTACGTATTCGTGGGTCAGATCGTCGGTCCAGACGGTCGCTTCCGCATTTCCCGCATGCAAATCGATGTCGATGTGCACCTCGCGCGGAGTCATATCGACTTCGGATCGGTCGCGTCCGGCTCCGCCGTTCTCACAAATACGCACGCCATTGACATCAACCGTGACTTTATTGGAATCGTATGGCGCGACTTCCGGTGGCACAGTGCCCAACGAGCTGACAATACGTCCCCAATTCGGGTCATTGCCGGAAATGGCGCATTTCAGCAAATTGGATGCCGCTACCGCACGACCGCAAGCAAGCGCCGCATCTTCCGTGGTGGCACCAGTCACCTTGACACGGATGTCATGGCTCGCGCCTTCACCATCGCCAATGATTTGGCGTGCCAGAGACGCCGTGGCCTGCGCTACGAGATCTTTGAATTCGTCCGGATCGGGTTCGATGCCCGAAGCGCCGGATGCGAGCAGGAGCACCGTATCGTTAGTGGACATGCATCCGTCCACATCGATTCGGTTGAACGACATTTCCACTCCAGTATTCAACGCCGCCTGCAACTGGCCGGCGCTCACCACGGCATCCGTGGTGATGACGCATAGCATGGTGGCCAACTGCGGGGCAATCATGCCCGACCCCTTGACCATGCCTCCGACACGGAAGCCGTTGGAGCCTTCCAACTCAACAGTTTTCGGCTTGGTGTCGGTGGTCATGATGGCATGGGACGCATCCGCACCGGCCTGAGCGGTATCGGCTAGGGCCGCGAACGCTTTGCCTGCGCCAGAAAGCACATGGTCAAGAGGCAGAAGCTCACCAATCAGACCCGTGGAGCAGACCGCGACATCGCTGTCTTTGGCACCTACAAGCGCCGCGACCTTTTGGGCCGTGGCCTTGGACTGCTCATATCCCGGCTGGCCAGTGCATGCGTTTGCGCCTCCGGAATTAAGGATGACGGCTTTCACATGACCGTCGGCCACGATCTTGCGCGTCCACTGCACGGGAGCTGCGCAGAAACGGTTCGAAGTGAACACTCCGGCAGCCATATCCAGCGGACCGTTATTGACCACAAGAGCCAGATCCTTCTTACCTTCGACTGCGGAAATACCGGCTTCCACGCCAGCCGCGGAAAAACCTTGCGCAAACGTTACGCTCATGGCGCCACTCCAATCTTTGTCAGGCCTGCATCTTCAGGAAGTCCCAGTGCTACGTTCAACGACTGCACCGCCTGTCCGGCCGTGCCGCGGTTGAGATTGTCAATTGCCGCGAAGGCCAGCAAACGCCCCGCCTTACGGTCGATGGCCACCTGAATATGGGCCGCGTTCGATCCGATGATATTGGCGGTGGCCGGCATGACGCCTTCCGGTAAAACAATCATGAAATCCTGATCCGCATATGCGTCAGTCCAAACCTGCCTGATTTCAGCATCTGACATATTCAATGCTGTATCGGTTAGTTTGGCGGAAACCGAAGCGAGAATGCCACGGGCCATTGGCACAAGAATCGGGGTGAATCCCAGCGTGAACTCGTTTGCCGCGGATGCGTTCTTTCCTGCAGCATGGGCGAAGTTCTGCAAAATCTCAGGAATATGACGATGAGTACCGCCGACAGAATACGGTAATGCGGAACCGAATGCCTCAGCTGCAAGCAAATTGACGCGCTTCAGATTCTTCCCTGCGCCGGAGTAGCCGACCACCAGATCGGCAACAATATCCGCCGGTTCAACAAGCCCTTGGGCAATGCCCGGCTGCAGCGCCAATGTGGTTGCGGTCACATTGCATCCTGGACCGGCAATACGCTTGGTTCCTGGAATCACCTCACGCTGGTGCTGGTAAGAACCATCTTCGGATATGCCGGTAATGAGCTCAGGCATGCCGTAAGTCCAGTGCTCATAGAAGTCGCCGCCGTAGAACTCATCCCATGCGGTTTTTTCCTCAAGCCTATGGTCGGCCCCCAAGTCCACCACCACGGCATTCGGATCAAGCTGCGAGGCCAATGCGCCGGATGCCCCATGAGGCAGGGCAAGAATAATGACATCATGCCCATTAAGCACTTCCGGAGTGGTGTCTTCCACCACAAGGTCGGCAAGTTGCGGAATATGCGGCATATGCTTGCCAAGCTTGTCACCAACGGATGAATGCCCGGCCACGCACGTCACTTCGAAATATGGATGGGCCGCAAGAATACGGAGGGCCTCGCCTCCTGCATATCCGGTCGCGCCGGCCACAGCTACTGTGTATTTGGCCATGTCTCGTCTCTTTTCATTGACTCACTGAAAACACATTCAGCATACACTTTATGCATTACATTGCATAATTATGCATTCATTTCGTGTCGCATAGTGGTCACTGCGTGACTATGACGATTATTAAAAGACTGGGAAACACACCGAATCAGGCATTGATCGATTCGTCTCCTTGCCCTGATCCTGCACCGCCAAACATATTCTGCAACGCCTCGTTATACAGGTCAGCGACGGAAAGTCCATGCATCGCCAACCAAATCACGGCCAAGGTGTACAGCACGTTGATGATTACCGCGGCAAGGGCAAGACCATGCCCTTTCATATGGAGCTTCTTGGTACGCCACATCGAGATCGCGCCGACCAACGCAGGAAGGACCGGCACCGGCATCAGCACGGCAAACACGAGAGACATGATCGCATAGGCATCCCAATGGCCGTATGCGGGATTCTGCCGAGGATCGTTAAGATCCAGATTCGGCAGATAAGGCATATTGCCCCGTTGCGGATATCGGTTCGGATCATACGGATTTGGCCCATACGGATTGGCACCGTATGGATTCTGTTGTCCATTCGCACTGTACGGAGGCATCGGCTGTTGCCCATTTGAAGGGTACTGCCCCGTTTGGTATTGCGTATTCTGCTGCCGAACGGCATCCGCGGGTTGCGGTTCAGGTTCAGGCGCGCCATACACGTATGGATCGTAGCCGACTGGCAGCTGACTGCTCATCGCGCCATATTCGGGTTGGCTGATTTGACCATACTCCGGCTGTGAAGGCGCAGCGGCGTCAGAAGATGACGAAACCGGAGCAGCATCAGCCGTCTCCTGACGTTCGTCGGTGTTGTTCGGCTGATACTGTTCCGGTTTGTTCATAATCATCCTCTGTTCTTGGGAAGGTTGGAATCAGGCGCGCAGCTGCGCACCCAGCTTGGACGCTTCATCCACAATACGCTTGCGGATGGCTTCGCTGTCTTCGGAAGCGAGAGTCTTATCCGGAGCGCGGAATGTGACCGCGTAGGCCAAAGACTTTTCGTCCTCGCCCAGCTGGTCGCCGGTGTACACGTCGAACAGCTCGATGCTTTCGAGGCTGCTTCCAGCGGCATCGACAATAACCTGCTTGAGCTCGGCGGCCGTGACATCGGTAGACACCGTAAAGGCCAGATCCTGCTTGACCGGCGGGAAGGTGGAAATCGGCTTGGCCTGCACCGGCTTGCCGCTCAACGTGGCGAACAGCGCGGTCAAATCCAACTCGAAGGCCGCGGAATGGGCCGGGAAGCCCAACGCCTCGTTGACATGCGGGTGAAGCTCGCCGACCATACCGACGAATACGTCACCAGCCATCACACGAGCCGCACGACCCGGATGCCATTGTGCCGGCACATCTTCAGCCTTCGGCTGATCCAGCGTGAGAGCTGCACCAATACGGTCGGAGATGCGCTGCACCGCCTCAACGGCGTCAGACCAATCCACTGCGCGGCGCTCGCCCAGCCAACCGGAGTCAACGGCGTTGCCGGTCAGAATGCCAGCAACATGCATCGGCTGGTCCGGAAGACCGGCATCAAGCGCGGCAAGCTGCTCGTCCGTCGGCTTGACTGCACCCGGCAGCGCCGGAATCGCCGGAGCGTTCGGATCCCACAGATACACGTGGCCGATCTCATACAGCGACACATTCTCCACGCCGCGACGTAGATTGCGCTGAACGGTCTGTGCCAACGTTGGAATAATGTCACGACGCAGGAACGGACGATCACCGGCGAGCGGGTTGGCGATCTCCACGCTGACGTTCTTCGTCTCAGCGACGTCCAGCGCGAAGTTCTTGTAATCCTCATCGCCGACGAACGGGTAGCTCAACGTTTCCACCATGCCGTATTCGGCAAGTTCATCGGCAACCTGGCGCTTGCGCAGCTGCTCAGCAGTCAGACCGACCTGACCTTCGACCGGTGCCGGCGGCACGGTGACGGGAATCTCGTCATATCCGACAAGACGCGCCACTTCCTCAACCAGATCGCACGGCTCGTTCAAGTCGGGGCGCCAACTTGGAGGCGCCACGGAAAACTCGCCGTTGCCGCCTCCTGCGACGGAGCAACCGATGTCGGTAAGAATGTCGCTGATGGTGTTCACGTCCGTGTCAAGTCCGGCCACACGAGCCACTTCCGAAGCTTTGAATAGGATCGGACGGCGGTTGGAGACGGTATTGAAGTCGGTCGGGTGCTCGCTCGGCTCGCCATTGCCGTACTTAATCATCAGTTCGGCGGCCATTTGGGCTGCTGCCGGCTGCAGCTGGTCGTCCACACCGCGTTCGAAACGACGGGAGGCTTCGGACGGAATCTTGTGACGGCGTGCGGAACGCGCGATCGACACCTGATCGAAGTGCGCGGATTCCAGCAGGATGTTTTTGGTTTCAGCAGTAACCTCGCCATACATGCCGCCCATCACACCTGCGATGCCAAGCACACGGGAGCCGCGTGCGCCGTTCGGGGAATCAGTGATCAGCAGATCTTCGACGCTCAAATCGTGATCCTTGCCGTCCAACGTGGTGAGCTTCTCACCTTCGTTGGCGCGACGCACCACAATCGGCCCTTCGATCTTATCCAGATCGTAGGCATGCATCGGCTGTCCCAAGTCGAGCATCACGTAGTTGGTGACATCCACTGCCAAGGAGATGGAACGCATGCCTGCGCGGGTCAGGCGGCGACGCATCCAATTCGGCGTATGGCTGGCCGGATCGAAGCCCTTGACCGCGCGAGCGTAATAGCGATCGCATCCAACCACACCGTGAATCGGATTATTGTCGTCGACGATCAC
>ENA-OQNJ01000187-OQNJ01000187.1-human-gut-metagenome-genome-assembly--contig:-NODE-187-length-16237-cov-6.676909_pt1 | contig 16237 bp, 13 predicted proteins | sample MGYA00242630_ERZ504882 | MGnify/ENA primary metagenome ERZ504882 (study PRJEB26092, sample SAMD00036408) | human gut metagenome | host: Homo sapiens | study: EMG produced TPA metagenomics assembly of... | reverse complement strand
GTTATCGTAAAGGATATGTCACGGTTAGGGCGAAACTACTTGCAGGTGGGAATGTATACCGAGATGATTTTCCCACAAAAAGGCGTCCGCTTTATCGCAATTAACGATGGAGTGGACAGCGCACAGGGCGATAATGATTTTGCCCCTCTGCGGAACATTTTCAACGAATGGCTGGTGAGAGATACGAGTAAGAAAATCAAAGCTGTAAAACGGTCAAAAGGCATGAGCGGCAAGCCTGTTACGAGCAAACCCGTGTACGGCTACCTCATGGACGAGGACGAAAACTTTATCATTGACGAGGAAGCCGCACCCGTGGTCAAGCAGATATACCGTCTGTGCCTTGCCGGGAACGGTCCGACCAAGATAGCCCGTATGCTGACCGAGCAGGAAATCCCAACGCCGGGAACGCTGGAATACCGCAGGACGGGCAGCACACGCCGCTATCACCCCGGCTATGAGTGCAAATGGGCGACAAATACCGTGGTGCATATCCTTGAAAACCGGGAGTACATGGGCTGTTTGGTGAACTTTAAGACGGAGAAACCGTCCTACAAGACCAAGCACAGCATAGAAAATCCCATTGAGAAACAGGCAATTTTCGAGAACCACCATGAGCCTATCATCGACACCCAGACATGGGAGCGTGTGCAGGAATTACGCAAACAGCGCAAGCGTCCGAACCGCTATGATGAAGTGGGCTTGTTCTCTGGTATGCTCTTTTGCGCGGACTGCGGCAGCGTCATGTATCAGCAGCGTTACCAGACCGATAAGCGGAAACAGGACTGCTATATCTGCGGGAACTACAAGAAGCGCACCCATGACTGCACCGCACATTTTATCCGCACCGACCTTTTGACTGCGGGCGTTCTCTCCAATCTACGGAAAGTGACGAGCTATGCGGCAAAGCATGAAGCCCGGTTTATGAAGCTGCTGATCGAGCAGAACGAGGACGGCGGCAAACGCCGGAACGCCGCCAAGAAAAAGGAACTGGAAGCTGCCGAAAAGCGTATCGGTGAACTTTCCGCTATTTTCAAGCGGCTGTATGAGGACAGCGTAAGCGGTCGCATTTCTGACGAGCGTTTCACGGAGCTTTCGGCAGACTATGAAGCCGAACAGCAGGAATTGAAAGAGCGTGTTGCCAGAATACAGGCGGAGCTTTCCAAAGCACAGGAAGCCACGGTTAATGCGGAAAAGTTTATGAAAGTTGTCCGCAAGTACACCAGCTTTGAGGAATTGACCCATACCCTGCTGCGGGAGTTTATTGAAAAAATCGTTGTCCATGAGTGCAGCTATGACGAGAACGGCACACGCAGACAGGACATTGATATTTATTACAGCTTTGTCGGCAAGGTAGAACTTCCCGACGAATAATGCCCGACCTATCCGACACAGTAGCTAAGTGCCGGATAGGAACGGCAAAAAATTTTACACTTCTATTGCTTCTTTATCACACACAAATAAAGAGCCAGGGCATGAAGCAGCTCATGGCCGGTGCTGGTGTAGCCGTAGTCGGCATGGTCCTTGTACCTCTGCTCTCCGGGCTTTTCTCTGTCTAAGCGTCTCCGTATGAAATCCTTGCCGCTCCCGCAGTTTTGCGGGGGCGGCGGAAAGGAGGTTGACACCGTATGGATTTCTTACTTGAAGCCCTGACAAATTGGCTGAAAGAAATGCTGGTGGGCGGTATTATGAGCAACCTTTCGGGGATGTTTGACAGTGTAAATCAGCAGGTCGCGGATATATCCGTACAGGTAGGACAGACCCCACAGGGATGGAATGGCAGTATTTTCAGCATGATTGAGAATCTGTCCAACTCCATCATGGTGCCGATTGCAGGTGTGATTCTGGCTATCGTGATGACCGTAGACCTGATCCAGATGATTGCAGACAAGAACAACCTGCATGATGTGGATACCTGGATGATTTTCAAGTGGGTGTTCAAATCAGCTGCCGCCATCCTCATTGTCACAAACACATGGAATATCGTGATGGGCGTCTTTGATATGGCGCAGAGCGTAGTGGCGCAGGCGGCAGGGATTATCAATTCGGATGCGTCCATTGACATTTCCTCAGTTATGACCGATCTGGAACCGAGGCTGATGGAAATGGATTTGGGACCGCTGTTCGGACTGTGGTTCCAATCCCTCTTTATTGGCATTACCATGTGGGCGTTGTATATCTGTATCTTTATCGTTATTTATGGCCGTATGATCGAGATCTACCTTGTAACTTCGGTGGCTCCCGTTCCAATGGCTGCAATGATGGGCAAGGAATGGGGCGGTATGGGACAGAATTACCTCCGATCTCTGCTGGCACTGGGCTTTCAGGCGTTTCTCATTATCGTCTGCGTGGCAATTTATGCTGTGCTGGTGCAGAACATCGCTCTGGAAGATGACATCATCATGGCAATCTGGAGCTGCGTGGGCTACACCGTACTGCTATGTTTTACGCTGTTCAAAACCGGCAGTCTCGCCAAATCAGTCTTTCAGGCGCACTAAAACGGAAGGAGGTTTCCACATTGGCTTATGTACCCGTACCCAAGGACTTAACAAAAGTCAAAACAAAGGTCATGTTCAATCTGACCAAGCGGCAGCTTATCTGCTTCACGGGCGGAGCGCTTATTGGCGTACCGCTTTTCTTTTTGCTCAGAAAACCTACCGGAAACAGTGTAGCGGCTATGTGTATGATGCTGGTTATGCTGCCCTTCTTTATGCTGGCTATGTACGAAAAGCATGGACAGCCCCTGGAAAAGATCGTGGGCAACATTCTCAAAGTAGCTGTGATCCGTCCAAAGCAGCGACCTTACCAGACCAACAACTTTTATGCCGTATTAAAGCGGCAGGAAATGCTCGATAAGGAGGTGTATGACATTGTTCACCGCAATAAAAAAATGGCTGCATCGGATGTTCGGAAAAACCGAGGAAAAAACTGTGCAGCCGGTAAAGACAAAGAAAAAGCTGTCCCGCGCCGATAAGAAGCAGATCGAAGCGGCCATTGCCCGCGCTAACCGCACGGACAAAAAAGGAAAATCTGCGCAGGACAGTATCCCTTATGAACGGATGTGGCCGGACGGAATCTGTCGCATATCGGACAGCCACTACACAAAGACCATTCAGTTTCAGGACATCAACTATCAGCTCTCCCAAAACGAAGATAAGACGGCAATCTTTGAGGGTTGGTGTGATTTCCTCAATTATTTTGACAGCTCGATTCATTTCCAGCTGTCTTTTTTGAACCTTGCGGCATCGGAGGAGACCTTTGCTAACTCCATTTCCATCCCGCCCCAGAGGGATGCCTTTGACAGTATCCGCGAGGAATATACCACAATGCTGCAAAATCAGCTGGCCAGAGGTAACAACGGCCTCATCAAGACCAAATACCTGACCTTTGGTATCGACGCAGACAGCATCAAAGCCGCCAAGCCCCGTCTGGAGCGTATTGAGACCGATATACTTAATAACTTCAAGCGTCTTGGTGTAGCTGCCAGAACGCTGGACGGTAAAGAAAGGCTTTCTCAGCTTCATGCGGTATTCCACATGGATGAACAACTCCCGTTTCAGTTTGAATGGGACTGGCTGGCTCCTTCCGGTCTGTCCACAAAGGATTTTATTGCACCAAGTTCCTTTGAGTTCCGCACCGGCAAGCAGTTCCGTATGGGCAAGAAATACGGGGCTGTTTCTTTTTTGCAGATTCTCGCACCGGAGCTGAATGACCGTCTGCTGGCTGATTTTCTGGATATGGAAAGCTCGCTCATTGTGAGTATGCACATTCAGTCGGTGGATCAGGTGAAAGCCATCAAAACGGTAAAGCGAAAGATTACCGACCTGGACCGCAGCAAGATCGAGGAACAGAAAAAAGCAGTCCGTGCCGGATACGACATGGACATCATTCCATCTGACCTTGCTACCTACGGCAGTGAAGCGAAAAAACTCTTGCAGGATTTGCAGAGCCGCAACGAGAGAATGTTCCTTTTGACCTTTCTGGTGCTGAACACAGCGGACAATCCCCGTCAGCTTGGCAACAACATCTTTCAGGCAGGCTCTATTGCCCAGAAGTATAACTGTCAGCTGACCAGGCTGGACTTCCAGCAGGAAGAAGGGCTGATGAGCTGTCTGCCCCTGGGACTCAATCAGATCGAGATCCAGCGAGGACTGACCACCAGTTCTACGGCTATCTTTGTACCGTTCACCACACAGGAATTATTCCAGAACGGCAAAGAGGCTCTGTACTACGGCATCAACGCCCTGTCCAACAACCTCATCATGGTGGATCGAAAGCTGCTGAAAAACCCCAACGGCTTGATTTTGGGTACGCCGGGTTCCGGTAAGTCCTTCAGCGCAAAACGAGAAATCGCCAACTGCTTTTTGCTTACCAGTGATGATGTCATTATCTGTGACCCGGAAGCGGAGTACGCACCTCTTGTTGAACGTCTGCATGGGCAGGTCATCAAGATCTCGCCTACCTCCACCAACTACATCAATCCGATGGACCTGAACCTGGACTACTCGGATGATGAAAGCCCGCTGTCCCTCAAGTCTGATTTTATCCTCAGCTTATGTGAGCTGATTGTGGGCGGTAAGGAGGGCTTGCAGCCGGTGCAGAAAACCATCATCGACCGCTGTGTGCGTCTGGTCTATCAGACTTACCTCAATGACCCGCGCCCGGAGAATATGCCCATACTGGAGGACCTATATAACCTGCTTCGGGAACAGGAGGAAAAGGAAGCCCAGTATATCGCTACGGCCCTTGAAATCTATGTAACCGGCTCCCTCAATGTGTTCAACCACCAGAGCAATGTGGACATCAACAACCGCATTGTCTGCTATGACATCAAGGAACTGGGCAAGCAGCTCAAGAAAATCGGTATGCTGGTGGTACAGGATCAGGTGTGGAACCGCGTTACCATTAACCGCGCTGCCCACAAGTCCACCCGTTACTACATCGACGAGATGCACCTGCTTTTGAAGGAGGAACAGACCGCTGCCTATACAGTGGAAATCTGGAAGCGATTCCGAAAATGGGGCGGAATCCCGACAGGTATCACCCAGAATGTCAAAGACCTTTTGAGCAGCCGCGAGGTAGAGAACATCTTTGAAAACTCCGACTTCGTGTATATGCTCAACCAGGCAGGCAGAGACCGTCAGATACTTGCCAAGCAGCTGGGCATTTCCACGCACCAGCTTAGCTATGTGACCCACTCCGGTGAGGGCGAGGGCCTGCTGTTCTATGGCTCCACAATTCTGCCTTTCGTGGACCACTTCCCGAAGAATACCGAGCTGTACCGCATTATGACCACCAAACCCCAGGAACTGAAAAAGAAGGAGGATGAATGATGATGAACCCCAACATTTTGAATCAAAACCCGTTGATGTTTTTTGACAGGGCGGTAAATGCCCAGCGCAGCCAGCTGCTTACGGTCATGGCCGATGCGGTAAGTGAGTGCCGCACGGCGGCAGATCAGGCAGCCGAACTGAATGAGACCGGTCAGGTGGGGCTGCTCCGTCTGGCAGAGGTCTGGAGCACCATCCGTGCCAAGGAAGGTATGGGTGGTCTGGTTCTGGAAGGAACCGAAGCGAAAATCCTGTCCGATGTGGTGGCACAGTTTTACGCCTACCTGTCCGGTTGTATGTTCAACGATCCTGTGGGAATGGCCATTTATGCAGAGCTGCACTACATGATGTCCTCCCTCATGCTGGGAGAATGGTTTGAATAAGGAGCCGCGCCTGCGCTTTACTGATGAGGAACGGTCTGACCCTGCACTGGAAAAGCCGATCCGTAAAGCGGAGAAAGCTGCGGCCAGAGCAGATAAGGCGCAGGCCAATATCCCAAAGAAAAAGGTCAGGCAGACGGTCATTGACCCGGATACCGGAAAAAAGACCTCGAAGCTGACCTTTGAGGACAAGAAAAAGCCACCCTCCAAAGTTTCTCAAGGAGTCAGGGAAGCTCCCGTCCATCTGGTCGCGGGCAAGCTCCACAAAGAGATCCGAGAAACAGAGCAGGACAATGTGGGCGTGGAAAGCGCCCACAAGTCCGAGGAGGTGGTGGAGACCGGCGCTTATCTGGTGCGGGAGGGCTATCGCAGCCACAAGCTGAAGCCGTACCGCAAAGCAGCCCAGGCAGAGCGCCAACTGGAAAAGGCAAATGTAAATGTTCTGTACCAGAAATCTTTGCAGGAAAATCCCCAGTTTGCCAGCAATCCACTTTCCCGCTGGCAGCAAAAGCAGGCCATCAAAAAGCAGTATGCCGCCGCCAAACACGCCGGTCAGACTGCCGGAAATACCGCCCAGGCTGCATCCAAAACCGGAAAAGCCGCAAGGACGGTAAAAGAAAAGGTACAGCAGGCAGGGGCATTCGTCATGCGCCACAAGAAGGGTTTCCTGATGGCAGGGGTTTTGTTCCTCATTACCTGTATGCTGATGAATACCATGTCCTCCTGCTCCATGATGGCGCAGAGCATCGGTTCCGTTCTCTCCGGCACCACCTATCCGTCGGATGACCCGGAAATGCTGGCGGTGGAGGCAGATTATGCAGCCAGAGAAGTCCAGTTGCAGGAGGAAATCGACAACATTGAAAGCAGTCACCCAGGGTATGACGAGTATCGCTATGACCTTGGTATGATCGGCCATGACCCTCATGAGCTGGCAGCATTTCTCTCTGCCGTCTTGCAAGGCTACACCCGGCAGAGCGCTCAGGCAGAGCTGGCGCGTGTGTTTGCAGCACAGTATCAGCTGACGCTTACTGAGGAAGTGGAGATTCGCTACCGCACGGAGACCTCAACCGACCCGGAGACCGGCGAGACCACCTCAGAAGAAGTTCCCTATGAGTATTACATTTTGAATGTGAAACTCGCCAGCAAGCCCATTTCCGCTGTGGTGTCGGAACTTCTGACCCCGGAGCAGATGGAAATGTATCAGGTCTACCGACAGACCATGGGCAATAAGCCGTTGTTGTTTGGCGGCGGTTCCCCTGATACCAGCGGCTCGGAAGATCTGTCCGGTGTGCAGTTCATTAACGGTACCCGCCCCGGCAATCCTCAGCTGGTGGAGCTGGCCAAGCGTCAGGTGGGCAATGTGGGCGGTTATCCCTACTGGAGCTGGTACGGCTTTGACTCCCGTGTGGAATGGTGCGCCTGCTTCGTATCCTGGTGCTATAACCAGGCAGGAAAAAGTGAACCGCGCTTTGCAGGCTGTGAGTGGCAGGGCGTTCCGTGGTTCCAGTCTCATGGACAATGGGGTGCAAGAGGCTATAACAATCTGGCTCCCGGAGATGCAATTTTCTTTGATTGGGATTTGGATGGGACAGCAGACCATGTGGGTATCGTGATCGGTACGGATGGCAGCCGTGTTTATACCGTGGAGGGAAATTCCGGCGATGCCTGCAAGATTAAAAGTTATGACCTGAATTATCAAAGCATTAAGGGCTACGGCCTGATGAACTGGTAACAGAGATTTTTAAGAAGGAGTGATAGACGATGGCAAAGAACAAAATTGAGCGCATTGACCAGGAGATTACAAAGGTCCGCGAGAAGATCGCAGAGTATCAGGAAAAGCTCAAGGCGCTGGAAGCACAGAAAACCGAGGCAGAAAATTTGGAGATCGTTCAGATGGTTCGTGCGTTACGCATGACTCCAGCACAGCTGAACGCTATGCTTTCCGGTGGAATGAACCACGGCAGAGATACAGCACTGTCGGAATCAAATAATCAGGAGGCTACCGCTTATGAATAAAAGAATTTGCAAAACACTTTCCGCCTTTTGCCTGACAATGGTTGTGGCATTTGGCTTTACGATCCCTGCTTTTGCACAGGGGTCAGAACAGGCTCCGGCGGCACCGGCAGAGGATTCTACCAATGACAGCAATGTGATTGTGGAAGAAACAGAACCGGCACCGGCACTTACACCAGATGGCAATGCCGCTCTGGTGGATGATTTTGGTGGCAATAAGCAGCTCATTACCGTTACTACCAAGGCTGGCAACTATTTTTACATTTTGATCGACAGGGCTAATGAGGATAAAAAGACTGCTGTTCACTTTCTGAACCAGGTGGATGAAGCGGATTTGATGGCACTGATGGAAGATGAAAATGTCAAAGAGGAGCCGGCTGCTGTGTGTAGCTGTTCAACAAAATGTGAAGCAGGGGCAGTCAATACGGCCTGCCCGGTCTGTGTAACTGATAAGAGTAAATGTACGGGCAAAGCACCGGAACCTCCGGCAGAAACACCGGAGCCGGAAAAAGAGAAGCCTGCCGGACTGAACCCGGCTGCGATAGTCCTTTTGCTGGCTCTGCTGGGCGGCTGTGGCGTATTTGCCTATTTGAAGCTTGTTAAGAACAAGCCTAAGACCAAGGGCAATGACAGTCTGGACGATTATGATTATGGCGAGGAAGATTCCGAGGAATGGGAAACCGAGGATGAGGAGTCGGACGAACCGGACGCTGATGGGGGCAGCACAGAAGAAGATGATGAGGACAGTGTGAAATGACCCGTTTCACAGACAGTCCCTATGAACGCATGATGACACGCAGGCCGGAGGGCGGGAAGGAAACTTCCCGTCCTCCTTCTTTACCCCACAGCCACCCCTGCTATGGCTGCGGGAATTATGGAAGTCCCTGCGTAGGTATCTGCCATCGTGAGATGGAACGCTGGCTCAAAGAAAGGAAACGAAAAAAATGAGTGTTCTGATTATATTTATCAAGCTGATTGCTGTTTTTGACCTGCTGGTGATCGCCGTGTATTTTGGCGGCGACATTCTTTCTACCATGTTAAACAAACTTCGGAGAAAGCCAAAGCAAGATGACCCCTTTGATTTCTCCTTAGATACCGTGACAGTTTCATTGTCCATAGATTCTATCCGTCAGCTTTGTTCCGACGATGCGGCAGATTTTGTGGAAGAAAAGATCCTGCCAAATGCGGAGAAAACAATGGCCGTGCTGACGGAACAAGAACAGACGGCGGCTCGGCTGCTCTTATCCGCTTTGATCGGTTTTCTTGCAGCAGAAGCTCCTATGGATGAACAGAGCTTTCCTTTGATGATGGAACTTCTGAACTGCATGGAAGGGGAAAAAGAAGATGGTTGTCAGGATGCAGTAGATAGTTTACTTGAAGATGCCGCCTGCAATACCTGCCGTCACGAAGAATATTACAGCAATTATCAACGCTACCAGCTGATGCAGGTGGATAAAACCCGTGTCATTTTGGCTTGCCGTATCATCATCAATGACCTGCTGGGGAAACTGTACCGCTATGACTACCGGTTTGGTTATAACCTGCTACTGGATGAGGAAAACAGCATAGAGAAAAAACTGCACACGCCTGTGCGGGAAGAATGGGAGGCTGAAGATTATGAATTTAGTGATTGCTGAAAAACCATCGGTTGCACAAAGTCTGGCTACGGTAATCGGTGCAACTGCTCGTAAGGATGGGTATCTGGAGGGTAACGGCTGGCGTGTCAGCTGGTGCGTGGGCCACCTGGCCGGTCTTGCGGATGCAGACAGCTATGACTCCAAGTATGCCAAGTGGCGATATGATGACCTGCCTATCCTGCCGGAGCATTGGCAGATGGTGGTGGGAAAGGACAAGAAAAAGCAGTTTGATATTCTCAAAAAGCTGATGAACGCCCCGGATGTGACGGAGGTAGTAAATGCCTGTGATGCCGGACGCGAGGGCGAGCTGATCTTCCGCAGCGTCTATGAGCTGGCAGGCTGCCAAAAGCCGATGAAAAGGCTCTGGATTTCTTCGATGGAGGACTCCGCCATAAGGGAGGGCTTTGCAAACCTGCGCCCAGGTGTAGATTATGATGGACTTCGGGATGCTGCTCTCTGCCGTGCCAAGGCCGACTGGCTGGTGGGGATCAATGCCACAAGGCTTTTTTCCGTGCTGTACCACCGCACCCTCAACATCGGGCGCGTGATGTCCCCAACGCTGGCACTGATTGTTCAGCGAGAAGCTGAGATCGACACCTTTAAGCAGGTTCCCTTTTATACCGTGGCGCTGGAGCTGCCCGGTCTTACCGTATCCGGGGAGCGCATGAGTGACCGAGCAAGCGCAGAGCAGCTGAAAGAAGCCTGTCAGGGTGCAGCTGTCACAATCAAAAAAGTGGAGTGTAAGGAAAAATCCGAAAAGCCGCCTGCCCTCTATGACCTGACTACTCTGCAAAGAGATGCCAACCGCCTGCTTGGATTTACAGCCCAGCAGACCCTGGACTATCTGCAAAGCCTGTATGAAAAGAAGCTCTGCACCTATCCCCGTACTGACAGCCGCTATCTGACCGGTGATATGGCAGACAGCCTGCCGGTGCTGGTGAATCTGGTTGCCAATGCTATGCCATTTCGCAAAGGGATCGCCATTACCTGTGATCCGCAGACGGTCATCAACGACAAGAAAGTAACCGACCACCACGCAGTAATCCCTACCAGAAATCTCAAGGATGCAGACCTTTCTGCCCTTCCTGCGGGAGAAAAAGCGGTGCTGGAGCTGGTGGCCCTGCGTCTGCTGTGTGCCGTGGCCCAGCCCTATATCTATTCGGAAACCGTTGTGATTGCAACGTGTGCCGGTAGGAAGTTTACTGCCAAAGGAAAAACGGTGAAGCACCCCGGATGGAAAGCACTGGAGGACGCCTACCGTGCCAAAATGAAGGATGCAGAGCCGAAAAAAGAGGGCGCAGAGAAAGCCCTGCCGGAGCTGACCGAAGGACAGACCCTTTCGGTTGCTGCTGCAATCGTCAAAGAAGGCAAAAGCAGTCCGCCCCAGCACTTTACGGAGGACACCCTGTTGTCCGCGATGGAGACTGCCGGAAAAGAGGATATGCCGGAGGATGCCGAGCGAAAAGGTCTGGGGACACCGGCCACCCGTGCCGGTATTTTGGAAAAGCTGGTATCTGCCGGTTTTCTGGAACGAAAAAGAGCAGGAAAACGGTGCAGCTTCTCCCTTCCCATGATGCAGTTTCCCTGATCACCGTTCTGCCGGAACAACTGCAATCGCCGCTTTTGACTGCCGAGTGGGAGTACCGCCTGGGCGAGATCGAGCGCGGGCAGCTTGCCCCGGAGGAGTTTTTGGACGGGATCAGCACCATGCTGAAAGACCTGGTGGGGACTTATCAGGTCATCAAGGGAACGGAGTACCTGTTCATTCCGCCTCGTGAGGTGGTGGGCAAATGCCCTCGCTGCGGCGGGGAGGTTGCAGAACTGCAAAAAGGCTTCTTCTGTCAGAATGATTCTTGCAGATTTGCAATCTGGAAAAACAACAAATGGTGGGCTGCCAAGAAAAAACAGCCGACTAAGGCTGTGGTGTCTGCACTGCTTAACGATGGCCGTGTCCGTGTGACGGGGCTATATTCGGAGAAAACCGGCAAGACCTACGATGCCACTGTGGTTTTGGAGGACGATGGACAGTACGCCAACTTCAAGCTGGAATTTGACCAGCGGAAAGGAGGCAGCCGATGAAGCTCTCTTTAGTGGAACGGGAAACCATTCTCCTCTATAACCAGGCAGAACCAATGGCTGAGGTCTACACCCACGATCCCCGTCTGATGGAGAAGCTGGAACTGCTGGCAAAAAAGCACCCCGACCAGATCACCCGAAAGGACGCCCATAACTTTACCGTCCCCAAGCGGTGTGTATCAGTCAGGGAGCCATATAGCGCAGAACGCCGCAAAGCTGCCAGTGAGCGTGCGAAAGCTGCCGGATACCAGCCTCCTATGCGAAAGTCCAGCAGTTAAAGGCACATGGCAGAGAATGTATTTGAAGCAGTCAAGCTGTCAGTCAGCACCAGAGAAGCGGCAGAGCTTTATGGGATAAAAGTCAGGCGAAATGGCATGGCCTGCTGTCCTTTTCACGATGATAAGAACCCCAGCATGAAGGTAGACCAGCGATTCCACTGCTTTGGTTGCGGTGAAGATGGGGATGTGATCGACTTTACCGCAAAGCTCTTTGACCTCTCCCCAAAAGAAGTGGCGGAGAAACTGGCACAGGACTTTGGCCTGATCTATGACAGTCAGGCCCCTCCCCGTAGGAGATATGTCCGGCAGAAAACAGAGGCACAAAAGTTTCGGGAGGACCGGCAGCGGTGTTATCGCGTACTGTCCGATTACTACTATCTGCTGAAAAAATGGGAGGCCGACAATTCTCCCCGGACACCGGAGGAAGAACCGCACCCCCGTTTTGTGGAAGCAATCCAGAAGAAAACCTATGTAGAGTACCTGCTGGACCTTTTTCTTTATGAAAGTGAAGAAGAACAAAAGGCATGGATTGCAGAACACACAGCAGAAATCACACACTTGGAAAGGAGATTGAAAATCATGGCTGAGAACAAACCCACCAACCGAGAACGGCTAAGGGAAATCACAGATGGCATCGAGCAGGGCATCAAAGAACTGTTTGAAAGCGAAAAGTATATGCGCTATCTGTCCGTCATGTCCCGATTTCACCGCTATTCGGTAAACAACACCATGCTCATCTATATGCAGAAGCCGGATGCCACTTTGGTAGCCGGATACAATAAGTGGAAAGACCAGTTTGAGCGTCATGTAAAAAAGGGCGAGCATGGCATTACCATCATTGCCCCGACACCGTATAAGAAGAAAATCGAGGAGCAGAAGCTGGACCCGGATACCAAGGCTCCGATTTTGGATAAAGACGGAAAGATCGTTACAGAGGAAAAAGAAATCGAGATCCCCATGTTTCGTCCGGTCAAGGTCTTTGATGTGAGCCAGACCGACGGGAAACCTTTGCCGGAGCTTGCATCATCCCTTTCCGGCAATGTGCCAAATTATGAGGCATTCATGGAGGCCCTGCGCCGCAGCGCACCGGTGCCGATTACTTTTGAAGCAATGGCCGCTGATACGGACGGCTATTTTTCTGCCGATCATCAGAAAATTGCCATTCGTCAGGGCATGAGCGAGGTGCAGACGGTTTCGGCCACAGTACATGAGATTGCCCACAGCAAGCTCCATGACCCTAAAAAATATGAAATGCTACCGTCATGGAAGGTTGTGCTGGAGAGTGAAGGTGGAACCAAGCATGATTTCAAGCTGGATTTTGCCACAGAAAGAGAAGCTGAACAGTTTGCTTCTGATATGGATTGGCGCTATGTGGACGAAAATCAGTTTGAATGGCGTCTTGCAGTTGAGGAAGATCCAACCACAGAAAAACAGGCAATCAAAAATCGCCACACGGAGGAAGTGGAGGCTGAAAGCATCTCCTACGCAGTCTGCAAATATTTTGGCATCGAGACCGGAGAAAACAGCTTCGGCTATATTGCCAGTTGGAGTCAGGGCAAGGAACTGAAAGAGTTGAGAGCCAGTTTGGAGACCATCAACAAAACCTCCGGCACTTTGATCTCCGACATTGAGCGCCACTATAAGGAAATCTGCAAAGAGCGCGGAATCGACCCTCATGCAAAGGCAGAGTCGGAAACCGCCCCGATAGAGCAGCCAGCAGATGCCATTAAGGTATCTGATAGGCTGCCGACCGGCGATCTGACCTACTATGTAGCAGAGTGCATGGAATTTCCAAACCTCGGAGAATACCACGATAATCTGTCTTTGGAGGAAGCAATCCGCATTTATCAGGAGATTCCGGCAGAACGAATGAACGGGATCAAGGGCATTGGTTTTGAGCTGAAAGACGGAAGCGACTATGAAGGACCTTTTCCGATTTTGACCGGCCAGACCATTGACCTGGACACCATCCAGGCAATCGACTATTACCGTGACAATCCGCTGGTACAGAAAGCGGTAAAGGAACTGGCTGCGGCAATGCCGGAAATGGAAGTGCTGGGGGCGGACGCCAATCAGCAGGAGGCTTTGTTTCTGATTGACGATGCCACCTATCTTCATATCCAGTCCTGTGACAGCGGATGGGACTATACCCTTTACGATGCCGCATCCATGAAAGAGCTGGATGGTGGTCAGCTGGATATGCCGGAGCTTTCCCGCAAAAATGCAGTTCTCCAGATTTGTGATGACAACAATCTGGACAGCACTTCGCTCAGACACGCTCCTATGTCCATGATTGAGACCTTGCAGGAAGCGGCCTATCAGCAAATGCAGGCAGAGACCAGTCAGATGATTGCTTCTTCCCAGTTGCCGGAGGCACAGGAGCAGGCACTGGATGAATACCCCATGCCGGATGAGCAGGTCTCCACACCGGATATGCAGGAATATGGCTACTCCTATGATGGGATGCTCCCTGTTACCAGAGAACGGGCGCTGGAACTGGATGCCGCCGGTTTGACCGTCTATGTGCTGCATGAGGACAATACGGAGAGCATGGTGTTTGATCCGCAGGAAATCATGGATCATGGCGGTCTTTTCGGTGTGGACCATGAGGAATGGGAGAAAAGCCCTCAGTTCCACGAAAAGGTCATGGAGCGTCAGGAACATCAGCAGGAACGCGAACAGGCATTTCTCTCTCAGAACAGAGATTGCTTTGCCATCTATCAGGTAAGTCGTGACGATCCGCAGAATGTGCGCTTTATGAATTTGGATTGGTTAAAGTCCCATGACATTTCCATAGACCGCAGCAATTATGACCTCATTTACACAGCTCCGCTAAGTGCGTCTGGCACGGTGCCGGAGCAGTTGGAAAAACTCTATCAGCAATTCAATCTGGAAAAGCCCGTGGACTTTCACAGTCCCTCCATGAGCGTCAGCGACATCGTTGCGATCAAGCAGGATGGTAAGGTATCCTGTCATTACTGTGACAGTGTTGGTTTTACCCAGATCCCCGGATTCCTGCCGGAAAATCCGCTGAAAAATGCGGAGATGGCCGTGGAGGACGATTACGGCATGATCGACGGTATCATCAACAATGGCGCAAAAGAGCCTACGGTGGCAGAGCTGGAACAGCAGGCCCGCAGCGGTCAGTCCATTTCCCTCATGGATCTGGCTGCCGCTGCCCATCGGGAGGAACGGGAAAAGAAAAAGTCCGTCATGGAGCAGCTGAAAAGCCAGCCCAAGACAGAACACAAAAAGACAGCACCCAAAAAGAGTGCGGAAAGGGAGATTTGATATGGGAAACTTTACTTTTGAGGAAATGAACCTGATGTGCATTTACAATACCGGCAGCCGCACCGGGCTGATTGACAGTCTGCGTGAGATGCGCGGCGAGCTTTCGCCGGAGGAAACGGAGCTGAGAGAGTTGACCGACAGCGCCCTTACGAAGCTCTGTGCGATGACCGATGAGAAGTTTGCCGAACTGGAGCTGTACCCGGATTTTGACCAGTAAACAACATAACCGCAGGGATGGGGTGGCGATCTGCCACCCCGCCTTTTTACCCCAAAATTGAAAGGAGGACAGAACACTATGCCAACCAAAGCTGAACTATATGCACAGATGGCGGACAAAGTGGCAACACAGCTCACGGGGAGCTGGCAGGAATGGGCAGGGTTTCTCACTACTGCTTCCCGCCTTTACAAGTACCCGTTCCATGAGCAGCTGATGATCTATGCCCAGCGACCGGACGCCACCGCCTGTGCGGAGTACGATTTGTGGAATGAAAAGATGGGCCGTTATGTAAGGCGCGGTTCCAAGGGAATCGCTCTGGTGGATGATTCCGGGGACAGACCTCGCCTGCGTTATGTCTTTGACATTTCCGACACCGGAACCCGTGAACATTCCCGCACTCCCTGGCTGTGGCAGTTGGAGGAGCGCTATCTGGATTCCGTGCAGGCCATGCTGGAGCGCACCTATGATGTTTCCGGTGAGGATCTTGCCGGACAGCTCACGGAGGTAGCCGGAAAACTGGCCGAGGAATACTGGACGGAGCATCAGCAGGACTTCTTCTATATCGTTGACGGTTCCTTTTTGGAGGAATATGATGAGTATAACATCGGAGTGCAGTTCAAGGCAGCCGCCACCGTCAGCATCACTTACGCTTTGATGTCCCGCTGTGGACTGGAGCCGGAACGCTACTTCGACCACGAAGATTTCATGGCGATCTTTGATTTCAACACCCCGTCCACCATCGGGGCGCTGGGAACAGCGGTCAGCCAGATCAACCAGCAGGTGCTGCGGCAGATCGGCGTTACCGTCCGAAATGCAGAGCGCGAAGCCAACCAAGAAAGGAGCAAGCAAGATGAACAATCCCATGACCTACATCCAGAACGGAGACTATCAGATTCCCGACCTGAAGCTGAGCCAGCAGCCGGAGAAACCCCTGGGCAAGTACGGCAGGATGAGGAAAACCTACCTGAAGGAACACCGTCCCATCCTCTACAACCAGATGTTGCTGAGCGAGAAGCTG
>ENA-OQNJ01000186-OQNJ01000186.1-human-gut-metagenome-genome-assembly--contig:-NODE-186-length-16243-cov-4.387069_pt1 | contig 16243 bp, 18 predicted proteins | sample MGYA00242630_ERZ504882 | MGnify/ENA primary metagenome ERZ504882 (study PRJEB26092, sample SAMD00036408) | human gut metagenome | host: Homo sapiens | study: EMG produced TPA metagenomics assembly of... | reverse complement strand
GTGTGAAAGCTGACCTTTCAGGTTCATCACAAATTTGTGGTTGAATGCATCAAAGTATACTGACATCGTTAAAAACCTGCATATTCGCCAATGACCGCAGGGGCATTGACTGGTTTTTATTTCTTTGCACATCTCCACAAGGGCTGTTCCGGCTTCTTTCTTATCCGTATAGAGCTTGTCCCCCACTTTCATGGAAAACTGCTCTTTATCCACCGGAAGATTTGCTTTTGCAGTTTGAATATCCGTCTGCATCCCACTGATACGCTCCTTTAAAATCGTGATCTGCTGAGGATAATGCTTTGCGATGTTGTCCTCCAGTCGATATTTCTGGCTAGTATGGTTTGCTTTCATAAGTTTCAATTTTGAAACTTGAATATCAAGGTCCATCTTCTCCTTGATGTAAGGATTTCCTGTTGCCAGAGCCTTGACCTCCGCATAAGTAAGCGCCGCTTCATCCACATCCTCACAGGAACGTACCGAAGATTTGCTTGTCATGATCTGACCGATAAATTTCTGCTTGTTCTCAATGAGCTGCCACGAATAACTGTCAAAAGTTCCTTCTGTCACATAGCGGAAAATCTTGACCTTCGGATTAAGATTCCCCTGTCGTAAAATACGCCCCTCCTGCTGTTCAATGTCAGTCGGTCATTTTTTGCGGACAGTTCAATACATGCCTGTCTGTTTCGCTCCCTGCTCCTGCGTTTGCTCTCGTTTGATTTCTCCCTCTGTATCTTCTTGGCACAAGCAGGACAATACTTCGATATGCCAGAGCGGGGAACATATTCAACACCGCACACCGTACAATTCTTAGGCTTTAACGCAGTCCACCGCTTTGTCGGTGTGATATGTAATTCACCGACAAAGCCGATGAATTTATAATAAATCTTGATTTCCTGCCGCACCATTCCGTCTGTAAGTTTCTCACGTTCCGAAACAAGTATCTTGTCTATAAGTGCGTTTATGATGGTTGCGTCCAGTTCCTTAATGCCTTGATAGTTGCGGATTAGGGAGAGGAAATCACGGACACCCTGCGTCTTCTCATAGCTGTCGCTGAGCGTTTCCGTTACCTCTTTCAGCCTTGCTTCAATTTCAAGCTGTTCTTTCTGGTATTTTCCCGACATCATCTCAAAATTCCGCTCGGTAATACGCTCCATCACCTTATCTTCATAGAGTGAGGAAAACAGCCTGTCCAGTTCTGCAAGGCGTTTGTTCAGTTTTCTTTGCTCCTTTTCCAGTGCCTTTGCCTTGCTCTGGTCTGTTTCCGTGAGCCGCTTTTCAATCGCCCTCACTGCCTTTTCATCATTGACTGCCATATCCGCAAATCGGTTGATGTCGGTGAGGACAGCGTTGAACAAGTCCCTCGCTTCAATGCTGTGTGCGGTACACATGATATTACCGTATCTGCCATAATTATTGCAGGAATATTGTACGCAGTCGATGATGTCGGGGCGTTTCCTCCTGTTGGCACTCATAGCCCGCATCGCATAGCCGCAGTCCGCACACTTAATAACGCCTGCAAAGATGTTCTCAAAGCCGCCCTTGTTTTCTGGTAATCTGCGGCTTGTAATAAGCTGCTGTACGGTATCAAATTCCTCCTGCGTGACTATCCCCTCATGGGTGTCTGGTATCACTTCCCATTCTTCGGGCAGCTTAGAGGGGCGTTTCTTGCTTTTCATGTTGGCGGCAATCCGCTTGTAGCCTGCAAGGTTTCCCGCATATATCGGGCTTCTTAAAATGCCCCTTACGCTGTTCTCGCTCCAAATATAACGGTTCTCCTCATTCTCCTCAAAATACCTCTCATAGCCTGTTGCCCCCTGCTCCGCCGCATAAGCGGCGGGGCGTAAGATATGCTGTTTGTTGATGTGCTTGCGGATTTTGGCGATTCCGTTGCCCGCTAACGCAAGGTCAAATATTTCCCTTACCACATGGGCAACTTTGTCATCTATCAGCAGATGGTTGTGGTCGGCGGGGTCTTTGACGTAACCGTATGGTGCTGTCGTCCCCATGAATTTCCCCTGCTGAAACCTCGCTCGGTACGCCGATTTTATCTTGACCGACACATCGGCGGAATACATTTCGTTTAGGATGTTGCGGAAAGGCGTGATGTCCATAGCGGATTTATTGAGCGTGTCCACGCCGTCATTGACCGCTATATACCTCACATTATGCTCTGGGAAAAACACTTCCAGATACAGTCCGCAATCAAGATAGTTCCTCCCCAGACGAGATAAATCTTTCGTGATAACGCAGTTTATCAGACCGCTTTCAATGTCCTTAATCATGTTCTGGAAACTTGGTCTTTGGAAATTTGTACCAGAGTAACCGTCGTCCACATACGTTTTTGCTAAGTGCCATCCCTGCTTTTTCACATAATCCGTGAGGATGGATTTCTGTGTCGCAATGCTCGCACTCTCGTTATCCGTGCCATCGTCTTTTGACAAGCGGCAGTACATGCCGACTTCATAAATCTTGTTCTCCATTCTTATTCCTGCCATACTGTAAAACCTCCATATCTGTCCTATCTGTTTTCATGTTCCATTGCGTACATTCTAAGCGGACAGCCCCTCATTGTCGAAGGTGTCGCCCTCGGCAATCTTCTTCCGAATATCCTCGGAAATAATCGGGATAAACGCTTCTGTGACTGTCTGCGTGCCGACATATTCACGGCTGATTATCATCTGAACTGGTGCTTTCGGCACGATACGCTTTCTCTTTTTATCTGCTTTCTTATCCTCGCCCATACTTAAATCTTCCTTTCCAGACAGGGCAGGAGAACGTCTGGAAACGCCCCGCCCTGTCAATCAGATACCATCAATCCCCGCTGTTTACTTCTTTCTGTAATGCTTCAAGGAGTGCTGCTGCTTCATCAGCGTTCAACGTGATACCCTTTCCGCACTTCTCACGGTTCGGGGAAAAGCTGCGGATGTCATATTTCGGCTCTCTTCCGTTCCATGAGATAAGATTGATTTCTTTTGTGTAGCCGCTGTCGCCCTTAGACAATACGGCGATTTCCTTTACAATCTCATACTGGATTTCTTTCATTCTTCATACCTCAATTTTCTGCATTTACCTCCCGAAAAGAGAAGATTAGCGGCTGTCCCTGCCCCGTTTCCTCTGCAATTCACGCTCCAAAAGTTTAATGATGGTTTCCTCCATCTGCTTCGGCGTTGTGTTCTTCGGAAAATACTTTTTCAGCTTGCTTGTGTTGATTTTCAAGGTTTCTTTCTGGTTTCCCTTTTCCTCCGTCATAATTGCAAATATCGTATCCATGTCAAGCCGCCCGCTCTGGCTTAGGCTTTTCATCCGCTGTGCCTGTGAGAGTGAGGGCGTTGCTTCTTCGCTCTCCATCGTGGCAAAGAGGTTTTCCTGCTCGTCTTTCTTCAAAAAGGACAGTTCCACCGCAGGCGTGAGGGCGATTTTCCCCTCGTCCACCATCCGCAAAATCGGCGGTATCAGTTCCGTCAAACGGATAAATCTTTGTACGGTCATCCTGCCTACGCCGAAGCCCTGTGCCACCTTGTCGTCCGTCCGCAACTTCGTCACAACTTGTGACGAGGTTAAGTCTGTGCGGAAACCCTGCCGCTTCATGGCTTCGGATTTCATCTTGTAGGCAAACGCCCGCTCTGATGGCAGGATATTCTCACGCTGTAAATTACTGTCTACAAGGGTGATGATGGCTCGGTCACGGTCTAAGGGCAGGACAAACGCAGGCACGGTATTTATCCCTGCAAGTTCAGACGCACGGACACGCCGCTGCCCTGCAATCACTTCATAGCCGTTCCCGTCCTCTTTCGGGCGTGTGATTATCGGCGTGACAATGCCAAATTCCTTGATGCTTTCCGCTAATTCTGACAGCGTTTCATCCTCTGCCACATGAAACGGATTGTCGGGAAACGGGTACAAGTCTTTGGTCTTTAACACCTTAAAATCCTGTTTCTTCATTCACATATCTACCTTTCTTTCGCTCTGCTTTTATGGTTTTTCTGCAATTCTTCCAACACTTCGGGCGGTATCTTTGAGAGCAGCCGCCCCATCTGCTCGTTGGTTCTCTGCAACTCAAATATCTTCTGGTTCGCTTTCTGCACCTTTAGTTCCTGCTCATACTTTTCATCACGCATACGCCCCGCATAGTCTGATTCCTGCCCGATTTGCTCCTTTAGGCTATTGATATAGGCACTCTGCTTACTGATTTCCTTTGAGAATTTCTCCACGTCTGGGAGCCATGCCGCAATCAGTTCCAGAGCCTTGTCACGCTTCTTCCCTGCATTAAAGGCGTTGATGTCGGACAGTGCAGACACAATTTCCTCATACTGTTTATCAAGCCTGCCGCCCAACTTATAGAGCCATGTGGGGACATGTTTCCGCTTCGTTTCCATTGAGGACTGACCTCTTTCAAGCTGATTCCACCGTGAGGACATCCGCTCATGGTAGGCGGTCTGCCATTCGGACAGGCTCTTTTGATTGCCTAAAATTGTTTTGGCAGACAGCTTATTGTCTGGTGTAATCGGCACAAAACAGAGGTGCATATGCGGCGTTCTCTCGTCCATGTGGACGACTGCGGAGAGGATATTTTTCTCCCCGACACGCTCTGAAATGAAATCCAGAGCCATCGTAAAATACGCTTTCTGTTCTTTGGGCGGCAGGCTGTTCATAAATTCTGGCGAAGCCGTGATAAGCGTTTCCACCATCATCACGCTATCTTTCCTCGTCCTGCACCCTGCTTCGGCTACCATGCGGTTAATCTCTTTCTTGTAGGTGTACCTCGGCGGATTCACAAGATGGTAGTTATCTTTCGAGCGTTCCATATCTATATCTGGATTGCTTTTATAGGCTTCTTTTTTACGCTCGTTGTGGCGTTCGCAAGCCGCAACGCCGCCCGCTTTGCGTTTCTGGAAACGCAGGATTGCATAGGGCATAATTCATCATCTTCCTTTCTTCGGCGGGTAAACTGCCCTTTGGGTGACAGCGGTGACGGCGGTGACAGCAGTTTTGGGATACCCCCTACCGACTGCCTCAACTGTCACCCTTATTCCCTGCATGACGGTCATGTCGATGATGACGGTGTTTTTGGAATACCCCCTCGCAAGAGCCGTCACCGTCATGCTGCCATTCTTTTATCCGAAGCGTGGAGCGTAGGATAAGCAGGGCGTAAGACCTGCCATAAGGGAGTCCAGAGGGAACGTCTGGCACACGACTTTGCAGGGCAAAGTGTAGTGTGTTACACCCTGTAAACGCAGTCGGAAAAATCGGAAGGATTTTTCTGACCGCAGGGGTGGTTTTACACGCCGAAAAGGGCGGGTAAATCCTACGCCTGCACTTTGCGTTTACGGGGTGTTCTCCCGCAGGGATGACAGCGGCAGGGTATCCTAAAATCACTGTCACCGCCGTCACCGCTGTCACCCGCAGGGCAGAGTCGCCAGCTTTACACGGCTTTAAGCGTCAATGACAGTAACAGGGGGTATCCCAATATCGCTGTCACCACCGTCACCGCTGTCACCCGCCCGCTTTGCAAGCGAAATCTGCCTGCCGTGTTTTTTGCGGCTGTACTGATAAACGATATGGTTCTCATTTAAAAACTGTGGTGCGGTATTCATTGAGCCATTTCGTAATCACCGTGGGTATGGTTTCCGTTTCCCCCATAGCGGCTAACAGTTCCGTTGCCGTGCCTATCCATTCTTCCTTATCCCTCATAAAATCCACCAACCGAAAAAGGACATCTGGTATCGTTTCTTTCGCAAGCTGCTCCTGCGTTTTTCTCTCCACAAGTTCCCAACTGCAATCACGGAAACGCAGCGTGTATTCCTGATAGGGCGTGTCCCTGCCCGTCACATACAGCTTGGCGGTGTCGGATGCCCGTTTCTCCTTTTCCAGAACAAAGGTAGCGTCCGCACTCCCCGTTAAGCCTGTCGTCCCAGACACCTTGTTGAACACATCGCTGTCATTCTGCTTTCGGATGTGGTGTACGACAATGACCGCCAATGAATGCCTGTCGGCAAAGTCTTTGATTAGTGAGATGTCCCCATAGTCGCTTGCGTAGGCATTGTCTTTTGAAGCTGTACGGACTTTCTGCAAAGTGTCAATGACAATAAGCCTGCTGTTTGGGTAATCTTTCAGATAATCTTCAAGCTGCACGATAAGACCGTCTGACAGCTTGCAGCTTGCCACGGCAAAGTGGAGCCGCCCGCTTGCTTCGTCCGTCAAACGAAATAACCTGTCCTGTATGCGGCAGAACGTGTCCTCAAGGCAGAGGTAAAGCACATCGCCCTCCATTGTCGGCATATCCCATAAAGGGATTCCCTGCGACACGCATAAGCATAGCTTCAGCATGAGCCAGCTTTTGCCTATCTTCTGTGAGCCGCAGAACAGCGATAAGCCTGTCGGGATAAGGCTGTCCACCACAAAGGATGGTTTCTCAAGCGGTTCATAAAGGAGCGTTTCGGCGTTGACTGTCTGTAACTTCTGCATGGCTTTCCTCCTTTCGGGCGGTGTCTTTGTTTTCGTTGCACATAGGCGTTGACCTCCTTAAAAATGATTTACTCCACGGAAAAACGTGAGAGTATGTAATGCCGCCAATCCCACACAAATAAAAACAGATTTCTTTTTCGGGCGGTGTCGGTCACGGTTGGAGATACTTCCTCATTTCCGCCTTTACTTTCTCCTTTGCAATCGCAACAGATTTCTGTATTGCCGAAGCGGTGCAATGCTCCATAGCGGCGATTTGGTAAAAATTGAACTCATACTCGTAGTAGAGCAGGAAACGCCGCCTTTGTATCTCTGGCAGTCCGTCAACCGCCTTACAGAGCAGTTCTGCCCGTTCTGCCTCAATCATTTGTTCCTCTATGCTCTTAGGCAGCTTCAACGCCCGCCTGTTCAGCGTTTCGTCCCATACTTCCGAAAACTCCCTGTGCCGCTCGTCCCATTGGAGGAGATTCCTGTTCCTGCGTTCCATCTGCCGAAACTCCATAAAGAACTGTTCCGACACTTCCAACTCGTGGGATTTGCCCTGCCCGTCCTTAAAGCTGATAAAATACCTTGTGCCGCTTTCCGTGGATTCCTCCCGAAGCGTGTACGCCTTAACTCTGTATGCCATCCCGCTTGCCTCCTGCAAAAAATAAGTGAGGGGATTTCCATCCCTCACCCAGTAGCCCGCAGGACGGCAGGCTGTTTTAGACGCTATAAAATTTTCGTAGCTTCTTCCGCAGATGGTCTAACCTCGCATAGATGGCACCAGTCGTCAAATGCACGAGCGGGGCAATCTCCTTTGTGGAATACCCCTGCATTTTCAGCAGGACGATTTTCAAGGTACGCCCGTCCACCGCGACTAATACTTGATAGAGATTTTCGCTCTCAATCTCGTCCAGTAACTCCGCAACCGTACCCACTTCCGTCTGCCGCTCCCTGTCTGCCATGTCCTCAAGGTATTCCGCAATGTCATTCGTCCATCGGTAAAACCGCCTGTTGGAATTGAAGTCTGCCCTGTCCGCAATGCGTATCTGCTCAATGGTCGCTTCATCAACGCCGCACTCACGCAGCAGCTTTTCCTCCGCTTCTTTCCAGATACGCCATTTCCTGTCCTCCCGTCCGTGGTTATATGCCATGCTTCTTTTCCTCCAATCAGAATTGATTGAGAGGGCAGAGAAAAACCCCCTCATTTTCCCAAAGGAAAAAACAAGGGGGCTGAACGCCTTAAATTTTAATTTTCTATTATCTTTCTTAGTTTTCTTAGGATTCTGGCTTTGCGTTTGTTCACAACGCTCTGGGTTATGCCGAACCTCGCCCCGACTTCACGCTCAGAAAGTCCGTCAAAAAAGATTGCCTGTATCAATTCCTGTTCACTATCCGACAGCAAAGGCAGGGCGGCTTTCAGCCTGTCCACCATAACCGCATTGACAACGGTTTCCGCAATGTCTGCCGCTTCATCAGCGATAAAGTCTAAAGGCTTCCCCTCGCTGTCCGTAAATCCATCCAGAGAAAGCAGGCTGTTCTTCGTATCTAATTTTTTCAGATAACGCCACCGTTCCTTATCTCGGTAGAAGTCCGTGTATTGCTCCCTCACGACTTCAAGCAGACAGCCTTGAATGGGGATAAACAGCTTGTCCATATAGGTCTGGTCGGATTCCCTGCGGCGGCAGAAATCCGTATAGGACAGTTCCACATATCTGCCGCTTTCCTTGATATATACCTTTCTCGGTGCGTATTTCACTGTAAGTACCTCCCATCTGAATTTTTGAAATGTTCAAAATCCAGATGGAGAGGTGGCGAACGACACCTAACACCACTAATAGCCCTATGGCACTTTCCAACAAAAATCGACAAAAGAAAAACCGCAAAGGCTCTATGACCTTTACGGTTATGGGAAATATTAATTCTGTTGTATGGAGATTGTACTTCTACATTCAAGGCAGGAAGTGCCGTTGCATAGGCAGAAATTTTTTTAACTGGTTTCCTGCCGTTCTCTGATATGCTATGTATTGATAAATTTTGCTTCGTATGAGCAGATAGATAACTGCCCGAAAAAAGGACATAAAAAAACTCCCTCCAAATTTAAAAACAAATTCAGAGGGTAATTTAGGGTATAACAAAATAACCCACCCGAATATCGTTTTTTTATTTGGTGAGTTTGTTCTTTCAAATACGAAACAAAAAGAGCCGATGATTCGTGAATTGTTCCACAATTTCATCGGCTCTGCGTCTTAAGCGTCTGGCTCTTTGATGACAGTTATCTTCAAGTTGTCAACTTTAATCAATCTTTCTTGTCTGCATTTTGGACAATAAAGGGGATAATTCTCCAAAACAGTGTCCTTCCTAATTTTATTACGGGTTTTGTTCCCACAAACAGGACACAATATCCATTCGCATTTCATCATAATTAGTCTCTAATCCTTTCAAATCTCATTTTATATGACTTTTGCAAGCTGTTAAGCTAACTTGTGGAACATATGCCGAACCTTATCTATACGGCTATTCGGGCGGCGGGGTTGGCAAATAAATTTACCAATAGCTGGCTGGTATCCTTTTAACTCTGTCAAGCAGACTCCCTGCCCATTTGTGAAATAAGTTAAATCGTTCCTGTATTCTTGAATACATCTAGCAGGGATTTCTCCTTTCAGAATGACCTCGTCATTCTTTATCTGAGTACTTACAATATCTGCACAATACCTTGGAGCATCATGATACGCCCGTGAGAGATATTCCTGCGGTGCATAAATTTCAAAGTGGAGATATGGCTCTAATAGTTCTGTCCCTGCTTTTTTTAAAGCCTGCTCCAATACGATAGGGGAAAGCAGCCGAAAGTCTGCGGGGGTACTTACAGGACTATAATACAATCCATATTCAAAACAGATTTTACAGTCTGTCACTTTCCATCCATACAGCCCCTGCTCGCAGCCATAAAGAACCCCCTCCATAACCGCATTTTGGAACGATTGATTTAAATATCCAAGTGAAACTCTGCTTTCATACTGCACTCCGCTTCCAATAGGGAGCGGCTCTATGGACAACCCGACAGAAGCCCAGAAAGGATTTGGCGGGACTTCTATGTGGATGGTATATTCTGCTTTTCTAAGCGGTCTTTCCATATATATAACAGTAGGCTCTTTTATTTCTGCCTCCACATGATATTTTTCCTCAAGGATGGCACAAATGACTTCCATCTGCACTTTCCCCAAAAAAGAAAGTATAATCTCATGCGTTGTAGTATCCACATAATATTTTAAAAGAGGGTCGCCATCTGAAATTTCTGTAAGTGCCCCAAGCAATATTTCCCGCTGTTCAGATTTCTTTACTGCAATCGTTGTTTGGAGCATAGGGAGAGGATTTTCAATAAATTTTCTCTGCGGCAACAGTATTCCGTTCCCCAAAATACTGTTTAGCTGCAAAACATCATTTGGTAAAATTACAATATCACCAGAGCAGGCTGTATCGGATGAATATAATTCACCGTTTGTCGGAACACACATCTCTGTGATTTTTATTTTCTCTTTTTCAGATATTCTAATAACATCCCTCAAATGCAATGTTCCGCTATATATACGCACATAAACAAAACGCCGCCTTTTCTCTGAATATTCAATCTTAAAAACCTGCCCGCATAGTTCAGATTGACCTTCAGGCGTTGATGAATAAAATTTACTGGCAATCACTTCTATAAGCTGCCGAATCCCCAGATTGTTTTTAGCGCTTCCGTGATAAACGGGAAATAACGTTCCGTTTTGGAATCTCCTGTTTTCTTCCTGTTCCAGTTCTGACATTTTAAACGGTTTCCCTGACATATATTTCTCTAATAGTTCATCGTTTCCCATAATTACCGCATCCCACTGTTCCATATCGTCATTGTCCGTTACATTTATATGGGGATGCTGCCCAACCTTTTGCTTCACTATAATTTCCGAAGAAAGCTTTGCTTTCATTTCTCGATATACCATTGGCAAATCAATCCCCTCTTGGTCAATTTTATTGATGAAAAAAATTGTCGGAATCTTCATTGTCTGTAGTGCATGAAACAGTATACGGGTCTGTGCCTGTATGCCATCCTTTGCAGAAACTAATAATACTGCTCCGTCTAATACGGATAAAGAACGGTATACTTCCGCCAAAAAATCCATATGGCCTGGCGTATCTATAATGTTGACTTTTACATCCTCCCACTGAAAAGATGTCACTGCTGTCTGGATAGTGATTCCCCTTTGACGCTCCAAATTCATTGTATCTGTCCTTGTTGTGCCTTCATCTACGCTCCCTAGTTCTGCAATTGCACCACTGGTATACAATAAACTCTCCGTTAATGTTGTCTTTCCTGCGTCAACGTGAGCCAGAATGCCTAAGTTAATTATTTTCATGTGATTTTCCTCCTATCAACACCCAAAAAAGGGCATAAAAATACCCAGTGATAAATACTCCTATCACTGGGTAAATAACTCCAATAGCCCCAAAACACTTATATGTTTTCGGGCATATAAAATTACATGATAAAAGTATTCTTAAACTGGGTACAAAAAACTAAGCCCCATATTAAAAGTGAAACGGGACTGCTACTTTTTGTTCCCACTATCAAATTGACAGTTTATTTAAGAATACCTTGCCGCATATTTATTAACTCCTTGTATAATACTGAATCTAATTATATTCCTTAACCCTTTATTTGTCAAGCTGACAAACTAAAGCAGAAAAAGCGGCAGGATTTCCCCCTGCCACTAATCATCTGTTTATGCAAAAATAATTTCCTTTTCCACAATCTCCCTCGCACAAGCCCTTATGTTATTGAGGCATCCTGTCCATTCTAAGGCGTTTTCTGCCTTTAGCTGTTCCGTTATGCCCTGTGCCTGTTTCATACCCTCTATGAGCCTTTCAAAGCGTTCCTGTGCCTGTCTGTTGATGTCGGCAAGGTAGGCGTTTAGCCTGCCGCTTGTAAGAAGATTGGTGTATGTAACTTTACGGTACTGTTTTAGATAATCTAAATGCCGTTGCCCCCAGATGCCTATTGCCTGTTCTTCTTCGGCGGGTACAGTTAAGCACGGTATCAAATAATCCCCTTGCCTTTCGTATTTGCCGCCCAGTTCCTCAAATAATGATTTTGCCATTGTCTGTTACCTCCACATTCTTTTTTATTTTGAATGTCCGCAAAATCCGTCCTACATCGGACGGCTTCCACGGACAGTCCAGATGGTGTAAGGCAATCAAGCGGTCCTGCACATTGGTACCGGCACCAAGTTTCGGAGTGGAACCCATCAGGATTCTCACCTGCCCGGCTCTTACCTTTGCAAAAAGGTCTGCTTTTTTTAGCTTCCGTGTTATATTCATGGATAAAAGCAACCTCCTCTTTCGGGACTCCTCTGGCAACCAGCTTCTCCCGTACATCATCGTACACATTGAAACTGCCATCCCCTTTCGGTGTGGACAGGTCACAGAATATCAGCTGTGTTGTCCGGTCTGCTTTTCCTTCCTCCCATACCTGATACGCATTTTTTACGCAGGTATTGACCTTGCTTGTTTCATCGTCCGGAAGAAGTTCATTTAATAGTCTCTGGTCAAGGGCACATTTTCTTCCATCGTTCGTGATTTTCAACATGTTATCCTCGGTTGGATTCACTAAGCCTGCCCTTACGCTCTCTGCACGTTCCGAAAATGCCCCGACCATTTCCTGCTGTTCCTCGCTTGGTTTTAAGACTTCATTGATAAACTCTGCTTCCGGTACAGGAAGGTTCAGCATATCCGATGTCTGGATGTCCGCAGCTTCCTTAAATATGGAGATCAGCTCCGGAAGATTAAAAAAACGGGCAAACCGTGTTTTCGCACGATAGCCCGTTCCTTCCGGTGATAACTCAATGGCTCTTGAATTATAGGTACATTATGGAAATTTAATTGATTTCTCCAACGAACTTGTAGAAAATCCTGATATTCTGGACTTTCTCTCCGTCGATGGTCTGAGGTTCAGATACCTCAATCTTTTCGATAAGACGATTTACTATGGCTGTGGTCAGCTCTTTGATCTCTGCACATTCCACCATTTCATTGGCAAGCTGTTCCGCTTTGCAGGTGCTGTCCTTCAGATTGTCAGCCGTAGTTTTCAGTTTTTCAATTTCTTCGGTTGTTTCTTTCTTTTCCTGTTCAAAATGGGTGGACAACATCCGGAACTGCTGTTCTGACACAAGCTGCTTTGTAAAATCCTCATACAGCTTGATGAACTGTCTGTCCGATTCGAGGAGCTTTTTCTCCAGTTTCTCCAGCTTTTTCTGGATATTTTCCCGGTTATTCACCGCTGTCATATCCATCTGCCCCAGTACCTTCCGCATGAATTTCTCCCGGTTTTTTATGACCTTTTTTGCATGGGTCTGGATGTCCGTCAAGTACAAGTTCCTCCAGATCGTCCGCATTGATGCGGTGCTGGCTGCAGAACCCGGTTCCCCTCACACGGTAGATGCGGCACTGATAAAAACGTCCGTTCGATGACTGGCTTCTCTTTATTCCTGCCATCGGTATGCACCATCAGGGTACTTCCGCAGTCGGCACATTTTAAAACTGCCCCGGTAACTTATTCTCATACCCGGAAGTACAGGGCTTGACTTTCGTATGGCGGTCAAGGATTTCCTGCACCGTGTCCCATGTGTGTTCATCGACAAGTGCCTCATGGTCACTGGGAATAATGGTTCGCTCACTCATGGGGATATAACCCCTTGTTTCCTGCTTGAAATGCTTCTTATCATATTTCTGCACCCAGAAATAGCCTTTGTAAAGCGGGTTGCGTAAAATCCGGATAACGGTTTCCTGTTTCCAGCTATAGGCATCATCTTCTTTTACCAGAAACTTTCCAAAATATTCCGGTTTATAATATGCCGGCTTTGGGATTTTCTGTTCATAAAGGATTTTCCCGATTTTACTTGTTTCCCATTCCCTGAAGTGCAAGCTGGAAAATATAACGGACGGTTGGTGCGGTTTCTTCATCAGCAATCAGGTGGTTTTTATCCTCCGGGTCTTTCTGATACCCGAATGGTGCGTGTGTTCCCATGAATTTTCCCTGGCTTGCCCGGATGTACTTACCTGACTTCACCTTTTTAGAAACATCCCTTGAATAAAACTCATTAAGAATGTTCTTAAACGGGGTAATATCCATCTCACCGCTGTTTGCGGAATCCACACCGTCATTCACGGCGATATACCGTACCTGATGTTTTGGGAAAAATCCTCGATATAAGCACCGCTCTCCAGATAGTTCCTGCCTAATCTTGAAAGGTCTTTTGTGATCACACAGGTAACTTTTCCTGCTTCGATGTCCGCTATCATCTGTTGAAAGGACGGACGGTTTGAAATTCGTACCGGAATAACCATCATCTACATAAAACCGATAATTATAAATTCCCAGTTCTTCTGCTTTTCTGTAAGGATCGCCTTCTGGCTCTGGATGCTCATGCTCTCGCCCACATTGCCGTCATCCAATGATAATCTTGCATAAAGTGCTGTCCATGTTTCTCTGATTTCTGTTGTCTGCATATTGACCTCCTGTGGTTTCTTCAATATCCAGTGACAGAAATACGCTGTCTTTATTATAGCGATTCCTGCCACCTCCTGCAACTGCTGATTTATTTTTCCGGTGAAATCTGCATCTTTTCTCATCCCACCGTTTTTCTGATTTTCCAGTTTCTCCTTTACATTCTGTTTCGCCGCTTCTTCACTAACGGCAGTCAGTACCTTTTCCATGCTCTCCTTGCCGGAATAAACGTGTTCCACCACATAGCGGATGGGTTCTCTCCGACGGTTCCCTGCTTTTCTCTGCATAAAATCCCTCCATAAATACCAATGCTGGCAGAGGATTATCCCTGCCAGCACACCAACTGTCAAACTATTGTTTCTGTTTTTCGTAGTCCTGCAATCTTTACTCATTGCAATCTCCTTTCTGCCTGCCGGGGAACATCCCGGCAGATTTTCCTTAACGATGTATAAATCTAAAGTTCCATTTCCTGATGTTTCTTCTTTTGCTTCTGCCCCCTGTCCATTTTTTCATGCTGTCGGCTCTGGGACTGGTCTTTGTTCTTCTGATCCCGCTCATCCATCTTCCGGTTATGACGAAGCAGCTCCACATAGGCAAGATTGACGGTACTCCTGCCGTAACGTCTGGACTGTTTCTCGTATTCCTGTGTCAGCTCTTTGATCTGTGCTTCCCACTTTTTCGGTGTGAATTTTTCTCCTTCCCGAAGAAGTTCATAGACCGGAATACGGAGTTCTTTCGCCGTTTCCAGTTCTTTCTTATGCTGGCTGTGATAAACTGCCTGTGCGATTCCTTTCTTCTGCAGATATTCATTACGGATGGGAATGTATGGAGCATAGGCGGCATAAGCCTCTGACAGTTCCTTTAACCGCCGGATTTCCCTTCCATCTCTGTTGCAGATTTCCTCTGCTTTCTTTCTTGGATGCTTCTTGCTGTACTGCAAAGGTTTCCAGTGCTTCAAAGCTGTCAATGCCTTTTTCTTCCACGAACCTCCGCACGTTTTCAATATCCATCAGTGCTGCACGATTACTTACCTTTTTTAAAATTCGGTGCCTGTATCAGCGGCAGATGAAGCCTTCCAAATGCTGCAAGAATACATTCCAGCATTTCCAGAACCTCATTTTTCATCGCTGCAAATACGCTGACTTCCTTTGTACCGGAAGTTTCTTTCTGTATCGAACCAACTGCCGTCTGTTCTGCTTCACCTTCCTGTGCCGCAGGGATGTCTCCTGCCATTTTTCCTGCTTTCTTTTCTGCGGCATTCTTTGCAGCTTCCGCAGCTTTTTCCTGTTCCCATTTCTCCAAATTTTTCACACTGTTCCATGCAATATCATAGAACATCCTTGCCCTTTGCAGCGTCTGGTTATGCTCCATGATTGCCCGGTTCGCATCCCCTTTTTCGGTACGGATGCCTTTCCTCTCCAATGCACTGGCAATCGGGCCTAAGTGTCTGGTCGGCTCCTGCTCCAGTCCCAGCTCTTTAAAAGACGGTGTTCCCAGTATTCCGGCAGTCCGATCCGGTCATTCACCACATTGATGGTGTCCGTCAAATCCTTTCTCCATTTCCTGGAATTACCTTTTTCATTCCAGTCATTCACATCTACCGCCCTGCTCTTAAATCCCCGTCCGGACTTATTGCGGATTTTATTGCCGTCTTTATCAAGGATATATTCCTTTCTCTGCTTGGCTCCCCACTTCCCGTTTTCTTCCACCGGGCGCAGGGTGAGCATAAGATGGAAATGCAGGTTATGGATGCCATTTTGATTAACAGAATCATGGATTGCCCAGTCCGCACACATCCCTTTGGAAACAAAATTCCGCTGCACATAATCCCGCACCGTTTCTTCTGCCAGCTCATAGCTCCAGTCATTTGGAAGTGCTGCTTTCAGTGTCCGGCAAAGCTGGGCATTTTTCTGTTTCTCATTCAGCTCCACAGAGTTCCACAGCACTGCCCTGTCCAGCCATTCCTCCGGTGCATATTCCGGGAGATTGATTTCACAATGCACCAAATCTTCATGGTATTTCGGGCGATACGTTTTCCCGTCATACTCGCTGACAAGAACACTCCTGCTGATGTAAGAAGCTGCATCTACCGCCGACTGCCCTTTGCTCCGCTTTACAATGCCGAACCTTGTGCTGGCATATTTCGTGCGCATACTCACAAAGTTCCTCCCTTACCGTAAAATAGAGGGCAGCAAGAAAAGCCTTTGCAGATGGACGAAAGCCGGGTGTTTTTTCCGGGTTACGGGCAGATGCAAAGGA